>Ga0180222_1000153_pt1 | contig 121131 bp, 120 predicted proteins | sample eDN5th37CKraftOP_FD_151336 | JGI IMG/M metagenome (GOLD analysis project Ga0180222, IMG submission 151336) | Enriched Organic Plus compost microbial communities from Emeryville, California, USA - eDNA 5th pass 37_C Kraft OP (version 2) (version 2) ... | reverse complement strand
GGCTCGACTGTAGGGCGTGGTTCGGGCATTCTTGTGGATGTTCATCCGGTCGTTCCTCCAGCGCTGACGTGTCGCAACATCAGTCTGGCCCGATCAGGCCGGATGAACAACCTCGTGAAAGATCACACCTAGCGCTCGCGATACTCGGGCGCGCGTTTGCCGAGGAAGGCAGCGAGCGCCTCTTTATGATCTTCGGTTGCAGAGAGGATGACCTGCTGACGGTCCTCGATCGCCATCGCTGCCTCGAGGCTCGGCGCGTCGATATTGAGATTGAGCGCCTGCTTGGAAAGCCGAAGCCCCCAGGGGCTGGTCGCCAGCATTTCGTCCGCGAGCGCGAGACCGCGATCGAGCAGATTGTCCTCGTCGACGATCTCGCTGATCAGCCCCGCGCCAAGCGCGCGCTCGGCATCGATAAAGCGCCCGGTCAGGATCATTTCCGAGGCTAGGCTCGCGCCGACGAGGCGGGGAAGAAAATAGCTCGACGCCATGTCGCAGCCGCCGAGGCCGATGCGGATATAGGCGGCGTTGCAACGGAAGGAAGGCGCAGCGTAGCGCACGTCGGACGCGAGCAGCAGCGACAGACCGCCCCCTGCAGCGGCCCCGTGGCCGAGCGCGATGATCGGCTGCGGGCAGGCGCGCATCTTGCGATAGATATTGCCGATGCTCGTCTGGGTGCGCAGCGTGCGAAGCACCGGGGTTTCGTCCGACGAGCGATCCTCCTGGATGTCGAGTCCGGCGCAAAAGCCGCGCCCTGCCCCGCGCAGGATCACCACGCGTATCTCCTTGCGCTCGGCGAGCGCACCAAAATAGGCGTTGAGTTCCTCAACCAGCCCCTCATTGAGAGCGTTGAGACGCTCGGGCCGGTTGAGTGTGGCAATCTCGACCTGCCCGCGGGTCTCGATGAGCAGTTCCCCGCTCACAGCGTCTGTCCATCATCGACGGTAATCACCGCGCCGGTGATACCCTGCGCCGCGTCCGAGCAAAGAAGCAGCAGCGGCGCGTGAAGATCGCTCGGCGGCCGCAAGCGCTGGCGTGGGAAGGTGGCGACGAATTTTCTCCCCGCCTCGCTGGCAAACAGGTCGGCAGTCATCTCGGACTCGAAATAGCCGGGCTGGATGATGTTCACATTGATCCCGCGCCGCGCCCATTCGCGCGCGAAGGCTTTGCCCATGTGGCGCACCGCCGCCTTGGTCGCTCCATAGACCGAGGTGGCAGGAAAAACCTTGTCGGCCGTGATCGACCCGATGATGACGACGCGGCCGTGCTGCTTTTCGCGGCTGCCCGCGGCTTCGAGCCGACGCGCGCCCTCGGTTACGGTGAGGAAGACACCGCGGACATTGGCCGCGAGCAGGCCGTCGACTTCGTCCACCGACAGCCCGAGCGCCAGTTTCTCGGTCGCAATCCCCGCGTTGGCGACGATCGTGTCGACCGTCCCGAAAGCGGCTTCGGCAGCATCGTACGCCGCCTTGGTCGATGTTTCATCGGTCACGTCGAGCGCGACGGCGACCGCCTCGCCGCCCGCGGCCACGATCTCAGCCACCTGCTCGGCGAGCTTGTCCGCGCGGCGCGCTGCAAGAACCACCTTCGCTCCCGCGGCCGCGAGCACTTTTGCAAACCCTGCACCGAGGCCCGAAGACGCGCCGGTGACCAGCGCGACGCGGCCGGAGAGATCAAATTGCGGGGCATTGCTCATGTTTCTTCAAGGCTCCATTCACTTGAGGCGCGCAAGACGCGCGCGCCAGTCGATGCCGATGCCGGCCTGTTCAAACTCCACCGTCAGACGCGCGACGAGATCTGCGACAGGTTCGACCGCGTCGATCAGGGCAACGCTCTGCCCGGCACTCCAGATATCGCGCCACGGCAGCACGCCTTCGGGCATGGCGGTGCGCTCCTTGGGGAGCGTCCGATAGTCGAGCCCCACCGCTTCGATCGAGGGACGCATCCAGTTGGCAGGAACGCCGTTCATCGCCGATGCAAGGACGATCTCGTCGATTCCGGTCGAGGGAATCATCGCGCGATGCCCGGCCACGACGCCGCTCTCGGGGGTCGCGATGAACCGCGTCCCCATGCAAGCAATGTCGCCGCCGAGCGCGAGCACTGCTGCAATACCTGCGCCATCGGCAATGCCTCCAGCGACAATCAGCGGACCATCATAGATGCGGCGAACGGCCGGAACGAATGCGAGGGGGGTCAGAAATCCGGTATGGCCGCCCGCGCCCGCGCACGTCAGCATCAGCCCGTCCGCGCCCGCCTCGATCGCCTTTTCCGCATGGCGCATCGTCGTCACATCCTGCACGACCTTGCCGCCCCATGCGTGGACGCGCTCGATCAGTGCCGCGGGATTGCCGAGACTGCAAAGGACAAGCGGGGCGCGGTGCTTTTCGAGAAGTGCAAGCTTGGACTCCCCCGTCTCCTCGCCCGCGATGCGCGCGGGCAGATTGACGATCGGCGGCGCGCTGCCGATGTCGGCAAGAACCTCAAGATATCGTTCGAATTCCGCAAGCGGCGTATAGGTCCCGCCCTGCCAGCCGCCGATCACTCCCGCCTTGCAGCAGGCCTCTGCGAGGGCTGGCGACGAGGCAAAGCTCATCGGGGCGCACATCAGCGGCAGCGCCAGATTGTCGAACATCGCCCGCGCCTTCCCTTCTCCTGCCGGAGCCTGATGCGCCCCGATCTCTATCGAGCCGGATAGACAAGTTTACCTTTACGTCAACCGGAGGCGGACAAGCTTTTCTACAAGGCGGATAAGACCATGATTGCATCGGGGGTTGACGGAGCGAATTTGTTCTCTAAATGTTCTATTGTGCACAAACAACCTCGTCCCCCGTCGCGGCTGCCAAGCGCGGCGGACGGGGGACAAAGGGGATCAGTGCTGCAACCTCTGCGGGGCGTTCTATCCAGATCAGAGCCCTTCGCCGGCTATCCAGTGCGCATTCACCAGCCGCCGCGCAAGCGCGCTCACCTGAACGCGAATATCGGGGACCGCGACCACTTCCCACAGGTCGCCTCGCGTCATGGGGCCAATCGCCAGGGTATGCTCCGATGCCCGCCCGTGACCGTCGATGACATGGCCCTCGCGGTCGATGTCGAGACCGAGCCGCAGCGCGTCGGGCCGAATGCGCCGCGCCGCGAGCATCCGCCGGACGAGCGGATCGGATGAGCGCAGCAAATCGCCCTGCGGCCCGGTGCAATTGATCATACGCGCGACATGGAGCATCTTGAGCTCGTCAGCCCCGCGCGGACGCCACTCCACCGCTACTCCACTCTCAGTCGCCGAGACTTTTGCCATCTTTCCGGCCTCAAAGCGCAACTGGCCTGAGGCGACGAGAGCCTCGATCCGGTCGGCGACCGATGGGGCCAGGCGGTGACGGTGCACGTCCCAGAAGGGACGCAGATGCCTCAGGAAGCGCGCGCGTTTCGGCGCATCGGCCGACGCCCACATCATCTGGGTAATCGGGCGCAGCGAATCCACGACCAGCCGCCAGTCGGTACTGCGCGCAGCACGCCGCGCCCAACGGACGAGCTCGGAGAGTTCGGGAGCGGGCTTGGCCAGAACGGGTTTCGGTCGCGGCAACGTCTCGAGGTGGCGATGCGGGCGAAGGCCCCGCCGCGACATGGCCACGATCGGACCATCAAAACCGTGGCTGACGAGGCGCAGGATGACGTCGACCGCCGTCAGCCCGGTTCCGATCACCAGAACCGGGGCGCCAGGCGCGAGCCCTTCCTCGAAAGGCGTCACCCAGGGATCGCCGACATAGAAGCGGGCCGGCAGCCGCGCGTGCGCAACCGCCGGAGGATCGTGCGGCGGCAGATTGCCGATCGCGAGCACCGCGCGATCGGCCTCGATCAGCCCGCCATTGACGAGGCCAAGCGTCACGCGGCCGCCCCGCTCCTCGATATCGAGCACCTCGTCATCAACGAGCTTGAGCCGGCGGCCATAACGCTCCATCGCCGCGCCGAGCGCCTCGCGCAGGTAGCGCCCATAGGTGGCGCGGGTGACGAACGCGCCTTCACAGCCAAGGCCCAGGCGAGCCAGCCATTCGCGAAAATGATCGGGGCGATCGGCAAAAGCGCTCATATTTCCGGCGCGGACATTCAAGAGGTGCGCGCTTTCCAGGCTGCTGTAAGCGACACCCGCCCCCATACGATGTCGGTCGCGCTCGATCAGGAGCACCTCGACATGCGGTTGCTCGAGGAGATTGAGCGCGAGCATGGTTCCTGAAAAGCCCGCCCCTACGATGGCAACGCGGGTCGCGGTTCGAAAGCGCGGCCGCGGTGCATGAAGAGCCGTGTCCATGATCATCTTAGCTACCCATCTTCTGCGCGCGCAGGACCCACGAACCCGTCGATGCGTCCCGGAATGTTTAAGATAAGTAATTCAGTTGAGAATGCAAAGGCAATCAGTCAGGCCGTGCGCTTTCAGGGCCCGGACGGAATTCGGCAATCAAATCGAAACGATCCCCTCGAAAGAGCTGACGGACGCGGGTCACGATCCGCGCGGCGCGCCAGGTTGTGCGATCGAGTTCAAGGCAGGCAAGAGACGGATTGATCCCGAGTAATCTTGCCTCCTTGCGCGTGGGGGTTACCGCGCGGATGACGTGGCGCCCCTCGGTCCACGGGATATGCGCGAGCAGCCAGGTGCCCGGGGGCTGCGCCTCGAAATCGGCGTCCGCCGCGCCAGCGACCTCGCCGAGCGCGATCCGCCGCTGTTCGAGCGCGAACGGTTGATCGCCGGCGAAGTGGATGCCCTCGATCGCCAGCGCTGGTCCCGAAAAACCGCTGCCCGCCGCCGCGCGTTCGATGGTCAGAGCCTGCCAGCGATAGGCCTCCCCGCGCGAAGCAATCAGCTCGGCAAGATCGGGGACGGTCATCACTGCCGAATGAACCGGCGGGTGGGCGACGAAGGATCCGGCCTTGCGACGTCTTTCGATCAGCCCTGAAGCCGCAAGCTCGCTGAGCGCCTTGCTGACCGTTGCGCGCGCGCAGCCATATTGCGCGGCAAGCTCCTGCTCGGTCGGGATGCGGTGGCCCGGCCGCCAGACGCCCGAGCGGATCGAGGCCGCAATCTCGTCGCGGATACGCCTTGCGGGATTCATGCAAGGAGCCGCGCCAGGCAAGCGCGATAGCCGGCAGCGATGGCCTCCGCATCGAGGTGTCGCCCCGCCTCGACGCGCTTGACACCAGCGCGCCAGACGCAGTCGATCGCCCCGGCGCGCGCCGCAAATATCCAGCGGTCTATGAGCGTCGCATCATCAGCCCCGGCAAACGCGGGGTGATTCATGTCGAGCGACACCATGTCCGCCGCTTCGCCTATTGCAAGTCCCGCCGAAACGCCGAGCGCCTGCGCGCCGCCTCCGAGCGCCCGGATAAATAGGTGAGCGCCGACGAAGGGCATGTCCGCGTCCGCGAGCAAAGCACGCGCCTGGTGCGCGAGGCGCTGCGAATATTCGAGTGCGCGCAGCTCCTGCGCCGCATCGATAAGGATATTGCTGTCGGTACCGACCCCGAAACGCCCGCCCGCCGCGAGATAGCCGGACGCTGGAAATATGCCGTCGCCGAGATTGGCCTCGGTCACCGGACACAGCCCCGCCACCGCGCCGCTTTCCGCGAGCGCGCGGGTTTCGGCGCTGGTCAGATGCGTCGCGTGAATGAGGCACCAGCGCTCGTCGACGCCCGCGTTGGCAAGCAGCCATTCGACCGGACGCGCCCCGCTCCACGCGGTGCAGTCCTCGACTTCTTTCACCTGCTCGGCTGCGTGGATATGGACCGGACCTGTCGGCGACAGGGTAAGCAGCGCGGTGAGCTCCTCCGGCGTCACTGCCCGCAGCGAATGCGGCGCGATTCCGATCCGGTCACTGCCGGAAAGCTTGCCGCGCGCCGCATCGAAGAGTGCGGCAAATTCGTCGATGCCCGAGAGGAAGCGCCTTTGGCCCGGAGCCGGCGGCGCCCCGCCGAAGCCGCCATGCGCATAGAAGACCGGCAGCAGGGTCAAGCCGATCCCGCTCGCCGCACTTGCGGCCGCGATCGCGCCCGCCATTTCGGCGCGATCGGCATAGGGCGCGCCTGTTGGATCATGGTGGAGATAGTGAAATTCGCCCACGCGGGTGAAGCCGGTTTCGAGCATCTCGGCATAAGCCTGCGCGGTGATCGCGGCGACATCCTCTGGCGTGAGCCGATCGAGGAAGCGGTACATGGTTTCGCGCCAGCTCCAGAAATTGTCATCGGCCCGGCTCTGCCGTTCTGAAAGACCAGCCATACCGCGCTGAAAGCCGTGGCTGTGAACGTTGCACAAGGCGGGCAGAACCGCCTGGTGGCATTCGTCGCCGCGCTGCGCCGCAACGCCGGTTTCGATCGATGCGATGCAACCTTCGGCAACGGTGAGCCGCACCCCGGCTTGCCAGCGATCGCCGATAAAAGCGCGTTCGAACCAATATGCCGTCATCGGAGGCCCTTCATATTATGTCTAGACATAATGGCCGGTTCGCACGAGACTGTCCAGATGGACCTTTGCTGGAAAAATGCCCGACTCGCGACGATGGCCGGCGACGGCCTCGGCCTGATCGACGATGGCGTTGTCGCGGCACAGGAAGGCCGCATCGTCTATGCGGGGCCTGCGAGGGAGGCGCCCGCGGGTGCGGCGCGAACGCTCGATTGCGAAGGGCGGCTGATCACGCCGGGACTGATCGACTGCCACACCCACCTCATCCACGCTGGAAGCCGGGCGAGCGAATGGGCGATGCGCCTTGAGGGCGCGAGCTATGAGGCCATCGCCCGTGCGGGCGGGGGCATTGTCTCGACGATGCGCGCGACGCGCGCGGCAAGCGAGGCCGAACTGGTCGAAACCGCACTGCCTCGCCTCGACGCGCTGATCGCAGAGGGTGTGACGACGATCGAGATCAAGTCGGGCTACGGCCTCGACACCGCGAGCGAGCTCAAGATGCTCCGCGCCGCCCACGCGCTCGCCCGCGCGCGCCGTATCCGCCTGGCGCCGACCTTCCTCGGCGCCCACGCGCTGCCCCCCGAATATGCGGACGACAGCGAGGGCTACATCGACCTCGTCGTGCGTGAGATGATCCCAGCCGCGGCGGCGCTCGCGAGCGCGATCGACGCCTTTTGCGAGGGGATCGGATTTTCGCCCGCCCAGTGCGAACGGGTGTTTGCAGCGGCCGAAGCCCATGGCCTGGCGGTCAAGATCCACGCCGAGCAGTTGTCGGCGCTCCATGGCAGCGCACTCGCCGCGCGGCGCGGCGCGCTGTCGGCCGACCATCTTGAACATGCAAGCGACGAAGATGTTCGTGCGATGGCGGCGGCCGGGACGGTCGCGGTGCTCTTGCCCGGCGCCTTTTATTTCATGCGCGAGACACGCCTGCCGCCCGTCGAGGCCATGCGGCAGCACGGCGTGCGGATCGCGCTCGCGACCGACTGCAACCCCGGCACCTCGCCGACAAGCTCGCTCCTGTTGATGCTCAACATGGGTGCGACGCTTTTCGGATTGACCGTGACCGAGGCACTGCGCGGGGTCACTGTCAACGCTGCGGCAGCGCTTGGACTCTCGAGCGAGATCGGGACGCTTGAGGCAGGCAAGGCCTGCGATCTTGCGATCTGGAACACCGCCGACCCCGCCGAGCTCGTTTACCGCATCGGCCTCAACCCGCTTCATCAGCGCATCAAGGACGCACAATGATCATCGAGCCTGGACATATGACGATCGCGGCGTGGCGCGACCTGCGCGACGGGACGCCAGCGACCCTCGATCCCGCGACCGCTCCGCTGATCGCCGAAAGCGCCGCCGCGGTGACGCGCATCCTCGCGCAGCACACGCCCGTCTACGGGATCAACACGGGCTTTGGAAAGCTCGCGAGCGTGCGCATTGACGACGCCGATTTGACCGCGCTTCAGCGCAATATTGTCCTCAGTCACGCCGCGGGCGTGGGCGATCCTGCGCCGGTTCCGGTCGTACGGCTCATGATGGGACTGAAACTTGCAAGCCTCGCGCGCGGCGCCTCGGGCGTCCGCCCCGCCACCATCGCGCTGCTTGAAGCGATGCTGCACCGCGACCTGATCCCCCTCGTTCCGGCGCAAGGATCGGTCGGCGCCTCGGGTGACCTCGCTCCTCTCGCCCATATGACCGCCGCAATGATCGGGGTCGGAGAGGTCTACGAGAAGGGCGAGCGGCGACCGGCGAGCGCAGCGTTCGCGAACGCCGGACTCGCGCCCGTCGCGCTCGGCCCCAAGGAAGGGCTCGCGCTGCTCAATGGCACGCAATTCTCGACCGCCTACGCGCTCCATGCGCTCATTGAGGCCGAGCGACTCTATCGCAGCGCGCTCGTCACCGGAATCCTCTCGACAGAGGCCGCGAAGGGATCCGACGCGCCCTTCGACCCGCGCATCCATGAACTTCGCGGACACAAGGGTCAGATAGAGACCGCAGCGGCGCTGCGCATGCTGATGGAAGGCTCGGCGATCCGCGCGTCGCACCGCATCGATGACCTGCGCGTCCAGGACCCCTATTGCCTGCGCTGCCAGCCCCAGGTGATGGGCGCCGTGCTCGACCTTCTGCGCCAGGCGGCCGCGACGCTCGCGATCGAGGCGAATGGGGTGTCGGACAATCCGCTGATCTTCGCTGAAACCGACGAAGCGCTATCGGGCGGAAATTTTCACGCCGAGCCCGTGGCCTTCGCCGCGGACATGATCGCATTGGCGTTGTGCGAGATCGGCAGCCTCGCCGAACGGCGCATGGCCATGCTCGTCGACCCCGCGCTCTCAGGACTTCCTGCCTTCCTCACCCCCGAACCTGGGCTCAATTCGGGCTTCATGATTCCGCAGGTCACCGCCGCGGCCCTGGTTTCCGAAAACAAGCAGCGAGCGATGCCCGCGAGCGTCGATTCGATCCCCACCTCGGCCAATCAGGAGGATCATGTCAGCATGGCAGCGCACGGCGCGCGTCGGCTCGAAGCAATGGTCTCGAACGTCGACGCGATCCTCGGCATCGAATTGCTCGCCGGCGCGCAGGGCTGCGATTTCCACGCCGGGCTCGCATCGAGCCCCCCGATCGAGGCCGTGCGAGAGCGGCTGCGCGCTGCCGTGCCCACCTTGAAGGGAGATCGCTACATGGCACCCGACATGGCGGCCGCGATTGCCCTCGTGCGTTCGGGCGCCCTGGTCACAGCGCTCGATCTCCCCGGGGTCGCGCCATGAACGCGCCGCGGATCCAGCGCGGCACCGAGCCGCTCGTCGTCGCCTTTCCGCACGGCGGCACCGACCTCGCCGGACTCGACGACCAGTTCATCTCGCCCGCGCGCGCGCTGCTCGACACCGACTGGTGGATCGAAGACCTCTACGCCTTCGCGGCCGACATGGGTGCGACGCTCATTGCGAGTGATATCTCGCGCAGCGTCATCGACATGAACCGCGATCCCTCGGGCGCGTCGCTCTACCCCGGCCAGGCCACGACCGAGCTCTGTCCGAGCACGACCTTCGACGGCGCCCCGCTCTATCGTTTCGGCGAGCCCGACGAGGCCGAGATCACCCGGCGGCTTCAGCTATATCACAGACCCTATCATGAGGCGCTATCGGCCGAACTCGCGCGCCTGCGCGATGCGCATGGCCGCGTCGTCCTCTATGACGCACATTCGATACGCAGCCGCGTGCCGCGCCTTTTCGAGGGCGAGCTGCCGCAGTTCAACATCGGCACCAATGGCGGAGTGACCTGCGACGGGGAGCTTGAAGCCGCGATCGCAAATATCTGTGCGGCAAGCGGCGAAAGCCATGTCGCCAACGGCCGCTTCAAGGGGGGCTGGACGACGCGCCATTACGGCCGCCCCGAAGACGGCGTTCACGCGATCCAGATGGAGCTCGCGATGCGAGGCTATATGGCCGAGCCAGAGACACTCTCCGAGCTCGATTGGCCGCCCCCGATCGACCCCGCCCCCCCAATCCGCCCCGTGCTGCGTCAGCTCCTCGCAGCCGCGCTGGCCTTTGCGAAAGGACGCCCATGACCCGCCTCGACAATCAGCGCCGCATCGCGGCGCCGACCGGCCCCGAGCTCAATGCCAAGAGCTGGCTGAGCGAGGCGCCGCTGCGCATGTTGATGAACAATCTCGACCCGCGCGTTGCCGAGGCGCCGCACGAGCTGGTGGTCTATGGCGGCATCGGCCGCGCAGCGCGCGACTGGGAGAGCTTCGACCGCATCGTCGAGGTGCTGCGGCGCCTCGAAGACGATGAAACGCTGCTCGTCCAGTCGGGAAAGCCGGTGGGCGTATTCAAGACGCACCGCCACGCTCCGCGCGTGCTGCTCGCCAATTCGAATCTCGTTCCCAAATGGGCGACATGGGATCATTTCCACGAGCTCGATAAGAAGGGCTTGATGATGTACGGTCAGATGACCGCGGGAAGCTGGATCTATATCGGCAGCCAGGGCATCGTTCAGGGCACTTACGAAACCTTCGTCGAGGCGGGCCGCCAGCATTATGACGGCGATCTTTCGGGCCGCTGGATCCTGACCGCCGGACTGGGCGGCATGGGCGGCGCGCAGCCCCTCGCGGCGGTGATGGCCGGTGCGAGCTGCCTTGCGATCGAATGCCAGCCGAGCCGGATCGCGATGCGGCTCGAGACCGGTTATCTCGATGTCGAGGCGAAAAGCCTCGACGAGGCGCTGGCGATGATCGGGCAGACCAAGGAGCCGATCTCGGTGGGGCTCTGCGCCAACGCCGCCGATGTCTATCCGGAACTCGTGCGCCGCTCCGTGCGCCCCGACCTGGTGACCGATCAGACTTCCGCCCACGATCCGGTCAATGGCTATCTGCCGCAGGGCTGGAGCCTTGAGGAGTGGTTCGCCAAGCGCGAAAGCGACCCGCAATCGGTCGACCGTGCAGCACGCGCGTCAATGGCGGTGCATGTGCGCGCGATGCTCGATTTCTGGAAGGCGGGCGTGCCGACGGTCGATTATGGCAATAATATCCGCCAGGTTGCCTTTGACGAGGGCGTCGCGGACGCCTTCGCCTTTCCCGGCTTCGTTCCCGCCTATATCCGGCCGCTTTTCTGTCGCGGCGTCGGCCCCTTTCGCTGGGCCGCGCTGTCCGGCGATCCGGAAGATATCTACAAGACCGACGCCAAGGTGAAGGAACTCCTCCCCGACAATGCGCATCTGCACCGCTGGCTCGACATGGCGCGCGAGCGAATCCAGTTTCAGGGCCTGCCCGCGCGCATCTGCTGGGTCGGGCTCGGCGAGCGCCACCGGCTCGGCCTCGCGTTCAATGAGATGGTAGCAAAGGGCGAACTCAAGGCACCCGTCGTGATCGGCCGCGACCATCTCGATTCGGGATCGGTCGCAAGCCCAAACCGCGAAACCGAAGCGATGCGCGATGGCAGCGATGCTGTGAGCGACTGGCCCCTCCTCAACGCGCTCCTCAACACCGCGAGCGGCGCGACCTGGGTGTCGCTCCACCACGGCGGCGGCGTCGGCATGGGCTATTCGCAGCACGCGGGCATGGTGATCGTCGCCGACGGCAGCGATGAGGCCGCCGAGCGCCTCGGCCGCGTTCTCTGGAACGACCCTGCAACCGGCGTGATGCGGCACGCCGACGCGGGCTATGACGCGGCGATCGCCTGCGCGCGCGAACAGGGCCTCGATCTGCCCTCGATCATGGCGTGAGGACTTTCGCGGGCGGCCGGTCGTAGACGAGGCGAAAGCCCACGTTGCTGGTGCCAAGGCCCGGATCGCGCCCCTGGCGCGAGGCCGGGCGGTAGCGCTGGCAATAATTTGGCGCGCAAAGATAGCTGCCCCCCTTCACAGTCCGCGAGGGCATGCCGGGGTTGAAGGGGTCGTAGGCGTGATTTTCGTCCGGCCCCTTGGGATTGTCGCGATCTTCAGGGTCGTGGCCGGGGCGGAAGAAATCGGATGTCACCTCCCAGACATTTCCGACCATGTCGTAAAGACCATTGGCGTTAGGCTCATAGCAGCCGACGGGCGCGATGCCCTTGAAGCCATCGGTTTCGGCATTGTAGTTGGGGAAAGAGCCTTGCCAGCTGTTCGCCTCGGTGGGCTGGACGTTGCGCGATGGCTTGCCCGCGCTCGCTGCATATTCCCACTCAGCCTCGGTCGGAAGGCGCCCACCCGCCCATTTTGCATAGGCGACCATATCGTCCCACGCGAGGTGGACCACGGGCTCATCGGGGACCTGTTCGGGGCCGTCGGGGCCATAGGGTTTCTTCCAGTTCGCGCCCGGCACATATTTCCACCAGTCGTTATAATTGTTCGAAGGAAAATCGGGCGGCGTGAAGACCGCGGACCCCGGCTTCAGCATGTCGGGCGGAATCTGCTCGATTGGAACCTGGAACTGCTTGGGATCGACTGGTTTTTCCGCGACGGTGACATAGCCGGTCGCTTTGACGAAAGCTGCGAACTGGCGGTTGGTGACCTCGTGCGGGTCGATCCAGAAGCCATCGACCCGCGTCTGTCGCACGGGTCCCTCCTCGGCGTAGACGTCGTCCTCGCCCATTGCGAAGCTGCCGCCCGAGATATGAACCGGCGTATCGCCGATCGGCGCGCAGCGACGCGGGCTGGCGGCGGCCTGCTGATCCGCCGGCGCATTACCTTCCCCGCACGCCGCGAGGCTCGCGAGCAATGCGAGAGCCAGGGCGGAAAGGAGCGGCGACCGGTTCATGGATTGGCCTCTTGCAATGCCGTGCTCCCCGCCAATTGACGGCTATAGAGCCAGCCGATGCCGATCAGGCTGAAGCCAAGCGCAACGAAGGAGCCGATGCGCAGCAGCCCCTCGAGCCCCGAAGCATCGAACAAGAACACCTTGCCGACCGCGAAGAGCATCAGCAGGAGCGAGGCAATGCGCCAGTCGCGGCGCGCGGTGCGGATTCCCCACAAGAGAAAGCCGATTGCAAGCACGAGGATGAGCAGCGAGCGCAATATATTCTCGGCGGGCGCGACACCTGGATCGACGAGCAGGCTACCGTGGAAAATCTGGCGTAACGTTGCCCAGGCGAACCCCGCGACGAGCAGCATCAAGACAATCTGAACTCCGCGCTCGAGCGAAGCAGGGGCGGAAGGGAAGAGCCGCGGCGCAAGCACAGCTCCAGCCCCCGCCATGAAGAAGAGCGGCGCAAGCAGATTGACAAGAGGCCAGCCGCCCACCGCCTGGCCGGCCCAGAGCGGGTTATGAAGGAGAATGCCATAGACGATCGCATGGAGCGTACCCGCGACCACAAGCGGCCGCGCGAGCGCCGACACCCCGCGCTCTCTCGCGAGCCAGCCGCCGCCAATCAGAAGCGCTTCCCAGAGTAGGCGCTGCGCGATCCCGGTCGCAACAAAGTCACGGCCGGCGAGCGCCGCGAAGCCGAGGCGATAAAGACTGTGGACCGCGATACCGCCGACAATGGTGCAGGCGTAAAGCGCGGCCAGCAGCAACCAGCGCGGCAAGGCGCCGCGGACCAACCAGAGCGGTACGCCGAACGCCAGCGCCGGAAGGAAAAGCCGCAGCACCAGCCCGTCCGCAGGGAGCATGGCAGCATCGATTGGCATCGCCTGCCCTGCGAGCGAGAGCAGCCCCGCGGACGACCACGCGCCGATCGGCCAAACTGCCCAGCCAAGGCTCAGAACCGCGAAACCAAGCGCCGCTGCATCGACGCGCGCAAGCGGAACGCGCCGCGCCGCCATGAGGACCCCACCGCCGCCGAGCGCCGGGACCAGCGTCAGCCAGTCGGCCGAGGCGACCTGGGCGAGGGCGCCATAGGCGAGCAGCGCCGCGCTGAACTGGCCGATGCGCCGGACGATCGCGCCCTCGCCGCGCACCGCGAACAGGGCGGCAGCCGCACCGACGCCCGCCCAGCGGAGGAAGGGCTCCGCCGCGGCTCTGCCCGCTCCGTCGACCAGCCGGGAAAGCTCGGCGAAGTCCAGGGGCGCCGCGAGAAGAGCGAGCATCGCCGCGCCGAGAAAGACCGCCGCCACGGGCTCGATCCGCCGATCGCCGGCCGCCTTGCCGAAGAGGAGCATCGCCGCGGCAACCAGAGCGATGGCGAGCGGCGCCATCCAGCGCGGCAGGAGAAGGAGGATCGCCAGCGCGAGAAGCGCTCCGGCGGCAGCGGTCAGCCAGGAAAAACTTCGGTCGGCGAGACGCGCCTTGAGGTGCCAGCCGCGCGCCATTCCCGCTCCCGCGAGCGCCGCGCCGCCGAGCGCAACGAGAGCAAGTGCTGCATCGCCGATGCCCGAAAGCTGCCATTTGGTAAGAACAGGCATTGCGAGCGCGATCGCACATAGCTCGAGGGCGCGCCGCAGCGTCCCTGGCTCACTCCAGAGGCGGGCGAGGAGCGGGAGGGCGTGAATGGCGAGCAGCGCCAGCCCAATGAGTGTGAACCAGAAAGGCGCTGCGTCCGGCCAGGCCGCGAGCAGCAACAGCGACAAGGCGACACTGACCGTCGGGACGATTGCAAAGCCCTCCTCGCGCCACGCGAGCCACTGCCCGGACGCAGCGATCAGTACAAAAAGGCCCCAATGGAGCGGTGCAAACCCGCCATAACCAACGAGCAGGGCCAGCTGGAGCGCGCCGACGATCGCCGACGCCGAGCGCAGCAGCGCGGCCCGCGGTCCGTCGAACGACAGCATCGGGATGGCAATCGCGAGCAGCAGGACGAACCCGCCGATCGACAGGGACCCAAGCGCATCGAGGGCGCGGTGGGTGAGCACCATCCACAGCCCCCATCCTGCACCGCCGATCAGCGCCGCGAGCGCCAGCCACGGCCAGCGCCGTATCCGCGCGACTCCCGCGAGCGCCGCGATCGTCAGCGCGAGATACACCGCAATCAGCGGCACATCGGGCGCAACCGCGCCGACGAGCGCAGGCGCAGCAAGGCCGCCTGCAAGGCCAAGCGCTGCGCTTGGCGGACCAAAGCGAAGCGACAGTCCAAGCGCCGCGGCGGTGACGAGTGCAAGCGCCGCAAAGGCCAGCAGCGGTCCGATGAGCAGATAGACGTTGGCGGCAACCATGATCGCGGCATAAAGCGTCGCCACGCCCGCGCCCGCGAGCGCCTGCGGCACGCGCACGTCGCGCAGGCGCGCGTCGTTTCGCCACGCATATTCGGCCCCGCCGATCAGCGCGAGACCGAAAAGGAGCCCGGCGACGATCTGGACACCAGGGGTGAAGACCCGCGCGAAAAATCCCTCGTCGATGGCGTAGCTGACCATGAGAACGCCTGCGATCGCGAGCGTGATCCCGCCGGCCCAGATCGGCAACGTCTTGCCGAACAGATCCTCGAACCGCGACGCCATGCTGCGCGGCGACCCCGCTTCGGCTTCGACCGACGGCCTGGGGGGGTCAAGGGGCTTGGTCGGCGCGACTGCGGGTTTCTCCGGCGCGGGAGTCGGGGGTCCCCCCTCTCTGATTGTCTCGGCGACAGCCGGGATGGGCGCGCGTGCAGCGGCCGCCCCTTGCGAAGCCGATTGGGACGGCGGCGGGCGGAGGGGCGCCTTGGAAGGCAGGACCTCATCGGACTTTGGCGGCAGGAGCCCGGCGCGGCGCTGCAGCGCTCCGATCCGTCTGGCGGCCTCCTCGAGCGTCGCCTCGGCCCGCTTCAAGCGGCTTCGCGCGTCCATCAACAGGACGAAGAGGATGATGAGCGCCAGAAACGCCAGAAATTGGAACACGCCGATCCCCTCGAACTCCCGTCCGCTTTTATCAATCAGCGGGAGGAATCATAGCGTCTATCGCGGCGGCGGGAACACGCATCACGGCTCCCTCATGGCTTCGTTCGGCTCGCAATGCGCCAGAATCGGAAGGGGATCGCCGCTCAGGCTGCCAAGTCCCTGTCCGCGAACAGCATCTTCAGATCCTTCTTCAATATCTTGCCGTTGGCATTGCGCGGCAGCGTTTCGGTAACGAAGCGGATGGCAACCGGAACCTTGAATGCGGCAAGGCGCGCGCGCACCCAGCCCTGCAACTCGGCCTCGTCCGCGCGCGTGCCGGGGGCGAGGTGGACGACCGCGGCGGGCTCCTCGCCGAGCGTGCGGTGCGGGATGCCGATCACCGCGCAGTCGGTCACAGCTGGATGCTCGTAGAGGGCGTTCTCGACCTCTGATGAGTAAATATTCTCGCCGCCGCGCAGCACCATGTCCTTCGCGCGGTCGACAATATAGACGAAACCCTCGTCATCGAGCCGCGCAAGGTCGCCGGTACGCACCCAGCCGTCGACGAAGGTTTCTGCCGTGGCGTCAGGCTTGTTCCAATAGCCTTTCACGATCATCGGCCCGCGCGCCCAGAGTTCGCCCACCGTCCCGGCCGGCAGCACGGTCACCCCGTCCTCGGCGCGGATCTCTATGTCGGCGACGGCAACCGGCGGTCCGGCGCTCGTCGGGCGGGCGAGATAGTCCTCAGCGCCATGCGAGGTAACGGTCGCCATCGTTTCGGTCATGCCCCAGCCGTTGCCAGGCAGCGCGCCAAACTCTTCGTAGATGCGCCTTACAAGCTCGGGCGCCGAGGGCGCGCCGCCATAGGCGATCGCCTCCAGCGACGAGAGGTCATATTTCGCCCGGTCCGGATGTTCGATGAGCTGCCAGGCGATTGTCGGGACACCCCCCGTCACACTCACCTTCTCGCGCTCGATGATTTCCATCGCACGGACCGCGTCCCATTTGCGCATGAAGATCATGGTGTTGCCTGCCGCCATCGCGCCCATCAGTGTCGCCGAACAGGCAGTGACATGAAACAGCGGAATGACGGTCAGCGTCGTGCGCGGAGCCGGTTCGGGCACCGGCTCACCGCGGCGCAGGAAACTGCGCGCGGCGGAAAAGCCGCCCGACAATATGTTGGTTACCAGGTTGCGGTGCGTGCCAAGCGCCCCCTTGGGCTGGCCGGTCGTCCCGCTCGTATAGAAAATCGCCGCATCATCGTCGCTTGCAAGATCGGTGCGGGGGCGCTCAGCGTCCGGAAGGCCAGCCCAGCTCCTGGGATCGCCCACCATATCTTCGAGCGCCACCGTGCCCGCTGCCGGTGCGCCCGCGCGCGCGACGATCACCCGCTCGACGGACCGTAGCGCGGCGAGATGCTCGCGGAGCCGCTCGTAGCGCTCCATATCCACGATCAGTATCTTCGCTTCTGAATCCTCGATTCCGTAAGCAAGTTCGCCACCGGTCCACCAGGCGTTAAGCGGCACCGCGATCGCACCGATCGAAGTGATCGCAAAGAAGATCATCGGCCATTCGGGCAGGTTGCGCATCGCGAAAGCAACCCGGTCACCCTTGCCGACCCCGAAGCTCTCTAGCGCCCGGGCAAAAGCAGAGGCGGCGCGGTAGTTCGCCTCGAAGCTTACACGCTCGTCGTCGAGGATGGTGAAAAGCTGCTCGCCATGCGTTCGCGAGAGGTCGAGAAGTGCACCGAGATCGTGCGGCGCATTTTTCCAGACGCGCGTCACAACCCCGCGGATCACGGCGGTATCCATTTCGAACCGCGCGCCCGGCGCGGTGAGCGCGGCGGTCGCCTCGGCCAGCGACATCTTGGGCCAGGCAGGGTCGAGCGGCACCACCGGCACACCGGGCATGTCGTTCGCCATTCGCTTCTCCTCGATGTCTTGACCGGTCGCTGTGCCGGATTCGCAGACGAGTTTCGATGAGAAACCCGATGAAGGCAAGCCGCGACCCGCGCGGTCCTGCGAAAGGATTGACGCCGCATGGGAACCGGCGCGATAATCTGCCGTCGCCTTCGGTGAAAGGGACCCCGCATGCTACCAGCTATTCGCCGCTTCGCCCTCCCCGTCCTCACCGCGACGCTCGCCGCGGGCGCGGGGGTCTTTGCCCTATGGCGTTGGCGACGCAGCGCACGTCACGATGGCCATGCGGCCGCCTTTTCCAATGCCGAAACCGATCCTGAAAATTTCGCCCAGACGCGTTCGGCAGGACCCGACGCGATGCGCGATCCCGCAGCCCGGGCGTGGGATGAGGTGGACCAGGCAAGCGACGAATCCTTCCCCGCAAGCGACCCGCCCGGCTATTGATCTGCAAAGCGAAAGCGCGGCGCTGTCCGGCGCCAGTCTGATATATCATGGGAGGGTGGGACGATTCTGTTGCCCGGCTCGTCCCCAGCCGCTGGTATCCGATTCTGTTGCCCGGTTCGGTCCGAACCGCGTTCTATTTGTCTAACCTTAGGCCGTGAGGCTTATCGGTTAGGCAGCAAGAGCGAGTGCTTCGTTATCGTTAGCACTTATTGGTTTTGAGCCTTTAACGGGTTACTCAGCCCGGAAGAAAGCACCGTCTTTGAACACACGTCGATCCTGGTTCGGCCCCGTCAGAAGCCCGCGCACCCCTTCGAAAGCGTGCGGGTTTGTGGTGGAGCCGCCGGGTACTGCCCCCGGGTCCGCTGTGTCTATTCCACGACACCATTTATCCTCATAGCCGGTCGAAACCGGCACAACGGATATAGGAAACCCGCCCGCGCTTGGGAAGAGCGCAGGCGGGTTTTTCATCTCAAAAGAGGCTCAGCTCCCTTATTTTTTTCGCAATTCATCACGTATTTCGGTGAGGAGATCGACTTCGCTCGGACCCGCAGGCGCGTCGGGGCCGCGGCGCATGACGCGGTTCACCCATTTGACGAGCAGGAAGATGATGAAGGCGAGGATCAGGAAATTGATCACCGCGGTGATGAAGGCGCCATAGCCGACCATCGCGACGCCCGCTTCCTTGAGCTTTGCATAATCGGTGGCCGCAACGCCTTCGGGCACGCTTCCGAGCAGGATGAACTTGCTCGAAAAATCGACCCCGCCGAACAGCCAGCCGACGAAGGGCATGATCAGGTCTTCGGTCAGTGACGTCGTAATGGTGGCAAAGGCGCCCCCGATGATGACACCGACCGCAAGGTCCATGACATTGCCCTTGGCGATAAATTCCTTGAATTCGTTCAACATGTTCACACTCCCCGGCAAATTGGGCGGACCGCCAATTGGTGCCGCGGCGATTGCGCAAAGGCAAGCGGCTTCCTATTATGTGTGTTGTTGCGGCAAAACGCCGCTGGAGGGAGACTGATCCATGAGCTTTCGTTCCGCCCGCTGGATGATCGTGCCGGTCGCCGCAATGAGCCTGTCCGCCTGCGGTATCAACAGCGTACCCACCAAGGAAGAGGCCGCCAAGGCCAAGTGGGCGAACGTCGAGGCCGCCTATCAGCGGCGCGCCGACCTGATACCCAACCTCGTCGAGACCGCAAAAGGCGCCGCGAAGATCGAGCAGTCGACGCTCGAAGGCGTGATCCAGGCGCGCGCTTCAGCGACGCAGGTCAAGCTGTCGACCGACGATCTTGAAGACCCCGCGAAAGTCCAGGCATTCCAGCAGGCGCAAGGCGCTGTGTCGGGCGCCCTCGGCCGCCTGCTCGTCACGGTGGAACAATATCCCGACCTCAAGAGCCAGGCGCGCTTCGCCGATCTCATGACCCAGCTTGAAGGGACCGAGAACCGGATCAATATCGCGGTCCAGGACTATAATAGCGCCGTGCAGGACTATAACACCACGATCCGTACCTTCCCCGACATCATCGGCGCGAAGATAGTCCACGGCGCGAAGCCGATGACGCCCTACAGGGCGATTACCCCCAATGCGAACGAGGCACCGAAGGTCGACTTCGGGCAATAGGATGCGCCGCGCCGCCCTTGCCGCCCCGCTCGCGATCCTGCTGACCGCTAGCGGCTGCAAGGCGGGGTCCGCGCGCGAGAGCGCAGCGTGCGAGGGCGTGCCGCAGCTGGCGTCCCGGGGCCGGGTTACCGATGCGGCTGACCTGCTCGATCCGCGGACGGAGGTGCGCCTCGCCGACCGGCTGGCGCGTTACGAGAAGGCGACGCGGCACCAGATGGTCGTGGTCACGGCAGCGAGCCTCAGCGGCGCGCGGGTCGATAATTTCGGGACCTGCCTCGGCAATCGGTGGGGGATCGGTGACAGCGACCGCAATGACGGGATCCTGATCCTGATTGCGCCCAGCGAACGGCAAATGCGCATCGCGACGGGGAGCGGGATGGAGACGATATTGACCGACGACAAGGCTTTGAAGATCGTCCAGAGGATGACCCCCTATTTCGCAGAAGGCGATTATGCCGGCGGCCTTTTCGACGGCGTCGAGGCGATTGCCGCGCAGACGGGAGAAATGCGATGAAGGCGCTGCTGCTCGGATGGGCGCTTGGCCTGGCACTCGCCGCCTCTCCGGCGGCAGCGCAGAATTTCCCCAAGCTCACCGCACGCGTCGTCGACGAGGCCGGGATCATACCCGCTGACCGGGAGGCCGCGCTCAATGTGCAGCTCGAACAGCTCGAGGCGGCGAGTGGTCACCAGCTCGTGGTAGCGACGGTCAACAGTCTCGATGGCCGCGACGTTGCGGACTATGGCTATCAGCTCGGCCGCGCGTGGGGGATCGGCGACAAGGAATTGGACGATGGCGTCGTCTTTCTGATCGCGCCCAACGAGCGGCGGATGCACATCGCGGTTGGCTACGGTCTCGAACCGGTCCTGACCGACGCACTCGCCGGCCGGATCATCCGCGATCAGGTGACACCGAGGTTCAAGGAGGGCGACTATCCCGGCGGCATCCAGGCCGGCGTCGATGCGATCTCGGAGCAGATCCAGCTTCCGCCTGAAGAGGCCGCGGCACGCGTCGCGGCAGCCGACAAGGCCGAACGCGACCGCGCCGACGACGGCGATATCGGGGGACTGATCTTCGTCGGCTTCATCGTCTTTTTCTTCTTCATCCTGCCGATGCTGAGCGCCTTCGGGCGGCGCGGAAAGCACCACCGGCGGCACCGGCCGTGGGGTGGCGCTCCGATCATCATCTGGGGCGATGGCGACTGGGGCGGCGGTAGCCGCGGGGGGTCGTCGTGGGGCGGCGGCAGCTGGGGCGGCGGAGGCGGCGGTTTCGGCGGCTTTTCGGGAGGCGGCGGGAGCTTTGGCGGCGGCGGCGCTTCGGGCGGCTGGTAGGGGTAGAAGGCCATGAAAGTCAGTCACGTCAGCGAAGCCGACCATGACCTCGTGACCGCCGCGGTTGCGGCGGCAGAGGCGCATACGAGCGGCGAGATCGTCACCGTCATCGCAGGGCAATCGAACGATTATGACGATGTCGCGCTCGTGTGGGCGAGCGTCATTGCCTTTCTTGCCATGTCGGTGATCGCGCTTTTCCCGGAATTCTACCAGGGGCTCTACGACCGGCTGACGGGCGGCTGGGGGCACGGTCTGACCGCGAACCAGTGGCTTGGGACGGTGATTGCGATTGGCGTCCTCAAATGGATCGGCGTGTGGCTGATCCTGCTGTGGCGGCCGCTACGGCTCTTGCTCACGCCGCGGGCGATTCTGGCGGCGCGCGTCCGCGCCCGCGCGGTCGACCTCTTCAAGGTCGGCACCGAGGCGAAGACGCTGGGGCGAACCGGCGTCCTCCTCTATGTCAGCCTGCGCGAGCACCGGGCCGACATCGTCGCCGACGAAGCGATCGCCGCCCGGGTCGCGCCGGAGGTGTGGGGTGACGCGATGGAAGCGCTGATCGAGCAGGTCCGCCAAGGTAAGCCGGGCGCCGGCATGGCCGAGGCGGTACGCCGGATGGGTATCGTCCTTGCCGAACATTTCCCGAAAGGCGAAGACAATCCCAACGAGCTGCCCGACCGGCTGATCGAGATCTGATTGACCGCGGTTCGCCGGGCGTGGCCGGCGCGGCGAGGCCCTGTCTCTTCGCCCTTGGCATGCTCGGACTGAGCGATATGAGGGGTGCTCCCCTCCTGAAAGGATCGCCATGACTCGCCCTCCCCCAGGCCCCCCCACCGAGATCCGCTGGGAAGGCCGCTTCATCACCGTCAAGCAGCAGGGGACGTGGGAATATGTATCGCGCTCGCGCGGCATCCACGCCGCGGTGATTCTCGCGATCGACGAGGCGGCGGACGGGCGTCATGTGATCTTGGTCGAGCAATACCGCGTGCCGCTTGGGATAAATTGTCTCGAGCTACCCGCAGGGCTGGTGGGCGACGATAGCGCCGGCGAGGCGCCGGAAACCGCCGCCGAACGCGAACTCGAAGAGGAGACGGGCTACCGCGCTTCGCATTGGCAGACAGTCGGCGAGTTCTTCAGTTCCCCGGGCATGGTCAGCGAAAGCTTTACCTTGCTCGTCGCGACGGGGCTCACGAAGGTCGGCCCGGGCGGCGGCGTCGATAGCGAAGACATCATCGTCCACCGCGTGCCGCTCTCCAGGATCGAACCCTTTGTGGCTGCGAAGCGCGCCGAGGGCTGCGGGATCGACGTGCGGGTCGCGATGCTGCTCGCGGGCGGTTTGCTGGGCGCTTAGACCAGAGGCGGCCTACCGCCCCCCGAACCGCCAGCGCAGGAGCGGGCGCGCAAGCAGCAGACCGGCGATGAAGCCGCCGACATGCGCCCAGATCGCGATCGAACCGAAACCCGCGCCGCCCGCGAATCCGAGCAGAAGCTGGACACCGATCCACGCCGCGGCGAGCCAGAGCGCGCGCACCCAGTGGCTCGGGATCGGGCCAATCGCCGGCGCTTCGGAACGGCTGAAGATCAGCGCGAAGACCGCGATCAGCGAGGAGATGGCTCCGCTCGCGCCGACAACGGCGGCAGTAGAGTCCGGGTCGGCCAGCCATTGCGCGAAGGACCCCGCATAGGCGCCCGCGACCAGCAGGCCGGCGGTCGCCGCCGAACCCAGCGGCGGCTCGAGTTGGCGGCCAATGAACAAGAGCACAACGAGGTTGAAGGCAAGATGCAGAAAGCCGCTGTGCAGAAAGGCTGAACTGAGCGGGGTCAGAAAAAAGGGCAGCATCGTACCCGGCGGCGCGACCAGCTCGGCGCCGAAGCGCGCCGGAATGAAGCCTGCGCCCACGAACGCCTGATGCGTGTATCCGGTTACCGCAAGAACGACCGCGACGACGACGCAGAGCAGCGCAAAGCCCGTCGTCAGGGGCGCCGGTTGCCGGTTCATCGCGCGGAGTCCGCCGTGGCTCAGATGAATTCGATCTTCGTCACCAGATAATATTTGTCGCCCGAAGGCACGGTGACTTCGACTTCGTCATCGACGCGGCGGCCGATCAGCGCACGGCCGAGCGGCGAGTTGTAGCTGATCTTGCCTTCCTTGGCGTCCGCTTCCGCCTGCCCGACGATCTGATATTTCACCGGCTTGTCGTCCTCGTCGACGAGGGTCACCGTGGCGCCGAATACGATGCGGTCGCCCGACAGCGTCGTCGGGTCGATGATCTGGGCGCGCGAAAGCCGGTCTTCGAGGTCGCCGATCGAGGCTTCGACCTGCCCCTGGCGCTCCTTGGCGGCGTGATATTCGGCATTTTCCGACAGGTCGCCATGCGCGCGCGCTTCCTCGATCGCATCGACGATCTGCGGTCGCTCGGCTTTGAGAGCGGCGAGTTGCGCGCTCAGCTTCTCATAGCCTTCTGCCAGCATCGGTACCTTTTCAACGCTTGCCATTATCCTGTTGTCCTTTGTCAATAATCCAGCGCCAGCGAAGTTCGCCGGGCGGCTGCGCCGCTGTTTCCGTCAATGTCGGGGATGGGAGCGGTGTCTCAATAATAGTCCTGAAGGGGCTTCACTTCAAGACTATGCGCGCGCAGCGCGCCGATGGCGTGGGTCGCAGCGTCGCTTCCGGCCGCAGTCGTGTAATAGGCGATATCGGCCGCGAGCGCCGAGGCGCGGATCGATTGCGAGTCCTGCAGGCTCTGCCATCCTTCGGTCGTGTTGAAAATCAGCTGCACGTCGCCGTCCTTGATCCGGTCGACGATATGCGGCCGCCCCTCGGCAACCTTGTTGACGCGCTCGACGGCGATCCCCTGGTCAGCGAGATAGTCGGCGGTCCCGCCGGTCGCAATCACTTGCCACCCCCAACCAGCAAGGCGCCGGACGGACTCGATGATCCGCGGCTTGTCGCTGTCCTTGACCGACACGAACAGTCGCCCCCCGGTCGGCAGCCGGTCGCCCGCGCCAAGCTGCGCCTTGGCAAAGGCCAGATTGAAATCGCTGTCGATTCCCATGACTTCGCCCGTTGATTTCATCTCGGGACTGAGCACCGGGTCGGTGCCGGGGAAACGCGAGAAGGGGAAGACCGCTTCCTTCACCGCGACATGCGCGATGTTGCGGTTGATCTTCGGCAGATCGGCAAGGCGCTCGCCGGCCATCACCCGCGCCGCGATCTTCGCGATCGGCGAGCCCACCGCCTTCGCCACGAACGGGACGGTCCGGCTCGCGCGAGGATTGACCTCGATCAGATAGACCTCGTCCCCCTGCACTGCGAACTGGATGTTCATCAGCCCCCGCACTTCGAGAGCGCGCGCAAGCGCATCGGCCTGCCGCTCGATCTCGGCGACGATGGGGGCCGGCAGGCTATAGGGCGGGATCGAGCAGGCGCTGTCGCCCGAATGGACGCCGGCTTCCTCGATATGCTGGAGGACACCTGCAACCACGACGTCGGTGCCGTCGCACAGCGCGTCGACGTCCACCTCGATCGCATCGCGCAAATAGCGGTCGATGAGGACCGGACTGTCGCCCGACACCTGCACCGCGGTCTCGATATAATGCTCAAGCTGCGCCTGATCGTCGACGATCTCCATGGCTCGGCCGCCGAGCACATAGGAGGGGCGCGTGAGCACCGGATAACCGATACGCGCCGCGACCGCGACGGCTTCCTCGCGGCTGCGCGCAATGCCGTTCGCAGGCTGCTTCAGCCCGAGCTTGTTCACCAGCGCTGCGAAACGCTCACGGTCCTCGGCAAGGTCGATCGCATCAGGCGAGGTGCCGAGGATCGGAATTCCCGCATCGGACAGCGCCTGTGCAAGCTTGAGCGGCGTCTGGCCGCCAAACTGGACGATCACCCCGACAAGCTGGCCCTTCGACTGCTCGACGTGCAGGATCTCAAGAACATCCTCGGCGGTCAGCGGCTCGAAATAGAGGCGGTCGGAGGTATCATAGTCGGTCGACACCGTCTCGGGATTGCAGTTGACCATGATCGTTTCATAGCCCGCCTCTTCGAGTGCGAAGCAGGCGTGACAGCAGCAATAGTCGAACTCGATCCCCTGGCCGATCCGGTTGGGCCCGCCGCCCAGAATGACGATTTTCTTGCGCTCGCTCGGGTTCGCCTCGCATTCCGCCTCGCCGAAAGTCGGCGCTTCATAGGTCGAATAGAGATAGGGCGTCCTCGCCTGAAACTCCGCGGCGCATGTATCGATCGTCTTGAACACCGGACGCACGCCGAGGCGGTGGCGCAGCGCGCGCACCTCGGCCTCGGTCACGCCGCCGGTCATCGCCTTGACCGCATCGTGGATGAGCCCGCTGCCATGGGCGGTCGCACGCCTCGTGCCCGGCTGAAGGTTCGCCGACTGAAGCGCGAGATAGGCGAGGCGTTTATCCGAAAAGCCCATCGCCTTGAGGCGCCGCAGCCCCTCGGCATCGCGCGGCAGGCCGTTGCGGCACACTTTCTCTTCCGCCGCCACAATCTCTGCGATCCGTTCGAGAAACCACATGTCATAGCCCGCGACGCGGTTGATGTCCTCGAGCGGCAGACCCTCGCGGATCGCCTGCGCGGTGTTGAGCAGCCGGTCGGGGGTACGCTGGGCGAGTTCATTGCGGAGCTGGTCGTGCGCCGCGCCTTTCAGCCGGTCGACGACGTTGAAGCCGCTCAGTCCGGTTTCGAGCCCGCGGAGCGCCTTTTGCAGGCTCTCGTGGATCGTGCGGCCGATCGCCATCACCTCGCCGACCGATTTCATCGTGGTCGACAGCGAGGGCTCGGCCCCCTTGAATTTCTCGAAGGCAAAGCGCGGGATCTTGGTGACGACATAGTCGATCGTGGGCTCGAACGACGCGGGCGTGACGCCGGTGATGTCGTTCATGATCTCATCGAGCGTGTAGCCGACCGCGAGCTTTGCTGCGACCTTCGCAATCGGGAAGCCTGTTGCCTTCGACGCAAGCGCCGAGGAGCGCGACACCCGCGGGTTCATTTCGATCACGATCAGGCGGCCGTCCCTGGGATTGACCGCGAACTGGACGTTCGATCCGCCCGTCTCGACCCCGATCTCGCGCAGCACCGCGATGCTGGCGTTGCGCATGATCTGATATTCCTTGTCGGTCAGCGTCAGCGCGGGCGCGACGGTGATGCTGTCACCGGTATGCACGCCCATCGGATCGACATTCTCGATCGAGCATATGATGATGCAATTGTCCTTGCGGTCGCGCACCACCTCCATCTCATATTCTTTCCAGCCGAGGAGCGATTCCTCGATCAGGACCTCGGTGGTCGGCGACGCGATCAGGCCGCCGCGGACGATCTGCTCGAATTCCTCGCGGTTATAGGCAATGCCGCCGCCGGTGCCGCCGAGCGTGAAGGAGGGGCGGATAATCGCGGGAAGGCCGGTACGATCGAGAATCTTCAGCGCTTCCTCAAGCGTGTGCGCGACGCCCGAGCGCGCGCTTTCGAGGCCAATCTTGTCCATCGCGTCACGGAATTTCTGGCGGTCCTCGGCCTTGTCGATCGCCTCGGCGTCGGCGCCGATCATCTCGACGCCAAATTTGGCGAGCGTCCCGTCCTGCGCGAGCGCAAGCGCGGTGTTGAGCGCGGTCTGCCCGCCCATCGTCGGGAGCACCGCGTCGGGTCGTTCCTTTTCGATGATCTTGGCAACGATCTCGGGCGTGATCGGCTCCACATAGGTCGCATCGGCAAGATCAGGATCGGTCATGATCGTTGCCGGATTGGAGTTGACGAGGACGATCCGGTAGCCCTCCTCCTTCAGCGCCTTGATCGCCTGGGTCCCCGAATAGTCGAATTCGCACGCCTGACCGATAACGATCGGGCCGGCGCCGATGACGAGGATGGATTGAATGTCGGTTCTTCTGGGCATTTCAGGCTGCTATCTTCAAAGCCCTCCCCTCCAGGGGAGAGGATCGGGTGAGGGTGCCGGGAGGGCGGCGGACGAGCGATGGACGAGGGCAGCGCAGAGCGTGCCGCCCGAACCCGCAAAGGGGAGACAAGTGTCCGGATTGCGGCGACGCGGCGCGGCCGCCTCGCGCTCCCACCTCTCGCCCCCTCGCGGCGCGAAGGGGGACAGCAAGGCCAGGGACATCGCTCATTGGATGTTCCGATCGATGCCGATCTGGGGGTTCGTCCCGCCCACCTCGGCAATGAATTCGAGCACGGGACGCGCGGTCGAGGCGATCCACGCAGCGTCCGGGACAATATCTTCATATTCGAAGATGAGGTGGTGGCGGCCGACCCCGCGCGCCTCGGAAAAGCCACGCGCTTCGGCGAGCTGCACCGCCTCATAGGGCAGGCGCCGCGCGCAGGTGATGTGGAGCCGCACGCCCGCGCCCCAGCGTTCGGGGTGCGCGGCAGCATCGGCCGCCAGCGCACCGAGCTCGTCTTCCATGCTCACTTGAGGCCGCCCACGAATTTCTCGAACAGGTAGAAGCTGTCCTGCGGCCCCGGGCTTGCCTCGGGGTGATATTGCACGCTGAATGCCTTCTTGCCCGTGATCGCGATGCCGCAGTTTGAGCCGTCAAACAGGCTCTTGTGTGTTTCCACCACGCCTTCGGGGAGCGTTGCGGCGTCGACCGCGAAGCCATGGTTCATGCTGGTAATTTCGACCACGCCGTCCTCGGCGCGCTGGACGGGATGATTTGCGCCGCGGTGGCCCTGGTGCATCTTTATCGTCTTTGCGCCGACCGCGAGCCCCAGCATCTGGTGACCAAGACAGATGCCGAAGAGCGGAATGTCACGCTCGAGCAGCCCCCTGATCACGGGCACCGCATAATCGCCCGTCGCGGCCGGGTCGCCTGGGCCGTTCGAGAGGAACACGCCGTCGGGATCATGGCTCAGCACCTCTTCGAGGGTCGCGGTTGCAGGCACCACCGTGACGCGCGCGCCGGCCTTTACGAGGTTGCGGAAAATATTGTCCTTCGCGCCATAGTCGATCGCAACGACATGCGGACGTTCGCCGCCCTCGGCGTTTGCATAGCCATGTCCGAGCGTCCACGCGCCGCCGGTCCAGGCGCCGGTGTCGGTGCGGCTGACATCCTTTGCAAGGTCGAGTCCCTCGAGCCCCGACCAGCCTCGCGCCATCGCGAGCAATTCGTCGATGTCGAACCTGCTCTCCGCGCTATGCGCAATCACACCATTGGGAGCGCCGGCGTCACGGATGCGACGAGTGAGCGCGCGGGTGTCGATCCCCGCGAGCCCGATCACCCCCTGCTCGGCCATCCATTCAGGAAGCGTCTGGACGCTGCGGAAATTGCTGGGGCTCGTTGGAAGCTCGCGCGTGATCGCACCGAGCGCGCCGTGCACGCCGCGCTCCATATCGTCGGGGTTCGCGCCGACATTGCCGATGTGGGGGAAAGTGAACGTAACGATCTGCCCCGCATAGCTCGGATCAGTCAGGATTTCCTGATAGCCGGTCATCGAGGTGTTGAAGCAGATTTCGCCAACCGCGGCGCCGGTCGCCCCATAGCCGATACCCCACAGGATCGTGCCATCGGCGAGGACAAGAACGCCGGTCGCGCCCGAAGGCTGGATTCGGGGCGCGACGGATGGGTTGGCTGCTGCCATTTAAACTGCTCCGGACGGAAGGCTAAACGGCCGACCAACTAGGCGTCAAAAAAGTGATTCACAAGCTATCGGATTTGGAAACTTCCCGCTAAGAGTGCTTCTTTCCCACATTGCAGCGCAAAGAGGACACGCATGATTCGCGATGACATCAAGGCTGCGCAGGTTGCCGCGATGAAAGCAGGCGACAAGGCGCGTTTGGGCACGATCCGGCTGATGCTGGCCAAGATCAAGGACCGCGACATCGAACTGCGCACCGGCACCGCGCCCCCCGACGACGATGTGCTCGTCACCGATGTGCTTCAGAAAATGGTCAAGCAGCGCCGCGAATCGATCACCATGTATGAACAGGGTGGTCGGCAGGAACTCGCCGACGTCGAGGCGGCCGAAGTCGCGGTGATCGAGGAATTCCTGCCCGCGCAGCTTTCGGAGGAAGACGCGACCGCCGCAATCAGGGCGATCGTTGCCGAACTCGGCGCGACCAGCCTCAAGGACATGGGCCGCGTGATGGCAGCGGTGAAGGAGCGTCACGGATCCAGGCTCGACATGAGCAAGGCGAGCGGCTGGGTGAAGGCCGCATTGGGCTGATCCCGTTCCTGCACCCCGCTTGCCGGCGGGGTCCGGGGTGGGCATATCGAGATCATGACCCTCACCCCGCAATGGCTCGATGAACTGCGATCGCGTGTCACGCTGTCGACGCTGATCGGCCGCACGGTGAAGATCACGCGCGCGGGCCGTGAGTATAAGGCGTGCTGCCCCTTTCATAACGAGAAGACGCCAAGCTTCACGATCAACGACGAGAAGGGCTTTTACCATTGTTTCGGCTGCGGGGCGCATGGCGACGCGATCCGCTGGATGACCGATCAGCGCGGACTGTCGTTCATGGATGCGGTGAAGGAGCTTGCCGCAGAGGCCGGGATGGAGGTCCCCGCCCCCGATCCCCGCGCGGCGAAAAAGGCGGAGGCGCAAGCGAGCTTGCGCGACGTGACGCATGCCGCGGCCGAGTGGTTTGCCCAGCAGCTTGCGAGCAGCAACGGCGCGCCGGCGCGCGATTATCTGAAAAAGCGCGGCATTTCCGATGCCACGCGCGCCGGCTTCGGCTTTGGTCTCGCGCCCGACAGCCGCAATGCACTCAAGGAGGCGCTCAAGAAATTCCCCACCGCCATGCTGGTCGAGGCCGGCATGCTGATCGCTCTCGACGAGAAGGAGCCTTACGACCGCTTTCGCGGGCGGCTGATGATCCCGATCCGCGACGCGCGTGGGCGGGTCATCGCCTTTGGCGGACGTATTCTCGGTGACGGCGAGCCCAAATATCTCAATTCCCCCGACACGCCGCTGTTCGACAAAGGCCGCACCCTTTTCAATCTCGACAAGGCGTCGCCCGCGTCGCGGCAAACGAACCGGATCATCGTCGTCGAAGGTTATATGGATGTGATCGCGCTCGCGGAGGCGGGGATTGCTGACGTGGTCGCGCCGCTCGGGACCGCGCTCACCGAGAATCAGCTCGCAATGCTCTGGCGGATGGTCCCGGTGCCGATCCTTTGCTTTGACGGCGATGCCGCAGGACAGAGGGCAGCAATGCGCGCCGCGATGCGCGCCCTTCCCCTGCTCCGCCCCGGCTTCAGCCTCGCCTTTGCGACGCTGCCCACCGGGCAGGACCCCGACGATATCGTCCGCGCGCGCGGTGCCGCCGGTTTTGCAGCACTGCTAGAAGAGGCGCAGCCGCTCGTCGAACAGCTCTGGGCGCACGAAGTTGGCGCAGGTCCCCTGGTGACGCCCGAGGAACGCGCCGCGCTCAAGACCCGCTTGCTCGGCCATGCCGATGCGATCGAAGATGCCGATGTGCGCCATCATTACCGCGAGGCCTTCCGCGAGCGGCTCGACGCGCTGTTCGCCCGCGCGCGGCCCGAGCGCACCTCGCGCGTCCCCTGGGCGCCGCCTCAGCGCGGCGCGCGACGCTTTGCGCCCGATCCCAGATTGCAACCGCCGGGCGCCGAGACGCGTTCGATCGGAGAAGCCGGAATCGACGCCCCCTATATGGCGGCGCTGCTCGGCGGATTGCTGCGCCATCCCGCGGCGCTGAGGCGCAACGAGGAAGCTCTGGCGCGCCTCGCGATCGGCAATCCCGCCGACGCGGAATTGCTGGACGTGATGCTTGACATCGCAAATGCCCAGGAAGGGCTTGATTGCGAGGGGTTGCTTGCCATATTGGAGCCGATGAAAGTGTATAATAGGGCGATGACGTTGCTCAGAGCCGACGGAATGCACTTCTCGTTCAACCGACGGCTGGAAGACGGCGAAGGGGCCGCCGAGGCGCGCAAAACCGCGCTTCGCGACCTGGATGAATATATCGGCGTGCTGGTGACGCAGCCCGAAATTCGTGCCCGGCTTGCCGAGGCGACCGCGGATTTCCAGCGCACCATGGATGACGAAGGTTTGGCGCGCCAGCAAAAGCTGCGCGCGATGGACGAGGATTTGACCCGCCGCCTGGCCGCGCTGTCCGACAGCAGCCGGGATTGACGACCCACTTATTTGCCCGCAGGCAGGATTGATAGATGGCCACCAAGAACACCGCCGAAACCGACGCTCCGCTGATCGATCTCAACGAAGCCGACGTCAAAAAGCTGATCGCGCGCGGCAAGAAGCGCGGCTACCTGACCTATGACGAGCTGAACGCGGCGTTGCCGCAGGATGAGATGTCTTCGGAGCAGATCGAGGACATCATGTCGGCGATCAGCGACATGGGCATCAACATCGTCGAGAGCGACGAGGATGTGCAGGAAGAAGCCGAGCAGGACGCCGATGACGAAGTCGACGTCAGCGCCGGCACGGGTTCGGTCTCCAACCCCGCGATCGAAAAGAAGAAGGAAACGGTTGATCGCACCGACGATCCCGTTCGCATGTACCTGCGCGAGATGGGGGCGGTCGAGCTTTTGAGCCGCGAGGGCGAGATCGCGATTGCGAAGCGCATCGAGGCGGGCCGCGACACGATGATCCTTGGCCTTTGCGAAAGCCCGCTGACCTTCAATGCGATCATCGAATGGTCGAACGCGCTCAACAATGGCGACATGCAGCTGCGCGAGATCGTCGACCTCGAGGCAATGCTGACCAAGGACCCCGCACCTGAAAATCTCGAAAATGAGGAAGAGGACGACGGCGAGATCAGCGAGAAGACCGCCGGCGTCTCGTTCAAGGACGAGGATGAGGTCGAGGAAGAGCCCGAAGCCGATGAAGATGACGAAGACGGCGGCTCGGCCAAGAAGCGCGAAAGCTTCGAGGATGACGACGAGGACAATACGCTGAGCCTCGCGGCCATGGAAGAATTGCTGAAGCCCGACGCGCTCGAGAAATTCGCCGCGATCACCAAGAGCTTCAAGGCGTTCCAGAAGCTGCAGGAGGCGCGACTTGAATCGCTGTCGGGCGGCGAGGAATTTCCGGCCGCGTCGGAGAATAAATATCACAAGCTGCGCGAGGAACTCACCGCGCAGGTCGAGAGCGTGCAGTTCCACGGCACCAAGATCGAATATCTCGTCGACCAGCTTTACAGCTACAACCGGCGCCTGACCGCGCTGGGTGGGCAGATGCTGCGTCTCGCCGAGCGTCACAAGGTGCCGCGCAAGTCGTTCCTCGATCATTATGTCGGTCGCGAGCTCGAAGAAAATTGGCTCGACGAGGTTGGCAAGATCGACAAGAAATGGGCGGCCTTTGCCGAAAATGAAGCGGCCGCCGTCGATCGCATTCGCGTCGAGATTTCGGAGATCGCGCAGGCAGCGGGCATGAGTCTCACCGAGTTTCGCCGCGTCGTGAACATGGTCCAGAAAGGCGAGCGCGAGGCGCGTATCGCCAAGAAGGAAATGGTCGAGGCGAACCTGCGCCTCGTGATCTCGATCGCGAAGAAATACACGAACCGCGGCCTGCAGTTCCTCGATCTCATCCAGGAAGGCAATATCGGGCTCATGAAGGCGGTCGACAAATTCGAATATCGTCGCGGTTACAAATTTTCGACCTACGCCACCTGGTGGATCCGGCAGGCAATCACCCGCTCGATCGCGGACCAGGCGCGGACGATCCGCATCCCGGTCCATATGATCGAGACGATCAACAAGCTTGTGCGGTGCAGCCGCCAGTTCCTTCATGAATCGGGCCGCGAACCCACCCCTGAGGAAATGGCCGAGCGCCTGTCGATGCCGCTCGAGAAGGTCCGCAAGGTGATGAAGATCGCCAAGGAGCCGATCAGCCTTGAAACCCCGATCGGGGACGAGGAAGACAGCCACCTCGGCGATTTCATCGAGGACAAGAATGCCGTCATCCCGGTCGACGCCGCCGTGCAGTCGAACCTCAAGGAAACGGTCACGCGCGTTCTCGCGTCGCTGACGCCTCGTGAGGAACGCGTTCTGCGCATGCGCTTCGGCATCGGCATGAACACCGACCACACACTTGAGGAAGTCGGTCAGCAGTTCAGTGTTACGCGCGAGCGCATCCGCCAGATCGAGGCAAAGGCGCTGCGCAAGCTCAAGCATCCAAGCCGCAGCCGAAAGATGCGCAGCTTTCTCGACCAGTAGACGCAAAGCAGCCTATTTGCGTTCAGGCCGAGCGCGCCCAAGCGCCGGACGTCCTGTTCCAGCTCGCGGATCGGGACGGTGCCTGGGCAGGCTCGGGCCGGACGCAAGACGGGAAGCCATCCACCATTCATCGAACAGTAACGGCGGCCGGTCTAACCGGTCGCCGCTTCGCCGCGCGGTGAGTCTAAGAAAATCGCGCTCGACCGGCGAGGCGGCATCTTCTCTCCCTTCACAAGGCTCCGGCGATGAAAAAATTTCAGGACTGATGGCGTAGTTTCCCGACTGATAGGAAAAATTCCCGCCGAGGCCGCGCCGCCCTTAGGGCGTCCCGAGGCCGATCCCACGGAAAAGCAAGCATTACCGAATTTGGCACGCCCCTTGCGATGCTTGAGCCATGAGCATCGGGCGATGCCCGCAGCCAAGAGGAAAGACAAGAAAATGGACAACGAAACCACCAATCTCTTCCGCCGCCGCGATACGTTTTTCGGGATCTGCGAGGCTGTGGGCCAGGACTTTGGCTTCAATCCGCTTTGGCTGCGCCTCGCCTTCGTCGCGCCGCTCTTCTTTTTCCCGGTTCAGACTTTCGCGGCTTATTTCCTGCTCGGCGCCATTGTCCTTGCCTCGCGGCTGATCCATCCGCGGCCGGTGGCAGCGCCCGCCCCGGTGACGGCACAGCCGCAGGATCGGGTCGAGGAACACGCGGATCTGGCGCTCGCCGCCTGACTTCAAGCCGGGCGCGGCGGGCTTCCCTCTCCCCGCTTGCCGCCCCGGCCCCGCGGCCCGGCCATCCACGGGCCGCATGACGGGACCGGCACGCCCCTCGGGGCCTGCCGGTCCTTTGCTTTTTCGCACCGTCCCGCTTCGAGACGCCGTGGTGGCAAACGCTTCACCGCATTCCGGGCCGCTCATAAACGCTCCGTTTACGACGTTATTCTATGAGGGGACCCAGCGGTGACATCGCGGAAAAAAGAGACCCTGCCTCTCCGCGACATGCAAGGATGACCTGTTGAGCCAGTCGACCCAGCCCCGGACCCAGACGCGCAGCGTTGCCGAGCTGCTCGACGCGCTGGTTGCAAGCGATGGCACCGGCGCGCATCCCTATGTGAGGTCGGGGGCCCTCTCTACGGGTCCGGAGGCAATGCGCAATCTTGCCGACGCTGTGCATTTTCTTTGCCTGCTACACGGCCGCTACCCGGGCGTGATCGACAGTGCCGCGCGCAAGGCGGTCGACCCAGCCTCGCGCCGCTGGATGGACGAAGCGGCGCAAGCCTTTGCCGAAGAGCGCAGCGCCCTCTCGGCGATCGCCGCTGCGGCGGGCCCGATGCCGAGCACCCACGGCCAGGATCAATGCGAGGCGGCAGTGGCCGCGCAGCGCCGCGCCCTTGACATGCTCGCCGAATCCGATCGCCACGGCTGTGCAGTCGGTGCCGCGGTTGCGCTGACGCTCGATTGGCGGACGATCCGCGTCCTTCTCGATATCAGCGCCCAGCGGCTCGACCTCCCCGCCCATCGCTGCACCCTCCCCGACCTGCGCGATACCGCGCGGCTCGCCAACCTGGTGGCCGATACGCCGGCGGCCGAGCGTGCGATCGCCTTTGGCGCACAGCAGCTTATCACGCAGCATAGCGGCCTTTGGGACTTGCTTGCAGCGCGCGCCGAAAGCCGCGCGCACGCCTGAGCCGCGCCTGGGCGGCACGAAGCGCCGCCCAGTCATGAACAGCATGCAGCAGCGTGCGCTCGGACGCCAACCGCTTGCACCTCCCCCTCACCCCCGCTATGCCGATCCCAGTTGACGTTCACGTTAAGGGAAAGGCTGCGCGACGATGCGTTTCGAAGGAACCAGCGCCTATATCGCCACCGACGATCTCAAGGTCGCGGTCAATGCCGCGACGATGCTGCGCCGTCCGCTGCTGGTGAAGGGCGAGCCCGGCACCGGCAAGACCGTGCTCGCGGAGGAAATCGCCAAGGCTTTCGACGCTCCGCTCATTACCTGGAACATCAAGTCAACGACCAAGGCGCAGCAGGGCCTCTACGAATATGATGCGGTCGCGCGGCTGCGCGACGGGCAGCTCGGCGAGGAACGCGTCCACGACATCCGCAACTACATCAAGAAGGGCAAATTGTGGGAAGCCTTCACCTCCCCGAAGCTGCCCGTGCTCCTGATCGACGAGATCGACAAGGCCGACATCGAGTTTCCGAACGACCTGCTCCAGGAACTCGATCGCATGGCGTTCCACGTCTATGAGACCGACGAGACGATCAGCGCGAAGGAACGCCCGATCGTCGTGATCACCTCGAACAATGAGAAGGAATTGCCTGACGCCTTTTTGCGCCGCTGCTTCTTCCATTATATCAAGTTCCCCGACCGCGACACGATGGCCGAGATCGTGGAAGTTCACTTCCCCGGCATCCAGAAGACGCTGGTCAGCCGCGCGATGGACATTTTCTACGATGTACGCGAGGTGCCGGGGCTCAAGAAAAAGCCGTCGACGAGTGAGCTGATCGACTGGCTGAAGCTGCTTCTCGCCGAGGATATGCCGCTCGAGGTCCTGCAGAACCGCGACGTGGGCAAGGCGATTCCGCCCCTCCACGGCGCGCTTCTCAAGAATGAGCAGGATGTGATGCTGTTCGAAAAACTCGCTTTCATGGCGCGCCGGCAGGGCGCCTGAGGCGATGGAATATAGCGGCCGCTGCGCTTGCGGGGCGGTCGAAATCCGCATCAGGGGCAAGGCGCTCGCCGTGCGGCAATGCTGGTGCCGGCGCTGCCAGCAGATTGCAGCGGGCGGTCCTACACATAATGCCGTTTTCCGGGCCGCCGATATCGGCATCGAAGGACCAACGGCGAGCCACGACTATGTCGCGGACAGCGGGAACATACTGACCCGCACGCATTGCCCCGCCTGCGGTACGCCAATCCTGGGCGGCTCCTCGGCCCGGCCGGACATGCGAGTGGTCCGCCTCGGTGTGCTCGACGAGGCGCACGGGCTCAAGCCGACCGTGGCCATCTGGACAAGCGAGGCGCCGCCTTGGGCGCTTCTCGATCCGGCATTGGAGCAGTATCCGCAGCAGCCCCCCGCCCCGCCAGCGCCTCAGAGCTGATAGGCGACCTCGACGTCGCCCCAGCGGCGCCCGTTGATCACCGCGGGCATATAGACGTTGCGCACCGTCACATAGTTGGTGCCATCGCCTTCCTGGCGATAGACCGCCATGAAGAAGGGGGCGTTGCTGCGCTTCGCCGCAGCGTCGGTTTCATCGAAGAGAATGCGCCCGTTGCGGCAATGCGCCGTGTCGTGCTCGATATCGCCGGTGGGCGCGCGCGAGCAGTCGGTGATGTGGGTTGGCAGAAAGCCGTTCATGTCGCCGGCCGATGACATGCGCACCTCAGGATGCTCGGTGACGATACGGTCGAACAGCGGACGCCAGTGGCGGTCGGCCCAGTCGCAAAGGGTCGTACGGAAACGTTCCGGGTTCGATCCTGGAACACGGACATAATCGGTGTCGAACAATTGCTCCATTGTCAGCTCGCCGCGCGCGAGCGCATTTTCCGCAAGCGCCACGAACTCGTCGCGTACCTTCGCTGCGAGCTCGACGACCGCCGAATCGCGCGGCGAGACGCCCGCCGAAATCACCGCGTTGAACATCCGGTTGGACACATTCTCCATCGAGAGGATCGAGTCGCGCGTTCCCTCCAGCGTCGCGCTATTGTCGCGCACAGATGTCACGACGCGGTCAAGCGCCTCGCGGACCCGCGCACCATTGGCGTGCACCATAGCGCTCGACTGCGCGATACGGTCGCTCTGGTCGTCAAGGAGCGCAACAAGATGGGTCGCGTCATGAAGCGCGTCCGTGATCGTCTCGAACTGCGCCTCGGCGCGGCTCGACTGCTCGACTCCCGACTGGATCTCGGCGACCAGACCGCTCGCCTCGCTCGCAAGGCTCCCGATCGAGCGGCGGATTTCGTCGGTTGCACCGCGCGTGTTCTGCGCAAGCTTCTTAACCTCGGCGGCGACGACCGCGAAGGTTCGGCCGGCGTCGCCCGCGCGCTCGGCCTCGATCGCGGCATTGAGCGCAAGCATGTTCGTCGTCTTGGCGATCGATTCGATCGACTGGCTCACCTGCTGCACCTGCTCCATCACCGCAGCGAAATTGGTGACATGCTGGCCGAGCCTGGCGACAAGGTCGATGACCGAGCGAAATTCGGTGACCGCGGCGTTGACCCGCTCGGCACCCGCATCGAGCTGCTCGCAGGCGCGCGCCGAAAGTAGCTTTGCTTCGTCGGTCGAATCGGCGATCTGGCGCTGGTCTGCCTCCAGCCCGACGACATATTCCTCAAGTCGGCCCAGTTCGGCGATCTGGCGGTCCATCTGGTCGGTGGCGCGCTTGATGCGTCCGGCGGCGTCGCTGCACCCGACGGCAAGCTCCCCGCAATCGCTCGCAACCGACTGATCGAGCAATTGTTCTGCTGGACGGATCGGATCATGTTTCATCGGCGCACCCACAATCAATGATTGTAAGCGATATGCCCGACATTGGTTAATGCGGTGTCAACAGGTGCGAGCGCCGAGGGGAGGAAGGAGCGGTAGGTTCAAGTCACGCGGCGCTTGATGCCGTGGATGGAAAGCCCCAAGCAAACGTCCGTTTCCGACGCGCGACCCGGTGCGTGCGGTTATTTTTGCAGCGCGTCCGTGGCGCGCTTCCCCCCGCTTCGCAGTACGCGGTTTATACGAGGACCACCGGACGGCCGCAAGCGGGAAACATGGGGATTTCCGGGACACATCGCATGCCAATTTACATGTTGAAAACTTGTCACTTTTGATCCGGTGCACGCACCGATTTGCCATCCCCGCCCTCCCATCGGCGTTCGGCGACACGCAAGAGGGTGAGCATGACAAGGCTGATGATGCAGCCGATCACCACCAGCGGCCATTGCGCGGCGCCGCACGCAATCCCGACGACCGCTGCGAGCCACAGATGCGCCGCGGTCGTCAGATTATGCACTTCGCCTCGGCTGAAGACGATCAGTCCGGCACCGATAATGCCGATGAACCCCCCGGTCGCCTCGAAGATGCGCAGCGGGTCCATCCGATCCCCGCCGCCCAGCTGGCCATAGAGCGCGAGCACGGATACCGTCATCATTGCGGCAGAAAAGCAGATGAGCCCGTGAGTGCGAAGCCCGGCTGCGTGGCCCCGGATTTCGCGATCGAGCCCGAGTAGCAAACCCAGCACCGCTGCTACACCAAGCCGCGACAGAAGGTCGAAATCGACCCAATGCACCAATGTTGGCGGATTAAGTTCCATCGCCTACCATAGCGCCGGGGAGTAAAAAGGGTTCCGGCCGGGGAAATTGGTGATCCCACTGAACCTCAGGCAATGGTGGTGACTGCCAAAAGCCCCGCGAGTTTCTGAGCTGGGTTGCAAGAGAGAGTTCTGGCACCTGCACCATGACTAAGGGCAGGTGGTGCCCTCGCCGAGCCGATAGCGACGACGTAGCGACGCGAGCGGTAGCTGGAGCAGCTTTCAAAAGGTTGAGCGGCAATTCTCATCGAAGCGCCGCGCCAGCTCGGCGAGGCTGACCGTCTTCAGCCGCGCGACCAACATCGCCTCTGCCTCTTGGAGTGCGCTTTCCAAGGCCTGGTTGACAACCCGTTCCACCGCGCATTTGGCGTTCGGATGTTCGCTCCCGATCGTGAAGAGACGCGGACCCCCGACGGCGCGGTGAACGTCAAGTAGCGACACGGTCTCAAGGTCGGCCTGGATCACCCAGCCGCCACCGTGCCCCTTTTCCGACCGCACATAGCCCGAATCCCGCAAGCCTGCCATCGTTCTGCGCACGACAACGGCATTGGTGCCAAGCATGCGCGCGATCTCGTCCGAGGTCATCGGGCCTTCATGGCGCGCCATGTGAAGCAGCACATGGAGCATTCGCGAGAGACGGCTGTCATTGCGCATGATGCAGTCATTCGCTGTTCGGTGAGGATTGGCAAGCGCTCAAAGTCACGATACTTATAATGTTACATGATTCGTGGAGCATTGAGAAATGGTCGAATTCCAAAATCCCGGTCACTGGGATACCGCCGCACAGCATTACGAGAAGACCGCTCATCCCTTTACCGCGCGTTACGCTGAGGCCGCGCTCGCCCGTGTGGCACTGACTTCCAATAGCCGAGCCCTCGACGTCGCGGCGGGCACCGGCGCGCTGGCTTTGCTGGCGGCGCGGACGGGCGCACACGTTCTGGCGACGGATTTTTCCCCTGGCATGGTCGCGCGCATCGCGGCGAGCAATCGGCCCAATGTCGAGGCACGCGTAATGGATGGGCAGGCGCTTGCGTTGGAGGATGCCAGCTTTGATGTGGTGTTCTCAATATTCGGGGTCATCATGTTCCCCGATTGGCGCAAGGGCTTGGCCGAGATGGCAAGGGTGACGCGCCCGGGTGGGCACGGGGTGATCGCAACGTGGCGTGAGCGGGGAGCGGCAACCTTCCTGCTACTTGAACAGGTCCGCCGCAAGCTGTTCCCCGGTCGGGAGGGTATGGTGATGCCTGAGGCCGTGAAAGCGCTCAGCGAGCCACGGGATTTCGCACGCGAACTGGTTGCCGCCGGCTATCGCGATCCTCGGATCGAGCCGGTCACCCATGACTATATGCTGGATCTTGCAGCCCTCGCCGAACCGGATACGCTCTTCGGCATGTCTCCCGACTGGACGAGCCTCGATGCGACTGAAAAGGATGCGGTGATCGCCGAAGTGCGACAAATGGCGGGAAAGCGAAAATTCCTCCCCATCCCTTCCACCGCGCTGATTGCCGTCGCTCAGCGATAGGGGGTCAGCCTCTATGGGCCTGGGCTCATTAACGATAATTCACTCTCTTGCTCGGGAGTGGCCGCAATCAACAATGCCGGATATCCGTGCTGGGAATTCACCGTGGGGCGCGCCCGGCAGGATTCGAACCTGCGGCCACCCGCTTAGAAGGCGGGTGCTCTATCCAGCTGAGCTACGGGCGCGCGGCACGGCTGTGCGGTTGCGGCGAATAGCGCGGTTTGCGCTGACCGCAAAGCACGTTAAGCAGCGTAGCGATGAGAGACCCCGAGCCGACCCAGTCCTCCCCAGCCCCCGTCAGCGCAGGGCAGATACGTCATTTTCGCTATTACGATCTCGTGATGGCGGCTTTCGTCGCCATCCTTCTGCTTAGCAACATCATCGGGGCGTCGAAGCTGTCGACTGTGGGCAGCGTTACCTTTGGCGCGGGAATCCTGTTTTTTCCACTGAGCTACGTGATCGGCGACGTGCTGACCGAGGTCTATGGCTATGCGCGGGCACGGCGGGTGATCTGGACCGGCTTTGCCGCGATGATCTTCATGGCTGTCATGAGCTGGGTCGTCGTTGCGATGCCCGCCGACCGCGACTGGGGCTGCGCAGGCGCGGACCTTCTTTTGCTGAAGACGGCCGGCGAGGGAACAGGACCCATCTGCCAGGCGACCTATGAAAGCGTGTTCGGCAGCACCTGGCGCATCGTCGTTGCGTCGATCACGGCCTTCTGGGCGGGCGAGTTCGTCAACAGTTACGTTTTGGCGCGCATGAAGCTTTGGACCCGAGGCAAGCACCTCTGGTCGCGAACGATCGGATCGACCATCTTCGGTCAGGCGTTCGACAGCCTCCTCTTCTACCCCATAGCCTTCCTGGGCATCTGGCCGACGCATCTTGTCGTGACCGTGATGATCACCAACTGGCTGATGAAAGTGGGATGGGAAGTGGTTCTCACGCCCGTCACCTATGCCGTGGTGGGCTTGCTCAAGCGGCGCGAAGGCGTCGACGTGTACGACGAGGGAACCGACTTCAATCCCTTTGGAGCCAAGGTTTGACCTCCATGACCCTGATTGAACTTGCCTCGCTCTTCGAGGAGCGCAAAAGCTGGATCGTGACAGAAAGCGCGCTCGATAAGGATGCCTTGCATATCTATTTCGGCATGGCGCTGTTTGTGGTTGTCCGGCTGATCTGGCGCTGGCGCGGCGGCTGGCTCGTTGCCTGGCTGGCGGTGCTCGCGATGGCGTGCGGCGGCGAATGGCTCGACATCACGGCTGAGCGAAGCCATGCTGTCGTTCGTCCTGATCCTGAGCATTGGCACGACATCTGGAACACGATGTTCTGGCCGACGGTCCTGCTCCTGATCGGCCGGTGGCTGCAGCCTGCCGCAACGCAGGCCTGCGAAACCGAGGCGCCTATAGCGGTTTCAGACGAGAGCGCCGAGCGCAGCCTCGAACAGGCGTAGCCCGTCGGTACCTCCGTGCGCGGCATCGATCGCGCGCTCGGGGTGCGGCATCATGCCAAGAACATTGCCTTCATCGTTCAGAACGCCCGCAATGTCACGCGCCGAGCCATTGACCGGAGCGGCATAGCGAAACGCCACGCGCCCCTCGCCCTCGATCCGGTCGAGCGTCGCGGCGTCGGCGAAATAATTGCCATCATGGTGCGCAACCGGAATGTCGATCGCCTCGCCCGCGCTGTAGCCGGCGGTAAACAGCGACTGGCTGTTCTCGACAGTGAGCGGCACAGTGCGGCACACAAAATTGAGCCCCGCGTTGCGCATCAATGCACCGGGAAGCAGCCCCGCCTCGGTCAGCACCTGGAAGCCGTTGCAAACCCCGAGCACCGGCACGCCCCGCGCTGCGGCGTCGGCAACGCTCCGCAGGATCGGCGAGCGAGCGGCCATTGCCCCCGAGCGAAGATAATCGCCGTAGGAGAAGCCCCCCGGCAGGGCGATGAAGTCGGTGCCGTCCGGAAGCGCGGTTTCGCGGTGCCAGACCATGGCCGGCGCGCGACCGGTGACACGCTCGAGTGCGACCGCCATGTCGCGGTCGCAGTTGGAACCGGGAAAGACGATGACGGCGGTCTTCATGGCGTGTCTCCCTGGCCGCTCAGGCCCGCTCGATCCGGTAATTCTCGATCACGGTATTGGCCAGCAGCTTCGCGCACATGGCGTCGAGATCGGCATCGCTGACCCCGTCGGCGACCTCGAGTTCGATGAAGCGGCCGGCGCGCACGTCGCTGACGCCGCTGAAGCCCAATCCCTCCAGCGCATGATGGATCGCCTTGCCCTGCGGGTCGAGAACCCCCGGTTTGAGCGTCACGTAGACCTGGACTTTCATGAAGCAAACCTTTGCGAGAGGGCGCGGGGACGATGGGCGCGCCTATGCCCGCGAATCACTCCGCGGGCAAGGGCGAGGCCCGCGAAAATATCCTTTTCCCGGATTGCGAACCACTCGCATCTTTCTTGTTGCGAATCGGTCGCACTATCCCTAGACGGAAGTTGTTGAGAAGGATTCGCATATGGTCGTCTGTGTCTGCAACGCAATAAGAGAAAGCGATTTGCGCGACGTCGCGAAGAACGGCCAATTGCGGAGCGCCAAGGCCGCCTATGCGCAACTGGGTCGCAAACCCAAATGCGGCCAATGCCTGTCATTCGCTCGCAATATCATCAGCGACGTTGCCGCGACGGCCTGATTTTCCTCGAAATTCAGCCATATTCATCCTTGGCCTCCTTGGGTCGGGGCGGGTATAATGCCGCCTCCCACCCAAGACACAGAACAGGACAAGGCAATGAAGGGCGACGAAAAGGTCATCGATTTCCTCAACCAAGCGCTGAAGAATGAACTGACCGCGATCAACCAATATTGGCTTCATTACCGGATGCTCGACAATTGGGGCATCAAACGGCTGGCCGAGTTCGAGCGACACGAGTCGATCGACGAGATGAAGCACGCCGACCAGCTTGCCGACCGCATCCTGTTTCTTGGCGGACTGCCCAATTTCCAGATGCTCGGCCGGCTGCGCGTCGGCGAGACGGTCGAGGAGATTCTGAAAGCGGACCTGGCGCTTGAGGAAGAGGCCATTCCCCTGCTCAAGGACGCAATTGCCCATGCGGAAAGCGTTCGCGATTATGTCAGCCGCGAGCTCTTCGCCCACATCCTCGAAAGCGAGGAGGAGCATGTCGACGAACTGGAAAAACAGTTCGACATGATCAAGCGCATGGGCATCGAAAACTATATCCAGCTCCAGTCGAAGCCCGCCAGCGACGATTGATTTCAAGCGAAAGAGCGACAATTTTCGGCTCATAAGAGAGGCGCTGCACGGTGCCTCTCTTTTTCGCTTGTATTTGCTACTAAGTCGCAATAGCATTTCCTTGCAGTCCCCTCCTGCCGGCTGCTGCGCCCGCGCGGCGGCCGGCATCTTTTTAGGAACCCGCTGGGAACGGCCGATCGCGGGCCCATATTTTTCGGGAGCACCGATGACTGGTGGCACAATCGTGCAACGATTGATCGAACAACCGCTGGTCCGCGACCTTGAGGCCCGGGCCGCGCAGGCGGTTCTGGCGCTGCGCCATTGTATCGCCTGTCGCCGCACGGGGCGCGACCCCCAGCCCGAGCTCGAGCGGCGCTGGGAGGCTGAGGCTGCGGCGCGGCGTTTCCAGCTGGCGCTCGTAGCGATCGGCGACGTCTGGCCCGACCCCTTCGCTGTCGCCCCGCCCTGCTGCCCGCGTCTCACCTACGACGAGGCTCTGCTTGGAGCGATGCTCGGAGCGGTAAGCCAGGGTGACCGCGCGCTCTTCGATCGGCTCACCGCCGAAATGTTGAGCGAGGATGCGCGTGGTCTGCTCTTCGCAGCGCTCGACAATTTCCTGAGCGCGCAAAGAGCTGGGCGCGCTTAGGCCGCGGCACACCCCTCATTCCCGCGGCCAGGCATGGGGCTGGCGTCTGCCGCCTGTTGCAGCCTATCTCCGCTGCGCAGCGGCGGCGTTCGCCGCCGCTGCCGCGTGCACCAGCGCCTTGAACGCCGCTTCGTCGATCCGGTCGCCTTCCCGCAGATCAATCGCCCGGCGCGTGCCGCCATCGAGGCTTGCGTTGAACAGCCCGTGGGGATCATCGAGCGACGCTCCGCGCGCGAAGGTCAGCTTGACCTTGTCCCTGTATGTTTCGCCGGTGCACAAAATGCCGTGATGCTCCCATACGGGGACGCCCTGGGGGTTCGACGGCTTGCGCCATTTGACGGTCTCGATCACCTCGGGCACGGCCTCTTTGATCAGCTCCCGCATCCTGGCAAGCATGTCGCCACGCCAGCCATCCAGCGCGGCGATCTTTTCGTCGATAAGCCGAACTGCATCCTCGATTTCGCTCATCTTTCTTCCTTATTTTCCGGGGATCCAGCCAGGAATCGCCGCCGCCTGCTTCAGCCAGCTTTTCACCTGCGCCTCGTCGATTTCTTCATCCTCGTGGATATGGAAATAGCGTGCATCGGGGTCCTTCGACCCGACGGGCGGTGGCGGACGGAGCTTTGCGCCCTTGAAGAAGGTGACCTTGATATAGCGCGTGAAGCAATGGAAGCTCACAAACCAGCCCTTCCCTTCCACGCCGTAGAAGGGCGAGTTCCACCGCACCGCTTTTTTCACGTCCGGTACGGTCTTGTCGATCAGCGCGTCGAGCCTTTTTCCGGCCGCGTGCTTCCAGCCGGGCATCGCCGCGATATAGGCCTCGACCGGCGCATCGCCGTCGCCCTTCGGGATTTGCGGGTTGCCCCCCGAGAGCAGCTTTGGAGCCTTGTCCGCCATGCTATCGCTCCGTTCGCGGCGAGCGCGCCGCATAGGGACGGATGAACATCCACATCCCGGTGAGCATCATCAGCGCGAGCGGCGCCAAAGGGAGATAATAAATCCATGGCCCAGGTTCGCCCTCGAGGCCCGGTGCGACGAAAATGCCCGCAACCGGCGCGGCGAAGAGAATAGAGAGCCAGCGATGTATCTGGCGGACTGCCTTGTTCCAGTTCAACTGTCCCTCTCCTGCAGGGGCCATGCCCCCCGGACCCGCATGGTCTCATCGCCGAGCGCGGCTAGCCTATGGGCATATGGGACCCCTCGCCATGATAGGCGGTTTTCCCGTCAGGCTGGAACCCCATATCTTTGTGCGCGAGAGCGAGCCTCGCGCGATCGCTTTGGGTCAGCCGGCATCATAAGCGTTGCGCCCGCGCTGCACCGCCATGCTGTGCGTCCCCGCGAGCGCCAGCGAGCGCTCTCGCACCGTGCTCAATAGATGCCATGTTGCGGTCAAAGTCTCGGGCGTGAGCCGGATGCTGGTGTAGCCGCGCCGCTCGGTGTTGGCCCAGCGGAGCTGCGGTGACGAGCGGCGGAGCGCGGCGACGCGATCGGCATCACTCACCCCTTTCACAGCCGCCTCGATCCCCGGCGAGGAGATGCTGTGTCCGCCCACCTCGATTCCGGCGGGACGGTCGTCGTGCGGCAGGTCGAACGCCCAACCATTATGGCTGTCGCCCGCGAGCGAGACGAAATTTGCCCCCGCCTGCTGCGCCGCGCCCAGCAGCCGGGCGCGCGCCGCGGGGTAGCCGTCCCAGGCGTCGAAATTAAAGGGCAGGCCTGCCGCCGTGCCCAGTTGCGCGGCCTTGATCCGCTCGACGACATAGTCTGGCGCGTCCGCACCGAACCAGTTTGCCGATTCGGGCGGACTGAAAATGGTGCCCATCAGCACTTGCTGCGCGCAGACCTGCCAATATTTGCCGGCGCGGACCGAAGCGCGGATCCCATCGGTCAGCCATTTTTCCTGCTGCACGCCCAGCATCTGACGCGCGGCATCGCGGTATTGCGTGTCGCCAAACTCGCGCAGGGCCGCTGCGGGATCACTTGCATCCCGCCCAATGCGCCCGATGCTGAATGGCTCATCTCGACCGCTGATCCGCGTTTCGGGAAGGAAAATCGTCGCCAGGTCACCGATCTCATAATGTCGCCAGCGGCGTTCGGCGACCGGCATCCATTCGCGATAGGCGCGCTCGGCGGCCGCGACCCGCGCGCTCCATTCCCCTTCATCCGGCTGATGATTTTGTGCGCCATTTCGCCATGTGTCGTTCGCGAACTCATGATCGTCCCACTGCGCGATCATCGGAAACAGCTGGTGGAGCCGCTGAAGATCGTGGTCGGCGCGATACGCAGCGTAGCGCAGGCGGTAGTCGGCGAGCGCGACAAGTTCCTGATCGGGCTGAACCGAACGGCCAGGAACTGCCTCGCGGAGCGCCGGATATTGGCCGACCTTATATTCGTAGAGATAATCGCCCGCATGAACGACCAGGTCGATGTCTGCGCGCGCCGCGGCGTGAGCATAGGCGTTGAACCAGCCGAACGGCATATTGGCGCACGAGAAGAGCGCGAGATGGAAGGCCGCGGTCGGCCCCGCGGGTAGCGTCCGCGTCCGGCCGGTCACCGAACGCGTGCCGTCGGGCGCGATGAAGCGATAGTAATACCAGCGGCCCGGCTGCAGCCCGTCGACAATGATCTTCGCGACATGATCGCGCTCGCCCGTCGCGGCGACCTCTCCGCCCCCCGCAATGCGCGAAAAGTCCGGGGTTTCCGATATCTCGGAGATCAGCCTGGTGTCGGAGGGCGCCGCATAACGCGTCCAGAGCAGCACCGAATTGGGACCTGGCTCACCGCTTGCCACGCCATGGGTGAAGCCCTGTGCCATCATCGCGGCGGCCGCACCCGGAAGCGACAGCGCCGCGAGCCCCGCAGCGCCAAGCCCGATCAGCTGGCGCCGGTCCATCTCCGCCCACAGCGCGTGCATCGCATCTCTCCCCTCTGTGCCGGAAGGCCGGCTATCCCATCGCTCCCAGCGCCAGCAACATCGCCACGAACAAGGTTACGGCCACAAGGGCGAAAACCAGAAGCAGCGAGGTGCGCGCAAGCGCCCCGATCCGCGATGAGCGGTAGGCGCCGCGCAGCTGGCGATACATGTGAAAGGGAACGTAGAAGACGGCAAAGGTCGTCACCCAACCCGCCACTGGCGTCATCACGAACAGGCGCACCGCGACAAACAAGAGCAGCATGAAACTGATCGAGTAAGTGACGAAGACGAAATGGTCATATGTGTGAAAGCGCCGGCTGAACGGGTAGAGCAGCCACAGGAAAGGCAAGGACAGCGGAATCAGCGCCCAGGCGAACTTGTAAGCGTTCGCCTGCACCTTGTAGAGCATCAGACCAGGATTGGCCTGCGCCTTGGCGATGCCATGATCGAGGAAGGCAACGCCGGTGCTGATCTCGGCGCGCGCAAAGCGCCCCTCGGCGGTTTCCTTTCCTTCGCCTGGCGTTCCGGCATGGTCGAGAAGGCCAAGATATTCAGCGCTCATCATCAGCGTCTGACGCTGCTCGCCGAGCAGTTTGCGCTGCTCCTCGGTGATATTGTTCATGGCGAGCTGAGTGTCGATCGCCTCGACTTCATGTTCAAGCCTCGCGCGCGCCGCGCTCGCTTCGGTCTGGCTCGTCACCATCTCCTGAAAGCCCGTACCCGGCGAACCGCTGCCGACGAATGAGAGCACGGCGTAGGTGAGGAAGACAGCAAACAGAAACAGGGAAAGGGGTGAGATGAACCGCGCGCGCTCGCCGTGGATATAGCGGCGCGTGAGATCGCCGGGCCGCCACGCGAGCAACGGCAGCGTATTCCATAGCTTGCCCTCGAAATGGAAGATCGCATGGACGAGATCGTGACCGATCGCGCTGAAGGTGCGGTGCACATCGGCGCGCTGGCCGCAATGGTGGCAATGCGAGCCCGCCAAGGTCGTCCCGCAGTTGAGACAGCGTTGCCCCGCGTGCGCGTGCGCCGCGCTGCCGTGCCGCGGCTCGACCGCGCGGGCTGCCAATCCCGCGGTCACCGCCGCACCAATACCTTCGATATCCCCGCTCATGGCTCCTGCCTAAAGCGCGGCGCCGCGGCACGCAACGGGGCTTTCGTCGCCGCGCCAAAGCGTGATAGGGCAAAGGCCATGACCACCGAGACGCTGATCCATCCACCGGTTTCCGACGCCGACGCACTGATCGCCGACATGGGCGCGCGGGCGCGGGCGGCCGCCAAACGCATGGCGGTCGCGCCGACCGACAGGAAGGCAAGCGGCCTGCGCTCAGCCGCTGCCGAACTTCGCGCGCGCGAGGCCGAGATCCTCGCCGCCAATGCCCGCGACATGGCGGCGGGCGAGGCGAACGGGCTGACCTCGGCAATGCTCGACCGTCTGCGGCTCGATGCGGGCCGCCTTGGCGCAATCGCCGACGCAGTCGAAGCCGTCGCCGCCCTGGCCGACCCTGTCGGCGCCGAGATCGACCGCACGACGCGCCCCAACGGCATGGTGCTGAGCCGCGTGCGCGTGCCGCTCGGTGTGATCGGGATCATCTATGAAAGCCGCCCCAACGTCACGGCCGATGCCGCAGCGCTCGGGCTCATGTCGGGCAATGCGGTGATCCTGCGCGGCGGCAGCGAGGCCGCGCATTCGAACCGCGCGATCCACGCAGCCCTCGCTGCCGGACTGGCCGAAGCCGAGCTGCCCGCCGATGCCGTGCAGCTCGTGCCGACGCAGGACCGTGCTGCGGTGGGAGCGCTGCTGCGCGCGCAGGGCCTTGTCGACATCATCATCCCGCGCGGCGGGAAGGGACTGGTCGCGCGCGTGCAGGATGAAGCACGCGTCCCCGTGCTCGCCCACCTCGACGGCATTTGCCATCTTTATATCGACGCCGCCGCCGATCCCGATCGGGCAGTAGCGCTCGCGGTCAACGCCAAGATGCGCCGAACCGGGATTTGCGGTGCGACCGAGACGATCCTGATCGACCGCGCCTATGCCGAGCCGCGCGCCGTCGTTGACGCGCTGATCGGGGCAGGATGCGAGGTTCGCGGCGACCCGACCATCGCGGCACTCAGCCCGCACGTTACACCCGCGAGCGCGAACGACTGGGATTGCGAATATCTCGACGCGATCGTCTCGATCGCGGCTGTCGACGGGGTGGAGGGGGCACTCGCGCATATCGACGCCCATTCGAGCCGACACACCGATGCGATCGTGACCGAAGACCCAGGCGCCGCTGAACGCTTTCTCGCCGAGGTCGACAGCGCCATCGTCATGCACAATGCCTCGACCCAGTTCGCCGACGGCGGAGAATTCGGCTTGGGCGCCGAGATCGGCATTGCCACAGGGCGACTCCACGCACGGGGACCGGTCGCGCTCGAAGGGCTGACGACCTACAAGTGGCTGGTGCGGGGAAGCGGCCAGACCCGGCCTTGAATCGCTTGTCTCGAGAGGACTTTTTTAAGGCGGCCGATCGAGGGTTCGCCATTCATACGTCTTCTGCAGCTTACGACGCCCCTGATTTCTTGCCCGAACAGCCTCGTACCCGCCCGGCGCTCGGCCATGGGCTGCTGCACAAGTCGCGGGTTCGAGGAACGCCGCTTCTCCCGGGCTATCAAGCCGAAGCCGATGGAATGGGGATCGTGCGCGTGCAGCAGGAGCGAAGCGATTGGCGGCCTGCCCCATGATCACGACCGGCCTTCTTGGCGGCAGCTTCAACCCCGCGCATGGTGGGCACCGCGCGATCAGCCTCGACGCCATCGATGCCCTCGATCTTGATGAGCTCTGGTGGCTCGTTTCTCCCGGCAATCCCCTCAAGTCGGCCGCCGGGATGGCGCCCCTCGCGGCGCGGCTTGCCTCGGCGCAGCGCATGGCGCGGCGCTCGCCGATCCGCCCGACCGCTATCGAGGCTGAGCTCGGCACGCGCTACACCATCGACACGCTGAGGGCGCTGATACGCCGCTATCCGAATCGCCGCTTTATCTGGGTCATGGGGGCCGACAATCTGGCCCAGTTGCCCCGGTGGCGCGATTGGCGCGGAATCGCACGCTTGATGCCGATTGCGGTGATCGCCCGCCCGGGCTATAATGGTCGCACCCACGCCGCTGAGGCGATGGGCTGGCTCCGGCGCTTCGTCCGGCCCGCGGACCAGAAAGCTGATTGGACGGACTGGAGACCGCCTGCCCTCGTGTTCCTGCGATTTTCGCCCGACGTGCGATCCGCAACCGCTATACGGCAGGCCAATCCCCGCTGGTTCGAACGCTATGCAGGTCGCCGCTTTCGCGACCCGCTGACCCATTCGCGCCTGCGTGATGGCAAAAGGAAAGGACCCGCTTGATATCCGCCAGAAAGGATGCCGCGCCCGGCGCCGCACCCGCAAACGACAGCGTGGACGCGCTCCACGCGCTGATCCTCCACCAGCTCGAGGAAGATCAGGCCCAGGAAACCATTTCCATCCCGCTCGCCGGCAAGAGCAGCATCGCCGATCATATGGTGATCGCAAGCGGTCGTTCGACGCGCCATGTCTCGGCGATCGCCGACAAGCTCGCGCAGCGAATCAAGCAGGAGGCCGGGCGCAATGTCCGCGTTGAGGGTCTGCCCAATGCGGACTGGGTGCTGATCGACGCCGGCGATGTGATCGTCCACCTGTTCCGGCCCGAGGTGCGCAGCTTCTACAACCTCGAGCGCATGTGGTCGTTCGGCGACGCGCCGCCGGTCGCCGCCGCGAATTGACCTGTTCGCCGCCTAAAGGTTAGGCGGCGGACATGTTGCTGCACATCATCGCGCGCGGGCGCATCGGGCGCGGCCCCGAAGCCGAATTGGTCGCGCGCTACATGAAGCGCGTGAGCTGGGCGCACAAGATATCAGAGCTTCCCGATTCCGGCGGGCGCGTTCCTGCGCCTCAGGACCAAAGCCGCACGGTCCTGCTCGATGAGGGGGGCGAGCAGATGTCCTCGCTCGAATTTGCCAAATTGCTGGAAAGCTGGCGCGACGCAGGCGTGCGCGAGGCGCGCTTCTGCCTGGGCGCCGCTAACGGTTTCACCCCCGAGGAGCGCCAGGGAGCGGACAAGGTCATCGCCTTCGGGCGCGCAACCTGGCCCCATTTGATGGCCCGGGCCATGCTCGCCGAGCAATTGTGGCGCGCGACGAGCATCATTGCGGGCCACCCCTACCACCGCGAGGGACGCCAGTGAGGCGCGCGCTCGGCATGGCCGCTGCGCTCGCTGCAACCCTCTGCGGCGCGCTCGCTCTTGCCCAGAGCGATATCTTCGATCCGGCGGCGATCGCGGCGCGCGAGCGCGCGCAGCTTCTGAGCGCCAAAGAGCAGTCGGCCGAAGCCATGGCGCGCAGCGGCGCGCTCGAAGCCCAGGCGCAAAAGGCGACCAACGCAGCCGATCGGCTCAGGAAGCGCAGCGCAGCGCTCGCCGCGCGGATTCAGGCGGCCGAGGCCGATATCGACGCAGGCGAAGCGCGCGTCGCCCTTGTAAGCCGGCGCCTTGCCGAACAACAGGCCGCGCTCGCCGAGCAGCAGCAACCCCTGCTCGAGCTTGCCGCATCGCTTCAGCACCTCACCCGCCAGCCCCCGGTGACGGTGCTCGCGCAGCCGGGATCGCTCCGCGACATGGTACACGCCCGCGCGGTGCTCGATGCGGTGATGCCGGTGATCCGCAGACGCACGGCCGGAGTGCGCCGCGAGCTAGCAGAGCTTCGCACCGTGCAGCAGCAGCAAGCGATCGCGCTGAAGGCGCTTGGCGCGAGCAAGGCCGAACTCGCCGTGCGACGCGATGAGTTGACCCGGCTCGAAAATGAGGGGCGGCTCCGCGCCCGCGATCTGATGAGCAGCGCCCGGCTGGAGGCCGACCGCGCACTCGGACTGGGGGAGAAGGCCCGCGACATCGTCGAGCTGATGGATTCGCTCGAGGCCGATAGCGCAGTACGGGCCGAGCTCGCGCAGCTTGCGGGACCGCTTCCGCGACCGCGCAATCCGGCCAGCGCCGAAATTGCCGCTGCCGCGGTCGCTGCCCCTGCCGCCGAGATGAGCCGCGGCGCTTATCGCCTGCCGGTCGTCGGTCGCATCGTCGAGGGTCTCGGGGAGGTAAACGACAGCGGGGTGCGCTCGCGCGGGATTACCATCGCCGCGCGCCCCGGCGGCCAGGTCGTCGCCCCCGCGCCCGGAAGGGTGAGTTTCGCGGGCGATTATCGCGGTTATGGCAAGATCGTCATCATCGATCATGGCGGAGGCTGGACATCGCTTTTGACGGGGATGATCGCGCTGTCGGTGGGGGTTGGCGACACGCTCGACGCCGGGACACCGGTGGGGCGCGCCGGGTCCGGCGACAGCCGCATCACTGTCGAGCTGCGCCGCGCAGGCCGCCCTGTGGACGTCGCCGCCATGCTCGGGTGACGCCCGGCGCATGCTTGACGCCGCTTCAAATGCATTGGAGGATGGCGCGCCGGGGTTTATAAGGGCGGGAGAGTTCCCGCGAGGACACGAAAGACGCCAATGATCGAACCGACCAAGACCGCCGCTTCACCCCGGCGCCGCTTTGCCCTTTGGCAAGGTGCCGCTGCGCTGAGCACACTCGCACTGGTGCCGCTGGCTACCGGCGCAATGGCGACCGTCGACGCGTCGACCACCGACGAGATTTCCCGCTTCATGGACGTGTTCATGGAGGTGAAGGCCAATTATGTCGAACCGGTCAGCGACGACAAGCTGATCGAAGGCGCTATCAATGGCATGCTTGCCAGCCTCGATCCGCACTCGGGCTATCTGGACGCGCGCGACTATTCGAACCTTCGGACCCAGACCGACGGCGAATATGGCGGGCTCGGCCTCTCGGTGACGATGGAGGATGGGGTCGTCAAGGTGATCGCGCCGACCGCCGACACGCCTGCCGACCGCGCTGGAATCAAGGCCGGCGACTATATCACCCACATCGACAAGCAGCTCATCTTCGGCATGACACTCGATGAGGCCGTCGAAAAGATGCGCGGCCGTCCGGGAACAAAGATTGATATCACCGTGGTTCGCGAAGGCCAGGACAAGCCGATGGAGCTCTCGCTGACGCGCGAGATCATCGACCTCAAACCCGTGAAATGGGAAGTCAAGGACGGGGTCGGTGTGCTGACCATCAGCAGTTTCTCGGCCGATGCCACCACCGATCTCAAGGCGGCGATGATCGCGGTGCAAAAATCGCTTGGCCACACGCCGCGCGGCTGGGTGCTCGACCTCCGGTCGAATCCCGGCGGGCTGCTCGACGAAGCCGTGGGGGTAAGCGACCTCTTCCTCGATCGCGGCGAGATCGTTTCGCAGCGCGGGCGCCGCAAGGGCGATATCGAACGCTATTTTGCCAAGCCCGGTGACCAGGCTGGCGGCGCGCCGGTGATCGTGCTCATCGATGCGGGATCGGCGTCAGCCTCGGAAATCGTTGCCGGGGCGCTTCAGGATCAGCATCGCGCCGTGGTGATGGGCGAGCGCAGCTTCGGCAAGGGATCGGTGCAGACGGTCCTGCCGCTGACCGACACCACCGCGCTCCGTCTGACGACCGCGCGCTACTATACGCCATCGGGCCGGAGCGTGCAGGAAGGCGGCATCGAGCCCGACATTCGCGTACCGCAGCTTTCGGACCCCGATTACAAGAACCGCCCGTCCTTCCGCGAGAGCGACCTGCGCCGTCACCTGATCAACGAGAAAAAGGTCGACAACAGCTTGATCGAAAGCGACGAAAAGCCCGATCCGCGCTTCACCGCGACGGCCGAAGAGCTGAAGGCGAAGGGGATCGAAGATTTCCAGCTCCATTATGCGCTGCAAACGATCGGGCGCGTGGCGCCGGTGCCCCCGCGCATGGCTCAGACTGCAAAGGCCGCCGCCAAGCCGGCGCGCCGCAACTGACGCAGCCGGCGGAGTCGTCCTATGCTGAACAGCCGTTACGCTGCGCCGCTGCTGGCGCTGCTGGCTCCCCTCATCCTCTATGGGGGGGCCTTGGTGTCGCAATATGGCTTCGGCCTCCATCCTTGCGAAATGTGCTATTGGCAGCGCTGGCCGCACCAGGCGGCGATGGTGCTCGCGGCGCTGGCCCTGCTCCTGCGCCGCAATGAAGGAGCGATGCGAGCGCTGACTTTGTTCGCCGCGCTTGCGATTGCGGTCAGCGGGGCGATCGGCATCTTTCACGCCGGGGTCGAATATGGCTTCTGGGAGGGGCTGACGACGTGCAGCACGGGTCAGAGCGGTCCCATCACCCTCGACACGATCATGGCGGCTCCCATTATCCGCTGCGACGTGCCGCAATGGACGCTGTTCGGAGTTTCACTCGCAGGCTTCAACGCGGTCTTCTCCCTCGCCGCCGCCGCGCTCGTCTTGACCTTGCTCCGCCGCCGGCCCACATCTGCGGCATGACGAGCATTTCTCCACCGGCCGATCGGCGCACGGCGTCGATGATCCGCGTCGACCAAGCCGGCGAATATGGCGCAACGCGCATCTATGCCGGCCAGCTCGCCGTCATGGGCGACCGCCATCCCATGGCGCGCGAGATCGCGCATATGGCCGAGCAGGAAGAGCGTCACCGCAAGTTTTTCGACGCGATGATCACGCGCCGGGGCGTGCGGCCTACCGCCTTGCAGCCAGTCTGGGACGTCGCAGGCTTCGCGCTCGGTGCGGTGACCGCCGCGATGGGGCCGCGCGCCGCGATGGCATGCACTGCCGCGGTCGAGACCGAAATCGACCGCCACTACCAAAAGCAGCTTTCCGAACTTGGCAACAGCGACCCCGAATTGTCCGACGCGGTCGCTGAGTTCCGCGCGGAAGAGCTTGAGCACAAGAAGGCGGCGGTCGCGGCCGGCGCCGAAAACGCCCCCGCCTATCCCCTCCTCAACCTCGCCATCCGGGCAGGCTGCCGCGCAGCCATCGCCCTGTCGAAACGTATCTGATAGACTATTTTCAACCCGGCCCGTTCAGCGGGGATGCAGGGGCACGGTGCCAGGCATCGTGATATTGACGAAGGAAAAGAAGATGACCCGCTTGCCCCTTATCGCGCTGTTCCTTGCCGGTAGCGTCGCCGCCCTTCCTGCCCAGGCGCAGGAGGCTGCCGAGACGCCGAACGAAAAGGTCAATCAGGTCATCGTCTATGGCAATGACAAGTGCGAGCCGAGCAGCCCTGACGAGATTGTGGTCTGCAACCGCTTGCCCGAAGCCGACCGCTACCGCGTGCCGCAGATTTTCCGTGGCGGCGATCCGCTCGATCCGCGCAACCAGGCATGGCTGAACCGCGTCGTCGCGATGGAGCGCGTCGGCCGCTTCGGCACCGACAGCTGCTCGCCGGTCGGGCTTGGCGGCTTTACCGGCTGTACTCAGCAGCTGGTCTCGGGCGCAAAGGCCGAAGCACAGGCGGCCGACAAGACCGACTGGCAGGCGATGATCGCCGACGAACGTGCAAAAAGGCTCGCGGGAATCGACGCAGCAGCCGAAGAGGTCGAAGCTGCGGTGGTTGCCGAGGAGCGAGCGCTCGCCGAACGCCAGAAGGCAGCCGAAGAGCTTGAGCGCCAAGCCAATGGTGAAGCGCCCGCCCCTGCAACGGACGAGGTTGAACCGGACGCAGAAGCGCTGCCGGCGCTGCCGCAAAACTGATTGCTAGCGCTCGCGCGGCGTCCAGAGGGCCGTGCGCGCGCCTTTCCACCAGCGGAGCAAAAGCCCCAAGGCAACCCCCACACCGATCGCGATCGTCAGGTCGGCAAAGACAGTGAGGAACAGGGTGAGCAGCAACAACAGCCGCTCGTCCCACGGCAGCGACCAGTGCTCGCGCCATTTTTCGGGCTCCGCCATATTGGCGGCCGTCACGAGCAGCACCGCGGCGAGCGCGGGCAAAGCCAGCGCACCCGCGAGCCCACCGGCGACGAGGAGCACAAACAGGATCACAAGCGCGTGCACCATTCCCGCCACCGGTGTCCGCCCGCCGGCGCGGACATTGGTCGCTGTGCGCGCGATCGCGCCCGTCACAGGCAGACCGCCGAACAGCGGCGTGAGGACATTGGCGTAGCCTTGCGCGAGCAGTTCGGCACTTGGCCGGTGCTGGCCGCCGAACATGCGGTCGGCGACGATCGCTGAAAGCAGCGATTCGACCCCGGCAAGAAAGGCGATGGTCAGCGCAGAAGGGAGGAGTTCGGCCAATCGCTCCAACGTCACCTGCGGCCAGTGGGGCGCGGGCAGACCGCTCGGCAGCGCGCCGAACCGCGAGCCCACCGTATCGACCGGCAGGTTGAGCGAGAGAACCGCGAGCGAGGCGGCACCCACCGCGATCACGAGCACCGGCCAGCGCGGACGCCAGCGACGAAGCAGGAGGATGGCCGCGATTGTCACCGCCGTGACCGCAAAGGCAATGCCACTGAACGATGCACGCGCGGCCCACAGCGCCTCGATCTTGGGGATCATGTCGGCAGGAACCTTGCCTGCCGATAACCCCATCGCATCGGCCAGCTGGCTCGCGGCAATGATGGCAGCGATCCCGATGGTGAAGCCGTTGATCACCGCCTCTGGGATCAGCGCAATCAGCCGCCCCGCACGGAAATAGCCCGCAAGGATCAGGATCAGTCCGGCCATGATCGTTGCGACGATCAGCCCGTCCATCCCGTGATCCTGGATCACGCCATATACGACGACAATGAAGGCCCCGGTCGGCCCGCCGATCTGTACCCGGCTGCCACTCGTCAATGAAATGACAAACCCGCCGATGATCGCAGTGACGAGCCCGACGAAGGGCGTGCTGCCCGATGCGATGGCAATGGCGATGCACAGCGGCAATGCGACGAGAGCGACGCTGATGCCGGCTAATGCGTCGGCACGAAACAGCTGCCAGCTATAGTCGCGCATCGTATCGAGCAATTTGGGCCGGCGCATCGAGTCTCCATTCGATGAAAGAATGGAAATCCGCTAGGCCCCCGCCCGTGCCCGGGTCAAGACGGCACCATCAATCGAGGAGATATTGCTGCCAGAACAGCAGCGAGGTCCAGAATTGATAGTCGGCGTTCTCCTTCTTGGCGAAGCCATGCCCCTCGTTGGTACCTATGAGATGCCACGCGGTCCCGCCGTTCTTGCGCACCGCTGCGATGATCTGCTCGGCTTCGGATGCCGGCACGCGCGGATCATTGGCGCCCGTTACGACAAAGAGCGGCTTGCGGATGTCACCGACGCGCGTGAGCGGCGAGATTTCCAAGAGCTTTGCGCGCTGCTCGGGGACGCGCTCGTCGCCATATTCGACGCGGCGCAGGTCGCGGCGGTAATCCTGGGTGTTTTCAAGAAAGGTAACAAAGTTCGAGATCGCGACGACGCACAGATTGGCGCGCAACCTGTCGGCATAATGAATGGCAGCAGCATAGCACATATAGCCGCCGTAACTGCCCCCGGTAAGGCCGAAGCGTGCCGCATCGAGCGAAGGATCCTTCGCCAGAACATCAAGGAACGCCCCCATGTCCTTGACGCTGTCTTCGCGCTTGAAGGGTCCATTGTCGAGGCTGACGAACGTCTTGCCATAGCCTGTGGATCCACGGACGTTGGGATAGAAGATGGCGATGCCAAGCTCATTAAGCAGATAATTGTTGCGCCCGAGAAACCCGGGCCGTGACTGCCCTTCAGGTCCGCCGTGAACGTTCATGATCAAGGGGCGCTTGCCGGGGAATTTTGCCGCATCGGGGCGATAGAGGAACCCCGACACCGTCAGCCCGTCGAAGCTCTTTACACGCACAAGTTCCGGCTCGACATTCTTCGTCACGTCGAGCCCGCCTGTCTCGCTCTGCGTCCAGCGTGTCACCTTGAGGCTCTCAGGATCGACGCTGTAGGCGTCCGCAGCGCTTCGCGCGGAGGTGAAGCTGAGCCCGATCTCGCCCCACGGCGCGATGTCGACGCCGCCGATGATCCCCGCAGGGAGCGCATCCACCGTGCGCACCTTGCCGCTCCCGGCGTCAAGGATGCGAAGCTTGCTGATCCCCGCCTCGTTCACGACATAGGCAATGAAGCGGCCGTCATCTGAAATGTCGAAGGAGCCGACATCCCATTCTTCGGCCGGACCGCGCGGTGTGAAGGCACCGCTTTTGGGATCGAGCGTCCCCAGCCGGAGAAAATCCGACCCCTCGTCACTGGTCACCCAGATGGTCCCGTCCGGCGCGAAGGCCGCGCCGCCGAACGCGATCGTCTTGGCGTGATCGCCGATGGGCGTCAGCGTTCCGCCCCCAAGGTCGAGCCGGTAGAGGTCGACCTTTTGTACGGAGACATATTTGGCAACCAGCGCCCAACTCTTGTCGGGAGCAAAGTCGACCAAATTCCAGCCGCCACCCTCAACCTCGGCGACCATGCGCACCGAAGCCGGGTCGTGCGGGTTCATGACATAAAGGTCGCTGTCCCGGCCGTTGCGCCGGGTCGAGGTAAAGCCGATGAGCGTTCCGTCATCGCTCCACGCATCGAGGCTGTTGCGACTCTTGCCGTCGGTGAGCAGCACAGGCCGCCCGTTCTTCATCGCGTAGATCTGGTAAAATTCATTGCCGCCAATATCCTTCTCCACCAGCATGACATTGGCGCTCTTCGGCGACCAGGCGCCCGAGCTCACCGGCTCTTCCTCGAACGTCAGCTGCTGGCGCGCGCCCATCGGCGCCGCGACGCGGTGGATCTGGTTCGTATTGCCGAAGCGGGTCACGATCAGCATCGACTTGTCTCTGTCGTTCCAACCGATAAAATTCGCGCCGCGGCTTTCCATATAGGGGCGCGTTGCGGCAGCAAGTTCAGATGGCACGGAAGGCACACCGTCGGCGATGAGCGCCGCAGGCCGGGCCTCGACAGCCGCGGGCGGCGCTTCCTCTCCAAGAGCTGACGTGATCGGCAAAGCGAGAGCCGCGATAAGGGCGAGATGACGCATAGGATTTCCCCTGTTTTCTAAGCGGGATCAACAGCCGCTGGACGGTGCGAGACCGTCATCCGCTTGCAGATAGACCCGTCGCTGGTGTGGACCAGCCTTTTGGTAGCGCCCCGGGAGGCAAGCCGACAGCCCGTCTTGCCCGTAAAAAGGCGCGTCTTTTCGCTCACACAGAGCATTTCGACTTCATTTTGTTGCAAATCTTCGACGAATGGATGCGGAAAATTAACGAATCGGCGGCATCCTGCCTTGACTCGGGGAAAAACGGCTGAAAACCTGGTTCCTTCTGGGAATCGCCAGCCGGGGAGGCTGATAAAAGATGGCATCGACGTTCGGACCGCGCCTCCTGGGGCGCTCGACTCCCAGCGTACCTGCGGCGCGTAGCCTTGGACGGCGGATGACCGTTCATGTGGCAGCAGCGCTGCTCGCCTTTGCGGCGCTGCAGATCTGGCTGGTGTCGAGCGCGATTGCCGCTGGCGCCCCGTCGGCGTTCACCATCATCGCCCTCATCATGCTGCTCGCGCTGGCGCTACCCGTTGCGCGGATCACTGAACGGCGCTGGTATCATCTCAGCCGCCAGGCGCTCGCCAGCTGGGGGCTCCACGCGCGCTTCCGCCGCGACGTACGCCGCCTGTGGCTCGCCGCGCTCGCGCTGCCCTTTCTGTGGGTCAGCGGCGCGCTTGCTGCGACGCAGGCACTTGCCGCCGTCGCGGGGTGAGTTTCGACTAAAATTTTTGACGACCCGCTGCGCCCGGTCTAGGGCGCGGCCATGCTGACCGTTGCCGAAGCCCTCGACCGTGCGCAAATGCTGTGCGACGCCGCAACCCGTGCGGGCGCCGACGCCGCCGACGCGCTCTATTACTGCAATGCCGCGACCTCCGTGTCGATGCGCCTTGGCGCGCTCGAGGATGTCGAACGCTCCGAAAGCCAGGACATCAGCCTGCGCGTCTTCGTCGGCCAGCGAAGTGCGAGCGTGTCGACCGCCGATATGGATGCAAGCGAACTGGCAGGGCTGGTCGAACGCTGCGTCGCGATGGCGCGCGAGGCCCCCGAGGACCCCTATGCCGGCCTCGCGCCGGGCGAGCTGCTGTTCAAGGGGTCTCTCCCCGATCTCGATCTGGACGATGGCAGCGAGGCCGACCCCGAGGCCCTCCGCGCGGCCGCGCTCAGGGTGGAGCAAGCTGCGCGCGCTGTGACCGGGGTCACGAACAGCGAGGGCGGCAGCGCAAGCCATAGCCGCACCCGCTTCGCGCTCGTAACGAGTCACGGCTTCGCGGGAGGTTATGGCGCGAGCGGGCACAGCCTCTCGGCGAGCGTCATCGCAGGCGAAGGCGCGGCGATGCAGCGTGATTACGGTTGGCACAGTGCCCATCATCTCTCCGACCTTGAAAGCGCCGATGACATCGGCACGCGCGCCGGACGGCGCGCCGTCGCGCGGCTGAACCCCGGCAAGGCGCCAGTCGGCAAGGTGCCTGTCGTCGTCGATCCGCGGGTCGGGAGCAGCCTGGTCGGCCATCTGCTCGGCGCGATCGCCGGCCCGGCCGTTGCGCGTGGAACCAGCTTTCTGCTCGGCAAGGAGGATCGCCAGCTGTTCGACAGCGCCATCGTCATTCGCGACGATCCGCACCGTCTGCGCGGACTTCGCAGCCGCGCCTTCGACGGCGAGGGCCTGCCGACCGCGGCGCGCGACATCGTCGCGGACGGCCGGATCACCGGCTGGCTGCTCGATACCGCTTCGGCCAAGCAGCTCGGCCTTGCCCCCACCGGTCATGCGACCCGGGGCGGCGGTGCATCCGGGGTGAGCGCAAGCAATCTGCATCTTGCTCCCGGGGGGGTCACCCCCGCGGCGCTGATGGCGGACATAACCGAGGGGGTCTATATCACCGAGCTGATCGGCCAGGGGGTCAATCCGGTTACCGGCGACTATAGCCGCGGCGCGTCGGGCTTCGTCATCCGCGACGGCGCAGTTGCCGGGCCCATCGCCGAATTCACGATAGCGGGAAATCTGATCGACATGTTCGCCGCGCTTGTGCCGGCGAATGATCTGGAGTTTCGCCACGCCACCAACGTTCCGACGCTGCGCATCGACGGCATGACCGTCGCGAGCAGCTAGACGGGGGCAGGCTTGCCGGGCCGCAATCTTGAAGCGGTGATTGCCGCAACGCGCGAGGTCGGGGACATGGCGATGGCGCGCTGGCGGGGAGAGGGCCAGGCGATCGACGTTTGGCACAAGTCGCACGACAATCCCGTGAGCGACGTCGACCTCGCGGTCGACGCGCGCCTGAAGGCGGTTCTTGGCGCGATGGTCCCTGAAGCGGGGTGGCTGTCGGAGGAGACCGCGGACAATGACGCGCGTCTATCACGGCGTGCCATGTGGTGCGTCGACCCGATCGACGGGACACGCGATTTCATCCGGGGGCGTCCGGGCTGGGCGGTGTCGGTGGCCCTTGTGGTCGATGGCACGCCGGAACTTGGGGTGCTCTACGCCCCCGCGCTGGACGAATTATGGGTCGCTCAGCGCGGCGAGGGCGCCCAGCTTAACGGCGAGCCGCTGCGGGCAAGCCGCCGCACGCAATTCGGCGGCGCACGCGTGCCCGCCGACAATCTGCCAAAGATCGACCGCGATCTCGTCATGGTAACCAAGCCGAACAGCATCGCGCTGCGCATGGCGCTCGTTGCCGACGACCGCGCCGATCTGGTTGCGACGCTGCGCTGGGGGTTCGAATGGGACGTCGCGGCAGCGGCGCTGATCGCAACCGAAGCTGGCGCGACCGTCACCGACGCTTTTGGCGCGCCGCTCGTCTTCAATACGCCGCGGGCCCAGGCCTTCGGCGTCATCGCCTGCGCTCCCGGCATCCACGATGCCGTCGTCGCCCGCCTCCGCGATCGCGCCGTCGCGCTGACATCCTGATCTTGCGCTTCAGACCTTGCGGGCGTATCGCGTGTCGGCTGGAGCGGGGTCACCCTTTCGATCGCCCACAAAAGCGGTCGGATCGCTTGACATTGGGTGCGACTCTCCTTAGCTGCACCCCATTCCGACAGGCTGACCGGACGGCGAATCGCAGCGAGCGAATTCGTGGTCCGTTTTTTGCGTTGGAAATCAGACGCTTTGAGATAGGGCCGTTTGCCAGCGCGCCCTGTGGAGCAGGAGAAAGTTTGCAATGGCTCGTATCGCGGGTGTCAATCTCCCGACCAACAAGCGCGTGATCATCGCGCTCACCTACATCCACGGCATCGGTCGCAAGACTGCCGTCGACATCGCCGACAAGCTGGGGATCGACCACAGCCGCCGCATCCAGGACCTGTCGGACGCCGAAGTCCTGCAGATCCGCGAGGCGATCGACGCCGACCACACGGTCGAGGGCGATCTTCGCCGCAACACGGCGATGAACATCAAGCGCCTGATGGACCTCGCCTGCTATCGCGGCCTGCGTCATCGCAAGGGCCTTCCCGTTCGCGGCCAGCGCACGCACACCAACGCGCGCACCCGCAAGGGCAAGGCGAAGCCGATCGCCGGCAAGAAGAAGTAAGCCGGTTTTTCCGCGCCGGCGGCCGCCCGTTTCGGCTGCGCCCCGGCCCGCTTCATGGATTAGGTAGGATTCAGCATCATGGCTCGTGAACCGCAGCGCCTTCGCCGGCGCGAACGCAAGAATATCTCGTCGGGTGTGGCCCACGTCAACGCGACTTTCAACAACACGATGATCACCATCACCGACGCGCAGGGCAATGCAATTGCCTGGTCGAGCGCCGGCATGATGGGCTTCAAGGGCAGCCGCAAATCGACTCCCTACGCTGCGCAGGTTTGCGCCGAGGATGCAGGCAAGAAGGCCGCCGAACATGGTGTCCGCACGCTTGAGGTCGAGGTCAAGGGCCCCGGCGCAGGCCGCGAGTCGGCCCTGCGGGCCCTGCAGGCAGTCGGTTTCCACATCACCTCGATCCGCGACGTGACCCCGATCCCGCACAATGGCGTCCGCCCGGCCAAGCGCCGCCGCGTCTGACGTCTTTTAAGGGGGCGTCCCACGCCGGGGCGCCGCCCGCACCAAATCTCTCGCTGGACCGGTGGCCGACCCCCGCCTGTCCCGCCAAAGCAAAGGGAAGTCCATGACTGTCAATATCCGGAACTGGCAGGAATTGAAGAAGCCCAGCAACCTGGAAATCAAGGCCGGCGGCGACGGCAAGCGCAAGGCGACCTTCGTGGCCGAACCGCTCGAGCGCGGTTTTGGCCTGACGCTCGGCAACGCGCTGCGCCGCGTGCTGCTCTCGTCGCTCCAGGGCGCTGCAATCACCTCGATCAAGATCGAGAATGTGCTCCACGAATTCTCCAGCCTCGCCGGCGTTCGGGAAGATGTCACCGACATCGTTCTCAACGTGAAGCAGATCGCGCTCAAGATGGAAGGCGAAGGCCCGAAGCGGCTCCAGCTTTCGGCAACCGGGCCCGCGACGGTAAAGGCGGGCGACATCATGGTGTCGGGTGACATCAAGGTGATGAACCCCAACCATGTCATCTGCCACCTCGACGAGGGTGCGACGCTCAACATGGAACTCGTTGCCGATACCGGCAAGGGTTATGTTCCGGCTACCGCCAACCGCCCGGCCGACGCGCCGATCGGTCTGATCCCGGTCGACTCGCTCTATTCGCCCGTCCGTCAGGTCGCCTACAAGGTCGACAATGCCCGCATCGGGCAGGAGCTTGACTATGACAAGCTCAACCTGACCGTCGAAACCGACGGGACGGTCACGCCGGAAGATGCTGTCGCCTATGCCGCGCGCATCCTTCAGGACCAGCTGCAGGTCTTCGTCCACTTCGAAGAAGCGATGAACGACAGCGGCCTGATCGGCATGGCAGCCCCCTCGGCAGCCAGCGACGAATCGGACGTCAATCAGCTGAACCGCTTCCTTCTGAAAAAGGTCGACGAGCTCGAACTCTCGGTCCGCAGTGCAAACTGCCTCAAGAACGACAACATCATCTACATCGGTGACCTCGTTCAGAAGACCGAAGCCGAAATGCTGCGCACCCCGAACTTCGGTCGCAAGTCCTTGAACGAAATCAAGGAAGTGCTCTCGTCGATGGGTCTGCGCCTCGGCATGGATATCCCGGGCTGGCCGCCCGAGAACATCGAGGAAATGGCCAAGAAGCTCGAGCAGGAACTGCTGGGCTAAGGATGGCATTCGCCCCGGCGAAAGCCGGGGCTGCTATCGCGGTGGGAAAAGGGTCGGCCCCTTAAATCGACCTGGCTTGGGGTACCTCGCACGGCCCCTTTGACAAACGAAGGAAAATATCATGCGTCATAAATCGGGTGGCCGGAAGCTGCAGCGCACCAGCGCGCACCGCACGGCCCTGTTCCGCAACATGTCGGCCGCACTCATCAAGCATGAACAGATCACGACGACCGTCGCCAAGGCGAAGGAACTGCGTCCCTATGTCGAAAAGCTCGTGACGCTCGCCAAGCGCGGCGGGCTTGCCAATCGCCGCCTCGCCAAGAGCCGGCTGATGGACGACACCCAGCTCACCAAGCTGTTCGACGTGCTCGCCGAGCGTTACAAGGACCGCAACGGCGGCTACACCCGTATCATCAAGGCCGGCATCCGCGCTTCCGACGCCGCTCCGATCGCGATCATCGAGTTCGTCGACCGCGACGTGGAAGCCAAGGGCCAGGATTCTGGCCCGGTGAACGCCGAGGATGAATTCGAGGACGCCTGACAAGGACCTTGATCACAGACATGAAGGGCGGCCCCGACAGGAAGGCCGCCCTTTTTCGTTGGGGCGCGGCGCGAGCGCCTTTCCCCGAATCTTCGGGTAACGACTGGAACGCCCTCCCCGCGCCCCGAATCCCCTTGCCCGCTCCTTTTCCATCCTTACAGTGCCGCGCATTATTATTACCCGACGATGAGGATCGCCTTGCCATGTCCCGACCTGCCTTTCGCGCCCCGCTGGCGCTGGCCCTGCTGATGTCGGCTCCCGCCAGTGCGCAGGCTGCCGAAAGGGCGACAGCGACCGCTCCCGCGCTCTCGCTCACCTATCCCGACACGGTGCGCGGCGACACCGTCGAAACCCAGTTCGGGGTTGATGTCGCTGATCCCTATCGCTGGCTCGAGGATGATGTCCGCGTCAATCCCAAGGTCGCGGAGTGGGTGGCCGCCGAGAACGCGGTCACCGACGCCTATCTCGACACATTGCCGGGACGCGACATCTTTGCGAAGCGGATGAGCGAGCTTTATAATTATGAGCGGTTCGGCCTCCCGGAAAAAGCGGGCAACCGCTATTTCTACACCCGCAATGACGGGCTGCAGCCGCAGTCGGTGCTCTATGTCCGCGAGGGACTGACGGGCGAAGCCAGGGTGCTGATCGATCCCAACGGGTGGGCCAAAGACGGCGCGACCGCGCTCGCGGAATGGACGCCGTCGAAGGATGGCGCCTATCTGCTCTATTCGGTGCAGGACGGCGGGACCGATTGGCGCATCGTTCGTGTGATGGACGTTGCGACCGGCAAGGACCTGCCCGACGAGGTGCAATGGGTAAAATATTCCGCGCTCGACTGGGCGAAGGACGGCAGCGGCTTTTACTATTCGCGATTTCCAGCGCCCGACGCGCGCGATGCTTTCCAGTCGCTCAACGAAAATCACGCCATCTATTTTCACAGGCTCGGCACGCCGCAGTCCGAGGACGTGCTGATCCACGCCTCACCGGACAAGCCCGCACTCAACCATAGCGCCCAGGTGACGGATGATGGGCAATATCTCATCGTGACGTCCTCGGAGGGAACCGACGAACGCTATGGTGTGACGCTTTATCAGCTCGGCAAGAAGGGCGCGAAGCCCCGTGTGCTCGTCGGGGATTTTGCGAATAACTGGGAATATGTCGGCAACGAGGGGCCGCTCTTCATCTTCCTCACCAACAAGGATGCGCCGCGCCAGCGGATCGTCGCAATGGATATCCGCAGGCCGAAGGCGCTGACGCCGTTGGTCGCGGAGAGTGAGGCGACGCTCGTCGGGGCCTCGCAGGTCGGAAACCGCATCATTCTCTCCTATCTCGGCGATGCGAAGTCGGAAGCCCGGATGGTGACACTGGCCGGCCAGCCCGTCGCCAATATCAATCTCGCCGACATCGGAGCCGCCGCGGGCTTCGGCGGCAAGCCGGGAGATCCCGAGACCTTTTACTCCTTTTCGAGCTACGCGCGGCCAACGACCATCTACCGGCTTGATACGTTGACCGGAGCGAGCAGCATCTTCGCCGAACCCAAGCTGACCTTCGACCCCAGGCAATTCTCGGTCGAGCAGCGTTTCTATCATTCGAAGGACGGCACCGAGGTGCCAATGTTCCTGGTCATGAAGAAGGGAATCGACCGCAGCAAAGGTTCACCGACGCTGCTTTACGGCTACGGCGGCTTCAACGTCTCGATGATCCCCGCCTTCTCGCCGACCAAGCTCGCCTGGGTCGACAAGGGTGGCGTGCTTGCCATCGCGAACCTCCGCGGCGGCGGCGAATATGGCAAGGCGTGGCACGATGCCGGCCGCCTCGACAAGAAGCAGAACGTCTTCGACGATTTCATCGCCGCGGGGGAATATCTGATCCGCGAAGGGATCACAGGCAAAGGGCAGCTGGCGATCGAGGGCGGGTCGAACGGGGGGCTCCTAGTCGGCGCGGTCACCAACCAGCGCCCCGATCTTTTCGCCGTCGCGCTGCCTGCGGTCGGCGTGATGGACATGCTGCGCTTCGACCGCTTCACCGCCGGGCGTTATTGGGTCGACGATTATGGTTATCCCTCAAAAGAGGCGGATTTCCACAACCTCTTGTCCTATTCACCCTATCACAACATCAAGGACGGCGTCGAATATCCCGCGGTCCTGGTGACAACCGCCGACACCGACGATCGCGTGGTGCCAGGGCACAGCTTCAAATATGCCGCAGCGCTCCAGCACGCCAAGGTAGGCGACAAGCCGCACCTCATCCGAATCGAGACACGCGCCGGCCACGGGTCGGGCAAGCCGACCGACAAGATCATCGCCGAGGCGGCAGATAAATACGCCTTCGCCGCGAAATGGACCGGACTGAACGTCGAATAGGGCAGGCGCTCGCGCGCGCCGCGGCGATCTTTGCGCTCGCCGCCTTCCTGCTGTGGGCGATGTTTCCGGACGGTGACGCGGCGCGGATCGAGCGGCGCGCCCAATGCTACGACCCCGCGCGCCTGCCACCCGTCATCGAACGGGGGGACGGGTACCGGGCGATGAGGCTCAGCATTCTGCTCTACAACGTCGAAGGTTTACCCTTCCCCGCGCGGCTCGGACGCGAACGGCAATTGAACCGTATCGCCTTCTGGCTCGAACGCCGCCGCGCCGCAGGGCAGGCGCCCGACATAGTGTTTTTGCACAAGGCATTTACCCCCGCCGCCTCCGCGATCGCGGCCGCGGGCGGCTACGGCTGGGTATTGCCTGGCCCCTCGCGCGATCTGAAGCGCAGTTCCGCGGCGGCAGCGCCGCGCCCTGCAGACTATGATGCTGGAGCACGGTGGTTCAAGGGCGAAGGCATCGGCAAGTGGCTCGACAGCGGGCTCTATATCGCGACCGACCTGCCGCTCTTTGTCCGCCACACCGCGCCCTTCAGCTCGGGCGCCTGCGCAGGATACGACTGCCTCGCCAACAAGGGCGGCATGGTGGCGACGCTGATCATACCCGGCGTCCCCGAACCGCTCCGGCTGTTCAACACCCATCGCAATTCGCGCGAGCCCTCGGGCGTTGCGATCGCCCGCGCCGAAACTGCGCATCGCATTCAGACGATGGAGAATGACCGGCTGCTTGCTGAAACGATGGCAGGTCCGGTCATCGCGGCGGGCGATTTCAACATGCAGCGCGCGGGCGATCGCACCGGCCACTTTGCAAGCGATCCCGGCTTCCGGCTGATCGCCCCGCTCTCAGGGGACGGAACGGACGCCCGGTCCGCTGCGATGAGCGACGAGAGCGCATGGACGGCGCTCCAGGATCTGATCGGTGTTGGAAGCGGCGCAAGGGTCGAAGTCGTGCCGCTTGCGGTGACGAGCCTTTTTGATGGTAGCCGGGGCCCCCGCCTCTCGGACCACAATGCAACCTATGCGGTGGTCGAGCTGCGCTGGCGCGGCGACACCCCTTCGCTCGCCCGCTTCGCCCCGCCGCCCTGCGAAGGACCCCGGGGGGGTTTGACGCCGGCCCATCCTGTTCCCATCTAGGCAGCCTCCTCCCCGGCCGAAAGAAGCACCCATGTCCTATGCCCTCGCCTTCACCGCCACCGAGCCACTCGAACGCTGGGCCGAAGCCGCGGACGCCGCCGAGGCGCTCGTCGGGGGCGAGGCAGACGCAATCGCCAATATGGCCAATGTGGCGGCGCTGATCTGGGAGGCGATACCCGACCTCAACTGGGCGGGCTTCTACCGCTTCGACGGGAGCGAACTCGTCCTCGGCCCCTTCCAGGGCAAGGCGGCATGCATCCGCATCGCACTCGACAAGGGCGTGTGCGGCGCTGCAGCGCGGCTGCGCGCGAGCCAGCGCGTCGACGATGTTCTCGCCTTTCCCGGGCATATTGCCTGCGATGCTGAAAGCCGCAGCGAACTCGTCGTCCCCATCGTCGCACAGGATCGTCTGATCGGCGTACTCGACCTCGACAGCCCCCTGCCCTCGCGTTTCACGCCCGATGATCAGGCGGGCGCCGAGGCCTTGGTCGCGCGCATTGCTCCCGCTCTCGCTGGCCAAAGCTGACCCAGAATGAGACGCCGTTGAGGGTAAACGGATTCGCTGGCCTCCCGGCTTTTTGCTAAACAAATTGTTAACCAGCCGCTCCGCTTCGAAGCGCGAGCCGTTGAAACAGGGAGTTAGCCATGCGCACAGTCTTGCTCTTGGGAATTGCCGCGGGATCGTTGCTGCTGCCGGCACCTGCATCGAGTGCCGAGACCTCGATGCCCTTTTCGCACGGCAGGGTACATCTGAATGAAGGCGCCGCGTTCGGGAATGATCCGCGCCCCAAGCTCGATTACGGTGCGCCCACCGCGTCCGACACGCGTGTTTATACCGGCTATCCTGACCGCATCCCGAGCGAAGTCGAATATCGCCGCGGCCCTGACTATCCCGCTCCGCCGCCCGACGCGGTCTACAGCGGAACCTATGAGGCCGAGGGGCGCTGGACCGGGACGTGGGACGGGACTTACGAAACCCCCGACGGACGTCGCTACGAAGGACGCTATGAGGGCAGTGTCGAGGGCCGCCCCGGCGCTGGGTATCCGCCGCCGCCCTATGAGGACAGATATCATGGCGGGTACGACCCACACCACGACGCCGATATGGCGCGCCGCTGCGGACATGGTAACGCGGTCGGCGGTGCAATCGCAGGCGGTCTGATCGGCGGCGTCGCGGGGAACCGCATCGCAGGGCGGGGGAACCGTACGGCCGGAACCGTGATCGGCGGCGGCGTGGGCGCGATCGCTGGCGCCGCGATCGGCAGCGAGGCAGACCGCAAACAGTGCGAGAGCTGGTGGGCCAGCCGCAGCCAGTACCACGGCCGCTACTATCCCGGCGGCAATTATCCGGGCGGCACCAGCGTCTATCACCACGGCTATGGATATGGCTACGGCTATGGCTGGTACACCCCTGGCGTTGTCGTGACGACGATCGTCACCAATGGTGCGCCGGTGGTTACCGAGCGGGTCGAAACCTCAACCCGAACCTATTATGAGACGGTGCCGGTGCGCAAACGCCACGTCGCCAAGAAGAAGTGGAAACCGAAGCCCAAGCCGCGCTGCGTCTGCTGAGGGGGCCGGCCTCCACAAAGGATCCCCCCCGGTGGAAGGGCGGGCTTTCCTTTCTTGGGAGAGGCAGGTCGGCGGCGGGTGCAGCCTTGGGGTGGTTCCGGTGCGTTTCGGCGCCGATCCCGGGGCGCACGGCACCTCCCGAAATCTATTTGCCCGCGCCGCATTCCACGCTGCCGCTCCCGACGTTGCGCACGGTACAAACGGGCCGGCCCAGCACCACGGTCCGGCCGACCCCGCGTGCTGTGATCGCCGCGGTCCGGCTCGCGCGAAGCCGGTGATCGCCCGCGCCCTCGCTGTCGCTGATTAGCTCGCCGACCGCGAGTTCGCCCGCATCGACCGCCCCGCCGCCCGAAAATGTCATATTGGCCTGGCGCGCCGAACCAGCGAGCGTCATCGTGCCATTGCCGATCATCGCCACGGACAGCCGGTCAGCATCGAGGCGTTTGACGACAAGTTGGCCGGGCCCTCGCAGGCCGACCATCACGCGTGCGCCCTTCAGCGTGTCGATCGTCAGCGATCCCGCGCCTGCCACCATCGCCGAGCGCAGATTGGCAGCGTTGATACGGATCACCACCGGCGCCGGGCTTCTGCTCTTGCGCTCGCCCCCCGCAAAGCGGCGCTCGCCGATCACCAGTTTTCCGTCGCGTGCCTCGACGCTCAGGCGGTCGAGCGCGTCCTCAGGTCCGGTCGCCACCGCGCTCACCGGCGCGCGCGTGACAATCTCAACCGTCACGTCGGCGTTGAGCTCGATCGCCTCGAAACTGGTGAGACCATAGCGCTTCTCGGCCGCCATCGCGCAGACCGGGAGCAGCAAGGCGGCGGCCGCGAGCGCGGCGCATCGGAAAGGCGGCATCATGATCCCGCCTTAGCCGTCCGCACGGATCGACGCCATAGGGTCAGCCGCAGGTGACGGTGCCCGATCCGGACTTGCGGGTCGAGCATCTTGCGCCCCCGCCGATCTTCACGTCGCCCGACCCGAGCAAGCGCACCTCGGCGCGGCCGGTCGCCTGCGCCTCGACATCGCCCGACCCGGTTACCGAGACATTGAGCGTATCGGCAAGCAATCCGTCGGCGTCGACGTCGCCCGAGCCGGTGACGTTGATCTCGCCCGAGCCGACCTTTCCGCCCGCAACTTCAAGATCACCCGAACCCGACACGTCGAGTTTGACGCGCGTTCCGCTGAGCTTTGCGATCTTGAGTTCGCCCGATCCGGTGACCGCGGCTTCGACGGCATCGCCTTCGACGCTGTCGGCCTCGACCGCGCCCGAGCCGGTCAGCTTGACCACGCTGAGCCGCGGCATGGTGATCATGATGTCGACATCGTCATGATCGCGAAAACTCCAGCTGCTTTTCTTGCGGCGGATCGCCAGCATCGAACCTTCGACCTCGATCTCGAGTTGGTCGAGCTCGGCCTGCGGCCCTTTGGCGCTGATCGCGAAGCTGTCGCCACGGCGGATCGTCACGTCATAGGGGCCCGCTGCCACGACGCCGGTGAAGCCGCTGAGCGCGAACGATTTTGTGGATGCCGAACCTGCGCTTGCCGCACGCGATTCGCTCTTCTGGCCGCTATCGGCCCTCTCGGCTCCGCTGCACCCCGCCGCGGTCGCCAGCATCATCGCAAGCAGCGTCATCCTCGTCCCGTTTCGCATCACCAGTCTCCTTGTGTGTTATCTCCGTAACACACGGGGGTGGTCGCTGTCCACAAAGATCCTCACCAGCGCAGAAGCGGCGGCAGCACCAGCCGCCCGGCGACCGCTGCCAGCAGGACCGCGCCGCCGTGCCAGAGCGCGATGTGTACGATATCGTCGAGGGGGCAATGGAGCGCGACAATTGTTGCACCCGATGCACCCGATCCGAGCCCGATCACCCAGCCGGCACGCGCCGGCGACGTCGGCGCTCCCGCGCGCAGCCAGCCAAAAAGCGCCGCGCCGACGCCCAGGCCGGAGGCGAGCGCCATCGGGAAGCAGGGATAAACGCCCGCCCGTGCCGCTTCGATAGCGCTGCGCTCGCCGCTAAACCCGACAAACAGCGCCGAAAGCGGCAGTGCGAGCGCGGCGAGCGCCGTCCAGCGCCAGCCGCCATAGTCGCGCCCGACGCCGGGCAGACCCATGCGAAGCGCGCTCCAGATCGCGGCGATCGCGACCATGGCGACCAGCCAGAAGGTGAGCATGGAGAGCACCGGCATCGCGGCGAGATCTTGGCGCATCCCAAAGATCCAGAGCAGCAACGCACCCGCAGCAAGCCAGCCCGCGCCCACCCACAATGATGCGCGCGTGATGCGCCGCGGCCTCACGGGTTCAAGGTCGTCGGCCAAACCGTCGATCAGCTCATCGATCGATGCGTCTTTCATGTCATTCGCTTTCCACGAGCCCCGCGAGCCTCTTGAGCCCGCGATGGATATTCACCTTGACCAGCGATTCGCTCTGGCCGCTGATCCGCGACGCTTCCGCGATAGAGGCGCCCTCGATCTTCACCAGCGTAATCGCCTGCGCCTGCCCGGCAGGCAGACGTGCAAGGAGCCGGTCAAGGCTGAGCCGTGCGTGCACGGCCTCGTCCTCAGCCCCGATCGCGGCGTCGCCTTCGCCGAGTTCGATCTCGTCCCGCTGGCGGCGGAGCATGTCGATCCAGCGATAGCGCGCAATCGCTGCGAGCCACGGCAGAAACGCGCGGCCGCTGTCCCAGGTCGCGCGCTTGCGGTGCAGCGACACCAAAGTTTCCTGTACAAGATCGTCAATCTGGTAGGGCGCGCAGCGGCGTGCGAAGTAGCGCCCTAGCCAGGTGCGGCAATCGCCGAGCAGCGCGCGATAGGCTGCGCGGTCGCCGCGCTGCGATGCGGCCATAAGCCGCGCGAGCGAGGGTTCGTCAATGCTCATCGGCTGGGCATTATGACAGATCGAACGGTTGGGCGCATCGCTTCTGCTTCGCCGAGATGCCGCGCAAAGTTACAGCGCCTTCTTGTCGCCACCTTCGCGGTGTAGAAGCAGCCTTTCCCCGAATCCCTGTGAGAGAAGACGATGAGCGTAGCGTTCCGCCGCGAAAGCGACGACGAACATAAGGAACCCGAGTATGAGCTGCCGATCCCGGTCGGCGCAAACCTCGTCACGCCGCGCGGCGCGCGCCTTCTCGCCGAAGAGGTTGCTCGCATCGAGGCTGAGGTTGCGGCGGCAGGTGACGAGGAGGCGCGCAAGAAGCTGCTGCGCCACCTACGCTATTTTAGCACCCGCAAGGCGACCGCCGAAGTGCAGATCGCGCCCGCAGACGGCGTCGTGGGCATCGGGAGCCGCGTGACCTATCGGCTAGGCGGGACGAAGCGCTGCATCACGATCGTCGGACATGACGAGGCCGACCCGGCTGCGCTCCGCATTGCCTTTAGCGCACCGCTCGGCCGCGCGCTGATGGGGGCCGAGGCCGGAGAGACCGTCGCGTTCCAGGGGCGCGATGACGCCATCACCATCCTCTCCGCCACCGCGGACGCCGAGGTGATGGCATGAAAGACCGCTTCGAGCGCCACAAGCAGCCCTGGACCGCCGCCGAGATCGACAAGCTGCACACGCTTGCCAAGAAGGGCATGGCGCTAAAGGCGATCGCCAAGGCGCTGACCCGTAGCGAGGAATCGGTGAAGATTCGCGCCAAGGCCGACGGGCTGTCGATCGCAAGACTGCACTGACGCCCGCCATGACCATCGCCACTTATGACGCCATCGTGCTGGGTGCCGGCGCGGCCGGGCTGATGTGCGCCGCGACCGCAGGTCAGCGCGGGCGGCGCGTGCTGCTGCTCGATCATGCCGATCAGGTGGGGAAGAAAATTCTGATCTCAGGCGGCGGGCGGTGCAATTTCACCAACCTCCACGCGCGCGCGGAGACCTATCTCTCGGCGAACCCGCATTTCGCCAAATCGGCGCTCGCGCGCTACACGCCTGCCGACTTCATTGCGCTCGTCGATGCCTATGGCATTGCCTATCATGAAAAGACCTTGGGTCAGCTGTTCTGCGACGGCTCGGCAAAGCAGATCGTCGCCATGTTGCTTGGTGAGTGCGCAAAGGGCGGGGTCGATATTCGCTGCGGGGAAACTGTCGAAGAAGTCAGCCATGGGGACGCGATGTTTCGCGGCACATTCGGCAATCTTCATTTCGCCGCTCCCAACCTTGTCATTGCAACCGGCGGCCCGTCGATCCCCAAGATGGGCGCGACTGGTTTCGCCTACGACCTTGCGCGCCGGTTCGGTCTCAAGATCGTCGAACCGCGTCCCGCGCTCGTGCCGCTGACGCTCGGCGGCGACGATGTGCTCTTTCGCTCTCTGTCGGGGGTGGCGACGCCGGTCGAGGCGCGTTCGGGCAAAGCAGCGTTTCGCGAGGCGGCGCTGTTCACGCACCGGGGGCTCTCCGGCCCCGCGATCCTGCAAATCAGCAGCTATTGGCGGCACGGCGAACCGGTGACGATCGATTTCACCCCCGACGCCCCACTTGGCTGGCTGGTCGCGGCGAAACGCGAGCGCCCCCGCGCGACGCTCGCAGCGGCGCTGGCAAGCACCCTTCCCGACCGCCTCGCGCAGACGCTCGCCGAGCGGCTTGCATTGCCAGGCGAACTCGGGGCGCACACCGACCGCAGGCTCGCCGACACCGAGGCCAGGCTCCGCGGCTGGACCTTCCGGCCGAATGGCACCGAAGGCTTCGCCAAGGCCGAGGTGACCGCAGGCGGCATCGCGACCGCGGGCCTCTCGTCGCAAACAATGATGGCCAAAAGCCTTCCAGGTCTCTATGCGGTCGGGGAAGCCGTGGACGTCACCGGGTGGCTGGGCGGCTATAATTTTCAATGGGCCTGGGCCAGCGGATACGCGGCGGGCCTCGCCCTTTAGGAAAAGACCGACACCATTTTCGCGTCATGCTGGACTTGTTTCAGCATCCATGGCCTGACGCTGCGACCTTTGGCCATGGACCCTGAAACAAGTTCAGGGTGGCGATCAATCGACGGTAATGCAGCGCCGTATGGAACTATCGAATCATGTCTTTCAATCATCTTTCACCCGTCCTCGCGGAGGCGCTTGACGCGCGTGGCTATGAGGCGCTCACGCCCGTGCAGTCCCAGGTTACCGAAGACGCGGCGCACGGCAGGGACCTGCTTGTTTCCGCCCAGACCGGGTCGGGCAAGACCGTCGCCTTCGGCCTAGCAATGGCGGGCGAGCTTCTGGACGGCGGCCGCCTTCCCTTCGCCGCCGCCCCCCTCGCGCTGATCGTTGCACCCACGCGCGAGCTGGCCCTGCAGGTCAGCCGCGAGCTCAGCTGGCTCTATGCGAAGGCCGGTGCGCGTATCGCAACCTGCGTCGGCGGCATGGACGCGAGCCGCGAGCGCCGCAATCTCAATCAGGGCGTGCATATCGTGGTCGGCACACCGGGGCGCCTGCGCGATCATCTCGAGCGCGGAGCGCTCGACCTTGAAAGCCTGCGGGTCGCGGTGCTCGACGAGGCGGACGAAATGCTCGACATGGGATTTCGCGAGGATCTTGAAGAAATTCTCGATGCCACGCCCCAATCGCGTCGCACGTTGCTCTTTTCCGCGACGATCCCGAAACCGATCGCGCAGCTCGCCAAGCGTTACCAGCGCGACGCGCTACGCATTTCGACCGTGGGCGAAGACCGCGGGCATGGGGACATCGCCTATCAGGTGGTCACGGTCGCGCCCGCCGATATCGAAGGCGCGGTGATCAATCTTCTGCGTCTTCATGAGCCCGACACGGCAATGCTCTTTTGTGCGACGCGCGACAATGTCCGGCGCCTTCACGCACGGCTGGTCAATCGCGGATTCGCCGCCGTCGCCCTGTCGGGAGAGCACAGCCAGAACGAGCGCAACCATGCGCTGCAGGCGCTGCGTGACCGCCGCGCCCGCGTTTGCGTCGCAACCGACGTCGCTGCGCGCGGAATCGACTTGCCGAGCCTCAGCCTCGTCATTCATGTCGAAATCCCACGCGATGCCGAAACGCTCCAGCACCGCTCGGGGCGCACCGGACGCGCGGGCAAGAAGGGCACCGCGGTGCTGATTGTCCCCTATCCGCGCCGTCGACGCGTCGACGCCATGCTGCGCGGTGCGCGAATTGAGGCCGAGTGGGGGAATGCGCCGACCGCGGCCGATGTTCGCCAAAAGGACCAGGAGCGACTCATCGAAAAGCTGCTCGCGCCAGTCGAGCACGAGCCCGATGACCTCGAACTTGCGCAGCGGCTGCTCGCCGAACGCTCGCCCGAGGATATTGCGGCGTCGCTCGTCCGCGCGCACCGCGCGACCATGCCGCCGCCCGAGGACCTCATCGACAACGGCCCGCCACCGCGCCGCGAGCGAGGCGGGCCCCTCGATCAGGCGGGCGATCATCCCCATCGCGGCGAGCGCTCTCCCCGGCGCGAAGGGTTCGACGACAGCGTCTGGTTCCGACTCAACATCGGGCGGCGCCAGAATGCCGATCCGCGCTGGATTCTGCCGCTGCTTTGTCGCCGGGGCCATGTGACGAAGCATGAGATCGGCGCGATCCGCATCGGCCCCAGCGAGACCTTGTTCAACATTCCGCTCGCCATCGCCGACCGTTTCGCCGAGGCCGTCCAGCGCAGCGCCAACGCCGATGGCGAGGACGAGAGCGGAGTCGCGATCACGCCGGCGCCCGGCGGTGCTGCCTACCCCCCGCGGCGCGACAAGACGCCGCGCAGTGGCGGCAAGTCCTTTGCGGGCGGCGGAAAGCCCGGGGGTTTCAAGGCAAAACCCTATGGAAAGGGAAAAGGACGCGGACCGCGCTGACGCGCCCCTCCTCGCAGCAGGAGGGCGCGCATCGCACCGCCCCTTGCGCCGCATCTCTCTTCGTCCCAAAATCGGGCAGGAGCAGGAGAGGATGGAATGCAGGCGATTCAGGCCTTTATCGAGACGCAGGGCGGACCCGAGGTCATCGAGTGGCGCAAGGTGGCGCTGGGCGCGCCGGGCCGCGGGCAGGCGCTGGTACGGCAGAGCGCGATCGGGCTCAATTATATCGACATCTATCACCGCGACGGCACTTATCCTGTTGAACTGCCCGGGGGGCTCGGCCTCGAGGCGGCGGGCGAGGTAATCGCGGTCGGTGAAGGCGTCCACGCCCTCCAGCCCGGCGACCGCGTCGCAACCTTCGGACCGCAGCGCGACGCCTATGCCAGCGCGCGGATTGTTCCTGCCGCGTCGCTCTTCAAGCTGCCGGCGAGCATCGACGAGGAGACCGCTGCCGCGTCGGTACTCAAAGCCTGCACCGTCGAGGCGCTTGTCGAGCGCTGCGCGCGGGTCGAGGCGGGCTGGCCCGTGCTCGTTCATGCCGCGGCAGGCGGGGTCGGTCTCATCCTTGTCCAGTGGCTCAAGGCCATCGGCGCGACCGTGATCGGCACGGTCAGCACCGAGGCCAAGGAGCAGGCAGCGCGCGAGGCAGGCGCCGATCATGTCATCCGCTACAAGAGCGAGGATGTCGCTGCACATGTCCGCGAGATCACCGACGGGCAGGGCGTGCCGGTGGCCTTCGACGGCATTGGCATGGCGACGTGGGAGGTGTCACTCAAGGCTACCGCGCGGCGGGGCCTGATCGTCAGCTACGGCAATGCCGGCGGGCCCGTGCGGGGCGTCGATCTTGGCATTCTCGCGCGGCACGGGTCGCAGTTCGTCACCCGGCCGACGCTGTTCGACTATTATCTCGATCCGGGCGAGCGCGCCGCGGGCGCGGCGCGCGTGTTCGAGATGATCGGCGACGGCAAGATCAAGGTGACCATCGGGCAGCGCTATGGCCTTGAGGACGCGGCGCGCGCCCATGCCGATCTCGAAGCGGGGCGCACGACGGGTTCGACGCTCCTGATTCCGGACGTGGGATAGCCCCTTTTTGCCAGCGCAAAGGGGGCGTTAGCCCCTCAACCGTTCAGCATGCCAGGCGATATGCTCGGCCATGAAGGTCGAGATGAAATAATAGCTGTGGTCATAGCCCGGCTGCATGCGGATGGTCGCTTTCTGGCCCGCGCGCTCGCATGCCTCGGCCAGCAGCTCGGTCTTGAGCTGTTCGCCGAGAAAATTATCGGCCGCGCCCTGATCGACAAGCAGGTCGGGGAGCCGCGCGCCCGCTTCGATCAGCGCGCAGGCATCATAAGCGCCCCATGCCTCGCGGTCCTCGCCGAGATAGGCTGACAGCGCCTTTTCGCCCCACGGGCACTGCGTCGGCGCGGCGATCGGCGCAAAGGCCGAGACCGAACGAAAACGGTCTGGCGTGCGCAGCGCGACGGTCAGAGCGCCATGTCCGCCCATCGAGTGGCCGGTTATTCCCTGCCGGGCGAGGTCGGCGGCGGGACATTCGCGCAATATCAGCGAGGGCAGCTCATCCTCGACATAGGAGCGCATCCGGTAATGCTGCGCCCACGGTTCTTCGGTCGCATCGACGTAGAAGCCGGCGCCGAGGCCGAAGTCCCAGGCGCCGTCGGGGTCGTCGGGAACTCCTTCGCCGCGCGGGCTGGTATCGGGCGCGACAAAGATCACGCCATGTTCGGCGCAGGCGGCGCGATACTCGCCCTTTTCCATCACATTGGCATGGGTGCAGGTGAGGCCCGAGAGATACCAGAGGACGGGCAGCTTGGCTCCCGCTTCATGGTCGGGGACAAACATCGCGAAGGTCATGGCGGTGCCCGTCGTATCGCTTTGGTGCCGGTAGACGCCCTGCGTGCCGCCGTGGCTGCGGTTGGTCGAAACGGTTTCGAGTGTCATGAAGTATCCTGTGTCGGGATGGGAGCGGTCAGGGGATCATGACCCCAATGACGAAGGAGGTCCAGTATGGCGCCTCCCGACAGTCCCAATGTTCCGGTGTTGCGCAGCGGGTGGACATTGACGCGGTCCCGGGCCGCAAGTCCTGCGTCGAGCACCACCCTGATGCTGCCCGGCGGGGCGTTGATCGCTGCGAGCGGGGTCACCGAGCCCGGTGTGATCCCGAGCAGGCGCTGCATGTCCTCGGCCTTGCCGAAGCTCACGCGCTTGCAGCCGATCGCGGCGGGAAGCGCTTTCAGATCGACGCGCGCCTCGGCTGGCACTGTGACGAGCCAGAAAGCGCCGCCCGCGTCCTTCAGAAACAGATTTTTGGTGTGGGCCCCCGGAATCGCAGCGTTCACCGCGTCGCTTTCGGCGACAGTGAACACGGCGACATGCTCGTGCGCGGCGAAGGGAATGGCAAGCCTATCAAGGTCGGCCATCAGGCCCGCTTCGCCGCGCATGATTTTCAGCCCATCCGGTGGAGCGCGCAGAGCTTGTTGCCCGAGGGATCGCGAAGATAGGCGAGATACATCTTCATGCCGCTGCCTTCGCGCAGCCCCGGCGGGTCTTCGATCGCAGTGCCGCCAGCCTCGACTCCCGCGCGGTGCCAGGCATCCGCCTGTTCGGGATTCGCCATCGCAAAGCCGATGGTGCAACCGTTGCCCGCGGTCGCCGCCTGACCATCGATCGGCTTGGTCACCAGAAACAGCCCGCCGTTGTGGATGTAGATAATGCGCCCCTTGTCGTCGATGATGCCGGGCTTGCCGCCGATAGCCTGAAAGGTCGCGTCGTAGAATTTCTTCGACGCGTCGAGATCGTTCGATCCGACCATATTGTGGCTGTACATGGTGTCGCTCCTCCTGTTTTGGTTGCGATTAGCTACCTACCCTGCCCCGCCGGCCAGGACCAGCCACCATTGCGCTTGGCGTTCACTGAATTTGAAGAATCGGCGCCTCGCAGCCGCTAGCGGAAGACGACCGTCTTGCGTCCGTCGATCAGCACCCGCTGCTCTGCGACCCAGCGCACCGCGCGTGCCAGCACCTGCGCTTCGATATCGCGGCCGGTGCGAATGAGGTCGTCGACCGAATGGCGATGGTCGACGCGTTCGACCGCCTGCTCGATGATCGGGCCCTCGTCGAGATCACCGGTGACGAAATGGGCGGTTGCGCCGATCAGCTTCACCCCGCGTTCGTGCGCGCGATGATAGGGTTTGGCGCCCTTGAATCCGGGGAGGAAGCTGTGGTGAATGTTGATGCAGCGCCCCGCGAGACGTTCGGAAAGGTCGCTCGAGAGAACCTGCATATAGCGCGCGAGCACCAGATATTCCGCCTCGCCCTCGGCCATGATGCGCAGCATCGCGGCCTCCTGTTCGGCGCGGTTGGCGTCGCTCACCGGTAGATGGTGGAAGGGAACGCCGTGCCATTCGGTGAGGCGGCGCAGCGTGTCGTGGTTCGACACGACGCCGACGATGTCGATCGCGAGATTGCCGGTCGACCAGCGGTGCAGCAGGTCGTTGAGACAATGGCTCCCCTGCGACACCGCGATGACGAAACGCGGCTTCGCCGCGCGGTCGATGATCCGCGCATCCATTTCAAAGCGTGCGATGATCGGCGCGAAAGCCGCCTGCACGGCCGCCAGTCCTTGCGGGAAGCGCGCTCCCGCGCCGCGGAACTCGACCCGCATGAAGAAGCGTCCCGAATCAAGATCCGCATATTGCTGGCTGTCGAGAATGAAGCCGTCGCGCTCGGCGAGCAGCCCCGTCACCGCAGCAACGATACCGATCTTGTCCTCGCACGCCAGCGTGAGGATGTAGCGCGCAGCCGCGTCCTTGCGCATATCAGCCGGACATCTTGTGGAAGGCGCAAAGCTTGTTGCCCGCCGGGTCGCGCAAATAAGCAAGGTAGAGTATACGGCCCTCGGTTGCGTGCCGAATGCCTGGTGGATCTTCGGCGGTCGTGCCGCCGTTCGCCAGTCCCGCAGCGTGCCACGTTTCCACCATGTCGGGTGAGGCGGCGAGCAGCCCGAGCGTATGCCCGTTGCCGCACGCTGCGGCCTCGCCATTGACCGGCTTCGTGATGAGCAGGCGTCCGCCGTTGTGTGTGTATATGAGGCGCCCGCGCTCGTCGATCTGCCCTTCGGGCACGCCGAGCGTTCCGAGCACTGCGTCGTAGAAGACCTTGCTCGCGGCGATGTCGTTCGACCCGAGCGTCACGTGACTGAACATGACCTTGGTCCTTTAATAGACAACGACGCTGCGGATGCTTGCCCCTGCGTGCATCAGGTCGAAGCCCTTGTTGATTTCCTCGAGCGTCAGGACGTGGGTGATCATCGGGTCAATCGCGATCTTGCCAGTCATATACCAGTCGACGATCTTCGGGACATCGGTGCGCCCCTTGGCGCCGCCGAAGGCGGTGCCCTTCCAGACGCGGCCGGTCACGAGCTGGAACGGGCGGGTACTGATTTCCTTGCCCGCCTCGGCAACACCGATGATGATGCTCTCCCCCCAGCCGCGATGACAGCATTCGAGCGCGGTGCGCATCACCTCGGTATTGCCCGTCGCATCGAAGCTGTAATCGGCTCCGCCGTCGGTGACCTCGAGAATCTTGGCGACCGTCTCGTCACGCGACAGACCCTTGGAATTGATAAAGTGGGTCATGCCAAATTTGCGGCCCCATTCCTCGCGGTCGGGGTTGATGTCGATGCCGATGATCTTGTCGGCACCGACCATCCGGGCGCCCTGGATCACGTTGAGGCCGATGCCGCCGAGTCCGAAGACCACGACATTCTCGCCCGCCTGCACCTTCGCCGTGTTGACGACCGCCCCGACGCCGGTGGTGACGCCGCAGCCGATGTAGCAGCTCGTCTGAAATGGCGCGTCCTCCCGGATCTTGGCGACCGCAATCTCGGGGAGCACGGTAAAGTTGGAGAAGGTCGAGCAGCCCATATAGTGATAGATTGTCTCACCCTTGTAGCTGAAACGCGAGGTACCATCGGGCATCAGTCCCTTGCCCTGCGTCGCGCGGATCGCAGTGCAAAGGTTGGTCTTGCCCGAAAGGCAGCTTTTGCACTGACGGCATTCGGGGGTGTAGAGCGGGATCACATGGTCGCCAGGCTTCACGCTGGTCACGCCCGCGCCGACCTCGCGCACGATTCCGGCGCCCTCATGCCCCAATATGCTCGGGAAGATGCCCTCGCTGTCGAACCCGTCCAGCGTATAGGCGTCAGTGTGGCAAATGCCTGTCGCCATGATCTCGACCAGCACCTCGCCCGCCTTCGGGCCTTCAAGGTCAAGCTCGACGATTTCGAGGGGCTTTTTCGCTTCAAACGCAACAGCAGCACGGGTTTTCATCGGCCGGTCTCCTTTTTGCTGGCTATCAGCACTCCACGACGCTGACCGCAAGCCCTCCCTTTGACGTTTCCTTATATTTGTCGCGCATGTCGCGGCCGGTTTGCAGCATCGTCGCGATGACCGTGTCGAGGCTGACGACGTGGGTGCCGTCGCCGATCATCGCGATGCGGCTCGCGTCGATCGCCTTGATTGCGCCCATTGCGTTGCGTTCGATGCAGGGGATCTGGACGAGGCCGCCAATCGGATCGCAGGTGAGACCAAGGTTGTGCTCCATACCGATTTCAGCCGCATTCTCGATCTGCGCATTGGTGCCGCCCAAAGCTGCGGTCAGCCCCGCCGCCGCCATCGAGCAGGCGACTCCCACTTCGCCCTGGCAGCCCACCTCGGCGCCCGAGATGCTCGCGTTGCGCTTGTAGAGAGCGCCGATCGCCCCGGCGGTGAGGAGGAAGATACGCACACCGGCAGCGTCGCCCCGATAACTGCGGCGATAATAGCGGATCACCGCGGGGATGATCCCGGCGGCGCCGTTCGTCGGTGCGGTAACGACGCGCCCGCCCGCGGCATTCTCCTCATTCACCGCCATCGCCCAGAGGTTGATCCAGTCCATCATCGCCATCGGATCGGAAAGGTTCGCCTCCTGTCGCTCGCGAATGTCCGCGGCAATCTGCGGCGCGCGGCGCTTGACCTTGAGACCGCCCGGCAGCGTGCCGGTGCTCGAACACCCTGCATCGATCGAAGCGTCCATCGCCGCAGCGATGCTGTCGAGCCCCGCGTTGACCTCTTCACGGCTTCGCAAGACGAGTTCGTTCGCGAGCATCATCTCGGCAAAGCTCTTGCCCGATGCCGCGCCCATTTCGATGAGATCGGCTCCCGAGGTGAAGGCGAAGGGTTGTTCGACCTCATTCTCGCCGCCGCGGCTGTTTCGGCCGGCCTCATCCTCGTCGACGACGAAGCCGCCGCCGACCGAGAAATACATGCGCCTCACCAAAATCTCGCCTTCGCCGTCGCGCGCCGTGAAGCTGAGCGCGTTGCTGTGGAAGGGCTGGCGCTGCTTCATCTGAAAATGGAGGTCGCGCGCAGGCTCGAAGCGGACGGGGTGGCGGCCCAGCAGGTCAAGGACGCCTTCCCCAGCGGCTCGGGCCCAATGCGCCTCGATCGCGGCGAGGCTTGTCGAGGCAGGGATTTCGCCCGCGAGCCCCGCGACCAGCGCGGTATCGGCGGCGTGGCCCTTTCCGGTCAGCGCGAGCGAGCCATAAAGATCGGCCTCGACATGCGCGGTCCTCGCCAGCAAGCCATGTTCCTCGAGCCAGATCGCAAAGCGGCGCGCCGCAACCATCGGTCCCACGGTGTGCGAGCTTGAAGGGCCGACGCCAATCTTGAAAAGGTCAAAGAGGCTGATCGTCATAGCGGCGCCTATAGGCGAAGCGCGATCAGCAAGATAGATGCGCGCGAGGAACCCGAGCACCGTGTCCGACCGGTCGCCAAAGGACCAGGCAGGCTTTCCAGAATAGCGGCCGAGCAGCGCTGGAAAAGGTGAGGGTGCGGGCGTGGCCAATGCCCCGGACCGCACCCCGTTCACCGCAAACGTGCGACAAGATCGCCCGTCTCGCTGCCTCCCCCAGCAAGGGGGAGGCGTTTTTACGTTCAGGCGGCCGGATAGGTCCAGCTGCCGCCGCGGGCGAGATTCTCGGCCGCGAAATCCCAGTTCAGAAGCTCATCGACGACCGCATTCACATAGTCGGGGCGGACATTCTTGCGGTCGATATAATAGGCATGTTCCCACACGTCGATGACGAGGAGCGGGGTGATACCCGCGGTCAGCTCGGTTCCCGCGTCATGGGTGTCAGTGACCGACAGCGCGCCGTCGCGCGAGACGAGCCACGCCCAGCCCGACGCGAAATGGTTGATCGCGGTGTCCTTCAGCTTCTTTTTCAGTTCATCAAGCGAACCGAAGTCGCGGTCGATCGCAGCGGCGAGATCACCCGAGGGCGCGGTCTTCGCGGGCGACAGGCTATTCCAGTAGAAGGCGTGATTCCAGGATTGAGCGCTGTTGTTGAAGAGACCCTTGTTCCCCGACCCTTCGGCGTGGTGGATGATTTCCTCAAGGCTCTTGTCCGCAAGTTCGGTGCCCTCGATCGCGGCATTGACCTTGTCGACATAGGTTTTGTGATGCTTGCCATGGTGCGTCGCGAGCGTGTCGGCCGAAATATGGGGCGCCAGCGCGTCCTGGGCGTAGGGCAGCGGCGGGAAAGCGATCGTCATGACAGTCTCCGTTTTCTTTTGCAGATGGCCTCTAATTCGACCCTTCCTCCGGCGGTTGCAAGCCCCTGGGCAGGCAATTTTTCTTTCCCCGCCTTCAAGAATCACGTCGCCATTGCACGCAATGTCGCAATACGATCGGCCTCTTCGGCTGGCTTGTCGCGGCGGATGCGCGAAATGCGCGGAAAGCGCATGGCGAGGCCCGACTTGTGCCGCTTCGAGGCGTGAATCGAATCGAACGCAACTTCGAGTACCAGCGTCTTTTCGACCTCGCGCACCGGGCCGAAGCGGCCAATCGTGTGATCGCGGACGAATTTGTCGAGCCATTTCAGCTCTTCGTCGGTGAAGCCCGAATAGGCCTTGCCCACCGGCAACAATTCGCCCGCATCGGTCCAGCAGCCGAAGGTATAATCCGAATAGAAGCTTGCACGGCGCCCGTTACCGCGCTGCGCATACATCATGACGCAATCGGCAACGAGCGGGTCGCGCTTCCATTTGTACCAGAGCCCTGCCCGGCGACCCGCGATATAGGGCGCGTCGCGGCGCTTGAGCATCACCCCCTCGATCGCGGCGTCGCGGGCGCCGGCGCGCAAGGTCGCAAGTTCCTCGAAATGCGCCGCCTCGATCACGGGCGAGAGGTCGAAATGGCTCGCCGCGAGGCGCGGCACGAAACCCTCCAGCTGGCGCCGCCGCTCATGCCATGGCAGGGCGCGCAAGTCGGCCCCGTCGACCGCAATCAGGTCATAGACGCGCACGAAGGCGGGATAGTCGGCGAGCATCTTTCTTGTCACCGTCTTGCGCCCCAGCCGCTGCTGAAGCGCGTTGAAGCTTGCCGCGCCACCCTCGGCCCCGCCCTGCGCCTCGCCGCGAACAAGCAGTTCGCCGTCGATCACCGCGTCCTGGTCAAAGGCAGCAAGAAGTTCGGGAAAAGCCCCGCCGATCTCCTCGCCGCCACGGCTGTAAATACGCGTCTCGCCGCCTCCGTGGACGAGCTGGACGCGGATTCCGTCCCATTTCCATTCGGCCGCGAAATCGGAAAGGTCGATGCTCTCGCCCTCGAGCGGATGAGCGAGCATGAAGGGGCGGAAGAAGGCGACATCGGTAAGGTCGGGGCGCGGCGCCTTGCCCTCGCCCCAGGCAAAAAGCGTCGTATAGGGAGGCGGGATCGCGTGCCACAGTTCTTCGACATCGTCGATGGAGACATCAAAGGCCTGCGCAAAGGCCTGTTTCGCGAGCCGCGCCGAAACGCCGACGCGCATGCCCCCGAGCGCAAGCTTGAGCAGGGCATAGCGGCCGTCGCCGTCGAGCCGGTCGAGCAGCGAGGTGAGAATGGCCGGGGCGTCACCTCGTGTCGCGCGCGACAGCGCATCGACTGCCTGCGCGACGGACAATTCCTCTGCCTCTTTCCCGAGCGCCGCCTCGGGCCAAAGCAGCGCCGCCGTCTCGGCGGTATCGCCGACGAAATGGCGCGACAGGCGGAACAATTCCTCGTCGACGCGCGCGCCGAGCAAGGCGCGCACCGTTCCCGCCTTGACCGCCGGAAAATCCAGCGCGTCGGTCAAGGCCGCGAGCGCCCAGCCGCGATCGGGATCGGGGGTGTGCCGGACATAGTCGACGATCAGCGCCAGCTTGCTGTTGCGCGAGCGCGTGTAGACAAGCCGGTCGATGAGAGCCGCGAAGCGCTTCACGCCTCTTCCTCCTGATCACGGCCGATCAAGTGGAGCGCCCGCGCCTTGCGCTGGGTGAGCTCGCACCAGCGCAGCAACCCTTCCTCGCTGCCGTGGGTGATCCAGCTTTCCTGTGGGTTCACCTCGGCGATCGTGGCGGTGAGTTCGTCCCAGTCGGCATGGTCGGAAATGACAAGCGGCAATTCGACCATCCGCTGCCGTGCGCGCTGGCGCACACGCATCCAGCCCGATGCCATGGCGGTGACCGGGTCGGGAAGCCGCCGCGACCAGCGGTCGTTCAGCGCCGAGGGCGGTGCAAGAACGATCTGACCTGCCATCGCATCCTTGGCGCTTTCGCTGACAAGCCGCAGTTCGCCGAGATGGACTCCATGATCGGCATAAAGAGCGCACATGCGCTCGAGCCCCCCGTGAATGAAGATGGGCGCTTGCCAGCCTGCAGCGCGCAGCTCGGCGATCACCCGCTGCGCCTTGCCGAACGCATAGGCACCGACAAGCACACAGCGGTCGGGCTCGGCGCGCACCGCGGCGAGCAGCTTGGCAATTTCGCCTTCGGTCGGCGGGTGCCGGAACACCGGAAGGCCAAAAGTCGCCTCGGTAATGAAGATATCACAGGGAACGATTTCAAATCGCGCGCAGGTGGGGTCGGCGCGGCGCTTGTAGTCACCGGTGACGACGATCCGCTCGCCTTGATATTCCATCAGGATTTGCGCACTGCCAAGGACATGCCCCGCGGGATGAAAACTGAAGCGTACCCCGCCACGCTCAAACCCCTCGCCGTAGGCAATGGCCTGATTATGGTGTGCCGCGATATCGACGCCGTAGCGCAGCGCCATGATCGCAAGCGTCTCCGGCGTCGCGAAAACCGCATGATGGCCGCTGCGTGCGTGGTCGGCATGGCCATGCGTCACCGCGGCGCGCTCGACGGCGCGCGCAGGGTCGATCCACAGGTCTGCGGGCCGCACGTAAAGCCCGTGGGGATGCGGTTCGAGCCATGTCTTGGCCCTTGCCATCAGGCAGCTAGATCCCGTGCGCGGGCGAGGTCGGCGACAAAAGCTGCGCGCTCGGACGCTGCGCGTCGCTTGTCGGGCATGCGCAGCAGGAAGGAGGGGTGGATCGTCGCGATCAGCTGACCTCCGCCATCGAGCCGGTGCACCCGGCCGCGCATCGACTTGATGCTTGCCGTCTTGCCAGTCACGCCGCGCAGCGCGCTTGCGCCCAAGGTTATGATCAGGTCAGGCTTTACGAGCGCCCGCTCCTTGTCGAGCCACCAGCGGCACGCGTCGATCTCGCCCGCGCTGGGGTTCTGGTGCAACCGCCTCTTGCCGCGAGCTATGAATTTGAAATGTTTCACCGCGTTGGTCAAAAATAGCTGCCGCCGGTCGAGCCCCGCTTCGGCGATCGCTGTATCCAGCAATTGTCCCGCCGGGCCCACGAAGGGGCGACCCTGCAAATCTTCCTGGTCGCCCGGCTGTTCGCCGACAAGCATGACGCGCGCCATTTTCGGCCCCTCGCCCGCTACGCCCTGCGTCGCGTTGCAATAAAGCGGGCAACGTTTGCATCTGTCGACGGCGCGCGCGAGCCCTTCGAGCGTCGATACATCGTCGGGGGCGTTATCCTCGGGCACACGCGTCCGCCATTTCTCGGTCAAGGGGTTCGCCGAAGAAACGGCCGCTTCGCGCATGCGTTCCGCTCGCGCCTCGGCACCCGCGACGAGCGACGCTATATCCTCAGCCTCGGGCAGATTTTTCCAGTATTTCTTGGGCATTTCAGCGCGCATCGCGGCGATCTTTACCCGCGCCGGATTGAAAATTGCGCCATAATAGGTGCGCCATTGTTCCTCGACGACGTCGGTGTCGGGCACTTCATCCCTGCTCCCGCCGGGACCATAGGTCAGTGTCTCATTCCGCCAGATCGCACGAGCATCGGGCGTCACGATCGCCCAGTCCATCCCAAAAAAGCGCCGCTGGAAAAAGGGAGCGGCCAAGGGGATGATCCTGTGCGATGGCTCGAACCATGCCACGAAACACTCACGCCCCGCCTCCTCGCCGAGGCGGCGGAAACGCACGAAGGCATGCATCTTGTGGACATCGCGGCGGATCGCCTTGTCGGCCTTGCGCAGCCAATCGATATCGGGGTCGGCCCCCCGCGCGAGTAACTGCTTGTCGTGCGCTGCGCGCCAGATGATCCGGTAGAGGCGCGCAGGCACATCGGCATCCCTGTGGCAGATTACCCGCTCGGCCACCTCGATCAGCTCGCGCGGCAGGTTCACGGGCGCTCCCGACCGGGGAAGGCTCCCCTCGCCGAACAGCGATGCACCCGCGGAGCCGACGCGCCAGCCCACCTCCTCGGGCGCGACCCCGCCCGCAAGCAAGCGGCGCGCCGCACTTCGCCACGCGTCAAAGTCCCCCGGTTTTTCAAGCTGCACATCTTTCATAGCGCGAGTGCCAATTGTTCAGCCGGCGGCGCAAAGCGCGCGCGCAGTTCGGCGCTGTCGGTCAGCGAACCCGGCCGCCAGTCGGGAGTGACGATGAAGGGAAGCAGCTTCTTCACCGATGCAGTAAATCGGGCGAGGTCGCCCAGCCGGAGCCGCCCCAGCCGCCGGGCCGCGACAATGCGATCGACAGCGCGTGTTCCAAGTCCCGGCACGCGCAGCAAGAGCTCGCGCGGCGCGCGGTTGATGTCGACGGGAAATATCTCGCGCCGCTGGAGCGCCCAGGCGAGCTTGGGGTCGATCGCAAGGTCGAGCATACCGTCCTTGGCGCCCTCCAGGATCTCGGTCCGCTCGAACCCGTAGAAACGCAGCAGCCAGTCGGCCTGATACAGACGGTGCTCGCGCATCAGCGGCGGGCGCAGCGGTGGCAGGTCGCTGCTTGCGTCGGGGATCGGACTGTACGCCGAATAATAGACGCGGCGGAGCTGGTATCCTGAATAGAGATTGGTCGCGGTCTTGAGAATATCATCATCGCGGGCGGCATCGGCGCCAACGATCATCTGCGTCGATTGTCCTGCCGGGGCAAAACGCGGGGGCCTTGCCTTGCCGATGAGCCGGCTTCTTGCCGCTTCGATCGCCTCGGATTCGCCGACGCGCACCGACGCCATCGTCTTGCGGATCGTCTCGCGCTTCTTCTCGGGAGCAAAGCTCGCCAGCCCGTCTTCGGTGGGCAGTTCGACGTTGGTTGAAAGGCGGTCGGCATAAAGTCCCGCCAGCGCCACCAGGCCCGGATCGGCACCCGCGATAGTCTTGAGATGAATATAACCCTGAAAGCGATGCTCCTCGCGCAGCAGGCGTGCGACCTCGACGAGCTGCTCCATCGTATAATCTTCCGAGCGAATGATGCCCGACGAAAGAAAGAGCCCCTCGATATAGTTGCGCTTGTAGAAATCGAGCGTCAGGCGAACCACTTCTGCAGGGCTGAACCGTGCGCGCTCGACGTTGCTCGAAGCGCGATTGATGCAGAAGCGGCAGTCGTAAATGCAAAAGTTGGTGAGCAGTATCTTGAGCAGCGAAATGCACCGGCCGTCGGGGGCATAACTATGGCAAATCCCCATGCCTTCGGTTGAACCGATGCCCTTCGTTCGGCTCGAATCGCGTTTCACCGTGCCCGACGAGGCGCAGGAGGCGTCATATTTTGCGGCGTCGGCCAATATGGCCAGCTTTTGGAGAATCGGTTTTCCGGACATGCGCCCATGAATAGCATGGGAACATATGGCGAACAAATAATCTGGGTTAAGCGGTCTATGCCTCGCGCCAGCGGGCGGGGAGCGAGATATCGACGATGAGTCCGCCGGGGTCCCAGCGCCGCTCGATCGTTCCGCCCAGATTGTTTCGCACGCTGCGTTCGATGAGCAACGTGCCAAAGCCCGTGCGGTCGGGCGCGGAAACTTCGCCCGGGGCGCCGCTTTCTTTCCACGTCATCCGGAACTGCCGCTCACCCCCGTCGCCTGGGTCATTTGCCCAACGCACCTCAACCTTGCCACGTTCGCCCGACAGCGCGCCATGCTTGGCCGCATTGGTCGCAAGCTCGTTGAGGAGCAGTGCCATTGCGACCAGCGAATTTTCGGGAAGCAGCAAGTCCGGGCCCGACCAGCGCACCCCGGGGAAGGCCGCCTCGACCTCGCGCATCAAGGCATGCATCGACCCGGTCATGAAATTGGCGCCGAGCAGGACATTCTGCGCGCGGTTGAGCGCATCGAGCCGGCTGCTGATCCGCTCGACATAGTCATCGACGTCACGGGCCGAATGCCGGGTCAGCGAGATGATCGCGCCCACGGTGGCGAAAAGGTTTCGCATCCTGTGATGGAGCTCGCGCATCAAAAGATTGGCATTCTCCTGCCGGCTTTTCTGTTCGGTGATGTCGACGTTAATGCCCGTCAGGATCGCCTCGTCGCGCCGCACGTCCCAGTCGGCGCGGCCCGCGAGCCAGCGCACGCCGCGCTCGGGGTGCAAAACGCGAAATTCGCTGGCATAGAGGGTGCCATTGTCGATGGCTTGGTCAAGTGCCGCGCGAACCAGCGACCGGTCGTCAGGGTGGATGCGCTCGAAAACTCCGTCGAGCGATGCAAGAGCAACCTCATAATCCGCGCCCCATAATTCGCCAACCGCGCCGCGCCAACGCACCGCGCCGTCGTTCACATGGAGCTGCCAGATCGCTATGCTCGAATAATCGAGCGCGCGTTCAAGGATGTGGCGCGCTTCATCGCGCTCGACCGCCGTGCGCCGCAATTCCGCCTCCGCCATGATGATGGCTGCGAAATCCTCAAGCCGCTCGACCTCGCGCGGGCCAAGCGGATCCCGAGTCTTGCGGTCCATGACGCTGAGGGCGCCGAGCACGGCGCCATTATGCGCGCTCAGCGGCACCCCGGCATAGAATCGGATTGCAGCCTCGCCCGTGACGAGCGGATTGTCCCGAAAACGCGGGTCATGCGACGGGTCGGTGACAAGGAGCGGCCCGCCGCCCTTTATGACGTGGTGGCAAAAACCGACGTCGCGCGGCAATTCGGTAAGGTCAAGACCTTGCGCCGATTTGAACCATTGCCGTTGATCGTCAACGAAGGAAATGAGAGCGATCGGCGCGTCGAAGAGGTCAGCGACCAACTTGGAAACTCGGTCAAAGGCCACCTCGGGCCTGCTCCCCATGATGCGATATTCGCGAAGGGTCTGCAGCCGCCAGCGTTCATCCCGTGAAGCCCCCTCTTCCCCACCTTTCGCCAATGGATGCCCCTCGCCTCCTGCGTGCGCCTTGGCGCCGCTCTGTTCCCGGGGCCGCTGTGCCATGAAATCGGTCCCTACAAAAGCATCGTCGTCCTTTTGAGGATTGATCGGCGGCCTGCCGAACATTCCCGGAGGACCGCATCACCGTCCCGGGAGTGTCTACGCATCCGCCGACGACAAGTTGCAGGGCCAGGGCGCGCTTTTTTGAACAGGTCACGGAACTCCCTGCCGCCAGGCGGCGTATCGATGGGACCAAAGGGAGGTTCTTGCATGACACTGGGAGAGGAAATTCGCGGTCATCTGCCGTTCCTGCGCCGCTACGCGCGCGCGTTGACGGGCAGTCAGCAGCACGGCGACAATTTCGTCCACACGCTGCTGGAGGTGATTGTCGCTGCGCCTGAAGAATTCGAACCCATCCCCGACGCGCGCACTGCTCTTTACCGCGCATTTCACCGCATCTGGGAAACGGTGTTCCTGTCCGATGGTGAAGGCTCGGATGACGAGGATCCGCTGATTCGCGCAGCCAATCGGCGCCTTGCCCGGATCACGCCACTGGCCCGCCAGATTCTGCTGCTGACCGCGCTCGAGGGTTTCTCGACCGAAGAAGCAGCCATGATCACCGGCACCGATACCGAGACCGTCGAGGCCCTGCTGGTGGAGGCGGTCGACGACCTGGATCGCGAGAGCAGAACGTCCGTGCTCATCATCGAGGACGAGCCCCTGATTGCGATGGAACTCGAGCAGATCGTCCGCGACCTCGGTCATGAGGTGGCCGGCGTCGCGACAACGCACGACGACGCTGTAGCAGCGTTCGAGGACACCGATGCCGGCCTCATCCTCGCCGACGTCCAACTCGCCGACGGATCCTCGGGCATCGACGCTGTGCAGGACATATTGGCTCGCGCGCCCGTACCGGCGATCTTCATTACCGCCTTTCCCGAACGACTGCTCAGCGGCAATCGCGTTGAGCCCACCTTCCTTATTTCCAAGCCCTTTCGCGAAAATACGGTCCGCGCCGCCATTAGCCAGAGCCTGCTCTTCACTCCTGAGCTGGCGGCCTGACCTGAGGCGCGCGATCAGGCGGCCGCCTGCAAATAGTCGGCGACGCTGTCGCGCCCCGGCCTGAGGCCCTTGAGCTGCAGGAGCGCGCCGGCGTTGCCGCGGTGATAGGTACCGTGGAGGCAGACATGGAGAATGATCTGCCCGCGGCTCATCCGCGCAGGCCTGCCGCTGGTGAAGGTAAAATCGACCGCTTCGTCGAAAGTCTCGGGTGGGAGCGGCTCGACATAGGCTGCGTACCAGTCGTCCACCTCGCTGATCCCGTGCTTCAGCGCGCCCAAGCGAGGGGGCGTTTCGGATTGCGGAGCGCGATAGGCGTGCGGCTTGCCTTCCAGATGGTGCTGGAAGATGCGGTCAACCACGTGGATATGATCGAGAAGACGAAGAAGAATATTCATGTCCTGCTCGCCGAGGGCGTCACAGCCCTGCTCGATCGCCGCAAACAGGTCCCGGTCGGCCCAGCGTTTTACATCGATAAGTTGCTTATAGGGCAAGCTGACCATCTGACGCTCCTTATTCACTCGTTGCCTCTTTGGGATTGCCAGAATATGAGCAATTGCTCACAATAGCTACTCGCATTGGCGAAAGGCACGCACATGCTGGTTCAAAAGCGTACGACGCGTGCAAGAAAGAAGGCTGCTCAGGCACGCTCGCGCGCCACGGTGGGGGCGCTGGTCGAGGCGACCGCTCGCATTCTGGTGCGCGAGGGCTTTGACCGGGCCAGCACGAATCGCATCGCCGAGGAAGCCGGCGTCAGTATCGGCTCGCTCTATCAATATTTCCCAGGCAAGGAGGCGCTCGTGGCCGCGGTCATCGAGCGCCACAACCACGATCTGATGCAGGTCGTTCGCCAAGCGATGTCAGAGGCTGCGCGCGAACCGATCGGAGTCGGGATCGGCTGCCTGGTCGCCGCCGCAATCGAGGCGCACGGGGTCCACCCAGCGTTGCACCGCGTTCTCGCCGAACAGACGCCGCGGACGGGCGAGCTCGAAGGAGTCGAACTCTTCCATCGCGAGGCTCTGGAGCTTTTCCGTGACTATCTGGAGGACCACCGCGCCGCGCTGGCCGTGACCGACCTCGATCTCGCCGCCTTCATCTGCGTCACCTCGATCGAGGCCCTCACGCATAGCGCGGTGATCCACCGCCCCGAGATCCTGGCCGGGGAGGCGCGCCAACGGCTCGTCGCTGAGACATCGCGAATGATTGCAGCCTATCTTGGCGTTCGCGACGGGTCGTGACATTCCGCGGTGCTATTCTCCTGCCGGGCCGTTCGCCGTCAGATCGTCCACCTTGTCCATGATTGCCGCAAAAGCATCGCTCGCGGGCAGTTCGTCCTTGCTCCGCAGCGGCATCTCGCCGCCCTCCAAAATGTCCTGAAGCGCGGCGCGAGCGCGTGAAACGCGGCTTTTCATCGTTCCGATCGCGCAGCCGCAGATCGCGGCGCCTTCTTCGTAACTCAGTCCGCCCGCACCGATCAGGACCAGCGCTTCGCGCTGGTCGACCGGAAGCATGAGCAAGGCGCGCTGGACGTCAGCGAGATGCAGGCTGTCGCCCTGATCGTCGGGCGCCACCAGCATCTTCTCGGCCGCGAGTTCATCATATTCCGCCGTGAACTTCTTGCGCCGCATCTGCGACAAAAAGCAGTTGCGCAAAATCACGAAGGCCCAGCTTTTCATGCTTGCCGGCCCCGGGATATATTGTGCGCGCGCCTTCCACGCCTTCAGCATCGTTTCCTGCACCAGATCGTCGGCGAGATCAGCATTGCCCGTCAGGCTGCGACCGAAGGCGCGCAAATGCGGCAGCATCGCAGCAAGTTCGCGCTTGAAGCTGGCGTCGTCCAGGGGTTGGGAAGGGGCGTCGCTCGTCATGGCCGGCATCCCGCAGGATGCATCAGCGGCGCTGTAAAGAAACTTGTCATCTGGGGATGGCTTAGCCGGTGCTGCAGGCGTTGCAAAGCCCAACAATGACTTTGTCCCGTAGCGCGTCCACCGAGCTGCCGCGGCGCGCAGGCAGCCAACTGTGGCCTCGCTGCAACGCTTTGCCACGAAAATTCGGGGCTGGGGGAACTCCAAGGGCGCTTCTGTCGTTGCTCGCTCATGGCAACCCACGGCGAAAAGAGGATGAACGGTCACGGCGCTCCGCCGGCGATGGAAGATGGCTCGCGCTGGTCCCGCAGTCCCTTCCCCGGCACGGGCGGTGACGAATGGCATCGCGTGCTGACCGGACGGCAATCGCCCGAGCCGGTGAGCGCAAAACTGCGCATGATTTATGGAACGATTGTCGCGGAGGAGCTGCCCGACCGCATGCTCGATCTTTTGTCCCGGCTCGACCAGAAACGTCCCGAATGACCCGTCCCAATGCTGTGCAGCATTCCCAAGACGCGCCCGATGACAGCCCGCTGTCGGACACCGAGTTCAAGGCGCTTCTTGCCGATGTGATCCCGCATCTGCGCGCCTATGGACGAAGTCTGTCCGGCAATCCCGATCTCGCCGACGACTTGACGCAGGACACAATGGTCAAGGCGTGGGCGTCGCGCGACCGCTTCGAACGCGGAACCTCGATCAAGGCGTGGACCTTCGTCATCCTGCGCAACACCTTCCTGTCGCAAATGCGCCGTAACAAGTTTCGCGGCGAATATGACGAAGGCGCCGTCGAACGCACCCTATCCACCCCCGCGGCACAGGAAGATTCAGGGGAAATGGCAGACCTCCAGCGGGGACTGATGGAGTTGCCGCAGGACCAGCGCGAGGCACTGATCCTCGTTGGCGCAGGCGGCATGTCGTACGAGGAAGCGGCGGCCATCTGCGGCTGCGCGCTCGGGACGATGAAAAGCCGTGTTTCGCGCGCCCGCGCTGCACTCGAAGAGATTATGGCGCGCGGCCAGTTCTCGCAAAAGCGCGCCGAAGCGCCGCCTGCCAGCGAGGCCATCGACGCCATCATGGACAGCGTCGAGGCGATCGCGGCGCGCCGCGACGCGCGGCGCTGAAAGCGACCCGCCTCCTGGGGCACGCCAGTGCGGAGCGGATGAAATTCGCGTTCCGTCCCGCCCCTCACTTCAGCAGGCAAGGCTCGACATTGTGCCGCGCCCGCGGCAAACTTGCCTCCTCCAATAGTCAAGCGAGCCTTCCCATGAAGAGTTTCAGACCCCTCGCCTTTTCGGCCGCCTTCGTGATCGCGGCCTGTTCGGGCGGCAGCCAGCCCAGTGCCGCCGCCGATACGTCGCTCGACACATCGGGCGCCCAGCCCGCGGCGCCGCTCGCGGCCGCGCCGTTCACGGTGCAGGAGGTTGCGCGCTTTGCCGAGCCCTGGGCCATGACTTTCCTTCCCGGCGGGACCCGGGCGCTTGTGACGGAGCGGGCAGGCAAGCTCAAACTCTGGCAAGCAGGCGGCGCGGCGCGCGAGGTCGCGGGTGTGCCCCAGGTCGCCTATGGCGGCCAGGGCGGCTTTGGCGATGTAATTCTTGGGCCCGATTTTGCCGCAATCGGCACGATTTATCTAAGCTGGGTAGAGGCGGGTGCGAGCGACAGCCTTGGCGCCGTGGTCGGCAAGGCAAAGTTCGTGGACGGGGATACGCCGCGCATCGAAGGGCTCGAAATCATCTGGAAGCAGGACCCCAAGGTTCCTGGCCGCGGCCATTTTTCGCATCGCCTCGCCTTTTCGCCCGATGGCCAATATCTCTTCATTACGTCGGGAGAGCGGCAAAAATTCGACCCCGCCCAGGATATGGACAAAAATCTCGGCAAGATTGTTCGGCTGAAGCCAGACGGCAGCGTTCCCGCCGACAATCCCTTCGCCGACGCCGCGAAGGCGAACGGCGGCGTGACGGCGCAAATCTGGTCGCTCGGTCACCGCAATCTCCTCGGCATCGCCTTCGACGGAGCGGGACAGCTTTGGCAGCAGGAAATGGGCCCGAAGGGCGGCGACGAGGTCAATCTGGTCGAGCGCGGCGCCAATTACGGCTATCCGATCGTATCGAACGGAGACCATTATGACGGACGGGACATCCCCGATCATCCGACCCGTCCCGAGTTCAGCGCTCCGAAACTCTGGTGGAATCCCTCAGTCTCGCCAGGCGGGCTCGCCTGGTACGGCGGCGACCTCTATCCGGGTTGGAAAAACAGTCTGCTGATGGGGGCGCTCTCAGGGGAGGGACTGATCCGCATGGCCATCGATGGCGACAAGCTCCATAAATCCGACCGCTGGGACTTCGGCGCTCGCATCCGCGAGGTCGAGGTAAATGAAGACGGATCGGTTTGGCTGCTTACCGACGGAAAGGACGGAAAGCTACTCAAGCTGGTTCCCAAGAGCTAGCGCTTGCGCTCTCGTCCAGGGGACTTGATAGGGCCCTCGCTTTCCCCACCTTGGTACCCGGCAGGGATGGAAAACGCCCGCGTTGGCGGGAAAGACGAACGGAGCGTCCATGACCCGCACCTTCTGCTCCCTCGGCACCCGGAAATCCGCCTCTCTGCCAGGCACCGACGCCCCCCCGCCCCTCGCGCTTCTCTGGGGCGAAGCAGGCGGGCTGCTGCGCGCGCTCTGTGGCCGCGTCGGGCGCCTTGGCCGAATCCCCAATCCTGATAGCCCTCATCCGCCCGTGATGGTGCTGCCGGGCTTTCTGTCGGGCGACTGGGCCACCAGGACGCTGCGCGCCGACCTCCGCCGTGCGGGTTTTCGCTGCTACGCGTGGGGCCTTGGTTTTAACCGCGGCGCAACGGCCGACCTCCTCGAGCGCATCGACGGCCGCGTCGAGTGGATCATCGCCCGGACGGGACGCGCGCCCGCGCTTGTCGGCTGGAGTCTGGGCGGCATTTACGCGCGCGAATATGCCAAACATTATCCCGACAAGGTCGCGCGCGTCGTGACGCTCGGGTCGCCCTTTTCAGGGAGCCGCCGCGCCAACCGCGCATGGCGCCTCTATCATGCTGTTGCCCGGCATCCTGTCGAGTGTCCGCCGGTTGATTTCCACCCAGCACCGCGCCCCGCCATTCCAACATTCGCTCTATGGTCGCCGCGCGACGGCATCGTCGCCCCGGGGAGTGCGCGCGGCCTGCCGAGCGAAAGCGACCGGCAGGTGGAAGTCGACTGCAGCCATATGGGCTTCGCTTATGCTCCCGCCTCGGTGGCGGCGATCGTCACGGCCCTCACCGAAGAGGCCAGCGCGCGCGCCTGACCGCTCAGCACACGTCAATACGGTCGAGCGGCGCCGCACGCCATGCAAGCAACATCCGCCCAGGCCGCCGCCCCGCGAGGCCCGTCGACACGAAGCCCACGCGGCGCAGCAGCGCCCGCGAGCGCGCATTGTCGGGGTGGCATTCGGCCACGATCGAGCAACCGGGCCGCGAGGCCGCGAGCGCGTCGATCACCGCACGCACTGCCTCGGTCGCAAGGCCGTGTCCCCGCGAGCGCGCCGCGAACCAATATCCGATCTCAAAGTGACCCCCGGTACGGCGATGGACGCCGATCACGCCGTCGAGCGCGGTCCCACCGACGCTGCGGACAGCGTGAAAGACATCGCCGCGGCCCGACCCCGCAATCAGCGCGCGCGCATCGCTTTCGGTGAAAGGCTCGTGCAGGAAATCGATCTGCGACGTCACCGTCTCGTCGGTGATTGCCGCAAGTGCGCGGGCATCATCGGCGGTAAGCGGCGCGATGCGGCACCGCTCGGTCGACAGGGCAAGCAAGGTATCGGTCATGTCGCGTCTTCTTCTCAAAACGCGCGCCGTGACGGAGGAGGATTGCTTGATGCTGACCAATCGCCTGTCCGAACACGGCGGCGATGGTCACAGGATGATGCCATGCCGCTCCTAGGTAAAGGAGCGCCAATACGCCTTGAAACGAAGGGATCGGTCGTTGGTCATCGCAGCGGTCTCTAACAGCTTTGACGGCGGCGATCAACGCCGGCCACAGCCGCAAGGCAGGACAATTTCTGCCGGTCGGTGAGGAGCGAGCCGCGCGCGGTCGCTACACCAGCTCAGCCCCCCTTTCCTTCCTCAAAATGCCAAGAGAGAAAATATCCGCAAGATCATAACGAATTGCGTTACTGTTTCACAGTCTAGAAGAACAGAAAAACCAGTTCTGAGGAAAGATCTTTCCTTTTTCAAGACTTGATTAAATTTTGGGAAATGCCATATTGGCCTTGGCGGGCAAGGCACTGTCTTCATTCCCTCTGACGTGCCGGCACGACGCAGCGCGCGTGCTCCGAAAGGATACCCCGCCACCATATTTTGGTCGTGGTCGAACGCGGCGCTTGCCCGCAAGATGTCGGCGACGCCGCCGCCCCATCCCCCGCCATCGCTCCATGCCGATGACAGCTTTGAAGACAATGCCCCGCCGCGCATGCGACCGGCGAGGCATATTTCAAGTCCATACGCCATGATCGACGGTCATCTGCGCCCCCACCGGCGGGACCTTTAAGGCAGGCGGCGGGGGCGCTTGGGCCGTTCAGCGACCAGGAATCAGAGCGGGGTCAGCATGGCTCCGAATGACACGAGGGCGAGCAGGGCGACCGGGATGAGCAGCAGAAGCGATGAGATATCTTCGCCAGCCCTTCCGATGCGATCCGCGTCGAAAGCTTCGAAGCGGGGCGCCGCGGCCGAGCCAGGCCTCGGGATTTGGGCATGCAACGGCTCGACAGGACTGTCCTCCAACGCGCGGTCGCGCTCGAAGGATACAAAATGAATAGACATGGCAGTTTCTTTCACAGTGATAGGTAAGCAGAACGACAGGGGGTCGATCCGCCCGGCGATCAGCCGATCAGCCACCAGAGCGCCGCTCCAGCTGCCGCGACGGGGAGGATGAGCAAGAGCGACAGAAGTCTGCTCGATACGCTGAGCTCGTCGCCGTGGTCGCGGTAGAAGGCGGCAAGCTTGTCCGACAGCGCGTCGTCGGCCGTCATCACGGCCTTGTCGATCAACGGCAGGTCGGGAAAGATTGCGACAAGCCGGGCGAGTTCGAACGAGTCAAGCCGCGGATAGCGGGCGAGCAGGCGTTCGGCTTCCTGCGTCTTCCGGCACGCGCGGCGGACAGCGGGATGAGATCGGGTCGCCATTGTGAGTAGCTCCATTGTCCAGCAAAGAGGACCGGACGGCGCAGCGTCCGTCCGGGTGGGAGAATTTGCCTCGCATCAGGAGAAAGGGGCGCGGACATCCTGCCGCCGGCCCATCACGAGATGCCATGCACCGGACGCAGCCTGGCGGGCCCGCGTCCGGCTAGACGCCAATCAGCAGGCGTCCGCTGGTGCAGAAAGGATCTTTGACACTCATGACGGCTCCGTAGATAACGGTGTCACAGAAATATTCAAGATATGCGCGACCATTGACGGCAGAGTGACAAGACCATTTAATTTTAACGGAAAGAAATATTCTAAAATTTCCGGAGATAGTCCTAATTTTGTTACTTTTCATTAAAGATCACTGCGGTGGCCACACCCAAACGGAAGATCTTCAATTATATTTTTGTCAGATATTCTATTTTCTACCGGCACTGGGAGCGACGGTGTGCTTTGGGAATGAGGAGAGCGCGCCCGCCCAGGACATGAAGTCGCTGCAGGTCATCCCCGCGGTCCTGCGATCATCAACAGGACGGTCGGCTTGCTCCGAGGCGCAGAAGATCGAACTCAGGCCCGATCGATTGGGCCCGCATCGATCAAGGGCGCCGCGTCCATGTCGGCTGCGCCCAATATGTCCGCCAGCCGCTCTGTGCCAGCGAGGACCATCGCTTGCTCCCACGCAGGCAGCGCCGAGAAGCGGGCGCTGAATATTTCCTGCAACATATCGGGGGCCTCCGCGAGGCGGCGCCTGCCCTCGGGCGTCGCCTCGAGCAGCATCCGCCGCTTATCCCTATCGCTGCGCGCGCGCGTCACGAGGCGCAAGGCTACAAGCCGGTCCACGATTGCGGTAATCGTCGCGTGGCTGAATTGCAGGCGCTGCGCGACCACACCCGGGGTAACCTCTTCCCCACCATCAATCTCGCGCAGGACCAGCAATTGCGAGGGCGTGAGCCCTGTCGCAGAGGCAAGGCGCCGCGTGCCGCCTTCAGCCGCGCGCAGGACGCGCCGCAGGGCCTTCAATGTCGCGCTCGCTATCTCCGAATCCATGGGCATTTGTTAGCGGCCTCGCCCGCCCCCGCAAAGCGCTTACGGACCAAGGGCACACCATTCTATTTCACCTCTCGAAAGATTAAATGCCCGCCTTGGGGTTGAGATCAGCCATGAACCTCTTATATTTCCTTCGAATCATGATCAGCCCGCCTTTGGGCCATCAGAAAATCATTTCAGGAGATGAAAGATATTTGTTCGGCAAAAAGACGCAGAGTCATTGCCTCCAGGGAAAGATCGGGATGAAGCGCCAGCCGTCGCGGACGAAATCCAGCTACGCAAGCCGAGGGCCGCAGACGGACCAGCCATAACCGCGTTGATTGCGGCCTGCCCGCCGCTTGATCGCAACAGCCGCTATTGCAACCTTCTGCAATGCGCGCATTTCGCCGACAATTGCATTGTCGCCGAAAAGGCGGGCCGCATCGTCGGCTGGGTCTCAGGCTATCGCCCCCCTTCGGAGCCTGACGCCTTTTTTGTCTGGCAGGTCGCCGTCTCGGCAGAGGGGCGCGGGAAGCAGCTTGCCCGCCGCATGATCTCCGCCCTGCTTGTAAGGCCGGAGCAGCGGGATGCGACCCATCTGATCACCACGATAACCGATGACAATGAGGCGTCATGGCGTCTGTTTCGCGGGCTTGCCAGAGATTGGAGAGCCCCCCTTGAGCGGAAGGCGTTTTTCGAGCGCGAAACCCACTTCGCCGGCGCCCACGCTACCGAGTTCCTGGCCCGCATCGGACCTATTGATCGCCAGACCATTCACGAGAAACGGGGTTGAACCATGACCATGTCACCTGAACCGTCCGGCACGATTCCGGACACGGCCATCTATGATCGCCGCGAATCCGCAGTCAGAAGCTATGCCCGCTCGATGCCGCGCCAGTTCGGCCGCGCCGAAGGCGTGTGGATGCATGACGATCAGGGCGGCCGGTATCTCGACTTTCTGTCGGGCTGCTCAACGCTCAACTATGGTCACAATCATCCGATTTTGAAGCAGGCCTTGCTCGACTATATTTCCGCGGACGGTATCGCACACGGGCTCGACCTTCACACCAGCGCCAAGCAAGACTTTCTCTCGGCTTTCGAGGAGCTGATTCTGAAGCCGCGCGGGCTCGATTATCGGGCGATGTTCACTGGGCCCACGGGCACCAATGCGGTCGAGGCCGCGATCAAGCTCGCGCGCAAGATTACGGGCCGCGAGTTGGTGATTGCCTTCACCAATGGCTTCCACGGCATGACGCTCGGCGCGCTCGCCTGCACCGGCAACGCTGCCAAGCGCGGGGGCGCGGGCGTGCCGCTCAGCCATGTCGCGCACGAGCCCTATGACGGCTACTATGGCCCCGACGTCGACACCGCCGACCTTCTGGAGCAAAGGCTCGCCGATCCCTCGAGCGGACTCGACGCTCCCGCTGCCTTCCTTGTCGAGACGGTGCAGGGTGAAGGCGGCCTCAACGCCGCATCACCCGAATGGCTCCGCCGGATTGCCGATATCGCGAAGTCGCACGGCGCGCTGCTGATCGTCGATGACATCCAGGCCGGCTGCGGCCGCACGGGCGGCTTCTTCAGCTTCGAGGCCATGGGTTTCACCCCCGACATCGTGACGCTCGCCAAGTCGCTGTCGGGCATGGGGCTGCCCTTTGCGCTGACCCTGCTGCGCCCCGAACTCGACCAATGGTCGCCAGGTGAGCACAACGGAACGTTTCGGGGGAACAACCACGCCTTCGTGACAGCAACCGCGGCGCTACGCCATTTCTGGAGCACGGATGCATTTCACCGCGACATTGAGCGGCGCAGCCAGCTTCTCGAATCGCGCCTCCTTCGCATCGCCGCCGAACATGGCTTCGAAGTGCGCGGCCGCGGCATGATGCGCGGGATCAATCTCGGCTCGGGTGAACTCGCCGCGAGCGTGACCGCCGCCTGTTTCGATGCCGGTCTCATCATCGAGACCAGCGGTGCGCGTGACGAAGTTGTCAAGGTGCTCGCGCCGCTTGTCATCGACGATGCCGTCCTCGGCATCGGCCTCGACATACTCGAAGCCAAGATACGCGAGGCGACGGACAACAATTATGCCGTCGCCGCCGAATAACGCAGGAGAAACCGCATGATCGTCCGCCACCTCAACGACATCCGCAAGTCTGACCGCAACGTCCGCTCCAATGGCTGGGCGAGCGCCCGGATGCTGCTCAAGGATGATGGAATGGGCTTCTCCTTCCACATCACCACAATGTTCGCGGGGAGCGAGCTCAAGATGCACTATCAGAACCATCTTGAGGCCGTCTTCATTCTCAAGGGCACCGGCACGGTCGAAGATCTGGCCACTGGCGAAGTCCACCGGCTGGAGCCCGGCGTTCTATATGCGCTCAATGACCATGACCGGCACATCGTGCGGCCCGAGACGGATATATTGACCGCCTGCGCCTTCAACCCGCCCGTGACCGGCAAGGAGGTGCATGACGAAAGCGGGGCCTATCCCGCTGACGCCGACCGCGTCGCTGCCGATTGATCCCAAGAATGAAAAAGGAGGCGTCCGATGCAGGACCTCTATCCCTCACGCCGCAGCGCCGAGGCGGAGATGCGGCCGCGGCTCGACCCTGTCGTTCATAACCAATGGACGGAGGACGCACCGATCAGCGCCGCGCAGGCCGAGCAGTTCGACCGCGACGGCTATATCCTGCTCCAGCATATCTTCTCGGAAGAGGAGGTGGCCTTCCTGCAAAAGGCTGCAGGCGCTCTGCTCGCGGATCCGAACGCGCTCGACCGCGACACGATCGTGACCGAACCCCAGGCCAAAGAGATACGCTCGATCTTCGAGATCCATGCGCAAAGCCCCGTGATGGCGCGCCTCGCTGCCGACGCACGGCTTGCCGATGTCGCGCGTTTTCTGCTTGGCGACGAGGTTTACATCCACCAGTCGCGCCTCAACTATAAGCCTGGCTTTCGAGGCAAGGAGTTCTACTGGCACAGCGATTTCGAGACCTGGCATGTCGAGGACGGCATGCCGCGGATGCGCGCGCTGTCGATGTCGGTCCTGCTCGCGGACAATACCCCGCACAACGGGCCGCTGATGCTGATACCGGGGTCGCACCGCACGTTTTTGAGCTGCGTCGGCGAAACCCCGGACAATCATTATCTCAGCTCGCTCAAACGCCAGGAATATGGCGTCCCTGATGAAGAAAGCCTTGCCGAGCTCGCGCACAAGCACGGGATCGTGGCGCCGACCGGCAAGCCGGGGACGGTGATAGTGTTCGACTGCAATCTGATGCACGGATCGAATGGCAATATCACCCCCTTCCCGCGTGCCAACGCCTTCCTCGTCTATAACGCCCTCTGCAACCGGCTGGGGCCGCCGTTCGGGGTGGACAAGCCGCGTCCGTGGTTCCTTGCGAATCGCAGCGATCCCCGGCCGTTGACGATCGAAAGGGGCTCGCTCGTCGAGGCCGTGGCGGCATGAAGGGGCACAGCGTCGAGAAGATTGGCGGCACCTCGATGGCCGCGACGGCGACATTGTTCGACAATGTGTTGATCGGCGGCCGGTCGGGGGCCGACCTTTATAACCGCATCTTCGTCGTCTCGGCCTATGCGGGGATGACCGACCTGTTGCTCGAGAACAAGAAAAGCGGCGCGCCGGGCGTATACGGCCGCTTTGTCGCCGACGATGATGCCGGGGGCTGGCGCGGGGCGATGGAGAATGTCCGCGGCGCAATGCGCGCGCGTAACGCGGCGATGTTTGCGCGGCCCGAAAGCCGGGCCGAGGCCGACGCTTTCGTGGACCAGCGCATCGACGCGGTTGCTGCCTGTCTCGACGACCTGGCACGGCTGCGTGCCCACGGCCGCTTTTGCGTCAAGGAACAGCTGATGACGGTTCGCGAACTTCTCGCCGGAATCGGCGAAGCCCATAGCGGGCACAGCACCGCGATGCTGCTGCGCGACCGCGACGTGAACGCGTGCTTCGTCGATCTGACATTGTGGGACCAGGACCATCTTGGAAGCCTTGACGAACGGCTCAAGGACGCCTTCGCTTCGATCGACCTTGCAACGACTATGCCGATCGTCACCGGCTATGCAGGATGCGAGGGCGGGATGGTTCGTCGTTATGCGCGCGGCTATACCGAAATGACCTTCTCGCGCCTCGCGGTTGTCACCGGCGCGCGCGAGGCGATCATCCACAAGGAGTTTCATCTGTCGAGCGCCGACCCCAAGCTGGTGGGCGAGGACAAGGCGTGCAAGATCGGGCGCACCAACTATGATGTCGCAGACCAGCTTGCGAACCTCGGCATGGAGGCAATCCACCCCGGCGCAGGGCGCGGATTGAGGCAGAGCGGGATTCCGCTGCGTGTCCGCAACAGCTTCGACCGTGAAGACGGCGGCACATTGGTCACCGGCGACTATGTCTCCGACGTACCAAGGGTCGAAATTGTCACAGGTGTCCGCCAGATGCAGGCGCTGACATTTTTTGAGCAGGATATGGTCGGGGTGAAAGGCTATGATGCCGCGATCCTCGACGCCCTGACGCGCCACCGCATATGGATCGTCAGCAAATCGTCGAATGCGAACACGATCACCCATTATCTGTCGGCAAGCGCCGAGGCGCTGAAAGGCGTGATCGCCGACCTGCAGAAAGACTATCCCGAGGCTTCCATCTCGGCGCAGCCAGTCGCGATGGTCGCGGCGATCGGCAGCGACATATCGCGCCCCGGGCTCGTCCCCGATGCACTCGGCGCGCTGGAGAGGGCCGGCATCGGCATCATCGCGCTCCAGCATCAGATCCGCAACGTCGACGTCCAGTTCATTGTCGAATGTCGCGATTTCGAGGCAGCGGTGCGCGCGCTCCACAAGGCCCTCGTCGAGGACCAAGTTGCAAGGACGGAGGGCCGGCGCGCCGCATGACGCGGTGGCCGGACGCGTCCGATGCTGGCAGTGATATTGCCTGTACGAAGCCTCCTCGTCGCGATTTTCGTGATGATGGCTGGTGCCGGCTTTCTTTCGACCTTGATTGGCCTGCGGCTCGAACGGGCCGGCAGCGGTACGATGATCATCGGTCTCGTCGCTGCATCCTATTTTGCCGGACTCGTTGCGGGCGCTCTGCGGGCGGGCGAGGTGGTTCGCCGCGTCGGTCATATCCGGGCCTTTGCCGCGTTCGTCGCACTCCTGTCGGCGAGCACGCTCACCTATGCCCTGTTTCAGCATCCTGCGCTGTGGGCCGCGCTGCGCCTTGTCGACGGGCTGTGCGTCGCCGGTGTCTTCATCTGCGTCGAAAGCTGGCTCAACGACCGCGCTGACGCAGCGGCGCGCGGGACGGTGCTCGCCTGGTACATGGTCGCGCTCTATTCGGGACAGGCACTTGGCCAACTCATCTTGCGGTCGGGAACGAGCGCGCCGCAGATACCCTTCGAAATTGCATCGATCCTGATTTCGCTCGCGATCATCCCCGTCTGCCTGACGCGGGCCGCCGCGCCGCCGCTCGAGGATGCCGCCTCGCTGCCGCTGAAGCGCCTGTTTGAAGCCTCACCTCTCGGCGTCGCAGGCGCCGGCACCACGGGACTGCTGCTCGGCGCCTTCTACGGTCTCGCCGCCATCTACGCGCGCCGGATCGGCCTCGGCCTCGGCGACACCGCGACCTTCATGACAACGGTGATCATTGGCGGCGTTGCGCTGCAATGGCCACTCGGGCGCCTGTCCGATCACTATGACCGCAGGCTGGTAATCGTCGGCGGCTTCGCACTGACCCTCGCGGTCAGCATCGCGCTCGCATGGCAGCCGGATGGCGCGTTGCTGCTCGCGCTCGGCTTCGCCTTCGGCGGCCTCAGCTTCGCACTTTATCCGCTCAGCGTGGCGCACGCCAACGATCGGCTGCTTCCCTCCGAGCGCGTGACTGCGAGCGCGCAGCTTGTCCTCATCTATTCCGTCGGCGCAGCGCTCGGCCCGATCGGCGCGGCGGCGGCCATGACCGCCGCGGGTGCGGGCGGCCTTTTTGTCTTCATCGCCCTCGCCGCGGGCGTCCTCCTCGGCTTCGGCCTCTGGCGCCTCGTGGCGAGCGAGGCGGTACCAGGAGAGGCGCAGCAGGACTTCCAGATCCTGCCGCGCACCACGCCGACTGCCGCGCTCCTCGATCCGGCTGCAGCCCCCCACGATACCAACAGGTGACGACATGACCACGCAAACGGCCTTGCCTTCCGATACTGCAACCGCCTGCGCACCCGGGAGCGATCCTTCGACATTGCGACGCGCGATCACAGCATCGGCGCTGGGCAACGCGACCGAATGGTTCGACTACGGCATCTACGCCTATGGGGTCACTTATATCTCGGCCGCGCTCTTTCCGGGCGAGTCCGACGAAGCGGTGCTCTTCGCCCTCGCAACATTTGCCATTTCCTTTCTGGTGCGGCCCTTGGGGGGCCTCTTCTGGGGCCCGCTCGGCGATCGCATTGGGCGCAAGTCGGTGCTCGCACTGACCATCTTGCTGATGGCGGGCGCGACTTTCGGGGTAGGCTTGATCCCCTCCTATGACCGCATCGGCTTCTGGGCGCCGACCTTGCTGATCCTGCTGCGCATGGTGCAGGGCTTCTCCACGGGCGGCGAATATGGCGGTGCGGCAACTTTCATGGCCGAATATGCGCCGGACGAGCGCCGCGGCTTCTTTGGAAGCTTCCTCGAATTCGGAACGCTTGCCGGCTTTTCCCTCGGCGCCGCGCTCATGCTGCTCTTTTCGCTGACCCTCGGCGAGACGGCAATGCACGACTGGGGCTGGCGAATCCCCTTTCTGATCGCCGCGCCGATGGGGCTCATCGGCACCTATTTGCGCTCGCGCATGGAAGACACACCGATCTTCCTCGAAGAGTGCGTCGTTGCCGAGGCCCAGCGTTCGCCCGGCATCGGCGCGCTGATCCGCGATCATTGGCGTCCCCTCCTCGTTGTCGGCGGGCTGGTCGTCGCGCTCAACGTCGTCAATTATACGCTGCTCAGCTATATGCCGACCTATCTGCAGCGCCGTATCGGCCTGTCAGCCGATCAGGCGCTGATTGTGCCCATTATCGGCATGGTCTTCATGATGTGTTTCCTGCCTGTTGCCGGCGCGCTTTCCGATCGTATCGGACGGCGTCCCATGTGGCGCATTTCACTTCTCGGACTTCTGGCGGGGGTCGTGCCCCTCTACATGCTGATGGGCACCGGGCTCGCAGGCGCCACCGTTGCTTTCGTCGTGCTCGGCCTTCTCTACGTGCCGCAACTTGCGACCATCTCGGCAACTTTCCCGGCGCTGTTCCGGACTCCGGTACGCTTTGCGGGCTTTGCAATTTCCTATAATGTCTCTACTTCGATTTTCGGCGGGACCGCGCCGGCCATTGGCAGCGCGCTGATCAACTGGACCGGCGATCAGCTCATGCCGGCCTATTATATGATGATCGCCTGCCTTATCGGCCTCCTCGCGCTGCATTATATGCCCGAGACCGCCGGGAAGTCGCTACGCGAAGACCCCTTTGCCGCGAAACCCGGTCGCTGACCCAGACCACCCCTGATGTCGACAATTGGAGAAGAGGTCCGCACGCGCGGGTTTGACGCCATGCAGCAATTGACGAACGAAAGCCTTTCCGCCTTCCGCAACATTCCCCTTCCTGACGGTCTGCCGCCGTGGGCGGAAACCCTCGCCGCAGTGGGACTTCTCGCCGGCATCGCGTGGCTTGCCAACTTCGCGGTCAAGCACGGGCTCCTCCGGTTTGCCGTGCGCATGCTGCCCGATAACGGCCCGACGCCAGCGCCGATTGCAGCGCGCCTTGCCAACATCGTTCCGGCGCTGATCATCGCCTCGGGGATCCGCGCCGTCCCGCACCTGCCTGTCGCGGCGACGACGGTCGTCAGCAATGTCGTTTCCGCGTCGATCATTCTTTTTGTCGCGATGGCGATCAGCGAAGCGCTTCGCTTCGCAAACCGCATCTATGAGCGTCGTGCGGATGCGGCGAGCCGCCCAATCAAGGGCTATATCCAGGTTCTGCAGATCCTGCTCTATGCCGGCGCGGCGATCCTCATCATCGCAGCGCTGATGGAAGAGTCGCCCTTGCTGCTGCTATCGGGCCTTGGGGCAATGGCAGCCGTGCTGATGCTCGTGTTCAAGGACACGATACTTTCGCTTGTCGCCTCGGTCCAGCTGACCTCGAACGACATGCTGCGCGTCGGCGACTGGATCGAAATGCCGCAGATGGGGGCGGACGGCGACGTCATCGACATCGCGCTGCACACGGTCAAGGTGCAGAACTGGGACAAGACCATCACGACTATTCCAACTCACCGCCTGATCGCCGAAAGCTTCCGGAACTGGCGCGGCATGTCGGAATCAGGCGGTCGCCGGATCAAGCGCGCGGTGTTGCTCGATCAAAGCTGCATTCGTTTCCTGTCTGACGACGAACGCCGCGAGCTGGGTCGGATCGCTCTGATCCGCGAGCATCTTGAACGCAAACGCAATGAACTCGGCGAGTGGAACACGCGCCTGGGCGAGGCGGGCCGCGAGCCGGTCAATGCGCGCCGACTTACGAACATCGGCCTCTTTCGGGCCTATGTCCTCAACTATCTGCGTGCCGACGCCCGCATCGCGAAGGACATGACACTGATCGTGCGCCAGCTCGCACCGACGCCGCAGGGTCTGCCGCTCGAGATATACTGCTTTACCGCCACGACAGCGTGGAACGATTATGAGAATATTCAGGCCGACATTTTCGACCATCTCCTCGCGATCCTGCCGGAGTTTCACCTTCGCGTCTTTCAGGAACCGAGCGGCATAGACTTGCAGCGGTTGGCGGGCTGACCCGGCGACCTCTTTTATTGGCAGCCTTGTTCCTTGCCAAAGGAAAGGCCGGAGCGACGCGAAGTTCGCTCCGGCCCCCGAACGCAGGCCTCGCCTCGACTGGTCAGGTCAGAAGGCAAAGCTCGCGGTCACACGCGCCCCGTGCGTGCGGCGGTCCGACGCCAGCGTGCCGCTGTAGGCGGCGCCGATCCGGAAAGGGCCGCTCGTGTAATCGAAGCCAGCTTCGATCTCGGCCGAGTTCTTCGGAATCAGCGTGCCGGTCAGCACGAAGGGCGAACCGCCGCCACTCGCAAACGCCGCCCCCACGGGCGCTCCACGATCACCCGAGGCGCGATTCCAGGCAGCCGAAGCATAGGGCTGGAAGCCTGGCTGTCCGATATTGAAGCGGGCGCGCGCGCCGAGGCTGAGGAAAGTGGTTTCCTGCTTGGCTCCAGCGACCGCGAGCGCCGCGTTGCCGCCGGTTTCGGCGAAGGCATCGCTCTTGGTGCGAACATGGGCGAGCCGGGCAAAGGGCGTCAACGCCGCCTTGCCCATGACGAAGTCATAGCCCGCCTCGCCGAAGATCTGGAACGTGTTCGCGTCGCGCGCCGACTTCAGCGTCTGTGCAAGCGGCGCAAAGACCACCGAACGCGTGGTGTCGACGTCGTGCCAGCCATAGGCAAGGCCGAAAGCACCGCGGAAGCCCTCTCCTGTTCCATAGGCAAGGTGCGCTGCCAGATACTTGCTGTCGGCCTTGGCCCGGTCATTCCGCCCGTCGGCGCGGAAGTCCGAATTGCCGATCCCGGCCGAGAGCGCGGCGGCAAATCCGTTGCCGCCGTAGCCGAAGCCTGCAACGAGCCCCTTATGGTCGGTCTTGATGCCGCGGCCGCCGGCCTGCGCGTCGAAGTCGCCCCAGCCACCGAACGCTGAGCCCCATATGAAGGCGCCGCTTTCCTGTGGCGCTTCCATGCCGAGCAGCGCGCTGCGCAGGTGGCGGCTGTCGTCAGTGAGGCCGCTCAGCGTGTGCGCGAGAATCTCGCCCGACAGGTCGCCATAGGCCGCTTGAGCACCTGACGCATTCTGGACCAGCAGCGCCTCGAACAGCGGATCGTCGATGCCGCGCGCCTGGATTGCGGCCGCGACCCCCGCCTGGTTGGCGCCGACCGCGACATCGGCAAAATCCAAGTCGTTGCGATAAAGCGAAAGCGTCACGCTGTTCTGACCATAGCGCAGCAGCGGATCAAGGAACGCAAGGTCGCTCGTCACCGACCCGAAGGTTCCGGTGATGCCATCCGCTCCGGTCAGGATGATGTAATCGGTTCGCGGATTATAGGCGCCATCCTCTGCGAGCACCGACACGCTCGCCGTGCTCGCGATGGTGACCGCGCCCGTCGCGTCGATCCGGTCCGCCTCGCCCGCGGCATTGACCTCGACTTCGAAGACCGAGCCGGGAGCGAAGGCGAGATCGCCTGCGACTGTGAGGCGACCGATCGAATTGCCGGGCGCAATGGTACCCCCTCCCGCGACCGTCGTCGAACCGACGATGCCATTGCCGCCGAGCGTGCCGCCGTCGCCCACGGTCACCGGCGAGGAAGCGATCGAGCCGTTGACCGAGAGGGTGCCCCCGTTGATCGAAGTCGGGCCCGTATAATCGCTGTTGCCAGTGAGGTTGAGGTTGCCGGCGCCCTCCTTGGTGAAGCCGCCGGTGCCCGAGATCGTCCCGGCAAAGGCGCTATCTTCGTCCTGGTCGACGGTGAGATCATTCTCGCCCATCTGAACCGTTGCGCCCTCTCCGCCCGAAAGGCCGCCGATCGTCTGATCGTTGCCCGAAATGTCGAGCGTACCCCCACCGAGATCGAAGACCGTTTCCGGATCGATCAGGCCGCCGATGCGGACCGAGCCCGCGAGGATGTTGGTGATGCCATCGAAATTATAGTCGCCGCTGAAGATCAGGACGCCCGCCCCCATCTTGTCGAGGACACCGCTGCCCGAAAAGGCGCCGAGGAAATCATAATCATCCGAGCGGTTGAAGATGAAGCGTCCGTCGTTGACGATATCGCCCGCAAACTGGCCTTCGGTTCCCCCCGCGCCGAGCTGGAAGCTGCCGTCCCCCGACGTGGTCACGTCGCCGAGGAGAGTTCCGGTGAGCACAAGACCGCCGTTTGCAATCAGCGTGCCGCCGGTGTGCGCGACCGTGTCGGTGTCGATGGTGAAGACCGCCTCGCCGATCAGTTCGATCGTCCCCGTGCCGGTGATCGACAGCTCGTCGAGCTGTGAAACCACATCATTCTCGCTGAAGTTGAGCAGCAGCCGGCCGTTGGTCGTCACCGCCGAAGTGAGGATCGGCGAGGACAGCCCCTCGCCGTCACCGAGATCGGCCTCGTTGACCTGGAGCGCGGCGCCCTCGCCGATCGTGACCTGGTCGAATTCGCCGACCACCCCCGCGGTCGTCCAATAGCCGGCCGCAACATCGAGCGTTTCAAAGCCCGTCCCAGCGCCGAGCTGCTGCGCCTCAGTGAGTTCGAGAATATCGCCATCGAGCGTGAGGCTGTCGGCACCTGCGCCCGCATCGATCGCGCCGGTGATCGCACTGCCGCTCCGAAGCGTGACGGCATCGTCGAAGGCGCTGAGCTGAACAGCAACGCCGTTCCCGCCTCTGATCGTGCCGCTGTTCGTCAGCGTTATCGCACCGAGCGAGGTGAAAGCGACGCCGGTCTCGCTGAGGATTGTACCGCTGTTGCTCGCCGCCGCGCTGTCGACGTCAATCAGCACACCGCCGCTGATCGTGCCGCTGTTCACCAGTTCGCCCGCCTTGCCGCCGCTGTTCTGGCGGCCAATGACGACGCCGGTCTCGCTGCCCGAGATCGTTCCGGCGTTGGTGACCGAGCCGCCGCTGACCGCGAGCACGCCGTAACGCGCACCGGCTATCGTTCCGCCGGCCTCGTTGACGACGCTGCCGAGCATCGATTGGCCGCTGGTATCCTGGCCCGCGAAAGCCTGGATCGTCACGCCGTCGGTGAGAGCGCCTGCGACGCCCTCGATGGTCCCGCTGTTGACGATCGAGCCCCCGCCGAACAGGCGGATGCCGTCGTTGGTGTCGCCGCGGATGATCCCGCTGTTGGAGATTTCCGTGCCCGTCGCGCGCGCTTCGATCTGGCCCGTTTCGTCGTTGAAGTAAAGCTGAGTCACGATGCCGTAGCCAGCGCCCGAAATGGTGCCGCTATTGTCAACCACCGCGCCCGCCGACTGGATCATCACGCCGGCATCGGCCGGCGCTTCGCTGCCTTCATAGATGCCGTTGCCGCGGATCGTGCCCGCGTTGGACAAGGCAAGGCTCCCATCGCCGCCCGCAAAGACGCCGTGAGTTCCCCCCTCGATTGTGCCGCCCGCTGCATTGGTGATCGTCACGTCGCCGAGCGTCCCGTGAAACACGCCGGCGCTCTCAGCCGAGCTGATCGTCCCGCTGTTGGTCAGCGTTGCGCTGGCAAGATCACTGCCGAGACCGACGCCGTATCCGTTGATCCCGTCATCGCGGCTCGCCGTGATGCTGCCCGAATTGACGATGTTCGCGGTCTGCCCGCTCCGCTCGCCGCTATCGAGCGCGGTGCCCTGGATGAAGATACCGCCGTCGCTGCCTTCGATGATTCCTGCGTTCTCGACGTTGCCGCCGCCCGACAGAATGATGCCGAAGCGATCCCCTGCAATCGTGCCGTCCGCCGCGTTGGTGACAAGCGCACTGTAATCATCGCTCGCCTGGCCCTCAAAGGCGTACATGGAGATGCCGTCGGCGTCGGCGCGCCCGGTGCCGCTGATGGCCCCGCTGTTCGTCACGGTGCCGCCGCCGATCAGGCGAACGCCGTCATTGCTCTCGCCGCTGATCGTCCCGCTGTTGGTCACGAGAGTGCCGACCGCTTGTCCAAGCAGTGCGCCAATCTCCGGGTCGAACACATAGGCGGTCGTGATCCCAGCGCCGCCGCCCGAGATGGTGCCGCTGTTCGTCACGCTCGACGATGCCGTACCGATGGTAATGCCCGCATCGGGCGGGGCATCGAAGCCGTCGTAGGCGCCTTCGCCCCGGATCGTGCCGGCATTGATGACATCGAGTGTGCCGGTCGCATTCGAATAGATGCCCGATGTCGCGCCAGTAATCGTGCCGCCCGCGGCGTTCGTTACCGTCACCTCGGCGCGCGATCCGTGCGCCACGCCGGCGCCGAAGTCGCTGCTGATCGAGCCGCTGTTATCGAGGGTCGCACTCGACATGTCGCTGCCGAAGCCAACCCCACAACCGTCACCATCGGTCCCGCCGAGATCGCCCGTGCCGCGAATGCTGCCCGAATTGACGAGACTGGCGGTCACTCCGCCGCGATCGCCGCTGTTGAGCGCGGTACCCTGAACATAGACGCCGCCGGTGACGCCCGTGATGGCGCCGGCATTGTCGACGTCCCCGCCCCCCGACAGGATGATGCCATAGCGATCGCCTTCGATCGTCCCATCCGCCGCGTTGGTGACAAGCGCGCTGTAATCCTCGCTCGCCTGATCGTCATAGGCATACATCGAAATGCCGTCGGCATCGGCGCGGCCCGTCCCGGTGATCGTGCCGCTGTTGGTCACGCTGCCGCCGCCGATCAGGCGAACGCCGTCGTTGCTTTCGCCCACGATTGTCCCGCTGTTGTCCACCGCCGTGCCCGCTGCTCGGCCTTCAACGAGGCCGGTTGCAGGGTTGAAATAATAAGCGGTCGTCACGCCCGCGCCGGCGCCCGAGATAAGGCCGCTGTTGACGATCGTCGAGGGCGCGCCGAGGATCGTGACCCCGGCGTCCGGGGGCGCATCGAAGCCGTCATAGCTACCCTCGCCGCGGATCGTGCCCGCGTTGACGAGATCGATCCCGCCTTCATCGTCATAGACGCCGCTGGTCGCCCCGGCGATCGTCGCGCCAGCCTCGTTGATGATCGACACGCGGCCGAATGAGCCATTTGCAACGCCATGAGCTGCATTACCGACGATGGTCCCGCTGTTCACAAGGTCGGACGCGGCAAGCACATTGGCAAAGGTCAGGCCGCTTCCCCCCGAAATCGTGCCGGCATTGGTCACCGACGCCGTCTTGTTGCCAGCCGGGTCGTTGCCCTGCACCCAGAGACCGCCGGCGCCGCCGCTGAGGAGCCCTTCATTCTCGACAAGGCCGCCGTCGAACAGGATTGCGCCATAGCGCGCGCCGCTGATCGTGCCTCCCTCAGCGTTGGTGATCGTCCCGATCGCGGTGACATCCGACAAGTCCTGGTCGTCATAGGCATAGACTGACACGCCGTCGGCGTCGGCGCGTCCGGCGCCCGTAATCGTCCCGCTGTTGGCTACGCTGCCGCCGCCGATCAGGCGGACCCCGTCATTGCTCTCCCCCGCAATTGTGCCGCTGTTCGTCACGGCGACCCCGACCGCGCGCCCCTCGAGGATTTGCGTCTGCGAATCATAGAAATAGGCGGTGGAGATCCCGTGCCCCGCACCCGTGATCGTGCCACTGTTGGCAATGGCGGCGGGTCCACCGTCGAGCGTGATGCCGCCCTCGGGCAACACATCGAGCCCATCGGCGCTGCCGTTACCCCGGATCGTTCCCGCATTGGTGATGGTCGTTTGACTGGCGCGCGAATAAACGCCGATGCGATCGCCTTCGATCGTTTCGTCGGCCGGATTGTCGATCGAGGCTGGCGCGCCTGCGGGGACGAACCGGCCCAGTTCCGCTGCGCCCGCGGGGACCGTCAGCACGAAACCTGCCGTGACCAGCGCGGTCGTTGCACACAGCGCCGCACGATTCAAAGTCCGCCTCTTCACAATCTCATCCCCTTTTTACGTTACGCCCACGAGCAATGGCCAAAGCGCCGTCAGCGCTTCGCCCGGCACCGGCACGACGGCCGAATTTTCCGAAACGAGCGCTCTTGCCCCTTGGGGCGAGGAAAAGCATTGAAGCGGGCGGCCGCCTATCCCCACTTGTAGGGTATCGGGGTGGTGACCCGCCGGGCGTAGGCCGCTATCATATTGTGCGATGGGGATAATCGATTCGGAGGAAGCTGCGGCGGGGCAGCCGGCGGACTATGCGGAGCAATGGCTGGCGGTCCCGGAAATGCTGCTCGACCAGGTGCGCCGGGACCCCGATGCGGTAGAGGAACATTTTCACGCACTCGACGCTGCTCACGGATATCGTGCCCGTTCGGTTGTGAACATCGATGCGCTCGCCCTGCTCGTCGTCGATCCGGCAGAACGGCATCTCACCTATAGCACGGGCACCTCGCCTGCCGATGCCCATGACCTTATCGACTGGGACATGGCCGAAGCGACGCTGCACGGGCGAACGATGCAGCTTGCGCAACCGGACGAACAGGGCGCGCATCCACTCTTGGCCTATGTCCCGGCGCTCGAAGCTTCAAACTGGGATCTTCCGGACGAGGTGAAGGGGCTTCTGGCCGAGGCGCCCCGACGGCGTGTGCTCGTCGTCACCACCTCGGCCGTGCCCCTAAAGCCCCTGCGGCGCGCCTGCGCCGCCTTCGGGATGACCGGCCTTGAAACCCGTGTCGTCGAGGCGACGCTCCACACGGGCAGCATCCGCGCTGGCGCCGCGGCCGCCAAGCTGAGCTATGCGACCGCGCGCGAAGCCATGTCGTCGGCGCTAGCGAAGGTCGGCGTCGCACGTATGCCGGGACTTCTGCATCGCCTGTCGCTGCTGTCGCTCGGTATCTTTCCCAACCGCGAAGAAGCCGTTGAATTGCTCACCGACCGCTGGGGCCTCAAGCCGCGCCAGGCACAGATCGCCATGCTGCTCGCGCAAGGCCTGACGCGAGGGGATACGGCACAATCGCTCGGCCTTTCGGAGGCCACGGTCAAGAAGCAGGCCGATGTCGTCTTCCAGACCTTCGGCGTCTCGGGCGCCGCGGCCCTCGCCCGGTCCCTGAGCGCCGTCACCGCCATGCAGGCGCTGGCCGATGCAAGCCACGGCCAAGTTGGCTGGATGAGCGGCGCGGCCGAGCCGCTGCGCTTTATCGATCGCCCGGGCGGCGGCCGGATCGCCATCTCCGATTACGGTCCTGCCGGCGGTCGCCCCGTGGTCATTGTGCACAGCAGCATGACGACCCGCCATCCGCCCCGGCGGCTGGTCGCCGAACTCATGCGGAGGGGATACCGGGTGCTGGCCATCGACCGGCCCGGCTTTGGATTGACCGACGTGGCGCGAGGACGCGCCGAGAGCGATCCGTCGGATCCATTCGAGCCCGCTGCGCACGACATGCGGATCGTACTCGACCAGCTCCGGATCGAACGTGTCGACATCGTGGCGCGGGGCGGCGCGCAGGTTGTCGCCGCTTTCGCAGGTCTCTACCCGGATCGCTGCGGCGCTGTGGTCCTCGTCAATCCCGATCCCCCCGCGACGCGTGACAAACGTCGCTGGGGCGTGCTCGGTTCGTTCAAGGAAGCCTATTATCAGCGCCCCGATCTCATCTTGCCCGCCGCCCGGCTCATTACCAGGGCAATGACGCGCAGCTTCCTTGCCAAGGCGCTCCGCAAATCCATGCGCGGAAGTCCGCCCGACGAGGCGCTGGTCGCGGACGAGCACGTCATCGACGATTATTACCGCGCGATACGCATGTTCACCACTGGCCGCCTGGCGGGATATGTGCGCGAACAGGCAGCCTTGGCCCAGGGGATCAGCGGCGATTACGCGATCGACGGCAGCGGATGGTCGGTGCTGCTCGGCGCGCATGACACCTTGTCCGAGCCTGGAACGGCCCTCGCCTATTGGCGCGAACGCATTCCCGCCGCCTCCTTTGAGGTTCTCGAAAACCACGGGCGCCTCATGGCCTACGCGGCCCCTGAACTGATATCGGACCGCCTCGCCATGGCCGGCGCAATCAAACGCCCCGCATGAGCGAGGGTATGAGCGGTGCGAGTTCGCTGGCGAGATAGCCGATCGGCCCCATCGTTTCCCCAAGGCGTCGTCCCGCCTCGCCATGGAGCCATATGCCCCACGCGGAGGCTTGAAGCGGAGACAATCCCTGGGCGCCGAGGCCTCCTATCAGGCCTGCCAGCACGTCACCCGATCCGCTGACAGCAAGGCCCGATCCGCCTCCGGCATAGGAAAGGCAGATATCGTCCGCGATCAAATAGCTTGTGGCACCCTTGACCATGACCGCCGCGCCGAAACGGTCCTGCGCCCGTGCAAGCGCGGCGAGCGGATCGCGCGATACCTCCTCCCTCTCGGCACGCAGCAGAGCTGCAAGCTCGCCTTCGTGCGGTGTGAGGACAATCTGGTCGCCCCGCGCGGCGATCGCAGCGACATGATCGGCAGCGACACGCAGCGCAGCAGCGTCGAGGAGCAGAAAGAGATGCTTGGGTAGCCTTGGCAAAAGCGCCGCCAAGAGCGCGCGGGCGGTCTTTTCTTCGCCCATTGCCGGACCGATGACAATGGCGTCAAAATGGCCGATCTCGCCCACCAGAAGATCGGCGCTCTCGGGCGCAATTTCCCCGCTGTCGGTCTCGGGAAGCGCGAGGACCGCGCAGGCGGGAGCCGCGATACCCGCCGCAATCGCGGCCGACGCGATGGTTGCGATGGTGACTTTGCCGGCGCCTGCCCGAAACGCCGCCTCGGCGGTCAGGAGCATTCCCCCGGGCACCTGGCGGCAGCCGCCGATCAGGAGCACGCGCCCGCGGCTGTTCTTGTCGATATTGCCGCGATGATCGGGAAGCGGGTTTGCTTTCAGCCACCCCGTGTCGAGCGCGACCGGATCAGCCACGCGCGGCAACCATCGCATCAGGCTCGCGGGTTACCGGCACCTTGCGCTTGATCGGAGCCGTCACATTATAGCGCGCGAGCACAAGGGCGCCGTCACGGCCCGCATCCGGGTCGAGACGATATTCGGTTATCGCGCAATTGGCGACGTCCCCCTCGCGGTCGATCGCGAGAATTTCCGCCTCCGACAGATTTTCGATGATCGTGCGCAGGCAAAGCACCACCACCTGGTGCGCCACGATCATCACGCGGCGTCCCCCATAATGGAGCGAGACGGTGTCGAGGAGCGAACGAAGCCGCAATATGACGTCGCACCAGCTCTCGCCTCCAGGGGGGCGGTGATAGAATTTGCCGAGCAGGCTTCGAAATTCAGCCTGCTCGGGGTCCGCTGCTGCAATTCCGAGGCTGGTAAGACCATCGAGGATGCCGAACTCCTTTTCGCGCAGACGCTCGTCGATACAGATATTCTCTTCCGCCTCGCAGCCGCCCGCCTCGCGAAAAATCTCGGCGGTTTGGACCGCTCGGACATAAGGTGAGGCAAGCATGACTTCGGGCCGCGCGCCGGCCTCGCCGGCCGCGAACCATTCGCCAAGCGCGCGTGCCTGCTCGATCCCCAGGGCGGAGAGCGGCACGTCGACGTCGCGGTGGTCGAGCTTGATGCGCTCGGCACCCGACGCGTGCGCGGCATCGCGCGCCACATTGCCTGCGCTTTGCCCGTGGCGCACAACCCAAAGCGTGGAAGGCCAGCGCGGCGTCACCGAAAATTCTCTTTCATGACCATCCAACGCCGCGAGGCCGAAGCGGTTGCCAGCGCCATGGGGGTCGGAAGATGGTGCGCTCAGGCCTGCTCCATGGCCTGCACGGCGCGGACGGTTCCGCGAGCCATACCGGGCTTCAGCACGATCTTGGTGTAGAGATTTTGCTCGTCGTGCCAGTGCCGGTACATGTCGGCGGCATCCTCGAGCGATGCGTGGTGCGAGATGAGCGAAACCGTATCGAACTTGCCCTCGCGGATCATGCGCAATAGCTCACCGGTGTAGCGCTGGACATGCGTCTGCCCGCTTTTCACCGTCAGCCCCTTCTCCATCAGCTGGCCGAGCGGAAACTTGTCAGCGAACCCGCCATAGACGCCGGGGATCGACAGGCGGCCGCCCTTGCGGCACGCAAGAATCGCCTGGCGCAGCGCATGCGGGCGCTCGGTCGCAAGGTAGAATTTCGCTTTCACCTGATCGACGACATTGTCGAGCGTGAAGCCGTGACTTTCCATGCCGACGCAATCAATGCAGGCATCAGGTCCGATGCCGCCGGTCATCTCGTCGAGTGCCTCGCGCACGTCGACCTCGCGATAGTCGAGCACCTCGGCTCCATATTTGCGCGCGAGCGCAAGGCGCGTCGGGAAATGGTCTATTGCAATCACCCTCGCCGCCCCGAGAAGCAGCGCCGACTGGATCGTGAAGAGGCCGACGGGGCCACAGCCCCAGATCGCGACGGTGTCGCCAGGCTCGATGTCGGCGTTGAGGGCTGCCTGCCAGCCGGTGGGAAGAATGTCGGAGAGGAAGAGGACATCATCGTCGGCGAGATCCTCGGGAATGACGACGGGCCCCACGTCCGAATAGGGAACGCGTACATATTCCGCCTGACCGCCCGCATAGCCGCCGGTGAGATGCGCGTAGCCAAAGGCTGCCCCCATCGCGTGCCCCATCATCACGTCCGAGGCATCCCGCGTTTCGGAAGGATTGGCATTGTCGCATGCGCTATAAAGCTGGCGCTCGCAAAAGAAGCATTGCCCGCAGCTGATCGTGAAGGGGACTACGACACGCTGGCCTTTTTCGAGGGTCGATGCAGCGCCCGTGTCGACGACTTCGCCCATGAACTCATGTCCAAGGACGTCGCCGGCGCGCATTCCGGGGATATAGCGGTCGTAAAGATGAAGATCCGAGCCGCATATGGCGGTCGAGGTGACGCGCAGAATTGCATCGCGCGGGTTGACGATCTCGGGATCGGGAACGGTTTCGACGCTGACCTTGTGGCGACCCTGCCAGGTGACGGCTCGCATGATGAGCTCCTCAGATATGGGACTTTGCGGGATGTTCGGAGGCGCGTGCAGATGGGCCGGCGTTGGTGGTCACCTCGCCGGTTTCCATCAGCTGCTTGAAGCGATGAAGATCGCGCCGCGCCTGCACTTCGGGCTCGCGCTGGAGCAATTTGGCGCCCAGTCGTCCAAGGGCGCGCCCCGGGGGCTCATAGGCGAGGATGAGATGGACGTAGGTCCCCCGGCCGCCAGGGGCATCGTCGAAGCGTACCTCGCCGCTGTTTGCGATATCGCTTTCGGGTTCACTCTGCCAGCTGATCGCCTCGCCGGGTATGACGCGGGTGATGCGGTTGACGAGCGTCACCTTCCGCCCCGCGGGCGCCTTTACAGTCCAGCGCGATACACCATCGCCGAGCGGCTCAACCGTCACGACATTCTCCATGAACTCAGGGAAGCGCTCGACAGTCCACGCGGCGAAGAGCGCCTCTTTCGGCCGGTTGATCAGAAGCGATTTTCCGAACAGCGCGCGCGAGCCTTGCTTTTCCAGTGTCCAATGGGGCGCGTCGGAAATGGGCTCTGCCCTCTTCTTGCGCTTGCTGCGCTGCAAAGCTGCAAATCCAATGCCCGCCGCAGCAAGGCCAAGCCCCGCTACGGCCGTGTAAAGCGGCCGCCTATCGCCGCGCTGTTCGCCTGGCATCGACTTATCTCCTCGCTTCTTTTGCCCACCCGGCGAGAGAAGGACCCGCGCGGCGTGCCGGGGCGCCCCGCGGCACGCACGCCAGCCCATCCTTGGGCGGCGGGACAATAATCCAAATCTGTGCCCTATTGACGCTGACCCGGCTTTCGCCACGCCAACGAGAAGCCGACGGCGATTGTTCCCACCATGAGCGCATACGCCCCGCCAATTCTGCCAATTCTTGATCTGCTTTAAGATCAGGCGTTTGCGACGGGTTTTCGCAAAGCTTGCCGCGAGTTTGATCTTGGCCTGGGACCGTTGGCTGCGCAGCGAGCTTCGAGGGGCGCTTGGAACCAGTGGGCCCGCCGCTGCGCTTGAAGGAGAGCCGAAAAGGCTCGCTTCCCAGGAGCCTTTGTCGCTGCGTTGAAAGGATATGATGATGGAATGGATGATCATGGCCGTGCTTGGACCGATCCTCCTTGGTCTCGGGCTGCTTTGGGCCATCGCGAACAATCGGCGCTCGCGCGCAGAAAAGCAGCTGACGGAAGAAGCCACCCGGCAGCGGCGCGCCGAAGAACATGCCGCGGCAAAGGCGCGCGAAGCAGGCGTAGAGTAGCGGGCGGGCGAAGTGTTCCGCTATCTGCGCCGCCAGATAATGCATCTTGAGGGGGCTTTCCCGGCGCCGGCGCGGTGGCCCATCATGACTCGCGAGGGCGCCGCAGGAGCAGGTTCGATGCTCGAGCCGCAATCCGCTATCGGCGATGATGAGCTCGAAACCGGTCTTCGCCGCCTTATTATCGAAGCGCTTTTCTCGAACGCCACGGCTGCGCTCACAACCCAGGGGAATCGCATTTGAAAAATATAGTAGCGCGATGAGTTGATATGGATTCTTTGGGTGTCCTTCATAGTAAGGAGGATATCCATGTCCTGGTTTGCCGCGGCGTTTGATGATCTTCGCGATCCGCGAACGGGCAACGCGCGCCGTCACGATCTGCTGGAAGTGCTGACGATGGCG
>Ga0180222_1000152_pt1 | contig 121205 bp, 125 predicted proteins | sample eDN5th37CKraftOP_FD_151336 | JGI IMG/M metagenome (GOLD analysis project Ga0180222, IMG submission 151336) | Enriched Organic Plus compost microbial communities from Emeryville, California, USA - eDNA 5th pass 37_C Kraft OP (version 2) (version 2) ... | reverse complement strand
AAGCTGCCCGAGGGCACCGAGATGGTGATGCCGGGCGACAATGTGACGGTTGATGTCGAGCTGATCGTGCCGATCGCCATGGAGGAGCGCCTGCGCTTCGCCATCCGCGAAGGCGGCCGTACCGTCGGCGCCGGCATCGTCGCTTCGATCACTGAGTGATCGTAGCGACCGAACCAAAATCGCAAAAGGGCAGGCGCCCGATCGTCCCGTAATTCCCCGGGCAGCCTGCAACGATACACCCCGGAAAAGGCAGCTTCGGCTGCCTTTTTCTTTTCGCCGCTTGATGGCGATATGTGAGACTTCCTATATCGGCTCATTGAGGCCCGATATTCTGGACGAGTTGATCGCTTCCCTGCACTCGAGTTCCGGCTATCCGCTCATGGCGATTCCATCCCACCGTATCCATCCGCTCGCGAGCGGTCGGGTCTGGTACATATGAGCCGCCTTTGGCGAGGCCGCTGCGACAAGAGGAGGGCGAAGTTTCTTTCGGCTTGGGAGAGCTTCAGAATTAGACTTGCGGCCCAAGCAAACAGGCACTAGAAGGCGTGCACGAAACAGGCCTTCAAGGTCCTTCTAGGGGTATAGCTCAGTTGGTAGAGCGGCGGTCTCCAAAACCGCAGGTCGGGGGTTCGAGCCCCTCTGCCCCTGCCATCTTCCCATCTCATCGAACGCGATGCCATGAAAAGGCACTTGCGTGTGGAAAGAATCGGAACTATGTAAGGAGCAAGCAGACGGTGCGTGGAGCTGGGGAGCAGCTTTACGCGCCCTTGTCGTATGTGCAGAAGGTGGTGATTCGTTATCTGCATCGCGGCCAGGGTTGCAGCCGGCAAGGAACCGGGTTTCCCGGGTGCTTCAATGACAAATGAGCGATAGATGGCCTCTAGGACCACGAACCCTTTTACTTTCCTCCAGCAGGTGCGGTCGGAGACGGCAAAGGTAACCTGGCCTTCCCGTCGGGAGACTTTTATTTCGACCGCGATGGTGCTGGCATTTGCCGCTTTAGCTGCGTTTTTCTTCTTTGCCGCTGACCAGCTCATGGCCTGGGCAATCGAGTTGATTCTCGGCATCGGCGTCTGAGCCGTCCGGCGACGAAGGGAGTTATTTTTAGATGGCGCGTTGGTATATCGTCCACGCTTATTCCAATTTTGAAAAGAAGGTCGCTGAATCGATCGAGGAGCAGGCGCGCCAGAAGGGCCTCTCCAATCTCATCGAGCAGGTGGTGGTGCCGACTGAAAAGGTTGTCGAGGTCCGCCGCGGCCGCAAGGTGGATGCCGAGCGCAAGTTTTTTCCCGGCTATGTGCTGGTCAAGGCCGATCTGACGGATGCCGTGTTCTCGCTGATCAAGAACACGCCCAAGGTGACCGGTTTTCTGGGTGACTCCAAGCCTGTGCCGATCACCGAGGCAGAAGCCCAGCGCATTCTGACGCAGGTTCAGGAGGGCGTGGAACGGCCAAAGCCGTCCGTCACCTTCGAGATCGGCGAGCAGGTGCGTGTTTCCGATGGCCCGTTTGCCTCCTTCAACGGCTTCGTTCAGGAGGTGGACGAGGAGCGTTCGCGCCTCAAGGTGGAAGTTTCGATCTTCGGGCGCGCTGTGCCTGTCGATCTGGAGTTCGGCCAGGTCGAAAAGACCTGACCGGCTGTTCCGGTTTCCGGAACGAACCGGTGGAAGGAGCGGGTCGCGTAGCCGGCGACCAGAGGTTCCGCACCACCAGACTGCAACCGCCGGCTATCCGATGAAAGACGGGCCGGCATGATGACAAGGCAGATGAGAGATGGCTAAGAAAGTTGCAGGCCAGCTCAAGCTCCAGGTTCCCGCAGGTTCGGCGACGCCGTCGCCGCCCATCGGGCCTGCGCTTGGTCAGCGTGGCATCAATATCATGGAGTTCTGCAAGGCGTTCAACGCGCAGAGCCAGGATCTGGAGAAGGGTTCGCCCATCCCGGTGGTCATTACCTACTATCAGGACAAGTCCTTCACCTTCACCATGAAGACTCCGCCGGTGACCTACTTCCTGAAGAAGGCGGCGAATCTGAAGTCGGGCTCGAAGGAGCCGGGCAAGCAGTCCGCCGGCCAGATTTCGCGGGACAAGGTGCGCGAGATCGCCGAGGCAAAGATGAAGGATTTGAACGCGAACGACGTGGAAGCCGCCATGCGTATGGTGGAAGGCTCCGCCCGTTCCATGGGTCTCGAGATTGTAGGGTAAGGCGATGGCGAAGATCTCCAAGCGTGTGGCCAAGAGCCGCGAAGGTGTCGATCGCAACCGTCTTTATTCTCTCGATGAGGCGGTGAAGGTGATCAAGGAGCGGGCGAGCGCCAAGTTCGACGAGACCGTCGAGGTTGCGATGAATCTCGGCGTCGATCCGCGGCATGCCGACCAGATGGTCCGCGGCGTGGTCAATCTGCCGAACGGCACGGGCCGCTCCGTGCGCGTCGCCGTTTTCGCCAAGGGCGACAAGGCGGACGAGGCGAGGGCTGCAGGCGCCGACGTCGTTGGTGCCGAGGATCTCGTGGAGACGGTGCAGAAGGGCGAGATCAATTTCGACCGCTGCATCGCGACGCCGGACATGATGCCGCTCGTCGGCCGTCTCGGCAAGGTGCTGGGCCCCCGCGGCCTCATGCCGAACCCGAAGGTCGGTACGGTGACTGCGGATGTAGCTGCCGCCGTGAAGGCTTCCAAGGGCGGCGCCGTCGAGTTCCGTGTGGAGAAGGCCGGTATCGTTCATGCGGGCGTCGGCAAGGTCTCTTTCGACGACAAGGCAATCGCCGAGAATGTGCGTGCCTTCGCCGACGCGGTGATCAAGGCGAAGCCCACGGGCGCCAAGGGTAACTACCTGAAGCGCGTCTCGATTACCTCGACCATGGGCCCGGGCCTGAAGGTCGATTTGTCGACCCTCGCGGCTTCGTGATTTTTGCGGGGAGGGTGCTTCCTCCCCGCCCTATTCGGGCCGCAAGGCCCGGATCCGGAGGATTTCCTCCGGACATCCTGTCCGAGATTGCAGGCGGCTCGCCTTAATTCTGATGAAGGGCCTGCATGAGACGGGTAAGACCGGACAAAGGCCTGGGAAACAGGTCGATGAAAGGTTCGAACCGTGTTTGCCTTTTGCTCGAATACCGGCTGGTTGCCGGAGCGGCGAAAGGGGGCAGGATCCTCGAGCGTCGTTCGGGTGATCCCTAACCGGAAAGCCCGGCCGGCAAAAGGCAACCCGGCGCAGCACTCAGTGAGGCGCCGTTAACTGGAGAAGGCTGTGGAAAGAGCGGAAAAACGCGAATTCGTCGCGGACCTGAACCAGGTGTTCCAGAACACCGGATCAGTGGTCGTGGCAACATATGCCGGTCTCACCGTCGCGCAGATGAACGACCTCAGGTCGAAGATGCGTGCGGCGGGCGGGAGCGTCAAGGTCGCGAAGAACCGTCTCGCCAAGATCGCTCTTCAGGGTACTCCGTCCGAAGGCATTCAGGCCCTGTTTCAGGGGCAAACCCTGATTGCCTATTCGGATGATCCGGTTGCTGCTCCGAAGGTCGCGAGCGATTTCGCCAAGGGGAATGACAATCTCGTCATTCTCGGCGGCGCGATGGGCGCGACCACGCTCGACGCTGACGGCGTGAAGGCGCTTGCCTCGCTGCCGTCGCTGGATGAGCTCAGAGCAAGAATCGTCGGCATGATCCAAACGCCGGCGACCCGGATCGCCCAGATCGTCAACGCTCCTGCGGGCCAGCTTGCCCGCGTCGTTGGCGCCTATGCCCGGAAGGACGAGGTGGCGTGAGGCAGTTCCTCACCACCAGAAGCAACACTGTTCGAACACGTAAGGAAATGAAAAATGGCTGATCTTGCGAAGATCGTTGAAGACCTCTCGAGCCTCACCGTCCTGGAGGCGGCCGAGCTTTCGAAGATGCTTGAAGAGAAGTGGGGCGTCTCCGCGGCTGCTCCGGTCGCCGTCGCCGCTGCTGCCGGCGGTGGTGCAGCTCCGGCTGCCGCTGCCGAGGAGAAGACCGAGTTCGACGTCATCCTCACTGACGCCGGCGCCCAGAAGATCAACGTGATCAAGGAAGTGCGCGCGATCACCGGTCTGGGCCTGAAAGAGGCCAAGGACCTGGTCGAGGGCGCGCCGAAGCCGGTCAAGGAAGCCGTGGCGAAGGACGAGGCCGAGAAGATCAAGGCCCAGCTCGAAGGCGCAGGCGCCAAGGTCGAGCTGAAGTAAGCTCCGCAGGCTCCGCGGGCGGATATCCGCCCGCGGGCCAGGCGGAAAGGGATCATGAAAACCTTTTTCCTGAGGGCCGAAAGCGGCTTTCAGGAAACGGGTTTTTCCCCGTTTAGAATGGCCGCTCTCGGGGGCGGCCGGAAGCAGGCAAGCGGCAGGCAAGGAGCGACGATGGCCCAGACCCAGACATTCAACGGTCGCAGGCGCGTACGCAAGTTTTTCGGGAAGATTCCGGAAGTTGCGGAGATGCCGAACCTTATCGAGGTTCAGAAAGCATCCTATGACCAGTTCCTCATGGTCGAGGAGCCCGAGGGCGGGCGCCCCGACGAGGGATTGCAGGCAGTCTTCAAGTCGGTGTTCCCGATCTCTGATTTCGCAGGGACGGCGATGCTCGAATTCGTGAAGTACGAGTTCGAGGCTCCCAAATTCGACGTCGAGGAATGCCGCCAGCGCGACCTCACCTATGCAGCGCCGCTGAAAGTGACGCTGCGCCTCATCGTGTTTGATGTCGATGAGGACACGGGTGCGAAGTCCATCAAGGACATCAAGGAGCAGGACGTCTATATGGGCGACATGCCGCTCATGACGGACAACGGCACCTTTATCATCAACGGCACCGAGCGTGTGATCGTCTCGCAGATGCACCGGTCACCGGGCGTCTTCTTCGACCACGACAAGGGCAAGTCGCATTCGAGCGGCAAGTTGCTTTTCGCTGCGCGCGTCATCCCCTATCGCGGGTCCTGGCTCGACATCGAGTTCGATGCCAAGGACATCGTCTATGCGCGCATCGACCGCCGGCGCAAGATCCCGGTCACGTCCTTGCTCATGGCGCTTGGGATGGACGGCGAGGAGATTCTCTCGACCTTCTACAACAAGCTCACCTTCATCCGTGACGGCGAGAACTGGCGCATTCCTTTCTCGGCCGAACGTTTCCGCGGCATGAAGGCCACCGCCGACATCATCGACGCCGACACGGGCGAGGTGGTGCTGGAAGCCGGCAAGAAGATGACCGCGCGCATGGCGCGGCAGCTTGCCGACAAAGGCCTCAAGGCGATCCGCGCCACCGAGGACGATCTGCTCGGCAACTACCTCGCCGAGGACATCGTCAATATGGAGACGGGCGAGATCTATCTCGAGGCCGGCGACGAGATCGATGAAAAGACCCTGAAGGTTCTGCTCGATACGGCGGGCGGCGAGGTCAATTTCCTCGACATCGACCATGTCAATATCGGCGGCTATATCCGCAATACGCTGGTGGCCGACAAGAACGAGAACCGCCAGGATGCGCTGTTCGACATCTACCGTGTCATGCGGCCGGGCGAGCCCCCGACGCTAGAAACGGCGGAGGCGATGTTCCATTCGCTGTTCTTCGACCCCGAGCGCTACGACCTTTCGGCCGTGGGCCGCGTGAAGATGAACATGCGGCTTGAACTCGATTGCCCCGACACCGTGCGCGTGCTGCGCAGGGAAGATATCGTGGCAGTCGTCAGGACGCTGGTCGAGCTGCGGGACGGCAAGGGCGAGATCGACGACATCGACAATCTCGGCAACCGCCGCGTGCGCTCGGTGGGCGAGCTGATGGAGAATCAATACCGTCTCGGCCTGCTCCGCATGGAGCGCGCGATCAAGGAGCGCATGTCGTCGATCGAGATCGACACGGTCATGCCGCAGGACCTGATCAACGCGAAGCCGGCGGCTGCCGCCGTGCGCGAGTTCTTCGGTTCCTCGCAGCTCTCGCAGTTCATGGACCAGACGAACCCACTGTCGGAGATTACCCACAAGCGGCGCCTGTCGGCGCTCGGCCCGGGCGGTCTTACGCGGGAGCGCGCCGGCTTCGAAGTGCGCGACGTGCATCCGACGCATTATGGCCGCATCTGCCCGATCGAGACGCCTGAAGGCCCGAATATCGGCCTCATCAACTCGCTCGCGACCTTCGCCCGCGTCAACAAATACGGCTTCATCGAGACGCCGTATCGCAAGATCGTGGACGGCAAGGTGACGGAGGACGTCGTCTATCTCTCCGCCATGGAGGAGGCGAAGCACTATGTCGCTCAGGCGAATGCCGTCATCGATGAGAATGGTGGTTTCGCCGACGAGTTCGTGGTCTGCCGCCACGGCGGCGAGGTCATGATGGCTCCGCGTGAGAACGTGGATCTGATGGACGTGTCTCCGAAGCAGCTCGTTTCGGTCGCTGCGGCCCTCATCCCGTTCCTCGAGAACGACGACGCCAACCGCGCGCTGATGGGCTCGAACATGCAGCGTCAGGCCGTGCCGCTGGTGCGTGCTGAGGCGCCCTTCGTGGGCACCGGCATGGAGCCGGTCGTGGCGCGTGACTCCGGCGCGGCGATCGCCGCCCGCCGGACGGGCATCGTCGACCAGGTGGACGCGACGCGTATCGTTATCCGTGCCACGGAAGACGTGGATGCCTCCCAATCGGGCGTCGACATCTACCGGCTGCAGAAGTTCCAGCGCTCGAACCAGAACACCTGCATCAACCAGCGTCCGCTGGTGCGTGTGGGCGACAAGGTCAACAAGGGCGACATCATTGCCGACGGCCCGTCGACGGATCTCGGCGATCTGGCGCTCGGCCGGAACGTGCTCGTGGCCTTCATGCCCTGGAACGGCTACAACTACGAGGACTCGATCCTTCTTTCCGAGCGCATTGTGCGTGACGACATCTTCACCTCGATCCACATCGAGGAGTTCGAGGTGATGGCGCGCGACACGAAGCTTGGGCCCGAAGAGATCACGCGCGACATTCCGAACGTTTCGGAAGAGGCTCTGAAGAACCTCGACGAGGCCGGCATCGTCTATATCGGCGCGGAAGTGCAGCCGGGTGACATCCTGGTCGGCAAGATCACGCCGAAGGGCGAAAGCCCGATGACGCCGGAGGAGAAGCTTCTGCGCGCCATCTTCGGTGAGAAGGCCTCCGACGTTCGCGACACGTCCATGCGCATGCCGCCCGGCACCTACGGGACGGTGGTCGAGGTGCGCGTCTTCAACCGCCATGGTGTGGAAAAAGACGAGCGCGCCATGGCCATCGAGCGGGAAGAGATCGAGCGTCTTGCAAAGGACCGCGACGACGAGCAGTCGATCCTCGACCGCAACGTTTACGCGCGTCTGTCGGAAATGTTGATCGGCAAGGAAGCGATCGCCGGACCGAAGGGCTTCAAGAAGGGTGCTACGCTCACGAAGGAACTTCTGGACGAGTATCCCCGTTCGCAGTGGTGGCAGTTCGCCGTTGAGGACGAGAAGCTGCAGAGCGAGCTGGAAGCGCTTCGGGCTCAGTACGACGAATCCAAGAATGCGCTGCAGCAGCGCTTCATGGACAAGGTCGAGAAGGTGCAGCGCGGCGACGAGATGCCCCCCGGCGTCATGAAGATGGTCAAGGTCTTCGTGGCCGTGAAGCGCAAGATGCAGCCTGGAGACAAGATGGCCGGCCGGCACGGCAACAAGGGCGTTGTGTCCAGAATCGTGCCCATCGAGGACATGCCGTTCCTCGAGGATGGCACTCACGTGGACATCGTTCTGAACCCGTTGGGTGTGCCGAGCCGCATGAATGTGGGCCAGATCCTGGAGACGCATCTGGGCTGGGCATGCGCAGGCATGGGCCGCCAGATCGGCGAGCTGATCGACGCTTATAAGGAGCAGGGCAATATCCAGCCGCTCCGCGCGAAGATCGAGACGCTGATTCCGGACAACGACCGCAACGAGCCTGTCCGTGCCTATGACGACGAAAGCATCGTCCGTCTAGGCGAGCAGATGCGTCGCGGTGTCTCCATTGCCACGCCCGTTTTCGACGGCGCGCACGAATCCGACATCAACCAGATGCTGGAGGAGGCGGGCCTCAATTCAAGCGGGCAGGTGACGCTCTATGACGGGCGGACCGGCGAGGCTTTCGACCGCAAGGTGACCGTGGGCTACATCTATATGCTGAAGCTTCATCACCTGGTGGACGACAAGATCCACGCGCGTTCAATCGGTCCCTACTCGCTCGTCACCCAGCAGCCGCTCGGCGGAAAGGCGCAGTTCGGCGGTCAGCGCTTCGGCGAAATGGAGGTCTGGGCTCTGGAAGCCTACGGCGCTGCCTACACGCTGCAGGAGATGCTCACCGTCAAGTCGGACGACGTGGCCGGCCGCACCAAGGTCTACGAGGCCATCGTGCGCGGCGACGACACGTTCGAGGCGGGCATCCCGGAGAGCTTCAACGTTCTCGTCAAGGAAATGCGGTCGCTCGGGCTCAACGTGGAGCTGGAAAACTCCACGCGCTACGACACGCCGCCGGCGCTGCCCGAAGCAGCCGAATAAAGGCAATACCGGCACGCCGCGGCCAGTCTGCGGCGTGCAAGACCCCTGATGGAGCGGCTTTCGCAACAACGAAGATCGTTTTGCCTTCGGAAGCCCGCCATCGCACCGTGATTAAGGGACGAGGAGTCCCGCAAAGGAGATCGGCATGAACCAAGAGGTCATGAACCTGTTCAACCCTCAGGCGCCGGCACAGACCTTCGATTCCATCCGGATTTCGCTCGCGAGCCCGGAGAAGATCCTGTCCTGGTCCTACGGCGAGATCAAGAAGCCGGAGACGATCAACTACCGCACCTTCAAGCCGGAGCGGGACGGGCTCTTCTGTGCGCGTATTTTCGGTCCGATCAAGGACTATGAGTGCTTGTGCGGCAAGTACAAGCGCATGAAGTACAAGGGCGTCATCTGCGAGAAGTGCGGCGTGGAAGTGACGCTCTCCCGCGTTCGCCGCGAGCGCATGGGCCATATCGAGCTCGCCGCGCCGGTCGCGCATATCTGGTTCCTGAAGTCGCTGCCCTCGCGCATCGGCACGCTGCTCGATATGACCCTCAAGGATATCGAGCGGGTTCTCTATTTCGAGAACTACATCGTGACCGAGCCGGGCCTGACCGCGCTCAAGCAGAATCAGCTCCTCTCCGAAGAGGAGTACATGATGGCCGTCGACGAATATGGCGAGGATTCCTTCACCGCCATGATCGGCGCCGAGGCGATTCATCACCTGCTCGCCAGCATGGAGCTTGAGAAGATCGCAGGCGATCTCCGCTCGGAGCTCGCCTCGACGACGTCGGACCTGAAGCAGAAGAAGCTTCTGAAGCGACTGAAGGTCGTCGAGAACTTCCTCGAATCCGGCAATCGCCCGGAGTGGATGGTCATGAAAATCATCCCGGTCATCCCGCCGGACCTGCGTCCGCTGGTGCCGCTCGACGGTGGCCGCTTCGCGACCTCGGATCTCAATGATCTCTACCGCCGCGTCATCAACCGCAACAATCGTCTGAAGCGGCTGATCGAGCTCAAGGCGCCGGGCATCATCATCCGCAACGAGAAGCGTATGCTGCAGGAGGCCGTGGACGCACTGTTCGACAACGGCCGCCGCGGACGCGTCATCACGGGCGCCAACAAGCGTCCGCTGAAGTCGCTCTCCGATATGCTGAAGGGCAAGCAGGGCCGCTTCCGTCAGAACCTGCTCGGCAAGCGCGTCGACTATTCCGGCCGCTCGGTCATCGTGACGGGCCCGGAGCTCAAGCTGCATCAGTGCGGCTTGCCGAAGAAGATGGCGCTGGAGCTGTTCAAGCCGTTCATCTATGCGCGGCTCGACGCCAAGGGCTATTCTTCGACGGTCAAGCAGGCCAAGAAGCTGGTGGAGAAGGAGAAGCCGGAGGTCTGGGATATCCTGGACGAGGTTATCCGTGAGCATCCCGTGCTCCTGAACCGCGCGCCGACGCTGCACCGCCTTGGCATCCAGGCTTTCGAGCCGGTGCTGATCGAGGGCAAGGCGATCCAGCTCCATCCGCTGGTCTGCACCGCCTTCAACGCTGACTTCGACGGCGACCAGATGGCGGTCCACGTGCCGCTTTCGCTGGAAGCGCAGCTCGAAGCGCGCGTCCTGATGATGTCGACCAACAACATCCTGCACCCGGCTTCCGGTGCGCCGATCATCGTGCCGTCGCAGGACATGGTTCTTGGACTTTATTACCTGTCCATCATGAACCAGAACGAGCCGGGCGAGGGGATGGTATTCGCCGACATGGGCGAGCTGCAGCATGCGCTGGAGACGAAGGTCGTCACGCTGCACACCAAGGTCAAAGGCAGGTTCAAGACCGTGGACGAGAACGGCAATCCCGTTTCCAAGATCTACGAAACGACACCTGGCCGTATGATCATTGGTGAGCTCCTGCCGAAGAACCACAATGTGCCCTTCGACATCTGCAACCAGGAGATGACCAAGAAGAACATCTCGAAGATGATCGACACGGTCTATCGCCATTGCGGCCAGAAGGAGACGGTGATCTTCTGCGACCGCATCATGCAGCTTGGCTTCAGCCACGCCTGCAAGGCGGGCATCTCCTTCGGCAAGGATGACATGGTCATTCCGGAGACGAAGGCGAACCTGATCGCGGAGACCGAAGCGCTCGCGAAGGAATACGAGCAACAGTACAATGACGGTCTGATCACGCAGGGCGAGAAGTACAACAAGGTCGTCGATGCCTGGGCCAAATGCTCCGAGCGTGTTGCCGACGAGATGATGAAGCGCATCAAGGCGGTTGAGTTCGACGATGGCGGACGCCAGAGGCCGATGAACTCGATCTACATGATGTCGCATTCCGGTGCCCGCGGTTCGCCGGCCCAGATGCGTCAGCTTGCCGGCATGCGCGGCCTGATGGCCCGCCCGGACGGCTCGATCATCGAGACGCCGATCATCTCGAACTTCAAGGAAGGCCTGACCGTGATGGAGTACTTCAACTCCACGCACGGCGCGCGTAAGGGCCTCGCCGACACCGCGCTCAAGACCGCCAACTCGGGTTACTTGACCCGTCGTCTGGTGGACGTGGCGCAGGACTGCATTGTCACGGTCAAGGATTGCGGCACCGACAAGGGCCTCACCATGCAGCCGATCGTGGATGCGGGCCAGGTCGTGGCTTCCATCGGTCAGCGCGTTCTGGGCCGCACCGCGCTGGAAGATGTGCTGCATCCGGTCTCGGGCGAGGTGATCGTTCCGGCTGGGCGTCTCATCGACGAGCGGGATGTGGAGGCGATCGAAGCCGCAAGCATCCAGACCGTGCGCATTCGCTCCGCCCTTACCTGCGAAGTCAGGAACGGGGTCTGCGCCACCTGCTACGGGCGCGATCTGGCACGCGGCACGCCGGTCAATCTCGGCGAGGCTGTCGGCGTCATCGCGGCGCAGTCGATCGGCGAGCCGGGCACGCAGCTCACCATGCGTACGTTCCACATGGGCGGCACCGCGCAGGTCGTGGATCAGTCGTTCCTCGAAGCATCCTTTGAGGGCACGGTGAAGATCCGCAACCGCAACGTGGTGCGCAACTCGGATGGCCATCTTGTGGTCATGGGGCGCAACATGGCGGTGCTCATCCTGGACGAAGGCGGTAATGAGCGCGCTTCGCACCGGGTCTCCTACGGCTCGCGCATCTATGTGGACGAGGGCGACAAGGTGAAGCGTGGTCAGCGTATCGCCGAGTGGGACCCGTACACGCGTCCGATGCTGACGGAAGTGGAAGGCACCGTGGCATTCGAGGACCTGGTGGACGGCATTTCGGTGCAGGAAACCACGGACGAATCGACCGGCATCACCAAGCGCGAGGTCATCGACTGGCGGTCGACGCCGCGCGGTTCGGACCTCAAGCCGGCGATCACGATCCTCGACTCCAAGGGCAAGGTGGCGAAGCTGGCCCGTGGCGGCGATGCGCGCTTCCTCCTCTCGGTGGAGACTGTTCTGTCGGTGGACTCGGGTGCAAAGGTCAGGCCGGGCGACGTGATTGCACGTATCCCGACCGAGAGCGCGCGCACCAAGGACATCACGGGTGGTCTGCCGCGCGTGGCCGAACTGTTCGAGGCACGTCGTCCGAAGGACCATGCCATCATTGCCGAAATCGATGGCACGGTGCGCTTCGGCCGCGACTACAAGAACAAGCGCCGCATCATCATCGAGCCGCATGACTCGACGCTGGAGCCGGTTGAGTATCTCATCCCGAAGGGCAAGCCGTTCCATCTTCAGGACGGCGACGTCATCGAGAAGGGCGACTTCATTCTGGACGGCAATCCGGCGCCGCACGACATCCTGGCGATCAAGGGCGTGGAAGCTCTGGCTTCCTATCTCGTCAACGAGATCCAGGAGGTCTACCGGCTGCAGGGCGTGTTGATCAACGACAAGCACATTGAGGTGATCGTTCGCCAGATGCTGCAGAAGGTCGAGATCACGGCTGCGGGCGATTCGACCTATATCCCCGGCGACCATGTGGATCAGGTCGAGTTCGACGAGATCAATGACCGTTTGATCGAGGAAGGCAAGAAGCCTGCGGAGGCTCAGCCGGTGCTGCTCGGCATCACCAAGGCTTCGCTGCAGACGCCGTCCTTCATCTCCGCCGCCTCCTTCCAGGAAACGACACGCGTGCTGACCGAGGCGGCCGTTGCCGGCAAGATCGACACGCTGCAGGGCCTGAAGGAGAACGTCATCGTCGGCCGCCTCATCCCGGCGGGCACCGGTGGTGCGATGGCGCAGATCCGCCGCATCGCCCGGTCGCGCGACGATCTGATCCTCGACGAGCGGCGCAAGGAGTCCGGCGTGGAGATGGTCAATCCTGTCCTCGCAGACATGACCGGCCAGCCGGCCGAGTAACGGCCGGCCGCGAACAAAACAAAAAAGCCGCCGGTCAAACCGGCGGCTTTTTTCTTGAGGAACTGGCTCAAAGCAGAACGGATAGAAGAGGGAGGTTAGTCCTTCTCGTCAAAAGTGACGATTGCGATTTCGCCTTGGGTCGCTCCCTGCCAAGCCGAGAGATGTGGCTCCTCGTCCGGAGCGCCCTCCATCTCGCCGATCTGATCGAGTTCGGCCTCCGCGTAACCCTCCTGGGCAAGAGCCTCGAGGGCGAGACGCACGGCGGTGTCATCGTCCGGCGCCGTCAGGAGCACATGGACGCCTTCGCTGGCCTTTCCCTGTTCGCGCCAGACGCGCCCGGTGATGATTGTGACGGGCGGGCTTTCGTTATCGTTCATTTGAAGTGCTCCGGTTCTGCTCGCCCTCGCGGGCTGCTCACGAGAGCATTTATGGCGAGAGAGGAGCGGGGCAAGGGAGGCGGCTCAGTGATGCCGCCACGGCTTAAATGGAAAAACTGGTCCCGCAGCCGCAGGAAGCCACGGCGTTCGGGTTCTTGATCTGAAAGGATTGCCCAATCAGATCGTCAACGAAATCGATGACCGAGCCGCCCATATAGACCAGGGAAAGCTCGTCGATGAAGACCATGGCCCCGTCTCTTTCAATAACGACATCGTCCTCATTGCGGTCGGCCACGAGTTCGAACTTGTAGGAAAAGCCGGAGCAGCCGCCGCCTTCGACAGAAACGCGCAGCGCCTTCTTGTCCGCTTCCGCCGCGAGGATCCTGACAATCCGCTTCGCAGCGGCATCGGTCAGTTCGACACCCTTCATTTCCGTCTTGGCATCGATGCCCATGGGTTCACCTTGCTTTCGTCGATACCAGATAGGTATGAACGGGGGAGCGGCGAGTCAACATGCTGAGCAATGACAGGCCAGGCAAATCTTGAAGGCATTGGTTTCGGCTACAGGCCCCGGGCGGCCTATGCCTGTGATCCCGCGCGTTCGCGCGGCCGCTTCTGTCCGGAACCCGAGAGCCCGACACGGACCCCGTTCCAGCGCGACCGCGACCGCATCATTCATTCCACGGCCTTCCGGCGGCTGAAGCATAAGACACAGGTCTTCATCGCGCACGAAGGCGACCATTACCGCACGAGGCTCACCCACTCGATCGAGGTGGCGCAGATCGCCCGCGCTCTGGCACGCGCGCTGCGCTGCGACGAGGATCTCGCTGAAGCTATCGCCCTCGTGCACGATTTCGGCCACACACCCTTCGGCCATACAGGCGAGGATGCGTTGAATGAAAAGATGGCACCCTGGGGCGGCTTCGACCACAACGCTCAATCGCTTCGGATCGTGACGAGACTGGAACGGCGTTATGCCGAGTTCGATGGGCTCAATCTTACCTGGGAAACGCTCGAAGGATTGGTCAAGCACAACGGTCCGCTGACGGACTCGACGGGCGGTGGCCTACAAGGGCCGGTGCCTCCCGCGATCCTTAATTACTCGCAGCTGCATGATCTGGAGTTGAACCGCTTTGCGAGCGTAGAGGCACAATGCGCTGCAATTGCTGATGATATTGCCTATAATGCACACGATATCGATGACGGATTGCGGGCCGGTCTGCTGACGCTCGACATGCTGCGGGACGTGACATTGCCGGGCCGCATCCTGCGGACAGTCGGCGAGCTCTATCCACACCTTGATCCGGTGCGTACGGGGCATGAACTGATGCGGCGGCAGATCACCATCATGGTGGAAGACGTGATCACAACCGCCAAGAAAAACGTCGAGGAAGTGAAACCGGCCTCCGTCGAGGACGTGCATGATGCCGGTCGCCCGATCGTTACCTTTTCAGAGTCGATGGCGTCGGAGGAGAAGGAGCTGAAGGGGTTTCTCTATCGCAATCTCTATCGCCATCCATCCGTCGTTGCCGTGCGGCGCGTAGCCGACCGCATCGTCCGCGATCTCTTCGATGTCTATTTCGCCGATCCGCGCCAGATGCCGGAGGGTTGGCGCGAGGGTCTGGATTGCGCGGAAGAACGCATCAAGGCACGCGATGTGGCGGATTTCCTTGCCGGCATGACGGACACCTACGCGCTCAAGGAATACGAGCGGCTATTTGACCACACTCCGGATTTGCGTTAGGCGCAGGCGATTGGGCTTGTGGCCATGTGCCGCCAGCAGCGAAATCAATCCAGGACCGGGTCCATGAACATTTTCGCCGATTTCTCCGATCGGGTTATCGATGCCGTAAAGACGCTGGGGTTGAAGCCGAAGGATGGTGGAGATCTCGATCTCTCTCGCGTTGCGGTCGAGCCGCCCCGCGATCCCAGCCATGGCGACATTGCGACCAACGCTGCAATGGTGCTGTCGAAGGCGGTCGGCGAAAACCCGCGCACGCTTGGTGAGAGACTTGCGGCAGTGCTCGGCGGGGACCCGGACGTGGCCGAGGCAAGCGTGGCAGGTCCGGGGTTTGTCAATCTCCGGCTGAGCGATGCCTTCTGGCAGGCCCGCTTGGGTGAGATGCTGGTGCTCGCCGGTGACTATGGCCGTTCCGAAATGGGCAAGGGCCACAAGATCAACGTCGAATATGTCTCGGCCAATCCAACCGGGCCCATGCATGTCGGCCATTGCCGCGGCGCGGTCGTGGGGGATGCGCTCGCCAACCTTTTGGCTTTTGCAGGCTATGACGTTACCCGGGAATATTACATCAACGATGCTGGCGCGCAGATTGACGTGCTCGGCCGCTCGGTGCTGATGCGCTATCGCGAAGCGTTGGGCGAAAACATCGGCCAGATCCCGGAAGGTCTATATCCCGGCGATTATCTGGAGCCGGTCGGCAAGGCGTTAGCCGACGAATACGGCACCAAACTCCTGGAAATGCCGGCGCCCGAGGCACTGAAGATCGCCAAGGACACGGCGATCGACGCCATGATGGCCATGATCCGCGACGACCTCGCGGCACTCAACGTGCATCATGACGTGTTCTTCTCCGAGCGCTCGCTGCATGCAGCCAACGGAGCAGCGATCCGCTCGGCGATCAACGATCTGACGCTCAAGGGCCATGTCTACAAGGGCAAGCTGCCGCCACCAAAAGGGCAGGTCGCAGAGGACTGGGAAGACCGGGAGCAAACCCTTTTCCGGTCCACCGAAGTGGGTGATGACATCGACCGGCCGCTGATCAAGTCGGACGGCACGTTCACCTATTTCGCGGCCGACGTGGCCTATATGAAGGATAAATACGCCCGCAAGTTCGAGCACCTGATCTATGTGCTCGGCGCCGATCATGGCGGCTATGTAAAGCGGCTGGAAGCGCTGGCGCGTGCAATCTCTGACGGGAAATTGCATTTGACCGTGTTGCTGTGCCAACTCGTGAAACTCTTCCGCAACGGCGAACCGGTTCGCATGTCCAAGCGGGCAGGGGAGTTCGTGACGCTGCGCGATGTCATCGACGAGGTTGGCCGCGATGCCGTCCGCTTCATGATGCTCTACCGCAAAAGCGATGCCCCGCTCGACTTCGATTTTGCCAAAGTCACGGAGCAGTCCAAAGACAATCCCGTTTTCTATGTCCAGTATGCATCCGCGCGCTGCCATTCGGTATTCCGCCAGGCATCCGAGCAATTGGGTGTGGAGAAATTCGACCGGGCGGTGATGCGCAAAGCCTTATTCCGACTGGATGATCCGGGCGAAATCGCCTTGATTCGCAAGCTCGCGGAGTATCCGAGATTGATCGAGAGCGCGGCACAGGCGCTGGAGCCGCACAGGCTCGCTTTCTACTTGTATGATCTTGCCAGCCAATTTCATGTGCAATGGAATCGTGGTACAGAGACAGACCGCTTACGATTTGTTAAAGTTAACGACCCAGAGTTGACGTATGCCAGGCTGGGTCTGGTACAGGCTGTTTGTGATGTCGTGAGGTCGGGTCTAGCGCTCGTGGGAGCAGATGCCCCGGAGGAGATGCGATAGTCGCAAGCAACTGTCACCATTTGCCCACATTGCCTTGGTAGGTCAATTAGAGCAAGACGTCGCCGGCGTCCGACCGAGTGTGGGAAGATGGCTGAAAGTTTTTTCAAGACGAATCCGGAAGCGAACGACCTGCAGCAGGACGATCCTTTCGCTGAACTCACGCGTATCATGGGGCACGACCCCAGATCCAATGTTTCGCTTCGGCCAAGAACCCCGGAGGTTGCTGAAGGACTCGCGCTCGATCTCGAAAACGAGTTGATGGGCGATCTTGATCAGGACGAACCAGGCGAAAACCACGTCCAAACGAGCGCGATCGGAGCGGATCTGGCCGACTGGCGCTATTCCCTCGCGGAAGCTGCGGGGGGTGACGCGGATTTCGAACGTTCGCTTGATGCATTGCTCGACGGTACATTGGATGAGCAGGCAAGCGGCGAGCATCCTTCCTTCGATCAGGACACACAATCAGCCGGTTACTCGAGCGTCCCCAATCCGGGCGAGCAGGAGCGGTCATTCCGCAGCGATGACGGGGGGCAGGAGCCGAATTCCGCGGAAGAGAGCCTGCCGTTCGACTATGCCAGGGCGGCGGCTGAGCGCCCCCAATTCCTGTCTGGTGCGACCATCGAACCGGCGCGAGAGACGGGCTTCTCGCCTTACACGACCGCCTGGAGCGCTTCTTCGTCTTGGGACGATCAACAGGCCGCTGAGGAGCCTGCGCCAGCCGCGGACCACTGGGCCGCGGATTCGGCAGACTCGTATGATGACGAGCCCCAGGACAGATGGAATCACGCCGAGTCTCATCGGCAGGATTTCGGCGGCGAGAGCTATAACAGCAGTTCGGTTTCCTATAGCAATTATCATCAGCCGGAGATCGAGACCATCGAGGTCGCCGAGACAGCAGTAGCCGTCGCTGCCCCCCTCGATATTCCGGAAGTGCCCTATCGGGAAGAGGTAAAGCCGACCTCCGATCTCGACGAGATCGAGGAAATCCTGGCCGGTGCGTTCGGTGAAATGGCCGAACAGCCGGAGCCGCAGGTGGAAGTCGCGCAGCAGCCGCAGGAAGAGCAGCACTCGGATCGTTTCATTGACGACGAATTCCTGATGGCCGGCATTGCTGCGGGGATAGGAACGACCGCTGCATTGGCGCGGGAAGCACCCGATTCTATCCAGGAGTGGAGCAGCCGTTACGATGATCCCGCGCAGCTTACGCCCATGCCTGGCGTTCAGCCGCCGGCGGCGTCCAGCCGCCTTCGACTGAATCCTCGGCTGCTCATGTCGGCGGCGGTGATTGGCGGTGTCGCGATTCTCGGCGGCGTTGCATTCTTTGCATTTTCCTCGGGTGGCACGGGCGAGCCTGTTCTGCTTTCTGCGGATAATTCTCCCATCAAGGTTCGGCCGGAAAATCCCGGCGGCGTGCAGATACCGAACCAGGAGAACCCGGTCTATAAGCGGGTCGCCGGCGAACAGACGGACGCTCCATCCGAGCAGCCCCGGCTCGTTTCGGCAACGGAAGAGCCATTAGCACTTCCGCTTCCGGACGATGGAGAGTTTGACGATTCAAACGCGTCGGTCGAAGACACGGCCCCCACGACTACGGCATCCGCCACCCCGAATTCGGCGGATACGGACCGGGCCGCTGCTGCACCGGGCGGTTCCGAAGAGCGTCTGACGAACACAGGGATGGAAAATCCGGTCGAGAAGGAACTCGTAGCAGTCACGCCACGGCGCGTGCGTACGCTTGTTGTCCGTCCCGACGGCAGCATGGTACCGGCCGAGCTGCCGCAGGTCGCTCAGGCGGAGCCCGCAACCATGGCGACAGATGCCATCGCTTCGGCTTCGGCCGCCGCTGCTGACCAGCCTGCGCGTGCAGAAGCTCGTGACGACACTCCAGCGGTTCCGCGGACAGGCCCAATTCCGCCGTCGCGGCCGGGCAATATAACGCCCGAGCAACCCCAACAGGTGGCAGCCTTGACGCCCCAGCCCCAACAGCCAGCGGCCCAGCCAGCCGCGGAGGCACCGCAGCCTCAGCAGGTTGCGGCTCTGCAGAACGAGCCGGCGGCGAATGCTTCCGAGTGGTCGGTGCAGATTGCCTCTCAGCCTAGCGTCGAAGATGCCCAGAAGTCCTATCAACAGCTCGCGCAAAGATATGGCAATGTGCTGCAAGGCAAGGGCGTCAACATCGTGAAGGCCGACATCGAAGGGAAGGGCACCTACTACCGGGTACGCATTCCGTCCTCGTCCAAGGAATCGGCGATCGAGCTTTGCTCGCAGCTCAAATCCGCTGGCGGCACCTGTTTCGTCTCGAAATAGCCGCAGCGCCAGATGTGAGGCCGCCGCGAGCAATCGCGGCGGTCTTTTTTTTATTGCCTGGGCGCGTGTTGTAATTCAGGGCCCAGGCTTTTGATGATCTCGGTCATGAGATCGTGAAGGTCGTCCCGGTGTCCGTTGCGTGCGGATGGCTGGTCTTCGGCCGAGGTCATGACCACCGTGAGATCGAGACTGGGCACCACATAGATCATCTGGCCGCCATAGCCCCATGCATAATTGACCCGGTGGCCGGCCATATCCTCGATGAACCAGCCATAACCATATCGGCCATCGTGAAATACCGAGCGCGTGCGCGGTTCCCAGGAGGCCTCGATCCATTCTTGTGATATCACCTGCTGGTCCCCTACCTTGCCGCCGTTACGGTATAGCTCGCCAAAAGCCAGCATGGATTTAGGCGACATCGCCATCTGGTTCCCGCCAAGATAGATGCCCTGAGGATCCCGTTCCCAGCCGCCGATCGCAAAGTCCTCCAAGGGCTCGAACCATTCCCGTGCCAGCGCCAGCGTTGAGCGGCCGCTCTCCCGCGTCAGGATCGCCGACAGGAGATGTGTATTGCCAGTGGAATAGAGCATTCCGGCGCCGGGATCGTCTACAAAGGGTTGGGACAGAGCGGTTCGGACCCAGTCACGACTCAACACCCAGCGTCCATAATTGGGTCCAGAGGTACGTTCCAGGCCAGCCTGCATCGACAGAAGGTGGCCGATTGTTATCTCGTTCAGTCGCGGGTCGGGATCGTTCGGCAGCTTATCGCTGAGCAGCGGCGCGATCTTCTGGTCGGGTCCCTCGAGTATCCCTTTATCGATCGCGATCCCGACAAGGGCTGAGATGATCGATTTCGAGGCCGACTTGATGTTGGTCTGCTCGGCGGTCGTGTGCCCGCGAAAGCCTTCCTCGATGAGGATTTCGCCGTTTTGCGACACGATCAACGTCTCAAGCGGTTCAAGCTCCGCCGCCCGCTGAAGAATTTCCTTGATAGACGTATCGATCACGGCAGGCTCGGAGGGCTGAACCATTTGGGCGAGCGCCGAGACGGCAGGCAGGACCTGAGGGAGCGATAGGAGGGCGATTATGAGAATCTCTTTCATGGCCAGCTAAAATAGCCGCAGTCTTGGCAATCCCAAGATCTGCCATTCCGAAAGTTCGCGGCGTGACACCGAAAGTCCGGTTTAACTGCATTCCGCGATGTCTTGGCGGCCGGATCGGGGTAATCTCCAGCTTATGAGCGAATCAAAAGCAATGATTCTCGGTGCCGCCGGAACACGGCTCACCGCTGAAGAGAAGGCCTTCTACCGCGCCGAGCGCCCATGGGGCTTTATCCTGTTTGCCCGAAATGTGGCTGAGAGCCCTCAGCTCCAGGATCTGGTGGCCGAGATGCGCGAAAGTGTCGGACGGCCAGAAGCTCCGGTCTTCATCGATCAGGAGGGTGGCCGTGTGCAAAGGCTGAGACCCCCTATTGCTCCCAATTACCCCAATGCCGCAGCGCTGGGCGCGCTCTATGACGTAAGCCGGGAAAGGGGCGTCAGAGCGGCATGGCTCATGTCGCGGCTGCATGCCTTCGATCTAGCCCGGTACGGGATCACGGTGGATTGCCTGCCGGTGCTGGACGTGCCTACGGCCGGTGCGCATGACGTGATCGGAAACCGGGCCTATGGCCGGGACCCCGAGACGGTAGCGGCACTGGGCCGTGCGGCGGCAGAGGGTTTGCTGGCAGGCGGGGTGCTCCCGGTCATGAAGCACATTCCAGGGCACGGCCGGGCAGGGGTGGACAGCCACCACACGCTGCCGCGGGTCGATGCCGCGCTCGACGAATTGCGCGCAAGGGACTTTGTGCCATTCAAAGCACTTGCAGACCTCACTATGGCGATGACGGCACATGTCGTCTATGAGGCGATCGATCCCCAACATCCTTCGACCACATCGGCCCGTGTGATATCCGAAATCATTCGAGGCGAGATCGGCTTCGACGGGCTTCTCATGAGCGACGACGTCTCCATGAAGGCGCTTTCTGGGGATTTCTCTGCCCGCGCACAAGCAATCCTTGCCGCGGGCTGCGATCTTGTCCTTCATTGCAATGGGGTGATGGAAGAAATGCGTGCCGTCGCCCAAAGCGTGCCGGAATTGCAGGGCAGATCTGCTGAGCGTGCCGAAAAGGCGCTTGCTGGCCGCCCCGAACCGGACGGCATGGACGAGGCCGAGGCACGCGCGGAATTCGGCTCGTATTTCGAAGCGATTGTCTGAACAAGGAACAGCGGTTGGCGGAACAGGGACAGGCGGCAGGAAAGGCGGGAAAGCCCATCCCCATGGACAAGCTGTGGGCGGAGGAGAGCTCCGAGCACGGGGTCTCGGAGCCGGTTCTTGCCGTGGACGTCGAAGGTTTCGAGGGCCCGCTCGATCTACTCCTTCACTTGGCCCGCAACCAGAAGGTTGACCTCGCCCGCATTTCAGTCCTCGCGCTTGCCGAGCAATATCTCCAGTTCATCGAGCGCGTGCGGCAGATGAGGCTTGAGCTTGCCGCCGACTATCTCGTGATGGCAGCTTGGCTTGCTTATCTAAAATCCCGGCTTTTGATCCCGAAGCAGCGGGCCGATGGAGAGCCTAGCGGCGAGGAGATGGCAGCTCTCTTGCAATTCCGCTTAAAGCGGCTCGAGGCGATCCGGGACGCTGCTGCGCGCCTTGTCAATCGAAACCGGCTCGGGCGCGACGTCTTTGCGCGTGGCATGCCCGAACATGTCGTGGTGGAGAAAAAGAGCACCTATACCGCCACACTTTACGATCTGCTCACTGCCTATGCGAGCCAGCGTCAAAGGCGAGCGATTACGAATGTGCAGATCGCCAAGCGCGGGGTGTGGTCGCTCAAGCAGGCACGCGATGTCCTGACGCGGCTCGTGGGCGAACTTCCGGACTGGACGGCTCTCGATCGCTTTCTCGTCCAGTATCTCACCCGGCCCGAGGAACGGGCGACGGCGATTGCGAGCACCTTTGCCGCCTCACTCGAGCTTGTTCGCGAAGGAACCCTGGAGATCAGGCAACAGGAGCCCTTTGCTCCGATCTATATGCGGCGCGGTACGAAACGCCCTGAGACGGCAGAGACAACTTCATGACCGAATCTTCAAACGTCATTCCCTTCGTCGCAGAGGATGAGCGCACATCTTCTGTGGAGCGACCCGGTCCGTCGAGCATGGCCTTCGCCGAGGTCAAGCGCATGGCGGAAGCTCTTGTTTTCGCAAGTGCAACTCCGGTCTCATCCAAGATGCTTTCTGATCGATTGCCCGATGGCGTAGACATCCGCGCGGTTATGGAAGATCTCAGGAAAGACTACGAGAAGCGCGGGGTTAATCTCGTCCGCGTGGAGGAATCCTGGGCCTTTCGTACGGCGGGCGACCTTGCCTTCCTGATGAGCCGCGATGCCGTACAACAGAGAAAGCTTTCGCGCGCTGCCTTGGAAATGCTGGCCGTGATTGCCTACCACCAGCCGGTTACGCGGGCCGAGATTGAGGAAATCCGGGGAGTTGAGACCTCCAAGGGGACGCTCGATCTTCTGCTTGAAACAGGCTGGGTGAGAATGCGGGGCCGCCGGCGCACACCTGGACGACCGGTAACCTATGGCACGACGACGGAGTTCCTGGACCATTTTGGACTGGAAGAGCTACGCGACCTGCCGGGCATCGAGGAGCTCAAGGGAGCAGGCCTCCTTTCTTCCCGGATGCCATCCAATTTCTCCGTGCCGCAGCCGCCAGCCGATCCCGAGACACTGACGGACGACGAAGACCCGCTGACGGATATCGACCTCGAAGAACTCGGCCTGTTGACACCGCGCGTCGAGGGTGATTGACCACAGGCATTGCCATGCGTCTACAGAGGACGCAGCAAGTGATAGAACCACGCGTCGCACGTGCGAAGCCGATCTCGATTTTCGAGCCGACGCTGCAGCCTTAGGCTACCCGGGCAACGGGGAAGATGAGAACGTCATAGATGAGCGAAACCTTGGAAAAGCCCGCGCGGGTGACCGCTGGCGTAACCTTTGCCGCACGACTCGCCTTTGATTCCATTAGCCACCGCTTTGCCGCGGGCCAAACGATTCTCGACCAGGTATCGCTCGTGGCCGAACCGGGCGAGGTGCTTTGTCTGCTCGGTCCCTCGGGATCAGGCAAAACAACGCTTTTGCGGATCGCAGCCGGTATAGAGGCCCAGACATCCGGCCGCATTCTCTTGAACGATCGCGAGATCGCCGGTCCCGACCTATTTCTTCCGCCGGAGCGGCGCTCGATCGGCCTCGTCTTCCAGGATTTCGCGCTCTTTCCCCATCTTAGCATTTTGGACAATGTCCGCTTTGGGCTGACGGCGCTCTCGCGCGAGGAGGCCAAACGGGAAGCCATGATCGCGCTCGCCCGCGTGGGGCTCGAAGGTTATGCTTCCGCTTATCCGCATCTCCTCTCGGGCGGCGAGCAGCAGCGGGTGGCCCTCGCCAGGGCCCTTGCGCCGCGCCCCACGGTTCTTTTGATGGACGAGCCCTTTTCCGGCCTCGATTCCCGGCTAAAGGACACGGTGAGGGCGGAGACGCTTTCGATTTTGCGGCAAAGCCGAGCAACGGCGATTGTCGTCACGCACGATGCCGAGGAAGCCATGCGGATGGGTGACCGCATAGCCCTTCTGAAAGGCGGCCGGCTCATACAGGTGGGAACGGCGGAAGAACTTTACCTCAGGCCAGTGGACCTTTTCGCGGCCGGTTTCTTCTCCGAGCTCAATCTGTTCGATTGCCGGGTACAAAATGGACGCGCCGATACCCCGGTCGGCCAATTTGCCGCACCCGGCCGAAAAGACGGCGAGGCGGTCACGGTCGCGATCCGGCTCTCGGGCTTCGATGTGGCGGAGAAGGGCGGTGGGGTGGAAGCCAGAGTGATTTCCCGCCGTTTTCTGGGCGTTGTTGAGCTCCTGGAGCTCGCTGTTCCGGGGGCGGAGGAGCATGTCAGGGCGCGTGTGCGTGCGGGACAGCTTTCTCCGGGCATCCGTGACATCTGGATGAATGTTCGTCCCAGTGACGTACTAGTGTTTGAAACACGGCGTAAAAGCGCATAAATCAGGTAACGAACTCTAACGCGTAAAGAGATCTATCATGGGTTCCTTTTCGATTTGGCACTGGCTCATCGTGCTCGTGGTGGTGCTGCTTCTGTTCGGCCGCGGCAAGATCCCCGAGTTGATGGGCGACATGGCCAAGGGCATCAAGAATTTCCGCAAGGGAATGAGTGACGAGGCCGAAGAAACCAAAACGGTGGAGCACCGCGCCGATGAGCCGGTGGGCGACGTGAAGCAGAAGGCCACGAAGTCCTAAGCCTCTTCGCAGTTCTTTGGAAGATTGGCGATGCTTGAGCTCGGCTGGTCCGAAATACTTGTCATTGCGATCGTGCTGATCGTAGTCGTTGGGCCGAAGGATCTGCCTCGCGTTCTGCGCAGCTTCGGCCGTACGACGGCGAAGATGCGTGCGATGGCAGGGGATTTCCGGCGTCAGTTCGACGAAGCCCTGCGCGAAGCTGAGCTCGAGGACGTCAAGAATCTCGTCGATGACGTGAAGAAGCTCGACCCTCGAGCGGAGATCAGAAAGCACCTGTCTCCGCTGGAGGAGGCCGGCCGCGAAATCCGCAGTGGCCTCAGCGAGGCTGCCAAGCCAAAGCCGGTAGCCCCGAGCACGCCTGCGGCCGAACCGTTGAAGAACGGCGCGACAGTTCCGGTTCCACCGGGCCCTGACGGGCCACCCGCCGCGACATCAGCCGCGAGCGTCTCCGAGGCGAAGATCGCGGCGGCAACCGAGCCAAGTCAGCCTGCGGAACCGCCGGCGAGGCCAAAGGCTCCGAAGGCACGATCCGCCTCCACCAGGAAGACGCCGGTCAAGCAGGTATCTGCGCCGGTCAAGAAGCCATCTCCGCGCAAGAAAAAGACGACAGGAACTGCTCAGTGAGTGCAGGGCAAGACGAGGACGAGGTGGAAAAATCCTCGGCGCCGCTGATCGAACATCTCATCGAATTGCGGTCGCGGTTGATCTGGGCGATTGGCGCTTTCTTTATCGCCTTTCTCGTCTGTTTCTTCTTCGCCCGCGAGATTTTCAACCTCCTGGTGATCCCCTTCCAATGGGCGACGCGCTGGGCCGGGCTGAACTCCGAGCAGGTCGACCTCATCTACACGGCCCCGCAGGAGTTCTTCTTCACGCAGATCAAGCTCGCCATGTTCGGAGGATTGGTGCTTGCCTTCCCCATGATCGCCACGCAGATCTACAAGTTCGTGGCGCCGGGCCTTTACCGCAATGAAAGGCGGGCGTTCCTGCCGTTCCTGATCGCCTCGCCGATTCTTTTTCTCCTCGGCGCAGCGCTCGTTTATTTCTTCTTCACGCCGATGGTGATGTGGTTCTTCCTGTCCATGCAGCAGGTGGGACCGGACAACGAGATTCAGATATCGCTGCTGCCGCGCGTTTCCGAATATCTCGGCCTCATCATGACGCTGATCCTGTCCTTCGGACTGGTTTTCCAGTTGCCGGTGGTGACAACGCTGCTGGCGAGGGTCGGTCTGCTTTCTTCGCAAGCGCTTGCGAACAAGCGCAAGGTGGCCATCGTCGCCGCCTTTGTGGTTGCAGCAGTCCTGACGCCGCCTGATCCCGTAAGCCAGATCGGTCTTGCGCTTCCAACCATCCTTCTCTACGAGGTCTCCATCTGGAGCGCCCGGATGGTGGAGCGCAAACGCGAGGAAGAGAGGCTGGCAGCCGAAGCCGCGCAAGCGGCGGAAGACGACGCGTCGGCCCCAGCGGATGCGGGAACGAGCGCGGGCTCGGCCTGATCTCCTCGGCTTGAATCTCCTCCGGGTGGTCCGAAGGCCCTGATTCACACCCGGATATTGATCATGCTCGACATCAGATGGATTCGCGAGAACAATGAAGCGCTCGTGCTCGCACTCACAAGGCGGGGACAGGAAGAAAGCGAGGCGCGATCCACGGTCAAGACGCTGATCGCCGCGGACGAGACCCGTCGCATCCACCTCACGAAGCTTCAGGAAGCTCAGGAGCGCCGTAACGCCGCATCCAAGGAGATCGGCCGCGCGATGGCGGCCGGCGACAAGGAGACGGCCGAGCGGCTGAAGACCGAGGTTGCCGAGCTCAAAGGCTTCATCCAGGATGGTGAGGCACAGGAGCGGGAGCTCGACAACAGGTTCCGAGATCTTCTCGCACGGATTCCGAATATTCCTCGCGACGACGTTCCGGTTGGCCCCGACGAGAGCGGCAATGTGGAGATCCGCAGAGTAGGGGAGCCACGCCAGCCCAACTGGGCGAAGGAGCATTTCGAGCTCGGCGAGGCGCTCGGCCTCATGGATTTCGAGAGAGCGGCCAAGCTTTCCGGCGCTCGTTTCACGGTGCTTTCCGGACAACTTGCTCGCCTGGACCGTGCGCTTGGCCAATTCATGATCGACCTGCACACGAGTGAGCACGGCTATACCGAGGTGCAGCCGCCCTTGCTGGTGAGAAGCGATGCCATGTTCGGCACAGGCAACCTGCCGAAATTTGCGGACGATCTTTTCTATGCTCATTCGACCGACGGCCTGCGTGACGTGATGTCCGCGGCGCTGGCGCAGGTCCCCGATCCGCTTCATCCCGAATTCAAGACTGCGCTGACGGCGGCGATGCAATCCGAAGGACGCTGGCTTGTGCCTACGGCTGAGGTTCCGCTTACCAATCTCGTGCGCGAGGAAATCGTCGATGGCGAAAAACTCCCGCTGCGCTTCACGGCGCTGACCCCTTGCTTCCGCTCGGAGGCCGGTTCAGCGGGGCGAGACACGCGCGGAATGCTGCGCCAGCACCAGTTCTATAAGGTGGAGTTGGTATCCATTACCGATGCAGAGAGCTCGCTTGAGGAACATGAACGCATGACGGCTTGCGCGGAGGAGGTTCTGAAGCGGCTTGGGTTGCCATTCCGCACGGTCGTCCTTTGCACAGGCGATATGGGGTTTGGTTCTCAGAAGACCTACGACATCGAGGTCTGGCTGCCCGGCCAGAAGACCTATCGCGAGATTTCCTCCTGCTCGGTCTGCGGCGACTTCCAGGCAAGGCGCATGAATGCACGCTACCGCTCCACTGGAGAAAAACAGCCGCGCTTCGTCCACACCTTGAACGGCTCAGGCGTGGCGGTCGGCCGGGCTCTTATCGCGGTAATGGAAAATTACCAGAACGAGGATGGAAGCATTAGTATTCCGGAAATCCTGCAGCCCTATATGGGAGGATTGAAGAAGATCGAAGCCGCGAGGGGCTGACGTGCGGATCCTCCTCACGAATGACGACGGCGTGCATGCCGAGGGCCTTGCCGTCCTGGAGCGGATAGCCAGGACATTGTCGGACGATGTTTGGGTCCTCGCCCCGGAAACCGATCAGTCCGGTTTTGCGCATTCGCTGTCGCTTTCCGAGCCGCTGCGCATGCGCAGGATCGATGACCGGCATTTTGCGCTGCGCGGCACGCCGACGGACTGCGTGATCATGGCCGTCCGAAAGGTGATGGATCGCCTGCCGGACCTCATCCTTTCAGGCGTGAACAGCGGCACCAATGTCGCCGATGACGTGACTTATTCAGGGACCGTCGCAGGCGCCATGGAGGGCACGCTGCTCGGCATCCGCTCCATCGCTCTCAGCCAGGGCTATTCATTCGCCGATGACATGCGAACGGTCCATTGGGACACGGCCGAATCGCTCGGGCCTGCTCTTCTAAAGAAGCTCGTCAGCACCGAGCTTCCGCAAGGCGTCTTTCTCAACGTCAACTTCCCGCGCTGTGCACCGGACATGGTGAAGGGAACGCGGGTCACCTCGCAGGGCAGGCTCGTTCACGGGCTTTCCGTGGACGAACGCCGCGACGGGCGGGGCTTTCCCTATTACTGGCTCCGTTTCGGGCGACAGGAAGCGGAGATTAGGGAGGGAACAGACCAGGCGGCCATCCGCGACGGCTATATTTCCGTCACTCCGCTCCATCTCGACCTTACAGCGCATGAAATGCGCGATCGGCTGGCAAAGGCCCTCGCATGACGGCAGGCGAGGGGGAGCGCGAAGGGTTCGCCGCCTTCATGCTGCGTATGCGCGCGCGCGGCATCGATTCCAAAGACCTATTTACCGCCATGGAAGCCATCCCGCGCAGCACTTTCGTGCCGGCCGAATGGAAGAAATGGGTCTGGTCCAACAGAACCCTCCCGATCGAGTGCGGGGAATCCTTCGAGCCCTGCGACCTGCAGGGGGCCGTCCTCAATGCGCTGGATTTGAAGCCTGGCGTCCGCGTGCTCGAAATCGGAACTGGCTCCGGCTACACGTCGGCGATCATGGCACGGCTCGCCGACCGAGTTTTGACGCTGGATCGCTATAAGACGCTTTGCGAGCAGGCGCGCCAGCGCCACGAAGCTTTTGGTCTTTCCAACATCATCGTGAAACAGGCGGACGGCACCGAGGGCGCGGCCGACGGCCCCTTTGATCGAATCGTGGTTTGGGCGGCCTTCGAGGAGCTTCCCAGGCGGTTTGTGGACTTTCTCGCCAGCGGCGGCGTCATGGTTGCCCCACTGGGACCAGGCGATGATGTGCAGATAATGACCAGGTTCACTAAGATCGGCAGCAGATTCGAGCGCGTTGATCTGGAGCCTGTGAGACTACAGCCGCTGATCAAGGGCGTAGCGCAGGCCCTTTGACCAGGTCCGGCGAAATACTGGCTTGAAATTTCCGAGGCTTAACTGCCCGGTAAGATTAACGCGCTTTAATCGGACTGGGTCAACGGGAATGCGCGGATAGCCTTATGCCAATGGGAATCATGCCACAGTACAAGACGTCGCTGGCCAGGGGTGCGGCGATACTCTTGATAGGATCTCTGGCAGCGGGATGCAGCGTTGCAAACCTAACCGACGGTCTTACGACGAACTCGACCGCCGCCCCTGTCGCGGTCGCTCGGTCGAATCAGCCTTATCCGGGTGACGTACGCATCATCAGGCCGAAGGCCGAGGTGGGCGGGGGCGGCATCCTCCAGTCCTCTTCCGCCGCCACTTCGCTTCCGCCGCCGGCTGCTCCGACCTACAGCGCCGCTACCTATTCGGCGCCCGCGTCTTCAGCTGCAATATCGTCTGCGCCGCTTCCGCCGCCCGGTGGTGGTGCTCAGCAGGCAAGCGCTCCAACCGTAGCGACGCCCGCAGAGCAGCCGCGGCAGGTGGCAATGGTGCCCCAGGCGCCTAGGGCGCAGGAGCCGAGCCGCCCATCGGGAGCTGCATCTGGTGGTAGTTATGTCGTGGCGTCAGGCGACACGCTCTACGGAATCGCGCGCAAAACCGGCGCCAGTGTGAGCGCGCTGAAAGAGGCGAACGGGCTGGCAGATGGCTCGATCAGAATCGGTCAGAAGCTGGTCGTCCCGGGCGGGACAACCATGGCCGCCGCCGCTTCGCCCGCAGCCAAGCCGGAACAGGTGAAAGCCGTCAGCGCACCCGCTGTCAAAGTGGTTGAAGCCCCCAAGCCCGCGCCAGAACCGGTAGTGGTGGCATCGGCTCCGAAGCTAGAAGTGACCGAGGAGCCGAAGGTCGTCGCCTATACTCCGCCGACCGAATCGAAGCCGAAGGCCGTAGAAGCCGTGGAGCAGACCCAGGTTGCGGCTCTGCCCCCCGAAGCGACCGGGGTGGGTCGTCTTCGCTGGCCAGCACAAGGCCGCGTGATCAGCAATTTCGGCAGCAGCGGCGGCCGGAAAAGTGATGGTATCGACATTGCTGTTCCTGAAGGAACTTCTGTACACGCCGCCGAGAATGGTGTCGTCATTTATGCCGGCGACGGCCTGAAAGGCTTCGGCAACACGGTCCTTGTACGCCATGAGGACGGCCTGGTTACCGTCTACGGCCATGCTTCGCAACTGAAGGTGAAGCGTGGCGACCAAGTGAAGCGCGGTCAGGAGATCGCACTGTCCGGCATGACCGGCGACGCAGACCGGCCCAAACTGCACTTCGAAGTGCGTAAGGGAACCAGCCCCGTCGATCCGATGTCCTATCTGAGGTGAGGGCGGTCCACCGGACCGCCGTTCACACCTTCAGGGTCTGGCCAAGACGGCCTGCGAGATCCTGGATGAATTGCCATGCCACGCGCCCAGACCGGCTTCCGCGCGTGGTGGCCCATTCAAGCGCTTCCGCCCGCAGCCTTTCTGCTTCGATCGGCAGATCGTGATAGCGCGCATAGCCCTCAATCATTTCAAGATATTCGTCTTGAGAGCATTTGTGGAAACCGAGCCACAAGCCGAATCGATCCGATAGCGACACCTTCTCTTCCACCGCTTCCGACGGATTGATCGCCGTCGATCGCTCATTCTCGATCATGTCACGCGGCAGCAGATGTCGTCGATTCGATGTTGCGTAGAGAATGACATTGTCCGGTCTTCCCTCGACGCCGCCTTCCAGCGCGGCTTTCAGTGATTTGTAGGAAGTGTCGTCATGATCGAACGAGAGGTCGTCGCAGAAGAGTATGAAGCGATACGGAGCCTCCCTGAGGAGGAGCATCAGTTTTGGCAGGCTCTCGACATCCTCGCGATGGATTTCCACAAGCTTGAGTCGGCCTTCGCCATCCGGCTGGCTCCGATTGATCTCCGCGTGGGCGGCCTTGACGAGCGAGGACTTCCCCATGCCGCGCGAACCCCACAGAAGGGCATTGTTGGCAGGCAAACCCGCCGCGAAACGGCGTGTATTGTCGAGCAGGATGTCGCGTACGCGGTCGACGCCCCTGATAAGGGTGATATCGACCCGATTGACGCGCGGAACGGGAAGAAGCGTTCCCGTTTCTGCTTGCCAGACAAAGCAATCCGCCTCAGCAAAATGCGGCTCTGGCGCTAAAGGCGGGGAAAGCCGGGAAACCGCCTCGATCAACCGGTCCAGCTTCTGGTTCAACGCTTCCAAAGTATTATCAGTCATGTGATCACCCCTGGTGATACCGTACCGTACGGTACGGTTCTTCCATAAGGAGGCAAGCGTTGCAAGCCGGGGAGGGGCCAAAGCGGTACGCTCTTCTTCTAAGACGTGCGCAACCGCGGCAAGCGGTTGCAAACAGAGGCCGAACATCTATATTCCGCGCAGTTTTCTTTCGGGCTGGCGCTCAGCCTCTGCATCTCAGGAGTGGTTCATGTTTGTGACACCGGCATATGCCCAGGCAGCGGCGGGAGCACCGGATATGTTGGTCAGCATCCTGCCTTTTGTGCTGATCTTTGTTATCATGTATTTTCTCATTATCCGGCCGCAGCGCCAGCAGATGAAAAAGCGCGCGGAGATGCTCGCCAATGTGCGGCGCGGAGACACGGTCGTTACGGGTGGCGGGCTCGTCGGCAAGGTGACCAAGGTCATCAACGATAACGAGCTGGAGATCGACCTCGGCGGAGCAAAGGTCACGGCACTGCGTTCCATGCTGGCCGATGTGCGCGTGAAGGGTGAACCGGCGGCAACCGACAAGACCGCTAAATAGCCCGCAAGAAGCGGGATACCGGGCGCGGCCTTAGGGGAAGGGCCGCCCCCAACGACAAGAGATAACATGCTACATTTCTCGCGCTGGCAGTCCTTCTTCATCTGGCTTGTCGTGGCTTTGGGTTTTGCCTACGCCGCGCCGAACGTGATGCCGCAATCATGGCTGAACTCGCTACCGAGCTGGGCGCCGACACGCCCGATGACGCTCGGTCTCGACCTGCAGGGCGGTTCACATATCCTCCTCCAGATCGATCGAAATCAGCTCGTCAATGAGCGTTTGGCAAGCACGCGCGACGACGTGCGTAGATTGCTGCGCGACAAGCGGATCGGCTACACGGGCCTTTCTTCCTCCGGCCATTTCGTGCAGGTTCGCGTCCGCGATGCGGCTGATGTGGAATCTGCAAAGCAGGCTTTGGCCGAGTTGCTTCAGCCGGTCGCAGGCGGCCTCCTCGGCACGAGCGCCATTCAGGAAGTGGAGATGACGGAGCCGGAGCCTGGGCTGCTGCGGCTGACCCTTACGGACGCCGGCATCCAATATCGTCTCTCCAGCGCACTTACCCAGTCGATCGAGGTGGTGAGTCGCCGCGTGAATGAACTCGGCACCACCGAGCCTATTATCCAGCGCCAGGGAGACGATCGTATTCTCGTTCAGGTGCCGGGCTTGCAGGATCCGCAACGCCTGAAGGATATCCTCGGCACCACGGCCAAGCTCACCTTCCAGATGGTCGATCAGTCTGTGCCGGTGCAGGAGGCGATCCAGGGACGCCCGCCGGCAGGCACCACCGTTATGTATTCGCGGGACAATCCGCCTGTTCCTTACCTGATCGAGGATCGCGTCATAGTCTCCGGTGAAAACCTGGTGGATGCCCAGACGAGCTTCGACCAGCTCACCAACGAACCGGTCGTGACCTTCCGCTTCGATACGAGGGGAGCGACCCGGTTTGGGCAGGCTACGCAGCAGAATGTCGGACGACTCTTCGCAATCATCCTGGACGGGCATGTCATCTCGGCGCCCCAGATCCGCGAACCGATTCTGGGGGGCACAGGCCAGATCTCGGGAAGCTTCACCGTACAGAGTGCGAACGACCTTGCGGTCCTTCTGCGCGCAGGCGCATTGCCCGCCGATCTCAACATCGTTGAGGAACGGACGGTTGGGCCCGGCCTGGGACAAGACTCTATCGACGCCGGAAAGATGGCCGCAATCATTGGCTCCATCTTAGTCGTCGTCTTCATGTTCGCCGCTTACGGGTTCCTGGGATTCATAGCGAATATCGCGCTGATAGCGAACGTGGTGCTGATTATCGCCATACTGTCAGTGCTTGGGGCGACGCTGACGCTGCCCGGCATCGCCGGTATCGTGCTCACGGTAGGCATGGCGGTCGATTCCAACGTGCTGATCTACGAGCGCATTCGCGAGGAGCGACGACAGGGGCGCTCGCTGGTCCAAGCCCTCGATCAGGGCTTCCAAAAAGCTTTGGCGACGATCATCGATTCCAACATCACGACCTTGATCGCGGCCGTCGTGCTCTTCTTCCTCGGCTCTGGCCCGGTGCGCGGCTTCGCCGTGACACTGGCGATCGGCATCATCACCACCGTCTTCACGGCGTTCACGCTGACGCGCTGGCTGACGGCAGAATGGCTTCGCCGCAGCCGCCCGAAGGAGCTGCCCCGCGGCTATATCCGCCTCGTGCCGGAAGTAACCCGCATCCCCTTCATGCGGGTGCGGCTGCAGGCCTTTGCCCTATCGCTTTCGCTTTCTGTCGCCTCGGTAGTGCTCCTCTTCACCGTGGGACCCAATTTTGGGATCGACTTCACGGGTGGCACGATCATTGAAGTCCGTGCAAAATCCGGCGAAGCGGATACGGGCGACATACGTCAGCGGCTTTCGCAAGCAGGTATTGGCGAAGCGCAGGTGCAGGGCTTCGGCAACCCGAGCGACGCATTGATCCGGCTTGGCATCGCCCCGGACACCGGTGCGGAATCCGGCGACAGCATCGTGCGGGAAGCGAGGGCGGCCCTCGAAGCAGATTACGATATAAGGCGCACCGAGGTGGTCGGTCCGACCGTTTCCGGTGAGTTGGTGTGGACTGCAATCATGGGTGTGCTCGCAGCGTTGGGCGGCATCCTGATATATGTCTGGGTCCGATTTGAGTGGCACTTCGCATTGGGGGCGATTGCTTCCACAATCAATGACGTGCTCCTGACACTCGGTTTCCTTGTCGTCACGCAACTCCAGTTTGACCTCTCGACAGTGGCGGCAATCCTTACCATCGTGGGCTACTCACTGAACGACACGGTGGTCATCTATGACCGCGTCCGGGAGAATCTGAGGCGTTACAAGAAGATGCCCTTGGGCCAGCTCCTGGACCTGTCGGACAACGAGATGCTGTCGCGCACGACCATGACGTCGATCACGACCATCCTCGCGCTGCTTTCGCTGTTCGTATTCGGCGGAGAGGTCATCCGTTCCTTCGTGGCTTCGATGCTCTTCGGCGTTGTGATCGGAACCTTCTCCTCGATCTTCGTGGCTGCTCCGATCCTTATCCTGTTCAGGCTCCGCCCCACTACTGGACCGGTTGTTGAGGTAGAAGCCGGGGGAAGCGATACGGCAGGACAAGTTCCGACGCGCTGATGACGAGCGGATTGCAGATACGCGCGGCCCATTATCCGGGCCGCGCTCCAATAGATGCCTACGGCAATGGCGGTTTTCGCTTTGCCGACATGTCTCATCGCGGGTCGCTGCTTTGCCTGCCGTCGGGCATTTACGGGTGGTCTGCCGACAATGTGTCCTCGGTGAGCATGGATGATTTCAAGCGAGCTGCAGAAGAAGCCGCTGATATCCAGATCCTGCTCGTCGGAACGGGCGCGACCCTCAAGCCGCTGCCCGGAGAGCTCCGCGCGCAGCTGAAGGAGGCGGGCCTGGCCGTGGAGATCATGTCGACGGGCGCGGCAGTGCGTACTTTCAACGTGCTGCTGGCTGAAGATAGGGCGGTAGCGGCAGCCCTGATTGCCGTCGAATAAAATGTCGCCGGCCGAAACCGAGGCGGCCGCGCTTGTCCGCCAGGCCGATTCAGACCGCTACCTCGCCGCCCTCTACGCACCGGCGGAGAAACGGGGAGCTCTTCTTGCCCTTTATGCCTTCAACGCGGAGATCGCCGCGATTCGCGATCGCATAAGCCAGCCCCTTCCCGGCGAGATACGCCTGCAGTGGTGGCGTGACGTGCTCGGCAATGCACAGAGCACGACGGCCGCAGCAGGCCATCCCATCGCGATCGCGCTACTCGATGCTATCCGCGACCACCGGCTTCCGGTCGAAACATTCCGGAACATGATCGAGGCGCGAATCTTCGATCTTTATGACGATCCGATGCCAACGCGCACAGACCTTGAAGGATATTGCGGCGAGACAGCCTCGGCACTGATCCAGCTGTCGGCGCTTGTCCTGGACCCGAAGGACGCGAGCGGCACCGCAGCCTTGGCCGGCCATGCCGGGTGTGCACAGGCGATTGTGGGACTCCTCAGGCTGTTGCCTCTCCACCGCCGCCGAGGACAATGTTATATCCCGCTCGACCTGCTGCGCGCGGCAGGAGCCTCGCGTGAGGACCTCATCTCCGGGGAGGATCGTGCCGGTGCTGCGCGAGCTGTGGCCGCCATGGTTGCACTTGGGCGCGAACATCTGAATGCATTCATGCGCGGGGCAGGGGAATTGCCTGCATCCCTTCGTCCCGCTTACCTGCCGCTCGCACTGACCGATGCTTATTTCAAACGGATCGAGGTCGGAGCAGTGGATCCGCTTGAGGAAAGCGTGCGCCTTTCGGCCCTGCGTAAGCATTGGCTGCTGTTAAGATACGCAATGCGCGGTTGGTGACCTCGTTTTCTACAACCTTGCGCCCGCGGACCCGCAAAGGCCGAAATTCGGCCTCGGTTTTGTTGCTCGTTCAGCCGTTTTCATTAGCCTCTTTCAAACGCAGGAGATTCGGGGATGGCGTCGCTGACGGAAGTTAACAACGGCAAGGGCGGCTGGAGGCACGTCACCCTCGAGATGCTCACCGGGTTGCGTGCGGCTCTAATTCGCTTTCCCATGCCCTCCCTGTTTCTCGCAGCCGCGGCAATACAGGCGGGCCTTTTGATTGCGGGTATTCATCTGTTCCGCTTTCAAGCAGAGCCAGGCGTGCCGGAAATCGACCTTGTGTTCGGCCTCGAAGGTGCGGCGCTCGCATCTCTTGCAGCAGCCCTCTTCGGCGAGAGGCGGGGCCTTTCTTCAGCTTCCCGCGTTGGTATCGGCTTGGTGGCCGGTTGCGTGGCCGCAGCCCTGCTCGCTCTTCCCCAGATATTCCTTGCAACCGAATGGACGTTGTTTTTGGCGCTGATCGGCCTCGTGCTCGTCGCGCCTTACGCCGGGCGGGGAACAAGCGATTCGTTCTGGATGTTTTCGGCTCAACTGGCTTTCGCTGCCTTTTTGGGAGGCTTGGCCCTCCTGCTTTTTGCAGGGGGCATTTCGGCCATACTGGCGAGCCTCACCGCTCTTTTCCGCCTTGCGGTGCCTAACGACCTCTACGCCTATGTGTGGACCTTTACCGGCCTGTTCGCTGCACCGCTCTTCGCAATGGGCCAGATCCCTGACCGCTTCGACGGAGAGCCGAATGACGTGATGGCCGGCTTCATGGATCGAGGGATGCAGGCGCTTGGGGACTTTATCGCCGCGCCGCTTCTCATCGTCTACGCAGTAATCCTGCATCTCTACGCTTTGAAGATCGTGATCACCGGCGAGGTCCCGGAAGGACAGATCGGCTGGCTCGTGCTCGTCTATGGACTCTGCATCTTCGGGGCTTTGCTGATCATCAATCCCTTCTTCGATCGCGCCCGCGCGCCCACGCGATTCTTCCTGCGGTATTGGCCTTTTCTCCTGCCGATACCACTCATCCTGCTGTTCTATGCGCTCGGGGTGCGGGTGAGCAATTACGGCTTCACGCCGGAACGCTACTTGCTCGGTCTCTTCGGCGTGATGACCGCTCTTATTCTGCTGATCCAGATCTGGATGCGCCTGCGCGGCGATATTCGGGTGATCGCCGGCCTGGCGGTTGTCGCGCTCATTCTGGCCAGCTTCGGACCTCAAGGTGCCGTGGGTGTTTCCGTTTCGAGCCAGGCCAACCGATTCCTTGCCATCGTCGGAAACCCGCCGCTGGACGGTAAGCGCCACGACGAAGCACTTGCCGCCCTGCAATTTCTGAACAATCACAGGGCCCTTCGACTGGTTGCGCACGAAGGTACCGATATCTCTGGCAAACCGGATGAAGGCTACCGCGCAACCGCGCTGGCTTGGGGGCTGGACCCGGCGCGGCCGAGCGAGGGACCGAGCGGATTCTCGTTTGTATCGGGCTCCGATCCGGTGATCTTCGCTGTAGCTGGCTTCGACATCCTCGCCCAGAACGTCTCGTTGGCTGTCGCCGCTGATTCTGCCGTTTCCATCAATCTGCCTTCCGGACCGAGGCTGGACCTCACTCTGGCGCCGGATGCGATCATCATTACCAGGGGTGAGGAACAAACACGGTTCCAGATCCCTGCCCAGGATATAAAACAAATGGCCCGGGAAAGCGCGAGCAACGAGCCAGCGCAGCTGTCTCTCGAAACGGCCGGCCGGCGGATACTCCTCCTGCCTTCCTACATCTATGCAGATATCGATGAGCCTTCGCGTCTGCAGAACCTGCAGGCAGCGGTGCTCCTACGGGCGCAGGATTGGACTGAACGGGTCCGGTGAAACCGGCTATTCGGCAGCCGCGCGGTTTGGGATGCTGAGCCAGTCACGGCAGTCGTTCAACGCCCGGGCCGTAATGGCACGTTTCTTGGCCAGCGTTTTCTCCTTGCCGCGCAGCCGCTTCCCGTCCGATCGGGGAAGCTCGACGGGCGGGAAAAGGCCAAAATTCACATTCATCGGTTGGAAGGAACGCTTTCCCGGCTCGTCTTCGGAAAGAATGTGCCCGCCGGTGATATGGTTGATCAGAGCGCCGAAGGCCGTTGTCGCGGGAGGTGGCGTGATCGTGCGGCCAAGCCGCGCCGCCGCGGCGAACCTCCCTGCCATCAGCCCCATGGCAGCACTCTCCACATAGCCTTCGCAACCGGTGATCTGTCCTGCGAAGCGCAGACCGGCGCGATTCCGCAGTTGCAGCGTGCCATCGAGCAGGGCAGGAGAATTGATGTATGTGTTGCGGTGCAGGCCGCCGAGACGGGCAAACTCGGCATTTTCCAGTCCCGGGATCATGCGGAAAATGCGCACCTGCTCGGCATATTTGAGCTTCGTCTGGAAACCCACCATATTATACAGCGTGCCAAGCGCATTATCCTGCCTGAGCTGAACGACGGCATAGGGCTTCTCGTCGGGCTTGTGCGCGTTGGTGAGTCCCATGGGCTTCATCGGCCCGTGGCGCAGTGTCTCGACACCGCGCTCTGCCATCACCTCGACCGGCAAGCAGCCGTCGAAATAAGGCGTGCCTTCCCATTCCTTGAAAGCCGTCTTCTCACCATCGAGCAAAGCCTGGACGAAAGCGCCGTACTGCTCCCGGGTTATGGGGCAGTTGATATAATCCTTGCCCGTTCCTCCCGGTCCAACCTTGTCGTACCGTGACTGGAACCAGCAGACATTCATATCGACTGAATCGAAATGCACGATCGGCGCGATCGCATCGAAGAAGGCAAGCGCTTCCGAGCCGGTGGCTTCGCGAATGGCTTCGGCAAGCGATGGCGCAGTGAGGGGGCCTGTGGCGATGATGGCCTGATCCCAATCTTCCGGGGGCAATCCCGTCACCTCTTCGCGAACGATGGTGATCAGCGGGTGCGCCTCCAGCGCCTGTGTCACGGCTTGGGAAAAACCCTCGCGGTCCACCGCGAGCGCCCCACCGGCGGGCACCTGGTTGGCGTCCCCGGCGCGCATGATGACGGAACCGGCAAGCCGCATCTCTGCATGAAGCAGGCCGACCGCATTGGTCTCGGCATCATCGGAGCGGAAGGAATTGGAACAGACGAGTTCGGCCAGACTGTCGGTCTTGTGCGCGTCTGTGCCACGCACGGGCCGCATCTCATGCAGAACGACCGGCACGCCTGCCTCAGCCGCCTGCCAAGCAGCTTCTGAGCCCGCAAGCCCGCCGCCGATTACATGGATAGATTTCATCGTCATGCGATGGAAATAGGCCGAACCGGACATCAATGCAACGTGAATGGGATCCGGACAATCGAGTGCGACAAACAAAAAACAACACCCGCCGGGGGAGGAGGTCCGGCGGGTGTCGTTTAGGTCGACCGGCGTTTCGGGAGGAGGAGAAAGCCGGTCGTTATCCGTCGGGGTGGGAGGAGGATACCCCGACGAAACTCTTCTACATCAGAGCGCCTTACGGGCGACGTAGGGAATATCGCTGCGGGAGATACCCAGGTCGTTGAGCTCGCGGTTGGAGAGGCGGCTCAGCTCGTTAACCGTCTGCCGGTAACGGCGCCAGTTACGATAGTTGCGGATCAGGTTCATCGTCTTGCTCGTTTCGTTCGGTTCGTTCGTTCTTGTGAGGCTTAGATAGTCTCGCTCTTGCGCTTCCGGAAGTGCGAATGTTGCATGGCAGCAATGCATATTGTGCATTGCACCATAGAACTGCCACAGACCGGTCGAAATGCGGCTTGGTTCTGCCATCTTCGTTAACGAGGTCAGATGAATTTGGAATGGTTCCAGCAAAGGATCTCGCCTCGTCAAAGAGCGGCCGAGAGCACATTGAAGGCCGAGACCTCAGGAAAAAATTGCCTGGAGGCAAATTTCCTTTGATAGCCGCAGTCCAGATGATATAGAACCCCGCGCTTTCGAGGGCGCCGGCCATCGAAGCGGGTGTGGTGGAACTGGTAGACACGCCAGATTTAGGTTCTGGTGGCGAAAGCCGTGGGGGTTCAAGTCCCTCCACCCGCACCAGGCCACCCCGGATACGAATTTTCGGCGGGCTCAGCGGCGAGGTGCTGTGGAGCAGCCGGCGCGAGTGAACATGAAGGTTTTATTGAATGCAGGTTAGCGAGACTCTCAATTCCGGTCTTAAGCGCGAGATCAAGGTCACCGTGCCGGCCAAGGACATGGAGGCCCGCCTCATGGCGCGCCTGGACGAGGCTAAGGACAAAGTACGGCTCAAGGGCTTTCGGCCCGGCAAAGTGCCTGTGCAGCACCTGCGTCGCATGTATGGCAAGTCCTTCATGGCCGAGGTGGTGAACGAGATCCTCAATGATTCCTCGCGCACCATCCTTGCCGATCGCGGCGAGAAGCCGGCCATGCAGCCGGAAATCACGATGACCGAGGACGAGAAGGAAGCTGAGAAGGTGCTCGCCGGAGCGGCGGACTTCGAGTTCTCCCTGTCGTACGAGGTGATCCCGCCGATCGAGATCAAGGATTTCTCCAGCATCAAGATCAACCGGCCGGTCTATGACGTGCCGGAGGACGAGGTGGAGGAGCAGGTCAAGCGCGTCGCTGATTCTGTCCGCACCTATGAGCCGAAGGACGGGAAGGCCGAAAACGGGGACAAGGTCACCATTGATTATGTCGGCAAGCTCGACGGTGAGCCTTTCGAGGGCGGCTCGGCCAATGACTCGGAAGTCGTGATTGGTCACGGCCAATTCATACCGGGCTTCGAGGACGAGCTCGTCGGCCTGAAGGCCGGTGATACCAAAACCTTCAAGATCACGTTCCCGGAATCTTATGCAGCGCAGCATCTGGCCGGCAAAGAGGTTGAGTTCGACATCACGGTCAAGCAGGTAGCAGCGGCCGAGGAACTCACCATCAACGACGAACTGGCCACGAAGCTAGGCCTTGAATCGGCGGAGAAGCTGCGCGAGATCATCCGCAGCCAGCTCGAGAGCCAGTATGGCCAGATGACGCGTCAGAAGGCGAAGCGTCAATTGCTGGATGCACTGGATGAGAGCTACAAGTTCGAAGCTCCTTCCAAGCTGGTCGAGGCGGAGTTCAACAATATCTGGTCGCAGGTAACGCGTGACCTCGAGGCTGCCGGGCGCACGTTCGAAGACGAGGACACGACGGAAGAGGAGGCGCGTGAGGAATACCAGCGTCTCGCGGAGCGCCGCGTGCGCCTTGGCCTTGTGCTTGCGCAGATCGGAGAGGAAGCCAATATCCAGGTTTCCGACGACGAGATGCAAAGGGCTCTCATCGAGACGATCCGCCGCTATCCAGCACGCCAGCAGCAGGAAATCTACGACTTCTATCGCCAGAACCCGCAGGCGCTTGCTTCTATCCGCGCGCCGATCTTCGAGGAAAAGGTGGTCGATCAGCTGCTTTCGCAAGTTGATGTCACCGACCAAAAGGTGAGCCGCGACGAACTCCTCGCCGAGGACGAGGTCGAAGGCCAGGAAAAGAAGGCCGAGGGCGCAACCAAGAAGAAGGCTGCCGCTAAGAAAAAGGCAGCGAAAAAGGAAGACGCTGCCGAATAAGCTTCCGAACCAAAAACCCCCGGCTTGCCGGGGGTTTTTTGTTGCGCTCAGATTTGTGCCGGCTGAACCTTCAGCCGCGGCAATGGCGGGAAGGCAAGGGCAACGGCCGCAGCACCGAGGCCGACCATGGCCGAGCCGATAAAGAGCCACGCATAATTGTGAAAGGTATCGAAGATCCAGCCGCCTGCGAGCGGCCCGAAGGCCATCCCGATGCTGGATAGCATCGTCGCCGCGCCGAGCACCGTCCCCAGGATCTGCTGGCCGAAATATTCGCGAGCAAGCACAGCGTAGAGCGGCATGACACCGCCATAAACCGCCCCAAAAATCATGGCCAGGAGATAGAACTCCTCAAGCCGGCTGACGAAGAGATAGGCGCTGATCGCGACCGCCTGCACGAGAAGGCCGGCAACAAGCATCTGCTTTACGCCAATCCGGTCTGCCAGAACACCGAAGAGAAGCCTTCCGCCCAGACCGGCCAGACCTTCGACGCTATAGATGCTGACGGCTGCCATCGGCGCGACACCACACACCATCGCGTAGCTCACCATGTGGAAGATCGGGCCCGAATGCGCTGCACAGCAAGCAAAGAAAGTGAGCCCCAACACGAGAAATTGGGGTGATCGCAGCGCTTTTCCCACCGACTTCCCTCCACTTTCCGGAAAGGGTTCGGAAGAGTGGGCATTCCGGGCGGAAACAGGCGGACGACGAACGAGGAGGGCCGTCGGCAGAAGAAGCACCCAGGCCAAGACCCCGATCAGGAACATGGCGGTGCGCCAATCATAGGCGGAGATCAGCCAGCGCGCGAGCGGCGAGATCGTCATCGGCGCCATCCCCATTCCAGCAGAGACAAGCGAAACGGCCAAACCACGGTTCTTCTCGAACCAGGCTGTGGTCGCCGCGATCATCGGCGCGAAGAAGGCGCTGGCGGACAGTCCAACCAGAATACCGTAGGTTAGCTGAAATTCCAGAAGTGAGGCAGCTCGGCTCGCAAGAACCAAGGCGAGCCCCAGAAGTGCCGATCCAATCAGCACCACGATACGTGCTCCGAAACGATCGCTCGCCGCTCCCCAGGCAAAGCCGCCCAGGCCCATGACAAGGAAGTTGAGCGTCATGGCGCTCGAAATGCCCGCACGGGACCAAAGCGTTTCGGCTCCAATCGGCTCGAGGAATATGGCTAAGGAGAACATCGCGCCAATGGCGACGCACCCCATCAGCGCACCTGCGCCGACGATTACCCAGCGATAGGAATGGCTCATATTACGTCCCTCGTGACGCTCAGCCCGGCTTCAGTCCTGTACGACGCGTCACATGTGCACAGGCCGGTTCGGATCAAGGACGCTGGAGCGGATCCAAACTCGACAGTTCCGAGCACATTTTTTGAACCTGCGGGACAGCTAAAGCAACTTGGCTAAATGTTCGCCGAGTTTGATAAGCTTACGCGGATTTACCGGCGCGTCTTTGCGACGGACTTCGTAGTGCAGATGCGGTCCTGTAGAACGCCCGCTGCTGCCCACTTGGCCAATGATACCGCCATTGGTTATACGATCACCCACGCTCACCAAGACCTTGCTCAGATGAGCGTAGCGGGTTCTGATTCCATTGCCGTGATCGATCTCCACCATCCTGCCATAACCGCCCTGCCAACCCGCCTCTACGACAATGCCGGCAGCCGCCGCGCGGACAGGTGAGCCTGGGGAAGCGCGAAAATCCAAGCCGGCATGAAAAGCGGTCCGCCCCAAAATGGGATCCCGCCGCGCCCCGAAATTGCTGGTGACGTGAGCGCCGGGCACGGGATGAGCAATAGGCATATAGCGGATTTTGCGCTTTAGCTCCTGGAGTCTGTTCAGCGCCTCATCAAGGCCACGCGCTCTCTCCTCGATGGGAAGGTAGCCCGAGATGGGGATGAACGGACCACCTGCATTCTGGCCGTAACGGCTGTTGATCTTGATCCCAGCCGAGCCAAGCGCCTCGTCGATGGCGTCGATCTTCCGATAGGTCTCCTCGGTGAGCCTGTCGATTTGTTCGGCTTGATCGGTCTCCAGGCTCCGGAGGGAGCGGTCGAGCGCGCGAAACAGCTCATCCGGCTGGTCGAAGGGCCTTTCGCTACGGACCGGCCAGGGAATTTTCGGCGTGGCAATGCTCGCAAAGGCGCTGCCAGTAATGGTCGTATGATCAACCCGGTTTTCTCCCGCTGGCTCTTGGACCTGCGGACGCGGGGTAGGGACCGGGATGGGTTTGGCTGATGTATTCAGCTCTTCCGCACGCTCCAAAATCGGGCTTAGCCAGCTGTGCCGCAATGTCAGGCGCTCCTGGCGGTCGAGCAATTCCGTGATCTTGCGCTCCAGCGCTTTTTGATCGGATTTCTGATCTCGCGTGACACGGTCAAGCTCGGCCCGGAGCGAGGATATCCGGTCTTCATAGGACTGCTGCATTCGGGCGGGAAGCTCCGTAGGCTCTTCACTCGCCGGGCTGGAGAGCAACAGGAAGGGGGCTGCCACGCCGGCTGCCGCCAGTCCGAACGCCGCAGCAGCGCCGGCGAGAAGCATCCAGGGGCGGAGGATCCAATATCGGACATTCTGTCCGCGGGCCAAGATGATTGTAAGGGGCTTTTCCTGTCCGTCGAAGCGACGATTGCCTCTCTTCAGCTTCACGGATCGCGTGCCTGTTGCAGATTCCTAGAGAAGCTGACTAGAGCGCGATATGGTTAACAAATCCTTACCGAGCTGAACAAACCTACGCCCTTACACGGAAAATTCCCCCCGAAGCCTCCTTGCAGCCTCAAGCACTTCGTCCAGATGTCCCTTGAGACGGACCTTGCGCCAGACCTCGGCGATACGTCCATCGGCATCAATGAGAAATGTACTGCGCTCGACGCCCATATATTTGCGGCCGTACATGCTCTTTTCGGTCCAGACCCCATAATCCTGGACGACCTTCTTTTCAGGGTCGGCGACGAGATCAATGGTGATATCGTGCTTTGCCTTGAACTTGTCGTGGCTCTTCGGCGTGTCGGGGGAGAGCCCGATGACGGGAACACCGAGCGCATCGAACTCTCCCTTGCGGGTTGAAAACTCGATGGCTTGCGCGGTGCAGGCTGAAGTATCGTCCTTGGGATAGAAATAGAGAACCACGGACCTACCCCGCAATTCGGACAACCGGAACGTGCCGCCGCCATCCCGAGGGAGTTCGAAATCGGGCGCCATATCTCCTTTTTCCACACTGGCCATTATCTTACCCTTCTTCCCTGCTTAGGCGCATAATCGACAAATTTCTGGATCTTTTGAAACCCTGTCCCCAAAGGGGACCGAGGCGTGCATATAATGGTTGAAGCGGATTCGCCTCGATCGGTCCATACTTTGACGGGAACCTTGGTGGCGCACGGAACGGATGAGCATGAGAAGGTGCGCTTCCGGCGGGAAGAAATAGCTCCCTTGGGGAGTTTTCCTTCTGCCTGCCTGCCGCCGCCTTCCGTTTGCCGCGGCCGCCGATCGCGCCTTTGGCGCTGGGTGCTCCGCCCGGCAGCAGCAATAGTGGCGTTGCTTCTTGTCGCCCTCGGCGCTTTCTACTTCATTGGCGTCGATGCGATCGGCAATGAACGCCTACGCTTCCATGCAGAGCAAGCCATCGAAAAGCTAGCCGGCGTCGACGTCGATGTCTCGATCGGGAGCATCAACCTGGGACTCGGTCGGACCAGCCTTTTCGCGCTGGAAGTGCGCGATGCCGGAATCGTGAGAGCGAGCGACAAGGCGCCCGTGGCCAATATCGGGGTATTGCGCTTCGGGTTGCGTGCCATCCCTCTGCTGAGCGGCAGGATCGAGCTTTCCCGCGTGGTCGTTGCAGATGCTCTTCTCACACCGAGTGAAATATCCTCCGGTACGGGGCCGACCCTGACGGAACTGCTCGCGCGACCGTCCGCGATCAGCCCTGACGAACTGAACCGGGCCGTATTCGATGCCATCGATCGTGCATTCGAAATTACGCGCGGTGCCGGTCTTGCCCATGTAAGCTTCTCGAATGTCGGCTTTTTGGCTGGAGGGCAAACAGTTCCCGACCTCCTGGTCGAGAATCTGGAGATCAACCGGGAAAGCGGAACGAAAATCGATCTGAACGGCGTCGCTCGTTACCAGGGGCGTGAGCTTTCATTTGCAGGCAGCGCCGGCCGCGACCCGAACACGAACGTCACCTCCGATCTGGCATTGAAGGTCTCGGCCGCCGAAGGGGAGGAGGCTTCTCCGGCGGAGGAAGGTCTCGTCCGGTCTATCGGTGCCTTTGACCTTACGCTTTCGGGCAAGGCTCCGGCTGGGGCCGAACGCGGCTTCCTGCGCATCGAAATTGCCGCAGACAAGATATTGCTCGACTTCGGCGAGGACGAGCTGGCTCTCGATGGAGCCTCGGTCGCCATCGGCGCCGGCACGGGCGAAGATGTCTTTTCCGTGCTTCAAGCCCGCCTCGACTCTGGACGGACACGTGTAAATTTCCAGGGTACTTTCGGGCCGGAAACCGCCACCAGCGGCAAACCGGGTTACCGCATGGATCTCGTATCCCGCGATTCCGTGCTTGCACCAACGGATTCGCCCGAGGCGCCGCTGCCCTTCGCGGTGCGCCTGGCGGGCCGGTTCGACCCGGCTGCAATGCGACTTGTGGCGGACCCGATCGAGGTTCGCTCGGCGGAAGGAGAATTGAGAGCGAGCGCGGCAATCACCGTCGCGGAAGGAAAGTCCCCCGGCATAAAGCTCTCCCTCCAGGTGAGCAGCATGCCCACCGCGCATGTGAAGCAATTCTGGCCTTGGTTTGCGGCGCCCGGTGCGCGGAACTGGACACTGCAAAATGTCTTCGGCGGCACGATCCGCGACAGCGGAATGACGCTTGAAGTGCCGCCGGGCCGGCTTGGAAACGGCATTCCCCTCGGTTCGAAGGAAGTTTCCGGACGATTTGCATTGTCGGACACCCGCTTCAACATAGCCGGTGAGATCCCTGCGGTGCGTGACGCCGATGGATATGTCGAATTCCACGGGACGGATGTAAAGGTCGGCCTTTCGTCGGGCCGCGCCTATATGGAAAGCGGACGGACCGTGGACGCCATCGACGGCACGCTCGTGATCGATGCCTCGAAGGAACACCGTCGCATCGGCAATCTGGAGATCGATGTCGCGGGCGAGGCGCCTGCAATCCTGGAGTTTGTCTCCTACCGGCCGATTGCGGCCTCCCGCTTCCATGATTTCAAACCGGAAGACCTCACGGGAAAAATGTCGGGCCATGTCAGCGCCGAAATCCCGCTGCAGGCGAATATCCCGATGGAGGAGCTCAATTGGCGCGTCGCGCTCGATTATGAGAACCTCTCAGTGGCGAAGCCCTTCGAAGGCCAACATGTAACGGACGCCAAGGGAAACCTGGTCGTCGAGCCAACACATGCGGAATTCTCCGCGGTTGCAAAGCTCAACGGCGTTCCGGCCGATGTCCATATCGTCGAACCCTTCGGCACCGCGCAGATACAAAGGATACGCCACATCGAGCTGAATGTGGACGATCAGACCCGTGAGAAGCTCTTTCCGGGACTGGGACTGCTGGTCTCCGGGCCCTTCAACGCCGTCTATGATCGCGAGCCGGATGGGCGCGAAAAGATCGACCTGAAGCTCGACTCCGCCCGCCTCAGCGTGCCGTGGATCGGTTGGCGCAAGGGGGCAGGCATCCCGGCGAAGGCCGCTTTCTATCTTTCCAGAAATGGCGAACAGATCGAGCTCAGCGATTTTTCCCTTACAGGGGAGAGCTTTTCACTGGCGGGACACGTGCGCCTTGACAGAGGCAGTCTGCAGGAAGCCACCTTCCAAAATGCTCGCTTCAATCGGGGCGATGATTTTGCCGCGACCATTCGAAGAAGCGGGGCAGGCTATGCCGTTTCGGTGAATGGAGCAGCTTTTGATGCTCGCGGCCTCATAAAGCAGATTTTTGGCGATGCACAGACACAGGGCAGCTCTGGAGACGAGGACGCCCGCTCTACGCCGGTGACCGTGAAAGCATCGCTCGGGCAGATCAGCGGGTTCGGAGGCGAGACGCTCGGCCAAGTGGAGTTCACCTATTCCAACGACGGCAAGAAGCCTGACGAGTTGACGCTCGCAGGTGCGGCCAGATCCCACGGTGGCGTGAAGGTGACCAAGACGTCTCAACAGGGGACGACCACCATCCATGCATCATCAAGCAATGCCGGTGCAATGTTCCGGTTTCTTGACCTCTACGAGCATATGGAAGGCGGCCAGCTCACGCTGGCGCTGCAGGGAGCAAACAACGAGAACCTCGCCGGCCAGATTGATATTCGCGATTTCTGGATCGTTGACGAGCCGCAGATGCGCTCGCTGGTCGCCGCCACCAAGGAAAGCGGACGTGTGGACACGACCCGCGTCTATTTCGAGCGCGGTGCAGCTGGCTTAGGAAAGGGCAGGGCAAGCCTGAGGATCGCGAACGGCGTTCTACGCGGCCCGGTGATCGGCTCCACATTTCAGGGGACCCTCTACGACCCCAATAACAGAATGGACATAACGGGGACCTTCATGCCGCTTTACGGGGTCAACCGCCTGTTCGGCGAATTACCGATCATCGGTCAGATTCTTGGCAACGGACGTGACCGAGGCCTCATCGGAATCACCTTTCGGCTGAGCGGTGAAGTCGGCAAGCCACGGCTTGAAGTGAATCCCCTTTCAGCCGTTGCGCCGGGGTTCCTGCGGGAAATCTTCGAGTTTCGCTAGCGCATCGGCTGATTATCGGAAGCACGATGCGCCGCTTACAATTCAGCAGCGCTCCGCACTCAAAGCGTGCAGGGCATTTGCCGGCCAAGCGACCGACGGTCGGCGATGTCAGCGGGGGCGCAGAAGCACGTGCTTCTTGCGACCGAAGGAGAGCTTGATGACGCCCTCCGGGTTCATATCGTCGCTGCCCACGACCCTCCGGTCATCCGTAACGAGAACGTCATTGATGCGGATGGCACCATTGGCAATAGCGCGGCGAACTTCGCCATTGGTCGAAGCCAAGCCCGCTTTCACCACGGCATGGAGAACACCCATACCGGCCCCGATTTCCGCCTGAGCCACTTCCACCGTGGGAAGGCTCTCTGCAAGTGCGCCTTCCTCGAAGGTCTTCCGCGCCGTCTCGGCAGCTTCTTCGGCGGCCGGGCGGCCATGCAACATTGCCGTGACCTCTGTCGCCAGCACCTTCTTGGCTTCGTTGATCTCGGCTCCCCCGAGTTTCTCCAGACGGGCGATCTCATCCAAAGCCAGGGTGGTATAGAGACGCAGGAAGCGTCCGACATCGGCATCTTCCGCGTTGCGCCAGTATTGCCAGAATTCGTAGGGGCTCAGCAGCGCGGAATCGAGCCACACGGCACCGTTTTCCGACTTTCCCATCTTGGCGCCTGAAGCAGTCGTGAGAAGCGGAAGCGTCAGGGCATAGAGCTGAGGCGTGCCCATACGATGGCCAAGATCGATTCCGTTGACGATATTGCCCCATTGATCCGAGCCGCCCATTTGCAATCGGCAGCCATAGCGCTGATTCAGCTCGACGAAATCATAGGCCTGCAAGATCATGTAATTGAATTCGAGAAACGAAAGCGAGTGCTCGCGATCCAAACGCTGCTTTACGCTTTCGAATGAAAGCATCCGATTGACCGAGAAGTGCCTGCCGACATCACGGAGAAACTCCAGGTAATTCAGCCCGCGCAGCCAATCGGCATTGTCCACCATGACCGCTTCCTTCGGTCCTTCACCGAAGGAGAGGTAATTGGAAAAGACCCGTTTGATCGAGGCGACATTGCTGGCGATCGTATCGAGCGTCATCAGCTTGCGGGCCTCGTCCTTGAACGAGGGATCACCGATCATGCCCGTGCCGCCACCCATGAGCGCGATCGGACGATGCCCGGTCTTTTGCAGCCAATGCATCATCATGATCAGCGTGAGGTGCCCGACATGCAGGCTGGGTGCCGTCGGATCAAAGCCGGCATAGGCGGTAACCGTTTCGCGCAGGAACAACTCGTCCAGACCCGCCGGGTCGGAGATCTGATGAATGAAGCCGCGCTCGGAAAGAACGCGCAGGAAATCGGATTTGAACTCGAGCATAGCAAAAATCCCTTTGCGGGAACGGTCTCTGGGAGATGAGCGGGCGTTTAACACCACTCGCGCACCGCACACAAGCGCTCGTGGAGCTATGGGCTGGCGTTGACTTCAGCCCATGGGAACATCGTCTCGGAAAAGAAAACGCGGCAGGAACGCCGCGCAATACATTATGGCCGGTGTTTCTTATCCATTCGGCAGCGCGAATCCCGTCCAGAGGAATCGACCGCCGGACCTCAGCCCGGGATAAGAACGAAAGCCGCTCAGGCCGTCGCCTTGGCCTTTGCCTTCGCCGTCTTTGTGTTGACCTTCTCAGATGGTTTAGCGGCGGCCTCCGATTTTCCGGAAGATTTGGCCCTCGCGGGAGCCTTCGCTGCCGCCTTGGCCGGAGCCTTTTTGTCCGCGGGGGCGATCTCCTCGATGACCGCCTCAGCGACGTTCTTGCGCAGCGACTCGATCGCTTTTACAGCTGATGCCTTGGCCTTATAGCCCTCAGAGGTAAACATCACTTCGCCGTTTCTGGCTCGAAACCGGAAGCGTGTCTCGCCTTTCTTATCCTTGTAGATTTCGAATTTGCTCACTGCCGTCTTTCCCGTTAGCAGGCGGTGATTCGCCACAGCAAAAGCGTCTCACGCAGCCGGGCGACTGTCGAGCGGCAAGCATTATTTTTAGGACGCCGGGCTTATACTAGGCTGAATTACGCTTCAGCCTCTCATCTCAGTCGTTTGGGACGCGGTTCCGCAAGTTCGCCATTGAGCCGCCGATCGAGATACTCGGCACATTCCTCGATCAAAACGTCCGAAGCATTCGTAAAGAAATGGTTCGTGTCCGGAATGGTCTTCTGCGTGATCGTGATTCCCTTCTGTGACTGCAGCTTGTCTACCAGCGTCTGCACGTCGGCAGCCGGTGCAACACGATCAGCAGCCCCGTGGATGATCAATCCGGAAGAAGGGCAGGGAGCCAGGAAGGAGAAGTCGTAGATATTGGGCTGCGGCGCGATCGAAATGAAACCTTCGATCTCCGGCCGGCGCATGAGAAGCTGCATGCCGATCCAGGCACCAAACGAATAGCCCGCCACCCAGCAGCTCTTGGAATCCGGATGGAGCGATTGTACCCAGTCAAGCGCTGCTGCGGCGTCCGAAAGTTCGCCGCTGCCATGGTCGAAGGCGCCCTGGCTCCGCCCGATGCCACGGAAATTGAAGCGCAGCGCGGTGAAGCCGCGGCTCTGAAACATATAGAACAGATCATAGACGATCTTGTTGTTCATCGTTCCGCCGAACTGCGGATGCGGATGCAAGATGAGCGCGATTGGCGCATTTTTCTCCTTCGACGGCTGATACCGGCCTTCGAGACGGCCAGCTGGACCGGAAAAGATCACTTCGGGCATGTTTACTCCACCTTGGCACCCTGCCAGAGCCGCAAACGCTATCTGCGATTTCGCGGCGGCTCTTGACGTGGGGCCGATGCCTCCATAGAAGCTAGTTTAGAACTGTTCAAAACTGGCGGGATCACCGCCCGTTGGCAGCCGGTAGATAGGACGGCTCGCCTAGAAAATTCAAGGAAATAACGCCTTCCTCGCCACAATTATGGCGAGAGGCATCGCTGGTGGACATGGCCGGAACGCGCATATATCTCGATTTTAATGCCACCGCCCCCCTGAGGGAGTCGGCCAGACGCGCCGTGATCTCGGCTTTGGACCTTGCCAACCCTTCCTCAGTGCACGCAGAAGGCCGCGCTGCACGCCAGGTCGTGGAGAATGCGCGGCGGGAAGTTGCAGCTCTTGTCAATGGCCAACCGTCCCATGTGGTATTCACATCAGGAGCCACCGAAGCTGCCTCGATGCTCCTGACACCTGATTGGACAATGGGCCGCGCGCCCCTCAAGTTCTCTCACCTCTATGTCAGCGCAGCCGATCATCCATGCATTCTCTCCGGCGGCCGATTTGAACAGAAAATGACGAAGATTGCTGTTCAGCCGAACGGCAGAATGGATATCGATGCGCTGAAGAATGCGCTAGCCGCGCACGACGCAAGCGAAGGCCTGCCGCTTGTCGCGACCTATGTCGCCAACAACGAAACGGGTGTGATCCAGCCGATAGAGGAGATCGCCGCTGTTGCGAGACAGGCAGGCGGCACGACCGTTTTTGACGCGGTTCAAGCGGCTGGGCGGATTCCACTCGATATTTCAGCCGGATCTGCAGATTTCTTCATCATCTCCTCGCACAAGATTGGCGGTCCGAAGGGCGTTGGTGCGGTGATTGGTGCTTCAGACCTCATGATGCCCCGCGCCCTAATAAAAGGCGGTGGACAGGAGAAGGGCCATCGTGCGGGAACGGAGGACGTCGCGGCCATAGCCGGTTTTGGGGCAGCTGCCCGCGAGGCGACGACGGCGATGAATGACATGCATCAGGTGCATGAAAAACGGACTCGAATCGAGGCCGCCATCCGTTCGCTTGTTCCTGACACGATGATCTATGGCGAGCAATCACCGCGCCTGCCCAACACCGTGTTTTTCTCTCTTCCGGGTATCAAGGCGGAGACAGCGCAGATCGCTTTCGATCTGGCCGGCATCGCACTTTCGGCAGGTTCTGCCTGCTCCTCGGGAAAGGTCGGGCCGAGTCACGTTTTGCAGGCGATGGGGTATGGGGGCGAGGGCGGCGCGCTGCGCGTTTCTATCGGCCCCCAAACCACAGATGACGAAATCGAAGCATTCGCAGCGGCTCTTGCGAAGATCGCAACGAGGAGAAAATCGGCCATTGCAGCCGCTTGAAGAAGAAGGAACCGGATGCCTTGGGAAAAATGGAGTAAATGACACATATTTTGCGACAGGATGGATGAATTCGGCTCGCGCACTCACTAGATAGGACTCAAAGCCGATAGAATCGAAAGAAGCCGGACCTTGACTCCGGCGTGAATGGAGAACGCTGATGCCTGCAGTGCAGGAGACAATCGATCAGGTCCGTATGATCGATGTGGACCAGTACAAATATGGTTTCGAGACGCTCATCGAGACCGAAAAGGCGCCCAAGGGGCTCAACGAGGACATCATCCGGCTGATTTCCGCCAAGAAAGACGAGCCGGAATGGATGACGGAGTGGCGCCTGAGTGCCTTCCGCCGTTGGCTCACCATGGAAGAGCCGACCTGGGCGCGCGTCAGCTATCCAAAGATCGATTTCCAAGACCTCCATTACTATGCAGCCCCAAAGGGCCAGACGGGCCCGCTCTCGCTTGATGAAGTCGATCCCGAGCTGCTGCGCACCTATGAGAAGCTCGGCATCCCGCTCAAAGAGCAGGAAATCCTCGCCGGCGTGCGCAAGCCGACCACGGAAGATGTCGAAGGCGCGATCGACAATGTCTATCAGTCCGGTCGCGTGGCGGTGGATGCCGTTTTCGATTCCGTATCCGTGGTTACCACCTTCAAGAAGGAGCTGGCCAAGGCCGGCGTCATCTTCTGCTCTATTTCCGAGGCGATCCGCGAGCATCCTGAGCTCGTGAAGAAATATCTCGGCTCGGTCGTCCCGCCGACGGACAATTTCTATTCCACGCTCAACTCGGCGGTCTTCACCGACGGCTCCTTCGTCTATGTGCCGAAGGGCGTGCGATGCCCGATGGAGCTTTCGACCTATTTCCGCATCAACGAGCGAAACACCGGCCAGTTCGAACGCACGCTGATCATTGCCGATGAAGGTTCGTATGTGTCTTATCTTGAGGGGTGCACCGCTCCGCAGCGCGACGAGAACCAGTTGCACGCGGCGGTGGTCGAGCTGATTGCCCTCGATGATGCCGAGATCAAGTATTCGACGGTGCAGAATTGGTATCCCGGCGACAAGGAAGGCAAGGGCGGCATCTATAATTTCGTCACCAAGCGTGGCGACTGCCGCGGGAAAAACTCCAAGATCTCCTGGACGCAGGTCGAGACCGGCTCGGCGATCACCTGGAAATATCCATCCTGCCTGCTGCGCGGTGATGGTTCGCGCGGTGAGTTCTATTCGATTGCGGTCTCGAACGGTCACCAGCAGATCGATTCCGGCACAAAGATGATCCATCTCGGCAAGAACACGTCGAGCCGTATCATCTCGAAGGGCATTTCCGCCGGGCAGTCGAACAACACCTATCGGGGTCAGGTCTCGGTCCATCGCAAGGCCGAGAATGCGCGCAACTTCACCAATTGTGACTCGCTCCTGATCGGCGATCGCTGCGGTGCGCATACCGTGCCCTACATCGAGGCAAAGAACTCTTCCGCTCAGATCGAGCACGAGGCCACGACCTCGAAGATTTCCGAGGACCAGAAGTTCTATGTGATGCAGCGCGGCATCCCCGAGGAAGAGGCGATCGCGTTGATCGTCAACGGCTTCGTGAAGGACGTCATCCAGGAACTGCCGATGGAGTTCGCCGTCGAGGCGCAGAAGCTCATCGGTATTTCGCTTGAAGGCTCGGTCGGCTGAGCCGGCGCAAGACAGTTGGGATAGAATTATGCTTGAAATCAAGAACCTGCACGCCCGCATCGCCGAAGACGGCACCGAGATCCTGCGCGGGGTGGACCTCAACGTGAAGCCGGGCGAGGTGGCCGCCATCATGGGGCCGAACGGCTCCGGCAAGTCGACGCTTTCCTATGTGCTTGCGGGGCGCGACGATTACGAAGTGACCGAGGGCGACATTCTCTTCAAGGGACAGTCTGTGCTCGAAATGGACCCTGCGGAGCGCGCTGCGGCGGGCATCTTCCTCGCCTTCCAGTATCCGATGGAGATACCGGGCGTGGCCACCATGGAGTTTCTCAAGGTGGCGATGAATGCGCAGCGCAAAGCGCGCGGCGAGGAGGAGTTGAAGATCCCCGAACTGATGAAGCGCGTGCGCACGGCGGCCGAAGAGCTGAACATGGACATGGGCATGCTGAAGCGCCCGCTCAATGTGGGCTTCTCTGGCGGAGAAAAGAAGCGTGCGGAAATCCTGCAGATGAAGCTGCTCGAGCCTTCGCTCTGCGTGCTGGACGAGACCGATTCCGGTCTCGACATCGACGCGCTCAAGATTGTGGCGGACGGCGTCAACGCGCTGAGGTCGCCCGATCGCGCGATCGTGGTGATCACGCACTATCAGCGCCTGCTCGACTATATCGTTCCGGACTCCGTGCATGTGCTCTATAAGGGGCGCGTCGTGAAATCCGGTGAAAAGGATCTGGCCTTGGAGCTGGAGAAGAATGGTTACGCCGGCGTGATCGGCGAGGCAGCTTAAGGGGCAGGGGTGATGAACATGCAGCTTCAGGTAAGACGCACCGCTGCCGAGGAGACGCTTCTTGCCTCCTTTTCGGAGCGGGCTGCCAGCCTGCCGGGAGATGCCGCAGCGGCCGAAAGGCGTGCGCAGGCGGTCGAGGTGCTGAAGAATGGGCTCCCGAGCCGGAAGGTCGAGTCCTGGCACTATACCGATCTGCGTCGACTCCTCTCCTCGGTGCCGGACTTCGATCCCTCAGCCCATGCAGAACCGCGCGCCGCGCTTCTGCCTGGCTCTGTCGTTCTTCCCGTGGTGAACGGCATTGCGAAACTGACGGACGTGCCCGCTGATATATCGGTCGCCAGCATCACCAATGAACTGGCGGACGGCAGCTTTGCTTCGCATCTTGGCCTTGCCGACACGGACGACACGGTCGGCGCCATCAATTCCGCATTCGTAACGGATGGCTTCGCATTGGACATACCCGCCGGAAGGGTATTGGAGCAGCCGATCGAATTGCAAAACCTGCAGGCTGGCGGCCAGGTCCATACACGCTTTGCCGTACGCGCAGGGGAAGGGGCCAAGGCAACGATCGTCGAACGTCAGCTTGGCGACGGCGATGCGCTCGTTTCCTCGGTGAGCCATCTGGAGGTGGGCGAGGGCGCAGAAATCCTCTGGCTGATCATCCAGGAGCAGCCGGATGGCGCGCGCCACCTTGGTCAGATCAATGTCAAGATTGCCAAGGATGCGAAGCTTACCCTGTTCGTGATGAATGCCGGCGGAAAGCTTGTCCGTCAGGAACTGCGCGTCTGCGTGGAAGGCGAGGGGGCGGAGTTTCGCCTGCGCAGCGTCAACCTGCTCGCGGGCGACACCCATTGCGACGTGACCATGGTTCTCGACCATGCCGCTCCCCATACGGTTTCCACCGAAACCATCCGCAATGTCGTGGCGGACAAGGCGGAAGGTGCTTTCCAGGGGCAGATCCGGGTCGCGCGGGAAGCGCAGAAGACCGACGCGAAAATGGCTTGCAACACGCTCCTTCTGTCGGATGAGGGTGGCTTCTCGACCAAGCCGGAACTCGAGATTTTCGCCGATGACGTGGCCTGCGGCCACGGCGCGACAGTCACGGATATCGAACCGGCGCACCTGTTCTATTTGATGGCGCGCGGCATCGACGAGAAGACGGCTCGCGGTCTTCTGGTGAGGGCCTTCCTCGCCGAGGTGATCGAAGAGTTGGAGGATGAGGCTGTCGTCGAGGTTCTGGAAGAGAAGCTCGCCGCGTGGTTTGCCACGCACGGCTAATGCAAGAGCGGCCGCTGCATGCGGCTGAAAGCGCAGGGTGTATATGGATCAGCAATCTTCGCCAATTTACGATGTCGAGGCGATCCGTCGTGATTTCCCCATCCTTGCGCGCGAGGTCTACGGCAAGCCGCTCGTCTATCTCGACAATGCGGCTTCCTCCCAGAAGCCCCAGGCCGTCATCGATGCGATCACCCACGCCTATACAAACGAATATGCCAATGTTCACAGAGGATTGCATTTCCTCTCCAACGCGGCGACAGAAGCCTATGAGAAGGCCCGGGAGGCGGTTAGGCGGTTCCTGAATGCGGGCAGCGTCGATGAGATCGTCTTCACGAAATCGGCGACCGAGGCGATCAATACCGTGGCTTATGGCTACGGCATGCCCCGGATCGGAGTGGACGATGAAATCGTGCTCTCCATTATGGAACATCATTCCAATATCGTGCCCTGGCATTTCATTCGCGAAAGGCAGGGGGCGAAGCTCGTTTGGGCTCCCGTCGCTGACGATGGAAGTTTCCTCCTCGAAGAGTTCGAGAAATGCCTGACGGAGCGGACGAAGCTCGTCGCCATTACGCACATGTCGAACATGCTGGGCACGGTAACGCCAATCCAGGAGGTCGTGCGCATCGCGCATGAGCGGGGCATTCCGGTACTGGTCGATGGCAGCCAGGCAGCCGTGCACCTGCCGGTCGATGTCGCGGCCATCGGTTGTGATTTCTACGTCTGCACCGGACACAAGCTTTACGGACCGTCCGGCATCGGCGTTCTCTACGGCAAGCGTGAAAAGTTGCAGGAGATGCGGCCCTTCCAGGGGGGGGGCGAGATGATCGAGGACGTCTCGATCGATAACGTCACCTATAATGATCCGCCGCATCGCTTCGAGGCTGGCACCCCGCCGATCGTGCAGGCCATCGGGCTGGGAGCCGCGCTCGACTACATGCAGAGCATCGGTCGTGAGAAGATCGCAGCCCATGAGGCGGAACTGTCGCAATACGCGCACGACCGGTTGAGCCAAATCAACTCGCTGCGCATTTTCGGCACGGCGCCGGGGAAAGGCGCCATCCTTTCCTTCGAGCTTTCCGGAATCCATGCACATGACGTCGCGATGGTGATCGATCGGTCGGGCGTTGCCGTGCGCGCTGGAACACACTGCGCCCAGCCTCTTTTGAAGCGTTTCGGTGTCACCTCGACATGCCGCGCCTCCTTCGCCATGTATAACACCAAGGCCGAAGTGGATGCGTTGGCCGAGGCGCTGGACAAGGCGCGCAAATTCTTCGGGTGAAAGCATGAGCGAAGTCGACGACAAGGCGGAAACGGGCGATCTGCAGCATAGGGAAGCCGGTCCTTCTCCATCCGCGATCCCGCAGGAAGAGCTGGCGCGCATGACCGACGATATCATCGGCGCGCTGAAGACGGTGTACGACCCTGAAATCCCCGCGGATATCTATGAGCTTGGCCTGATCTACAAGATCGACATAGAAGACGACCGCAGCGTGAAAATCGATATGACGCTCACGGCGCCCGGCTGCCCTGTGGCGGGAGAAATGCCCGGCTGGGTGCAGAATGCCGTGAGTGCAGTCGAGGGCGTGGGCGATGTCGAAGTTAACATGGTCTTTGATCCACCATGGACGCCGGATCGGATGTCCGAGGAAGCGCAGGTGGCGCTCGGGTGGTATTGAGGGTGCTTGCAACGCGCCTCTTTCCCGACCATCTTTAGAGAAAGAGCCTTTCCGCGAGTCTTGACCTCGCTGTGAATGGAGAAAGTAATGGGCCGTTTCCAGGTAATTTCGATCACGGACGCCGCGGCAGCGCGTATTCGTGAGATTGTCGCGACGCGCGAGGGCGCACACGGCATTCGCGTAGGCATCAAGAAGGGCGGCTGTGCCGGCATGGAATACACGGTCGATCTCGTTACCGAGCCGAGCCCGAAAGACGACCACGTCGAGCATAACGGCGCCCATGTCTACGTAGCCCCTGAGGCCGCCCTGTTCCTGCTTGGAACAGAAATGGATTTTGAGGTGACCCGTTTGCGCACCGGCTTCGTCTTCAACAATCCGAACCAAAGCTCAGCCTGTGGCTGTGGCGAATCCGTCGAGTTGAAGCCTGCCGACTTGAAGGCCCTTGCCGAAGCGCGGGCGCAAAGCACGGTCTGACTGTCGGCAGCGCGTTGGCGGTCCGCAAGTTCGGGGCATGGATCGGGAGTGAATCTGTCAACCGCGAAAGCGCAGCTCGAGCTCCGAGGTCATTGGGAATCTTGGCGAGGGCGCCCCGTACCACCGCTCACTATTTCCAGACGTCACTCGACCCACATCCCCTTTCGCCGGTGCCAATCGGCAATCGATTCCTCCGGATAAAGATCGAATGTTAGATCATCCTTGCCGATGTCCGGCTCTACCCAGTTCGCTTTGTATTTGAGCATCAAATGCACGCGGCTGGGCGGTTTAGGGAGATCGGTATCGATGGCCGAAGCAAAGGGATGCACCAGCTCCGGCCAAGTAGGATCGTAGAGCCAGAGCGCTGAGCCGCACTCGCGGCAGAAGCGGCGCTCACCGGTCGAAATCTCGCAAGCCGGCCGCTCGTCGTCTTGGATTTCCGCCCGATAAAGCCCCAGATGCTCCTCGCCTTCCACAGCTAGGGTGGAGGAAACCGCGCCCAGATTGATCGCGTAGCCGCCTCCGCCCTGCTGCTTGCGACAGACGGAACAGTAGCAGAGCTGGTAGGGCACCGGCGTATGGCTTTGAACTTGAAACTTCGCCGCGCCGCAGCGGCACGAACCTTTCAGGAGCACAGGCATGTCGCACCTCCGAGAGAATGAAAGCTTATGACGCAAGGCGGTGCCTGTCAGTAGGCCTGGAGCCGGATACCTGACAAAGACTGAAGAAAATGCCATCTTATGGTTATGACTGAGGACGACATTCGCGATCTCTTCTCCGGCCTGGGACCCGTTACGATCCGGCGTATGTTCGGCGGAAAAGGCGTCTACTACGACGGCTTGATCATTGCCGTGGAGCTGCGGGGCGAGTTGATGTTGAAAGGGGACGAGGTAAGCGCGCCCGATCTGGAGGCTGCGGGCGCCCGGCGCTGGACTTATGTCGGCTCACGTCACGGAAAGACCGTGTCAATGCCCTATTGGAGCGTGCCTGACGGTGCCATCGACGAGCCAGATGCATTCACAACCTGGGCGCGGAAGGCATACGAAGCGGCGCTGCGGGCGCCGAAATAGCGGATAGCGTTCGGACAGCGTCTCGGCCGGTGCGCTAAACTTTGCCCGGCACTTTCATGAAATCGGGAATATCGTCGCCGAACCCCACGGGTGTATCCGGCTCACGTTCGGGCTTTTCAGGCCCACGGCGCTGCGCATCGTTCTGTGTGCGAATTGCGCCCTTGCGTTCACGCTTGCGGTCCTCTTTCAAAGGTTCCTCTGGACGTCCCGCCACCACGTTCTCCTCGCCGCGCTCACGAGGCTTCTTGCCCTCGCCACGTTTCTTCCCTCCGCGGTCGGCACGGGCGCCGCGAGGCTTTTCATCCGCCTCGTCGTCAGTGGAAAGTGTCGAAAGATCGCCGTCGAGCCACTCGATCTTCTCACCGATCAGCTTCTCGATCCCATCGACATATTTCCGGTCAGCCTTGGTGACGATGGTGAAGGCCTTGCCTGACCGGCCCGCTCGGCCCGTGCGACCGATGCGGTGCACATAGTCTTCCGCATGAGTCGGCACGTCGAAATTGAACACGTGGCTCACGTCGGGGATATCGAGACCGCGAGCAGCGACGTCTGACGCGACGAGGAGCTTCAGCTTACCCTTCCTGAAATTCTCCAGCATCATCATACGCGCGCGCTGATCCATGTCCCCATGAAGAGCGCCGGCATCGAATTCGTGGCGAACCAAGGAACGGAAAAGGGTAGCCACCTCTGTCTTGCGGTTGCAGAAGATGATCGCGTTCTTTAGCTCATCGCCTTCGCCACGGATGAGCTCGCGGAGGCGCTCGCGTTTGGCCCATGGTTTCGAGCCCGATTTCACCAGCCGCTGCGTGATGTTTGCGGCGGTCGTCGCGGGCCGCGATACCTCGACGCGAACCGGCCCTTGCAGGAACTGCTCCGTAAGCTTCGTGATCTCCGGCGGCATGGTGGCCGAGAAGAACAGCGTTTGCCGGGTGAAGGGAATGAGTTTGCAGATGCGCTCGATATCCGGGATAAAGCCCATATCGAGCATCCGATCCGCCTCATCGATGACGAGGATCTCAACACCAGTCAGAAGCAGCTTGCCGCGTTCGAAATGGTCGAGCAGCCGGCCCGGCGTTGCGATGAGAACGTCTGCGCCGCGCTCAAGCTTCTTCTCTTGCTCGTCGAAAGATACGCCGCCGATAAGCAGCGCAATATTCAGCCGGTGATTCTTGCCGTATTTGATGAAATTTTCTTCGACCTGCGCGGCGAGTTCCCGCGTCGGCTCAAGGATCAAAGTGCGAGGCATTCGCGCACGGGCGCGGCCCCGCTCCAGCCTCGTCAGCATCGGAAGGACGAAGGACGCCGTCTTGCCGGTCCCCGTCTGGGCAATGCCCAGGACGTCTTTTCCTTGCAAGGCATGGGGAATGGCGCCGGCCTGGATGGGTGTCGGCGCCGAATATCCAGCGTCACTGACTGCCGCCAAAACCTTTGGCGAAAGGCCAAGGTCGGAGAACGTCATGGCTTCCTGGGCGGTTTCCTGTAAATCTGGCACGTGGTGAATGTCTTTACTGTGCTTAGCGTCGCGGCGCGTGAAGTACTTCCGGCCGTCACGACCTGTGATCGGGGCCTAAGGTGTGGTGCGACGGATGTCAACAGCTACTATTGCACCGCCGACGCTGTTTTTCGCCATGTTCTTCATGCGCCACGAAATTGGCTAGTAGCGGAATTGTTCCGAAAGTATGCGTTCGTCCCAGGAATGGCTCGCGTCGAAAAGAATTGTGGCCGTCATGTCACGGGACTCCCGCACCGTCACCGTCCTTACGGATTTGATTTCCGTGTGATCGGCAACAGCGTTAACCGGGCGCTTTTCGGGCTCGAGGATAGCAAGTTCCACGCTAGATCGGTTGGGAAGAAGCGCGCCCCGCCAGCGCCTCGGCCGGAAGGGGCTTACCGGCGTCAGCGCCAGGAGAGGAGCATCAAGCGGGAGGATCGGACCATGTGCCGACAGATTGTAGGCGGTCGAGCCCGCAGGTGTGGCGACCATTATTCCGTCGCAGATGAGTTCTTCAAGCCGCACCTGCCCGTCGATGGCAATTCGAATCTTCGCCGCCTGATAGGATTGACGCAGAAGGGACACCTCATTGATGGCGAGGGCGCGGAACGTCTGTCCGTCCTGATCGACAGCCTCCATCTCCAATGGGCGCACGGTTTCGGGAATGGCTTCCGCGATGCGTTCGCGTAAGCCCTCTTCGCGATACTCGTTCATGAGGAAGCCGACAGTGCCGCGGTTCATGCCGTAGATTTTCTTGCCGGTACCCATCGTCTCGCGCAGGGTTTGCAGCATGAACCCGTCACCGCCCAGCGCGACGATCACATCTGCATCTTCCAACCGTTCTTGCCCGTAGAGGGCGGAGAGCGTGGCGGCCGCCGTTGTCGCATCATCCGTCTCGGCCGAAACGAAGGCGAGAGCGAGCGAAGAGGGCTTATTCATACGGCTCTGCTTCCTGTTGCAAACGAGCCAAACCGGTAACATGCCGCCATGCCGCTGCAAAGCGGTGCGGGAGGCTGCAGGAAACCTTAACGACGAGAAGTCTGCATGAGGCGGGCAGGGCCATCCTCACTGAATAAGGGCAAGAGCACCCAGGCCAGCGACGAAAACCACGATCACCGCAAAGGAATCGTATCCCATCCGAAAGATAACGGCATCTCTTCGCTCGAGCAGCCCGATCATGAAAATGCCGACCAATGCCGCCCCCAGCAGTGACGAGAGGACTTCAAATCTCCCTAGCGTGTTGATCACCGGGCCGCCCGAAAAAGCAGCATCAGTTAGAACAATCAGCGAAAGGTTCACGAAATTTGTGCCAAGGACCTGGCCAAAGGCCATTTCATATCTTTCCATGCGGATGGACTGCACGATGGTGCTGAGTTCCGGGGTGGAGGTCGCAATCCCGATCAGCGCGAAGCCGACCATCCCGGCACCGAGACCGGTTTGCTGCGCCAACGCATCACCGGTCTGAGACAGCATATATCCGGCCACAAAAATAGCCGCACCGGCGAGGGCGGCCTTCCATAACGCCTCGGAAAGAGAGCCCCCATCATCGATCTCGCCCTCCTCCATCTTTGACCCTTTCTCCTCATCGGACACACTCCAGGGGCTTCGCTGGCCATAGCCTGATGAAATCCAGAAGGACACGACGCTGACGATAGCGAGGGCAAGTCCCCACGCTCCCACGCCGAACAGGAGGACATCCCCGGTCGTGATTGCAATGGCAACAAGGATCAGCACCAGCATGCAGAGGACGCTCATCATGAGTGTCGCCGGACTCGCCACCACGGAGGTCAGCGCGTCGCGGCGGACGAACCCGTCTCCGATTGCCAGCAAGAACACATTGATCGCGGCGCTGCCGAGAATGTTGTTGATCGCAAGCGCAGGAGTTCCCGTACTCGCGGCCGTTATGGCATTGGCAACTTCTGGAAGGGACGTGATGCACCCAAGCAGGAGCATTCCGGAAAAGACCTGCCCAATCCCGGTGAGCCCGCTGATACGATCTACGTAAATCGTTAGCCGCACGCCCCCGATCCACACAACGATGCTGGCGCCAAGAAACCACGCAGCATTGATCCAGATCGAAAATTTTTGCGCGTTGGCCAGCGGCATTCGAACATCCCCAAGATGGGTGATGCATGGGGAATGCGTTCCTGGGCTGATTGATCCCACGCGGGATCCTGGCAAGTGATATGCGCGGCCGTGTAGAAAGCCTCAGCAGGTTCAGCGCTCAGGACTTTCACGGGAGCAGATGCTTACCTCATCGCAATAAGATTGGCGACGAGGGCCTCTCTGGGATTGCTCGCCGGCACGGGAGGCTCAGCGTGACTAAGCTCGCCCGGCTGTGCAGGGGCAAGATCAAGCAATTGCTGCCGTATGTCAGCGGCCAGAAAGTGGGCTCTGACGTCTGAAACAAGTTCCGAGGTGCTGCTCATCAATCGCGTAAAAAAGCGCCTGTTCCGGAAGTAGCCTCTGGCAGGCATTTCGGTGATGGCCATTCTGGCCTCCCATCCCAGGTGCGGCGATGGACTGCCAACCTGGTTGTTCATCAAACCCGGAGAATTGTGGCGACGCCGCGACTGGTGTGGAAAAGCCTTCGGGAGCCCGACGGCGGCTGTCGACAACGGCGAATCCTACTCGGTTTCGTGGAAAAGTTTAGCTGCCCAATGGGCTGCCGATTTCCTCACCAAAATTGATAGGCGAGGGACCGTTAAAGATAAGCTCTGTGAGGCGCCTGACGAACTCGTCCGGCCGCCCCACGAGCGGAGGATCGCATTGCTGTATAAAGGATTCTGGTGCCCCCGGCAGGACTCGAACCCGCGACCCCCTGATTACAAATCAGGTGCTCTACCAACTGAGCTACAAGGGCATGGACAGGCGCATAGCACAATCAGCGCACAAGTAAAACGACTTCTCGAATGAAGCCGGTGCTATTCCTCGCGCAGGATCCTGGCGGCCTTCGCCGCGACAATGAGGGCACGCCGGGCCACGCCGGGCGCCTGCTCTCCGCGCATTACTGCCAGGCACGCCTTCAAGGCCCGCTTTCGCTGGGGACACTCAGGCAGCGGCCATTCGTGGAGAAGCGCATCCAAGGCGACCTTGGTATTCACAATCACGCGATCCCGATCAAGCCGGCGCCGCTCGATCACCACTGCCTTGTGGAACAACCGGTGCCGAAGCGTGGTCGTTGATCGCGCACCAGCTCTCTTCTCAACCTTGCGACGGCTTTCCCGGCCGCTCGCATGGACAGCACTGATCTGCATGACACTGCTCGCAATCAACCCCGAATGCGTATCAATGCACGAGGTGCGATCGAGTTCCATTCGATCTTTCTGGGTATCGCCGATCAGCGATAAAGCGGCTTCAGTTCGCCATTTTCATAAAGGCTGTCGAGCGGAACGTCTCTCGCCATGATGCTGGATGCGTTGGCGAAAGCGACGAACTGCCTTCGTGCATCTTCTGCCAATCCAGGATCGGCACTCGCGGCAAGGCAAGCCTCCAACGCGCGGTTGAAGATGCGCCCCTCTTGGGTCGGCCAGGCCATCAGCAGTTCGAGTGCTTCCTCGGCACTGTATATTTCAGTCACCGGTTCGCCGGGCCGCATTACGATGCGAACCGGCAACGCGAATTGCGCAGCATACATGACGCGCTCCTTCTCCGCAGGGCGGAGATAGAAATCTAGCGCGGCGCTTGAACTCCGACAATGTTTGGCGCCGCAACTGACAATCATGTATGCGTTATCAAATTCCAGGCCCGCCTCGCAGATATTGCAGGTACCTGCCAGTCGAGAAATCAGGCTATCGCGCGGCAGGGTAAAGAACGCTTTGCGCTCTCTGGTGCGATTGTGCTTTCTCAAAGGGGGAATTGGCCAACTTGCCCTGACAGACACTATATGGAAGGAAGGCCGCTGATCGGCGGCACCTAGTCAACGAGCATACTTTATGAGCCAGGTCGGAAATCCTTATCCCGAAATCTATAACAACGCGCGGGTTCTCGCCGTCGCGCCAATGATGGACTGGACGGATCGCCACTGCCGCTTTTTTCATCGGCAGCTCTCCAGGCGCGCTCTTCTTTACACCGAGATGGTGGTGGCGGACGCGGTTATTCACGGCAATCGGGAACGGCTCCTCGGGTTCAATACAGAAGAACATCCGGTGGCGCTGCAACTGGGAGGCAGCGACCCGGAAAAGCTCGCAAAAGCAGCACGTATCGGGGCTTCGTTCGGCTATGATGAAATAAACCTCAATGTCGGCTGTCCATCGGACCGGGTGCAATCGGGTACTTTTGGCGCCTGCCTGATGAAAGTGCCGGAACTCGTCGGTGCCTGCGTGGTGGCGATGAAGGAGAGCGTTTCGATACCCGTTACCGTGAAATGCCGGATCGGTGTCGATGATCAAGATCCCGAAGAAGCGCTCGACCGGTTGGCCGAGGTGGTTTTCGCGGCAGGTGCCGATGCGCTCTGGGTTCATGCCAGAAAGGCCTGGCTACAAGGGCTGAGCCCCCGCGAGAACCGAGATATCCCGCCGCTCGACTATAGCCGTGTCTATCGGCTCAAGGAGGCCAATCCGGACAGGTTCATCGGCATTAATGGCGGCATCCAGACGATCGGTGAAGCGCTCGATCATCTCGCGCATCTGGACGGTGTGATGCTCGGACGCGCCGCCTACCACACACCGGGCATTCTGGCCGATGTCGATGACAGCATTTATGGCGACGGGCGCGAAGCTCCGATACTTGCGGAGGTGGTCGAGACGATGGCCGCTTATGCCGGCAGGCATATCGAATCCGGAGGTCGCCTGTCACACATCACGCGGCATATGACCGGACTGTTCCACGGACGGCCCGGCGCACGGAGATTCAGGCAGATCCTCTCAACGGATGCGACCCGCCCCGGTGCCGGGCCCGGGGTGCTGCACCGCGCCCTGGCCGAAGTGGATACGGATGCGCGAGAAGAGGCAGCCTGACCTGCAGGCGATCAATCCGTCAGGATCAGGCGATCGCCTCGCATCTCGAAGCTCGACAGGCTGCTCAGGAACTGCATTCCCAAGAGACTCTGCTCGAGCAGGTCAGGTGCTGCAACGAGCACCGTCACGTCGTTACGTTCGATAGGGCCGATCCGAAGCGAATCCAGACGGGCGCGCGCAGCCATGGCCCGGCCATTCGCGGTCATTACCGGCCACGAATAATCGAGCCTGCTCGCATCGATTCCAGCACGCTCAGCATCCTGCGAGGTGAGAACTGTCGTCGTTGCGCCTGTATCTACAACGGCCAGGATCGTGACGCCGTTTGCGAGCATCCGTACCTCGAAATGGCCATTCGCCGCTTTGTCGATCATGACTGCGGCGCGTTCGGAACCGGAAACACTCATTGGGCTACCCGGGATCAAGCCCGCGGTCAGTCGGCTTGCCACGTCCTGCAATTCATAGCGGTACTGGTAGCCCGTCATGAGCACGAGAAGGATCAAGAGCCAATAGGCTAGGTCGCGTGAGGCGTGGCGGAACCGGGTGCGTGCGGCAAAGACACCGACCACAAGCACGGCCGCCCAAAGGCCAAGATAAAGCATAGAAGCGAAGGAATCACTCGCAATGCCGAAGACAGTACCGCTGTCGTGAGAAGCAATGAGCAGCCCTACACCTGCCAGAATGACGGCTATGATGATCCAGAACAGCCCCATGGCTTACGACCCCTCTGCGCGTTCACGTGCAAGTCTCGAGCGGCGCCGCGTTTCGCGCCGAGGGCGGACCTCCTTGCCGCTGAGCCTCGCCGGCAAGCTCTCCATGATTGCCCGGCGCTCCCTTGGCGTCATGGAGAGCCAAGCGGCAATCTCCCCGCGCGTGCGTCCGCAGCCGAGGCAAAAGCCGGTTCTTTCGTCTATCGAGCACACCAGAACGCAAGGGGATTCAATGGCGGTCATCATACGATCCTCTGCTGAGGAGATGGGGGGCGTGACGGGTAGAAGCAAGCTGCGGCATTGCCATGCTTGCCCGCTGCCGTTATGCCCGGCACCATCTCAGGAGACAATGATATGACAAGCGGCCTGCCATTTGACGACATCCGTAACCTGATTTCAGCGCTTCCCGCCATGGACACGGGGGCGGCGACGCGGGTAGGCGCGGATCTTTCGTCAGGGGGAGATGAGCTTGGGCGCCTGGGCGACATCGGCCAGTGGTTTGCTGCGGTCACCGGTCGCGTGCCCGCGCGGGTAGCACGCCCGGTCGTGGCGCTCTTCGCCGCAACCCATGCTTTTTCTTTGAAGATGGGTGTCACCGATCCCGTCCGCGAAGCGCGCGCCAAGGTGGAGTCGATCGCCGCGGGGGCAGCACCCGTCAGCCAGCTCTGCACAAGCGGCAATCTCGGTCTGAACGTATTCGACCTGGCACTGGATCTACCCGTCGAGGATTTCTCGTCGGGCCCTGCTCTAGACGAGCGAGCGGCTGCGGCCACCATGGCCTTCGGCATGGAGGCGATTGCGGCCGGTCCCGATCTCATTTGCCTTGGCACCGTGGATCGCGCGAGCGATCTATCCGCCATTGCTCTCCTTGGCGCCATACTGCCGCCAAACGGCTCCGGATGGTCCTCGATCGGGAAGCAGGAGAGGGTGGTCGTGGAACAGGCGCTGCAAGTTCACCAAAGCCACCTTCGCGACCCCCTGGAAGCAATGCGCCGGCTGGGAGGAAGGGAAATCGCAGCGCTCGCAGGCGCTATTCTCGCGGCGCGGGCACAGAAGATCGCAGTGATCCTCGATGGGCTTGCCGCCACAGCAGCAGCGGCGGTTCTCTATGCTTTGAACCGGAACTCCCTTGAGCACTGCCTTCTCGCCAATGCCGAAAGCGACACGCATCGGCAGGTTTCGGCTCTGCTCGGCCTGCAGCCCGTTCTCAGCCTTGGCAATCTCAAGAGCGGCGGCGTTGCCGGCGCGCTTGCGGCAGGCCTGGTCCGCGGGGCAGGGGACATCTCGGTAGGAATGGCCGAGGTGAATGCACGCTCGCGCGCCTGACCTTAGCTGGCGCGCCTTTTTTGATGCAAGGGCAAAACCGGTTCATCGACCACCCGACTGCGCGGGAATATCACCGTCGCAATGGTTCCCTCCCGCAGCTTTGACTTCAGCTGCAGCAATCCCCCGTGGAGATTTGCGAGCCCCTGAACGATAGGCAGTCCCAGGCCCGTCCCTTGTTCCGCACTTTTTATGGCGAAGGAGCCCTGCCCAAAGGCGGAAAGGACCAAGGGCATTTCCTCGCTCGGGATTCCCGGACCGTTGTCCTGGACCGAGATATATTGGCCGCCTCCGGCTGTCCAACCAACCCGAACACGAATTTCGCCGCCGGAGGGTGTGAATTTCACTGCATTCGAAAGCAGGTTGAGCGTGATCTGCCGCAGGGCTCGCTCGTCAGCGGAAAGTTTCGACAGCGTCGGCTCGAACCGCTGGATCAGCCTGATTCCCTTCGCCTTCGCCTTGAGTTCCATCATGCGGCAGCATTCATGAACGACATCGGCGAGCGCGAGAGGCTCCTCGTTTAGCTGATACCGCCCGGCCTCGATGCGAGAAAGATCCAGAATCTCATTGATCAGTGCGAGCAGGTGCTGCCCTGATTGATGGACATCCTTGGCATATTCCCGATAAGTATCGTTCTGGACCGGTCCAAGGACCTCCTTCGCCATCACCTCGGAAAACCCGAGGATCGCGTTGAGAGGAGTCCGCAATTCGTGGCTCATCGACGCGAGAAAGCGGGACTTGGCCAGATTGGCTTCCTCCGCGCGGCGGCGCGCTTCATCGGAAACAGCCTTGGCCGTTTCCAGCTCCGCAATCAGCGTTTCGTTCTCACTGCGGAAGCTAAGGAGGCTGGCTGCAGCCCGGTTGCGGTGATGGGCCACATGCGCGAAGAAGGGTAGGGAGAGAATCAACAGCAGCGCCATAATCGGGGCCACCCCAAGCGGAAAGGCCAGGTGCTGTATTGCATGTATGGCGACAGGCACTCCAAAACTTGGGAGGATTGCGCCGCGCAGGGAAGAACAAACAAGCGCGGTGACAGCGATCATCATCAGGAGCACGATCGCCACAAAGAACGAGAAGTCGAGAACACCGCAGCTGCACTCGAAGGAAACGAGATAGATCCAGCTCGCGCCGCTTATGAAATGCATGATCCAAAACTGGACGTATAGCCGGCGGGTATCGATCTGCTCTATCGAGAGCCTGTCGACGCGGCGCGCGAAGAGATACAGCGAGATATAGCCCGCCAGGCTCAACAGGCCCCAAATGAACATTTCGCGTGCCGGGCCGACGGTCAGACCTGCGATGCCGATCAGGAACAGTAAGATAAGGATCGCAGGCGCGCTCCTGATGATAGTGCGCGCATGGATCTTCAGCATCTCACGGTCAAAGGTTCGACTGCCTGCCGAGGGCAAAAGCCTTTCGCGGGCGCGATGAACGCTCGCCGCAATCTCGCGTTTGCGATATGGCTTGGTGCGGCCCACGATGGACTTGTCCGCTATATAATCCTGGTTTAGCGCCATAGATTGCTTCGCAATTGCGGCATGGCGCTACAAAATATGCGCGAATAATTAAGAGACCCTTCAGGCAATGCGTGTAAGTCGTAGAAATTATTGGCGCAGTAGACCTAGGCCGAGCCGGTGGCGTCGATGGACGGATATTCTGTTCTCCATCGGGTTCCTGTCCCTTCTTGCGCTCACAGCAGCAAGGCTCGACCAGATTGCGACACGAGACTTTTCTGGATCAGTCAGGATCAATGACGGAGACAGCCTGACCGTTGACGGCGAACGTATCCGCATTCGTGGTATAGACGCTCCCGAGTACAATCAGGAATGCACAATGGCCGGGCGATCCTATGCCTGCGGCCGGCAGGCGAGAGAGACCTTGGCGAAACTCGCCTCGGCTGGGACCGTCTCGTGCAGCGGATGGGAGCGGGATCGGTACGGCCGGGTTCTCGCGCGTTGCGAGGTCGAAGGCAGGGATCTCGGCCAAACCATGGTGGAAATGGGTTGGGCAGTCTCCTATGGTGATTACGCCGTGGAGGAAGCTGCCGCGCGACACGCCAGAAAGGGCTTGTGGGCCGGCAGATTCCAGACTCCGAGTGATTGGCGCCAGCAGCAGAAGGCGCCTCAGGAAACGCGGCATGATTGGCTCGGATTGGTCTTCAATTTCCTGAAGCAGATCGCCGGGATGGTGTAAGGGCAAGGAGCATGAGCGGCATGAAGCTCTACGACGGTGGCAGGGCTCCAAATCCACGACGCGTGCGCATCTTCCTCGCCGAGAAGGGAATCGACGTGCCGTTGGTGCCGGTGGACATGGCCGCCTTGGAGCACCGCGGCGAAGCACTGACACGGCTGAATCCGTTGAAACGGCTCCCCATCTTGGAACTTGACGATGGAACGGTGATCACGGAATCCGTCGCGATCTGCCGCTACTTCGAGGAGCTTTCTCCCGAGCCTGCGCTTTTCGGCACCGGTGCACTTGGCCGTGCGCGAGTGGAAATGTGGCAAAGGCGGGTGGAGTTCGGGCTCCTTGGCACCGTTTCTGCAGCATTTCGCCATTTGCACCCGGCGATGCGGGAGTGGGAGGTTCCGCAGGTTTCCGAATGGGGAGAGGTGAACAAGAGAAAGGCACGGGAATTCCTGTGCCATCTCGACGGCCAACTCACCGAACATGCCTTTATTGCCGGAGAGGAATTCAGCATTGCCGATATCACGGCGCTGGTCGCCGTTCAGTTCCTGAAGCCTGCCCGCATCGCCATGCCGGAAGGGCTTACCAATGTCGCTCGCTGGTATGATAATGTGGCGACCCGCCCGAGCGCGACGGCCTGAGACTACCCTCCTATGACTGACACACTCGAGAACCTGCTCGATCAGATTCGAGCTTGCCGGCTGTGCAGGGACCAGCCCCAGGGTTTCCCCTTGCCGCACGAGCCCCGCCCCGTGGTTGTCGCATCACGAAACGCCCGCATCCTGATTGTTGGTCAGGCACCGGGAACACGGGTACACGCCTCTGGGCTGCCGTTTGCTGATCGTTCGGGCGATCGTCTGCGAGAATGGCTGGGCGTCGATCGCGCGCAATTCTACGATGCAGAGAAGTTTGCCATCATACCCATGGGGTTTTGCTTTCCGGGCTATGACAAACACGGATCGGACCTGCCACCGCGACGGGAATGCGCTCCAAAGTGGCGCGAACGCCTTTTGGCTGAGTTGCCGCAGATCGAGTTGATTTTGGCGGTAGGCCAATATGCTCAGGCTTGGCACTTGAGCGATCAGAGACGAGGGAGCATGACCGAGACCGTCCGCGATTGGCACGCAATTCTTGCATCATCCGCAAAGCCGCGGAAACTGCCTCTACCCCATCCCTCATGGCGCAATACAAGCTGGATCAAGAAAAACCCGTGGTTCGAGACGGAGCTTCTGCCCGCGTTGAGGAGAGAGATCGGAGCGCTGATCTGACGGGCAACCTTTCCCCAGGGGGAGAAAATTTTTCTTGTTTGCGGCAGGAGAATGCTCCATTTTAGGAAAAAATTTCTGCCGGAGTTTTTGATGGATCGCCTTGACCGAAAAATCCTGCGTTTGCTGCAGGAAAATGCCACTTTGGCTGTGGCCGATATTGCAAAGAAGGTAGGTCTCTCGACCACGCCTTGCTGGCGCCGCATCCAGAAGCTGGAGGAGGAGGGCGTGATCAGGAAGCGGGTTGCGGTCCTCGACCCGGTCAAGGTGAACGCGCGCGTCACTGTTTTCGTTTCGATCCGAACCAACGCGCATAGCCATGAGTGGCTTCGCCGGTTCTCGGAGGTCATCAAAGAATTTCCGGAGGTCGTCGAGTTCTACCGCATGAGCGGCGACGTAGACTACCTTCTCCGCGTCGTCGTACCGGACATCGCGGCTTATGATGCTTTTTACAAGAAGCTGATTTCGAAGATCGAGATCCGCGATGTCTCTTCGGCCTTCGCCATGGAGCAGATCAAATATACGACGGAACTGCCGCTCGACTACATCGTCCTAGACAAGGAACCCGCGAGCGCGGCCGTTTAAGGATATTGGCCCGAGCGGCGCTCGGGCGCTCTTTCTATCTTTCAAGGCGCGCGAGCAGCGAGGACGTGTCCCAGCGGCGCCCACCCATCTCCTGAACCTCCTTGTAGAACTGGTCGACGAGAGCCGTCACCGGCAATTTTGCGCCATTGCGATCCGCTTCGGAGAGGCAGATCTCCAGATCCTTACGCATCCAATCGACGGCGAAACCGAAGTCGTACTTGCCTTCATTCATCGTCTTGTGGCGGTTCTCCATCTGCCAGGAGCCGGCCGCGCCCTTCGAGATCACTGCGACCACCTGTTCGATATCAAGGCCGGCCCGCTTGCCGAAGTGAATGCCCTCCGCAAGACCCTGGACGAGGCCGGCTATGCAGATCTGGTTCACCATTTTGGTGAGCTGGCCTGCGCCAGAGGGACCCATCAGGCCAACCATGCGTGCATAGGATTCGATCACCGGCTTCGCCTTCTCGAAGATCCCGGCTTCGCCACCGCACATCACCGTAAGAACGCCGTTTTCCGCGCCCGCCTGGCCGCCTGAAACAGGTGCGTCTACGAACCAGAAGCCACGCTTTTGTGCTTCTTCCGCAAGCTCCCGTGCGACCTCCGCCGAAGCTGTGGTGTTATCGACGAAGATCGCTCCTTGCTTCATCGACTGAAATGCCCCATCGGGCCCAGTGGTCACGGAGCGCAAGTCCTCGTCGTTGCCTACACAGGCGAAGACGAAATCCTTGTCCTTGGCGACCTCTGCCGGCGTGCGCGCGAAGGCGCCGCCGTGTTCGGCCACCCACTTCTCCGCTTTTGGGGTCGTGCGGTTATAGACAGTCACGTCATGGCCGCCGCGGTTTTTCAGATGAGCCGCCATGGGATATCCCATCACGCCGAGCCCGATGAATGCAACTTTTGCCATTCGGCATTCCTCCTGTGCAGATTAGCGGCGCAAGTGCCGCGTCAGCCGTCCCTCGGCTCGGTCCGTCAGGATCCGCAGCAATTCGACCAGAACGAGATAGATGAGGGCGGCCCAGATATAAGTTTGGAAATCGAAGGTACGCGAGAAAGCGCGGCGCGTCTCTCCCATCAGGTCATACACCGTGATGATCGCAACGATGGCCGACCCCTTGATCATCAGGATGATTTCATTGCCGTAAGGACGGAGCGCCACAAGCATTGCTTGAGGCAGGATGATCTTCCGCAGGGTTTGCCAACGCGACAGCGCAAGTGCCGATGCGGCTTCCCATTGGCCCCGCCCAACGCTCTCGACCGCTCCCCGCAGGATCTCCGCCTGATAGGCAGCGGTGTTGAGGGTGAAAGCAAAAACCGCGCAAAACCAGGCATCGCGAAAGACGGTCCAAAGCCCGACGGCCTCCAGTTGCGGCCGAAAGGACCCCAGTCCGTAGTAGATAAGGAAGGTTTGGGCGAGGAGCGGCGTGCCGCGAAAGAAGTAGACATAACCATAGGCTAAGGCGGAAGTGACCCGGTTCCGAGAACGCCGGCCGATGGCAATTGGCACGGACAGAACCGCGCCGGCAATCACCGAGATCGCCACGAGCTTGATCGTGATCCAGAGGCCGGAAAGATAATTCGGGGCGTAGCGCGCCAAAAGCTCCGGATTCCATGACGCGATGAGAAAATAGAGGATCCCGACTCCCAGCAGCCCCCATAGCGACAGCAGCACAAAACCAGCGATGCGCGCGGTCGTCCAGCGCTTGACCGACGCAGGTGGCGGAAGATCGTCGAGATCTGCGGTACGGCTTATGCTCATCGCGTCGGTCCACTTGCGGACACGCGCCGCTCGATCGCTGAGAATGCAAAAGATGAGAGCACGGCAAGCCCCAGATAGAGGAGGCAGGCCAGTCCGAAGAACAGGAACGCTTCCTTGCTCACGCGCGCCGCAACGCCGGTCTGGCGGAGGATATCGGCAAGCCCGATCACTGAAACGAGCGAAGTTTCCTTGAGAAGGATCAGCCACAGGTTGGAGAGCCCCGGCAATGCCAGCCGGACCAGTTGCGGCAGGATGACGAGCCGCATGGTCTGCCAGCGCGAGAGCCCAACGGCATAGGCCCCCTCATATTGCCCTGCCGGAATGGCGCGGAAAGCCGACACGAACACTTCGCTAGCATAGGCAGAGAAGACGGCACCGAGCGCCACCATACCCGCGACGAACGCATTGATTTCAATGCCTGCGGAAACGCCGAACAAGCGCACGATCCGCTGTACCGCAATCTGCGCCCCATAGAAGACGAGGAAAAGCGTCAAGAGCTCCGGAAGACCGCGAAAGATCGTGGTATAGATATTGGCAGCGAGCCTGAGGCTCGGCTCTTCCGAAATCTTGCCCAGGGCGATCACAAAACCCGCGGCAAGGCCGAAGGGCAGGGTGGCAAGGGCAAGTGAAACGGTAACCAGCACCCCTCGTGCGATCTCGTCGCTCCACCCATCCGGGCCGAAACTGAGGAGGGTCAGAATGCCATCCATCTCCCGATCGCGCCCTTCATTCGCCCCCTATCGTGCCGATCAATTCCCGGCAAAAGAGTAATGTTCCCCGGCCGGCACCGCGGCTGCTGCCGCCTCGTACACCACTTATGTAAAGCGGCGGAATTTCTCCCGCCGCCGATATCCCGATCAGACTAAGGCTTTAACCACCATACGCGTCGAAATCAAAGTACTTGTCGTTGATTTCCCTGTACTTTCCGTTTTCACGAATGGCCTGGATCGCAGCGTTGAACTTTTCCCTCAGGTCATCCTCGCCCTTGCGGATGGCAATGCCGATCCCTTCGCCATAAATTTCCTCGACCGGCGTGAGCGTGCCCAGCACCTTGCAGCATTCTCCGTCCGGCGTTTTCAACCAGTCCTGCAGCACGATCACGTCGTCGATCACCGCGTCGAGGCGGCCGTTGACCATGTCGAGCTTGTATTCCTCGGCCGTGGGGTAGACCTTGATATCGCTGTCGGGGAAGGTTGCTTCCGCGAAATTCGCATGCGTTGTGGATCCCTGCGCGCCGATGGTCTTGCCGGCTAGATCCTCCTTGGTCACGCCGGCGATTTCCGAGTCCTTCGGCACGACGATCGCCGGCGGCGTGTTGTAGTACTTATTGGTGAAGTCGACTTGCTGCTTACGCTCGTCGGTGATCGACATGGAAGCGATGATGGCATCGAATTTGCCGGCCTGGAGTGCCGGAATCATGCCATCCCAGTCCTGGGTGACGAACTCGCATTCCGCATTCATCTGCTCACAGAGCGCCCGGGCGATGTCGACGTCGAAACCTTCGAGCTTTCCGTCAGCTGTGAGATAGTTGAAAGGCGGGTAGGCGCCCTCGGTGCCGATCTTGAGCTGCATCTTTTCCTGCGCCTGTGACACGCCGGCCGACAGCGCCAGGAGAGCGGCCGAAAGACCGAGTGCAATACGCCGTGTGATACGCATCATGTTCCTCTCTGTTCTTGATACCCGGCCTTCTTGTCAGACGCCGAGGCTTGGCGTGGATATTCCCACCCTTCGCAAAGGAAATGCAACCATAAAGCTTTGCTATTACGAGGACATTTAGCTCGCCTCAAGCTCCATCCGGCTTTGAATGAAGTCCGCGATGCCTGCTACGTCATCCAAGCTGAAGCAGGGGAGATCCGTTTCCACCGCATGATCGCTGGCGAGCGCGACGATGTTCGGGACGAGATCCGCAAGCGGCTTCTGATCCTTTGCCGCGAGCCTGCGGCATTCGATCTTGGGGTGCATTTCCTTCTTGAAACCTTCCACCAGGACCAGGTCTGCGGGAGAAAGCCGCGCAAGAAGGTCGGAAAGGAGAGGTTCATCTTCACCGCGCAATTCATGCATGAGAGCCCAGCGGCTGCTGGAAACAATCACCGTTTCCGTTGCACCGGCATGCCTGTGACGGAAGGAATCGGTACCGGGCTGGTCGATATCGAAGGAATGGTGGGCGTGTTTGACCGTCGATACCCTGTAGCCCCGGCGCACGAACTCTTCGGTGAGCCTAGCTGTGAGCGTCGTCTTCCCGGAGTTTTTCCAGCCAGTGATGCCGAATACTTTCATTTCTCTAGCGTTCCGGCCATTCGTTCCGCCATTTCCAGTTCGTCCATCGTGTTGATGTTGAAGAACGGATCCAAAGCAGCAATATCCGGAAAATCCACAATTGAGCACTGCTGATGCGTGCCCGCGTAGGCGCGCATGGACGAGGCGCCGTTTCGCTGCAGAAATGTCTCTAGATCGCCGTGCAGGCAAACGGGCCAGAGCGCGAATGTCGGGTGGATACGATCCCGCGAGCGGCTCTGCACGATCGCCCGGGAATTTAGGCGTTGCGAGAGACGCTCCACCAAATTCCTGGGAAAAAACGGCGTGTCGCAGGCGACTGTCGCCAGATATGCACACTCCTGATCGCGCGCCCAGCGAAGGCCCGCGAGAACGCCGCCAAGGGGCCCGAGATCACGCAGAGGATCCGGCAAAACAGGAAGACTGAAGGAGGCAAAACGCGTTGCATCACCATTCGCGTTCAGTGCCAGCGCATCGACCTGGGATGAAAACCGCTCGATCACATGCGCCAGAATTGGACGGCCGGCGACCAAGCACAGGGACTTGTCTCCTCCGCCCATGCGGGAGGAGGCACCGCCTGCCAGAATGACGCCCGCGATCCTGCCCATGCGCCGGTTCTTCAGAGGTCGCCCTTCGTCTTGGCAACTTGCATGACGTAAAGCGTCCCTGCAACGCCGAATATCGACGAGACGAACATGAGAATGAGCAGCGGATAGGGTCCCGTTTCCTGCGAGAGAAGCGCTCCGCCAAGCACTGACAAAGCCGCCCCTACACCGATCTGCAATGCGCCGCCAAGACCCGATGCCGAGCCTGCCAGATGGGGCCTGACGCTCACCACCCCCGCATTCGCGCTTGGAAGCGTGATGCCATTGCCCATCCCCAGGAAGAAGGTGGGGCCGAAGAAGGAAAGCGGATGATGGAAGCCTGCCAGGAACAAGGGGAGCGACAATCCCAGGCCCGCCGCAGCGATCACGTTCCCCAGAAGCATCATGCGATTGATGCCGATTGCGCGGGAATAGCGTCCGGAGATGAAGTTCCCCAACATGTATCCTAGAGAGACCACGCCGAAATAGAGCCCGTAGGCGGAAGGAGAAAGACCGAGAATCTCCGTGGCTACATATGGTCCGCCGCCAAGAAAGGCGAAGAACGCGCCCGTTGCGAAACCAGCCGTGATCACATAGCCCCAGAACCGATGGGAGCGGAACAGTTCGGGGTAAGCGCGGAACTGCGCGGTGATGTTCGGAGAACGGCGTGCATTCGTCTCGCCAAGATCGAGATAGGTCATGGCGAAAGCAAAGATCCCGAAGCCGAAAATGAAGACGAAGGTGGAACGCCAGCCATAGGCCTCGTCGAGGATACCGCCGAGGAGCGGTGCGATCATCGGCCCGAGCGTCATGCCCATGGTGATATAACCGATGCGGCTCGCAGCCTCGTCGGCACCCACCGTATCGCGTACGATCGCGCGAGACAGAACCAGCCCGGCGGCGGAGAACGCCTGCAGGACACGGCATGCAAGCAGCGCCTCGATGGTGGGTGCATAGACGGCTGCAATCGTTCCGACACAGAAGACCGCAAAGCTGACCAGCATTACCGGTCGGCGCCCGAACCGATCGGAGGCTGGTCCTATCCCGAGCTGCAACACTGCTGTCGCAGCGAGGTAGAGAGAGACAGTCAATTGCACCAATCCGTAATCCGCCGAAAAATGCTGAGCCATTCCGGGCAAGGAAGGCAGAAATATATTGGTGGCGGAGGAAGCCGTGGCCGCAACGGCAACTAGCGTCAGGATATGCGGGGGTGTTCTTTTATCAAGAAGGCGAGATATCATAGGCTACGACTGAGAAATGGACTTTGTTCCGAGCGGCTCGGCGAACGGTTCCGGCGCGGTGCTTTCCGCAATGGGGCGGCCACGACCTGCAACACGCTCCCGGTAAAGGGCATAGAGGCCCGAGGCGACGACGAGAGCAGATCCCACGAGCATCAGGCCATCCGGGACCTCGCCGAAGATCAGATAACCGAGCAGGATCGCCCATAGGAGAGCCGTGTAACGAAAGGGAGCTACGAATGAGATGTCACCCTCCCGCATCGCTTTGATCACGAATAGATACCCCACCACGATAAACATGGCGGCCACAAACAGGAAAAGGAGCGGCACGGGCCCGACCGCGCTCCAGCCACCGGTGAAAGGCATCATAACCACTCCAGTGAGCGTCACGCCGGTTGATGTCGCGATGGACACCCAAACGGAAGGAATGTCCTCAGGTATCAGCCTCGTGGAAAGATCCCGGACGGCGCAGAACATTACGGTCGCAAGCGCGAGAAGCGACCAGCCGCTGAACCCCTCAAATCCAGGCCGGACGATAATAAGGACACCCAGGAAGCCCACCGTAATCGCGCTCCAGCGCCGCCAGCCGACCGGATCCGAAAAGAGCAGCGCAGCTCCCATGGTCACGGCCAGCGGCAGCGCCTGCAGCACGGCCGTGATATTGCCGATCGGCAGATGCAGCAGCGCGAAGACGAAGGTGGCCGCAGCCGCCATTTCGCAGACGACGCGGGTGAGAACTGCCTTATTGGCGAGAGTTCTGAGAGGAGGGAAAGTTCCAGCACGCAGCAGCAGAAGAGACAGCAACGCCGTTGCAATGACGCCCCGCAACAGGATTGCCTGCCCGATATTCATGACAGGCAAGACTGACTTCATAAGGGTGTCGTTGGTGGTGAAGCTGGACATCGCAACAGCAATATACAGCGCGCCACGCAGGTTCGCGTTGATGGGCACTTCGACTCCAAGATCGGATCCGTAAGCCCTGCTTATGACCGAAATCCGGGGGAAGGCAATCGGTCCAGCGCAGCAAAACGACTGTCAGCCGCCCGTAACGCTCATGTGACGCGAAACGGCCGGCCGGCGCGTCCGTCTGTCGATGACGAAATCATGCCCCTTCGGCTTGCGGGTAATCGCCTCGTCGATGGCTTGGGAGAGAAGTTCGTTTCCTTCCGATGCGCGCAAGGGGGCACGCAGGTCGGCGGCGTCTTCCTGGCCGAGGCACATATAGAGCGTGCCGGTGCAGGTGATGCGGACGCGGTTGCAGCTTTCGCAGAAATTGTGCGTCAGCGGCGTAATGAAGCCCAATCGGCCGCCTGTCTGGGCAACTTCGACATAGCGCGCCGGGCCCCCCGTCTTGTAGGGAATATCGGTCAGATCGAACTGACGTTCCAGGTTCGCGCGGAGTTCCGATAGAGGCAGATACTGGTCCGTACGGTCGACATCCACCTCACCGAGAGGCATGGTCTCGATCACAGTCATGTCCATGCCCCGCCCATGCGCCCAGCGCATGATTTCAGGTATTTCAAGTTCGTTGAACCCGCGCAGGGCCACGGTGTTGATCTTGATCTTGAGACCAGCCGCCAACGCGGCATCAATGCCGCGCATCACCTTATCAAGAACACCCCAGCGGGTGATGGCGTGGAACTTCACCGGGTCGAGCGTATCGAGCGAGACGTTGATCCGCCTGACGCCGCAATCCGCCAGTTCGGCGGCAAATCGCTCGAGCTGCGATCCATTGGTCGTCAATGTGAGCTCGTCCAACGTTCCCGCCTTGAGATGACGCGAAAGCTGGTGAACGAGATGCATGATGTTCTTGCGCACCAAAGGCTCGCCGCCGGTGAGACGCAAGCGCCGCACACCTTTTTCAATGAAGACGGTGCAGAGCCTGTCGAGTTCTTCCAAGCTCAGGAGATCCCTCTTGGGAAGGAAATGCATATCCTCCGCCATGCAGTACACACAGCGAAAGTCGCAGCGGTCCGTCACCGATACGCGCAAATAGGTGATTGCGCGCCCGAAAGGATCGATCATGCTGCTCCGGTCTTTCATTCTTTTCCTCTTCCTCCAGCCCATTTCGGGTCTGAAGCACCATCTTTCAAGTAAGGCTAGCACCTCAGGCTCTTTCGCTGCAATGATTTCAATCTGTTCTTTTCGCGCTGCGATTCGCTCACACGGAGTGTGGAGAAGCAAATGCGACCACCGGACGAACTGAGGGTTTCGAAGGACCGGAAGCTTCTTACGGTGAGCTTTTCGGGCGCCGAGCCGATGCCCATCAGCGCCGAGATGTTGCGCGTGCTGTCGCCTTCGGCGGAGGTGCAGGGCCATTCACCGGACCAGCGGGTGACGGTCTCCGGAAAGAAAGATGTGGAGATCACGCGCATCGAGCCCGTCGGAAACTATGCGGTTCGTATCGTGTTCAATGACGGTCATGAAACCGGGCTATACAGCTGGGCTTACCTGGCGAAGCTTGGCCACGAGCGCGAGCAGCTCTGGCAGAGTTATCTCCAGGAGCTTAACGAGAAAGGATTAAGCCGTGAGCCTTGAGACACTCGCTCGTTCGGACGTCATCGAAACGGTCGAGGAGTTGGAAACGCTTTATGGCAAGCCGGGGACAACCTCTCTGGTCAAGGAAATAGATCACATCATTCCAGCCTATGCAGCCTTCATAAAGGCCTCGCCATTCGTCACGCTAGCCACTGCAGGACCAGAAGGCCTCGACTGCTCGCCGCGCGGTGATCAGCCCGGCTTTGTGCGTATCCACGACGAACGCACCCTTCTGATGCCGGACCGGCATGGCAATAACCGGGCTGACTCGCTGAAGAACATCATCCGCGACGGGCGGGTAGGGCTGCTTTTCATGGTGCCGGGCTCGGGCACCACTTTGAGGGTGAATGGCCGCGCAAAGATATCGGTCAGTCTCGACCTACGCTCCTCTTTCACGGTCGAAGGGAAGGCGCCGCGTTCCGTTGTCGTGATCTCTATCGACAGCGTCTATTTCCAATGTGCCCGTGCGATCCACAGATCCCGACTCTGGGAAGATGCGGCAAAGGTGGACCCGAAGAGTCTGCCTTCGCCTGGTGCTATCCTCGATGAGCTTAGCCGGGGGGCGATAGACGGGAAGCACTATGATGAAGAATGGCCAAAACGCGCTGCAAGCACCATGTGGTAGCGGGCCTTAGTGACGCGCCCAAAAATGGCCCGCTATTCACAACGAGGTTAATTGTTCTTTACTATTTAGTTACAGAACGGAGCCATCGTGCGGTTTAAGGCTCCGCTGATCCAAGCCCAATTCAACCGCCGGCCGTCGTAGTCGTGCGTCTTTTGCAGGCCTGCGTAGGAGTCGATCTAGTGCTGTCACCCGGCGGGAGAAGACAAGTGACGAAGCGGGTTCTAGAACGTGGAATTTTGTCCGCCCTCGTATTGACGGCGGCCTTGTACTCCTCAACGCATCCGGCCGGGGCCGAGCGTTACCTGTTCGACATGCTGTTCAAGAACCGGACTCCGGATCGGACAGCGACTCAGCCCATGCGCGAAGACAGGCAGGAGAGGCGGAACGCGGCAACACCGGGTGCAAACGTAGCGCCCAAGCAGCCCGTCAGCAAACCGGCCGCGCAAATCTCGGCACCGAGCTTCTACACTTTCAAACCGGATCCGCTGATCAAAGTCGATTTTTCGAGGCTTTCCGAAGCGCTTTCAGACAAGCGGGGAAATGCCGACCCTCGCTTCCTCGCAGCATTGAACGGGCTCTCCGACTTTGACTTGCTTACAGAGAAGAGCATCGCCGAGGCGCTGGTCCAGCATTACAGCAACTCTCCCCGCTTCATTTGGGTGGATGACACCGGCCCGACCCAGCGGGCGGACGAAGTTCTGGATGTGTTGGGAAATGCCGATACGTTCGGCCTCTCCCATCTGGACTATGCCGTTCATGCGCCGATCGCCCTGAACTCGCAGGCAGCCGATTCCTCGTTGCGAAACGGCGCGCTGATCCGCTTCGAGATGATGCTTTCGGCACGCGCCTTACGCTATGCCCGCGATGCGAAGCTTGGCCGTCTCGACCCGAACAAACTGTCGGGCTATCACGACTTTACCCGCAAGCGCTTCGACGAGAAATTGGTGCTTCAAGTGCTGGCGGCGGCAGGGAAGCCTGCCACCTATCTCGAATCGCTGCATCCGAAAAACGAAGCCTTCGCGGCCCTGCGCACCGAACTGGACACGCTGCGCATGGAGGGCCGAGAAGAACAGGAGCAGGTCGCCATCGCGCCGGACATTCTAGTCCGTCCGGGGGCAAGCCATCCTGATTTTTCAAAGATCCTGCATGCCATAGACAACAATGCCGACGAGGAATTCAGGGCCAAGCACGGAGCCGTCCTGGCTGCGCATTTGGGAAGCGAAACCTATGCGGAAGATCTGGTTCCCGTCATCAAGACAGTCCAGAAGCAGCACAATCTCAACCCCGACGGCGTCGTTGGCTCACGTACCGTGAGAGCGTTGACCGGCGAGCCGAAGGCGAACCGCATCAGAAAAATATCGCTTGCTATGGAGCGGCTGCGGTGGCTGCCCTCATATTTCGAAAGCACGCGCGTGATGATCAACGTGCCGTCCTTCACCGCCAGCTATATAGCGGACGGCACTGAAAAGCTTTCCATGCGAACCGTGGTCGGCAAGCCAGCGAGCCAGACCTACTTTTTCCGTGACGAAATCGAATATGTGGAATTCAATCCCTACTGGGGCGTGCCGCGCTCGATCATCGTCAACGAGATGTTGCCGAAGCTTCGCCGTGATCCCGGTTATCTCGATCGCGCCGGATACGAGGTAATCGACCAGCGGGGGAGGCGGATTGCATCGTCTTCGATCAACTGGGCCGCCTATGGCTCCAACGTGCCCTTCGGCGTGCGCCAGCCTCCCGGTCCACGCAATGCGCTCGGACAGCTCAAGATCATGTTCCCCAACGCCCATGACATCTACATGCATGACACCCCTGAGAAATCGCTCTTTTCCCGCGACAGCCGGGCTTTCAGCCACGGCTGCGTGCGACTGGAGGATCCGCGTGCGATGGCTGCTGCCGTGCTGGGCATCTCAGAAGAGGAAGTCGCAGCCAACATAGAAAGAGGCCGCAACGCGCGCAGGAACGCGCCAGAGAAGATCCCGGTCTATGTCGGCTATTTCACTGCCTGGCCGGAAGCTTCGGGTCGCATCTCCTATCATTCCGACATTTACGAGCGTGACGCTCATCTGGAAAAGGCTCTGGAGGCGGTGGAGAATATCCGCTTGCTGGGATCCGGAACACTCCTAGTTGCGCCAGAAAGTGGGCGTGAGAAGCACGAAAACGGCAAGAATCTCCAGGCGGCCGAGCAGCATGCAGGCTGAAAGAACCCACAGGGCGTAATCACTCAAGGTCGAGAAATTGCCGGCAGGCCCGATTATCGGGCCTAGCCCCGGCCCGACATTGGTTACTGCCGTAAGCGATGCTGTAAGCGCCGTAACAATGTCGATATTGCCCGCCGCAAGCAGCACGCTACCGCCCACCCATACGGCAAAGAAAGCGATCATGAAAAGGACGACGGAGCGCTGCATCTCCTCGTCGATGATGCGGCTGCCATATCGGAGCGGCTGCACGGAGCGTCCGTAGATGAGCGTGCGCAGGCCGTTCTGCAGCATGCGTCCGAGCACGAAAAAGCGATAAGCCTTGATGGCTCCGGAGGTTGAGCCGGAGCATCCGCCGAGAAATGTCGCAAAGAAGACCATCATGACAGCGAACGGCTCCCAGAGCGTGTAATCCTCGCTCGCAAAACCCGTCGTGGTGATGATCGAGACAAGATTGAAGGCCGAGCTTGTCAGAGCCTCGCCAAACGGAACCTCGTTCACGACGCGCCGATGCACCGCCACCGCGATGACGATGACAGCGGTATAGGCAAGAAACAGGCGGATCTGCGGGTCGCGCAGGGCGTCCAGACGTCCGCGCACGACAAAGAGGATCAGGATCGAGAAGGGCAGGGCACCCAAGATCATGAAGATCGTCCCCACCCACAATACGGTCCAATTGTCTTCGAAATGTCCGAAAGAGGCATCGTGGGTCGAGAACCCTCCGGTGGCGAGCGTCGACATGGCGTGATTGATGGCATCGAAGGTGCTCATGCCTGCCATTGCATAAGCCAGGGCGCAGAGCACCGTTAGGATGACATAGATGGCGACGAGGGCACGCAGAAAGCTCGCCAACCGGTCGAATGGACGCTCCTCGATATCGGAGGATTCGATCTGGAAATACGAGAACCCGCCAACATTGAGAAGCGGCAGGAAAAAGAGGCCGAGGACGACCACACCCAGGCCGCCGACGCCGGTCAAAAGTGAGCGCCAAAGCAAGACACCGGGCGGCAGGTCGTCCAAGCCGACGATGACCGTCGAGCCGGTGGTGGTTATTGCCGATACCGATTCGAAGATCGCGCCGGCAAAGCTGATGTCGAGAGCGACATAGATCGGCAGCGCGCCCACGACGGCCAACGTCACCCACAGCACGACCACGACGAAGAATGCCAATCGGGTGGATCTTACCGGAGCGCGCCCGCGCGTTGCCGCGGCAACAGTCAGCGCTACTGCACCCGTGGCCAGGGCACAGAAAGTGAATATCTGCCAGTCGCTATGCCCGTAATAAAGATCAACCGCCGCGGGAATGAGCATCACCGCCGCGATATAGAGGGAAAAGACGGAGGCTACATAGGCGGCTGCCCGGACGACGATACCGTGCACTTGATTGGTTCCAGATTGATGCTTGGCGCCAGTCGATGGAATTCTCGCGGCTGGCGCCCACTCTTCCTTCTCGAGAATCGCAGGCGCAGGGTATGGCACGAAATTACGGGTGATAGGTACAGCCCAGAAGAAGGGGGATCAAACCTATTGATGTGGAAGCCATGCAGAATGCTGCAGGGCGAGACCAACATGATCTGATGATCGGTATTTCGATTGCGGGAAAGCCGCCCCGCGGCCGAGCAGCCCGGATCAGGAACGGTTACCAGCGGATGACAACGACCCTCTCGTTGCCTTCGGCAAGTTCCACCGCCTCGGGCCGGTCATCATTTTGGATGCCCGTTCGCGCGTTTTCGACCACGTCGATGGCCACGATGTCGGCTGCGAAAGCTTCATCGACCTCGGCGACGAATATGGAGGCGTCCTGGGGAAGGTCTTTTAGTTTTTCCTGAAGCTCACGAAATTTCACGACGATCTCCCTTTTTATTCCCAACCTTCAAAGGAAGAGCCGGTTCCCATCGGCTTTTGCGGTGGCCAGCGGCTATGGCTCGCGATTTTCTGCTCGATTGACCCCCTCGCTGTTTTTTGCGACATCACGGGCGCCATTTCAGGCGGGCGGATGGAATGCGAATCGAATGACGCGCGCGATGCGCGCAGGATCGGGAATAACGTGATGAATGCCGATTTTTCAGTCCAGCGCGACATGATGATCGAAGGACAGCTGCGCACTCAGGACGTGACCTTTGTGCCGCTGATTCAAGCGATGCGAGAAATCCCGCGCGAGGCATTCGTGCCGGTCCGCCGCAGGAGCCTCGCCTATATGGACGAGGACCTGGAGATTTCGCCGGCCTCAGGAACTAGCCCGGCGCGCTATCTCATGGAGCCCGCGCGATTCGGCAAGCTGGTGCAGCTTGCGGACGTGAAGCCGAGCGACTTGGTTCTCGATATAGGCTGCGCGACCGGCTATTCCACGGCCGTATTGTCGAAGATTGCGAGTTTTGTTGTTGCTCTGGAATCCGATTCCGCGCTTGCGGAAACCGCCTCATCCCTGCTCACCGAACTTGATTGCGTGAATACCACTGTCGTCACTGGCCGCCTTGAGGAGGGCTATAGCAACGAATCCCCTTATGACGTAATTTTCCTGGGGGGCGCGGTCGACTATGTTCCCGACTCACTACTCGCCCAGTTGGCGGAAGGGGGACGCTTGGTGGCGGTGATCGGAAGGGGCAACGCCGCAAGGGCACATCTCTTCATCAAGGAAAGCGGGTTGGTTTCGTCGCGGGCGGACTTCAATGCCGCAATAAAGCCTCTGCCGGGCTTCGAGCTCGAAAAGGGGTTCGTGTTTTGAATTTTGGTCAAGACGTTGTTGCTCAAGCGCAACGGATTTGATCAGTTAGATGGTGTAACGTCCCAATTATGATTTGGGGCGCGTCCGTTTGACGGGGTGGCACTCTCGGCCGCTACGCCATAAACATCTGGGCGTCATCAACGTCCAAACCAGGAGGTGAGGTGGGTCGTGACATTCCTGCGAAGCCGTATTGTGGCTGCTCTGGCTGCAACGTCCATTATCTTATCCCCGATCCCCGCGAGTGCGGAGACCATCCTTGGTGCGCTCGCAAAAGCATACCAGAACAACTCCAGCCTTAACTCCTCGCGTGCGACGGTCCGGGTAACGGATGAGAATGTTGCGATCGCGAAATCTGGAATGCGGCCCAGAATTAACGGTACCGGCGCGATTCAATTGCAAAGTCGCGACAGCATCGAAATTCGTACCGGGCAATTTGGCATATCGCTTCAGCAGCCAATCTTCGACGGGTTTCAGACGCAGAACAATGTCCGGGCTTCCGAAGCACAGGTTCGTGCGGCCAACGAATCGTTGAGAAACGACGAACTCAACCTCCTCTTCGACGTGGCGACCGCCTATATGGACGTCATCCGCGACCGACAGATCGCCGGGTTGCGGGCGGAAAACCTCCAATTTCTTGAGGAGCAGGTCCGGTCCGCCCGTTCGCGGCTGGACGTCGGTGAAGGCACCCGTACCGACGTCGCGCAGGCCGAGGCCAGCCGACAGCTGGCGCTGGCGCAGCTAGCAGCAGCCCGTGCACAAGCTGCGGCAAGCGCTGCTACCTATCGTCAGCTCGTAGGAGAGGATCCGGGTACGCTCCAGGCTCCCGAGCCGCTGAGCAAGCTTTTGCCCGCAGGTCTCGATCAGGCGATAACGGTCGCGCTGGCCGAGCATCCTGCGATCGCAGCGAGACTGCATCAGGTCGATGTAGCGGCTTTCACGGTGAAATCCGCCGAAGGAACGCTGCTGCCGAATCTCTCCGCCTCCGCAAGCCTCACGGCCAGCCGCACTGACTCAAGCCCCTCGGCTCTGAGTGACGGAAGCCAGAATAGCGCCACGATCGGGCTCAACCTGACCATTCCGATTTACCAGGGCGGCGAAGCTTCCGCCCGCGTGCGGCAATCCAAGGAATCGCTTGGAAGGGCTCGGATCGATGTGGACGTCACCCGCGATCAGGTGCGCCAGGCAGTCACCTCCGCGTGGACCCGGTACCAGGCAGCGCGGGAGGCGGTAGCCGCCAATCGCGAGCAGGTCAGTGCCGCCCGGCTTGCGCTCAGCGGTGTGATCGAAGAACGCGATGTCGGCCAGCGCACCACTCTGGATGTTCTTAACGCTCAAGCCGACGTGATCAACGCACGTATCGACCTCGTCAATGCCCAGCACAGTGTAGTGGTTGCCAGTTATGCCATCGCTTCTGCGATGGGGCGCCTGTCTCCTTCCAGGCTGGGGCTCAATGTGGCCACCTACGACCCGCAGGAGCATTACAACGCGGTCAAGGACAAGTGGTACGGGCTAAGAACGCCGGATGGCAGGTAGAACTGCCTGATTATAGCCCAGCCGTCTCGCATGGTCATTTCTGTGCGAAAAGACAAGGAACTTCGTTGCGGGGATTCTCACTTGTCCGTGCCTTCGCTAGGCTAACATCATGATTCGAAACAGCCTCCTGCCTAGCGATGGGCAAGATGCGAACATGAGAACGGCGGCACGATGGCACAGGCAAGCACCGCACAGCAGCGTGAGCCCTCGATGGAGGAGATCCTCGCATCGATACGGCGCATCATAGAGGATAGTGAGTCTGGTCGTAAGGACGATCATCCCCAAGAACGGGAGACCACCTTCCGGAGCCTAAGCGACATTGAGGCTCTTCGACCGAGCTTTTCGGCCGTATCCCCTCTCGCTCCGCCAAATGTCATCGTTCATGAACCGGCCGATTCGCCCGAGGACGCGGCTGAATGGTCCGACGAGGCCCCCCAGGCACCACTGCAGGAACAGCCGACCCTCGACAATTTCGAAGCGGATGCGGATGAGGAAGGTGAGGATTTTGCCATGCCTATAGCGGCCAACATGCAGATTCCTCCGGTACCGAGCCAGGAGGAAAGTCCCGCGCCGCAACAGCACCACGCTGGAAATCCAGCTCAGGTCCATCTCTCAGAAACGGATCGTCGCCCGATCATCTCCAGAGCTCCGGGACGCAAAGTGGCTGCGGCATTCGAAGAGCTGAACGAGGCTCTGATTGCGAACCGGCGCAAGACTCTGGACCAGATGGCAGAGGACATGCTGAGGCCCATGCTCCAGGATTGGCTCGACAACAACTTGCCGCAATTGGTGGAACGACTCGTCCGCGAAGAGATCGAGCGCATCGCTCGCGGCATCTAGACTTCGTAACGAGTGCCGTCACCGCGCCGCCGAGCCAAGGCAGCGCGGAGGCATTGCCTGGGCTTCAAAAGCCCTGGCAGAACAGGGCTGTTGACTCGCCCGTACCCTTCCGCTTTACACCCAGCACAACAAGGCAGTCTCGGAAGCAACGCTGCTCTCCGTTAGGATTGCGTGGACAGAGACGGTGCTGCGTACAATCCATTCGGATTGATGCCGTTACCGAAGCACGGATCATTTCTATGCTGGACAAGACCTACGACGCAGCCAGTGTCGAGCCGAAAATCTCGCAACGCTGGGAAGAGGCAGGTGCATTCAGGGCAGGTGCTGGCGCGAAGCCCGGCGCCGAGACCTTCACCATTGTAATCCCGCCCCCCAATGTGACCGGCTCCCTGCATATGGGGCATGCGCTCAACAACACCCTGCAGGACATCATGGTCCGCTTCGAGCGCATGCGCGGCAAGAACGTGCTTTGGCAGCCCGGAATGGATCATGCCGGCATCGCGACGCAGATGGTCGTCGAGCGCCAGCTCATGGAGCGCCAGATCCATCGCCGCGATCTCGGCCGCGAGCAGTTCGTGGAAAAGGTCTGGGAGTGGAAGGAGCAATCCGGCGGCACGATACTGACGCAATTGAAGCGGCTTGGCGCCTCCTGCGATTGGTCCCGCGAACGCTTCACGATGGACGAGGGCCTGTCAGAGGCCGTTATCGAGGTCTTCGTGTCGCTCTACAAGAAGGGCCTGATCTACAAAGACAAGCGCCTGGTCAACTGGGATCCCAAGCTCCTGACCGCCATTTCCGACGTGGAGGTGGAGCAGATCGAGCTGAAGGGAAACCTGTGGCATCTGCGTTACCCGATCGAGGGGCTGCCTTTCGATGCGGACGATCCGTCCACATTCATCACCGTCGCCACCACCAGGCCGGAAACCATGCTGGGCGACACCGGTGTGGCGGTGCACCCGACAGATGAGCGCTACCGCCATCTCATTGGCCGGAACGTGATTCTTCCGATCGTCGGTCGGAAAATTCCCATCGTCGCAGACGAGTACTCCGACCCCGAGAAGGGGACCGGTGCGGTGAAGATCACGCCTGCACATGACTTCAACGATTTTGAGGTCGGGAAACGGCACGGCCTGCGCCTCGTCAATGTCATGGCGCCCGATGCTTCCATCAGCATTTTGGAGAACGAGGATTTTCTGGAAGGGCTCGACCCCACCGATGTCCAGCGCGACCTGTGGCAGCAGCTGCATGGATTGGACCGTTTCGAAGCCCGCAAACGGGTCGTGGCCGTCCTGGAGGAGGAAGGCTATCTCGCCGAGATCGAGCCGCATACACATGCCGTTCCCCACGGCGACCGGGGTGGCGTTCCGATCGAGCCATTCCTTACCGACCAATGGTATGTCGATGCAAAGACGCTTGCCCAGCCGGCCATTGAAGCCGTTCGAGCGGGGCGAACCGTTTTTGTGCCGAAGAATTGGGAAAAGACTTATTTCGACTGGATGGAGAACATCCAACCCTGGTGTATCTCACGACAGCTTTGGTGGGGGCACCAGATTCCGGCTTGGTACGGCCCTGACGGTCAAGTTTTTGTCGAGAAGGACGAAGAGACCGCACTGGAGGCAGCGATCCAGCATTATCTCTCCCATGAGGGTCCGTGGAAGGCCTGGGTGGAGGACAGGCTGGAGAACTTCGCGCCGGGCGAAATCCTGACGCGCGATGAGGATGTGCTGGATACCTGGTTTTCCTCGGCCCTCTGGCCCTTCTCCACGCTTGGCTGGCCGGAGAAGACCAAGGAACTTGCAACCTACTATCCCACTTCGGTTCTCGTCACCGGCTTCGACATCATCTTTTTCTGGGTGGCGAGAATGATGATGATGGGGCTCCATTTCACCGGCAAGGAGCCTTTCCACACGGTCTATGTGCATGCTCTTGTGCGCGACAAGAATGGCGCCAAGATGTCCAAATCCAAGGGCAATGTCATCGACCCTCTGGAGCTCATCGATCAATATGGCGCCGATGCGCTTCGTTTCACGCTGTCTATCATGGCTGCCCAGGGCAGGGACGTGAAGCTCGATCCAGCCCGTGTGGCCGGCTACCGGAATTTCGGGACGAAGCTTTGGAATGCGACGCGATTCGCGCAGATGAACGGCGCCGCGCGTGATGCTGGCTTCCGCCCGGAGCAGGCGAAGCTCGCCATCAACCGCTGGATCCTGACCGAGCTTACCCGCGCCAGCCGAGCCATTACCGAGGGGATTACATCCTATCGCTTCAATGAAGCGGCCGGCGCAGCTTACCGCTTCGTCTGGAGCCTGTTCTGCGATTGGTATCTGGAGCTGTTGAAACCTGTCTTCGCCGGCGATGATGAAGCGGCAAAAGTGGAAGCCCGCGCTTGCGCGGCCTATGTGCTGGATGAAATCTACAAGCTCCTGCACCCCATGATGCCATTCATGACCGAGGAGCTCTGGTCCTTGACCGGAGGCGAGGAGGGCCGGACAGATGTTCTCGCGCTTACCCCATGGCCGACGCTGAGCTTCGAGGATGAAGCAGCCGCAGAGGATATCAACTGGCTTGTCGAACTCGTCTCAGGCGTCCGGTCCGTTCGATCGGAAATGAATGTGCCGCCCGCGGCTGTCGCACCGCTCATTGCTGTGGGTGCCGCGGAAACCACGCGCGAGAGGCTTGGACGGCACGAGCCTGCCATTCGCAGATTGTCGCGCGTGGGAGAAGTCGGCTTTGCAGGTGAACCCCCAAAAGGTTCCGCGCAGCTCGTGGTGGGCGAAGCGACATTCTGCCTACCGCTCGGTGATCTCATTGATCTCAACGCCGAGGCAAGCCGGTTGGAGAAGGAAGTCGCACGGCTCAACGGGGAAATCGATCGGTTGGAAAAGAAGCTCGGCAACGAGAAATTTGTCGCCAATGCTCCCGAAGAGATCGTCGCAGCCGAACGAGAGAAGCTAAGCGAGTTTTCCGAAGCAAAATCCCGCTTGGAGGCAGCCCTCGCGCGAGTCCGCGAAGCATTGTAACGCTTACCGCTATCTCGACAACGGAAGGGACGCCCCGCATCGCCCCTTCCGCGAAGCTTGTGCGACCATTCTGGGACCAGTGCACCTGGCCGCGAAGCATTTGTTAAGCTTCTAATCTCATTTTTCTTAAGCGCTCTACATCGTAGATTTGCTTGCAAATCCTCTCACGTTATCATTTCAGTGGACCCGTCCGACAAATAGAGAGGTCGTATGTACTTCAATCGACTCGCATTCCCGGTCCTTGGCCTGGCATTGGCGACAACGAGCGCCCAGGCCGGAGGCTTCTCCCGGGGAACGGCAGACACGGACATTCTTTTCGAGGACGGGAACTTTAACTTTCGGGCCAGCGCCTATGTCGCGATTCCTCACCAGGAGTACCGTTCGGCACCGCGAAGGGCCCCCAATCCAAATCTGGTAGGCGAAAACTACCTGGACAATTATGTTATTCCGTCGGCCGCTGTGAAGTTCGGCTTTTCAGAGAACTTCGCCTGCGCGGGAACCTATACAGATTCCAATGGAGCCAGCTCCAGTTTCTCGGACCCCTACGGTGTTAGCGGCAAGCTATCGGAAGCATTCACGGTGGCAGAGTTTGGCGCCACCTGTGCGGTATTTCTTGACGCCGGGCGAGGGCGCCTCTCCTTTCTAGGGGGAGCCTTCATGGAGAAGTTCGATTATTCGTTGGATGGGCGCCCCACATTGCCTGGCCTCGGCCCTGTGCCTCTGAACATCGGCCTCGACAGTACGGCATATGGCTGGCGTGCCGGTATTGGTTATGAGATCCCGGACATCGCATTTCGCGCCCAGCTCCTCTATCGCTCCGGTACATCCCACGATGCCACGGGATCGGCGGCCACCCCGTTTATTCCAGGCGTCGCACTTCCGGCGGACGGCTCGGGCGAACTGCCCCAGAGCCTGGAATTGAGGCTACAGTCAGGGATCGCGCCCGGATGGCTTGCCTTCGGCTCGGTGAAATGGACGGATTGGTCGGTAAACGAAACGCTCAATCTTCGAGTGACAACCGGCATACCGGCGATCGGCAACCTGAACAGCCTGAACCAATATTACTGGCGCGACGGATGGACCATTACCGGTGGTGTAGGCCACGCGTTCAATGACAAGGTGTCTGGTCTGGTCAGTCTTCAATGGGATCGTGGCGTGAGCACCGGTTACGATCTGCGCACGGACAAATGGCTGCTTGCAGCGGGAACGAGCTTCAAGGACCAATGGGGTGGCGAGCTGCGGTTGGGAGGCGGCCTTTCCTACCTCACCTCTGCGGAGATTACAGAAGGACTCGAGGTCGGCGCGGCCGTGGATTCGGGCTGGGCTGCGATGTTCTCGGCCGGCTATAATGTAAAGTGGTAGCGCGCACAGAAACCATTTGGGCGTGACGTCGGAAAACCGCACTTTTGCAAACCGGAATCATTTCATCTCCAGAAGGTCGCGCATGCAGGTCTTCGGCTGAGCCCTATTGGTAGATCGAAAGCGTTGATGTCCAGATCGCCAAGCCGATGATCGCTACGAAGATCCAAAAGAGTCCATTGATAAGCATCCGGACCAGATCCCGGTTCTCTTCCTTGCTTACGTGAAACCTGTCAGCGATGAGTTCTCCCGGCAGGAGTATCAGCCGAAGAACGGCCTCCATCATTTCTCGCATGCTTTAAGCACCCCCAATCGGCGTCGTCACCTTGCCGGAACCTTCGCATTCAGGGCAGGGCTCACCATTTACCACGCCTGAACCTTGGCAACGGCGGCAGATGTTCTCGCCCGCACCCGGTGTGCCTTCCGGAACTGCATCTGCATTGCCCGCAGGCCTTCTCAGCTGACCATCCCTGCCAGACAAAGCATTCCGCACGCGCGCAACCTCCGCATCGCTGGAATTGATCGCTCGACCGCTGTCATCGGGCAGACCACCGCTGCTCTGAGCGATGCTTTCGTCCACCGGCCGATCGTTCGCCCCGGTGGTGATCTTTGGTTTCTTTGCCATTTTGTCCTCCTGGCCGCCTAACGCGCCAAAAGGGGTTTGGTGCGATGCTCCCGTGCTTTTTCTATTATGGCGCGTTGTTGCATCTTCGCCGTTGCTCTCCGCCTCTGATAGACTTAAACCGATTCGTAGCGCGTTTCGGCTGGAGAGTGGGAGGCCGACCACCGTGCTGCCTGTTCAGAGGTTGGGGGGACGATGCAAAACCATTCTCTCATTTGCGCATTCCTGATTGGGGCTGCCTTTCCCATACAGGCACATTCGGAAGAAAAAGATCTGCGCTTCCTGCAGCCGGGAATCCACGCGGACTGGCGGGAAGTCCGGCTTGGCGTCATGGCCTATGACCGTGGCTTCTTCTCGACGGATGACTTCAGCGGTATCGTCATCAATGGCGAATTCGCCTTTAGCTCACCCGATTTCCTGAGCAGTATCGGTTCACCCCGGCCCTATATCGGCTTCGACGCGGCCATTGCGGACGACCCGATCCATTTCGTCTATGCGGGCCTCAATTGGGACTTCCATCTCATCGGCAGCCTCTATCTGAGCACGAGTTTGGGCGGCGCGATCACCACGGCTGAAAACCTCGATGATCCGACCACTTATAAGGCGCTTGGATGCAGGACGCTGTTCCATCTCGGAGCGGCTATCGGCTACGACGTAGGGGAGCGCTGGACCGTGCAGGCCTACACGGATCATTTCTCGAATGGCGGCCTGTGCGGGGACGACAATAATGGCGCCGAAGCCACGGGGGTCCGGATCGGCTATCGTTTCTGACCCGATGTTCCGCCGCAGCCCTCAGGCTGGTTCAACCAGTCAGAATGCGAAAACGAGTGTCGCCGCAATGCTCATGGCGATCGAGAGGGCAAGGAAAGCCATATACGTTCTTGGGCGGTCGAAGAAGATCGCATAACCGGCCAACCACGCTGATGCGCCGGCGCCCAACGAGAATAAAAAGCCGTCGCGCTCTCCGAAGGCAATGGTGGCGGCCATGAGACCGCCAATCGTCACCGCGCCGAAGACGATGATGACCGCGACCGCATATGCCTCAAAACTATCATTCATGATTGTCCCTTTTAACGGCGAACTGTTTCGATGGTCGCTTCGGCCGTCTGCCTGGCGGAGGGAGTGTCCCTCTAGTTAGGTTCTGACATATTCCGATTCGTTCCAAAAGCCCATAATTTGCAAGGCGTTTCCCCCGTCAATTGCTCTAGACAATTCCAGAGAGTTCCTGCATATTCCAACAATAATTTGTGGGTAGGATTGTTGGCTATGGCGAGGACCATCAACAAGTTAAGCGCCACCTTTGTGGCAAAAGAATCACGCCCGGGCCGCTATGGAGATGGTGGCGGTCTTTGGCTGCAAGTCTCGCAGTTCGGCACAAAGGCCTGGATCTTCAGATTCATGTTGGATGGCAAGGCGCGCCAGATGGGCTTGGGAAGCGTCGAGACATTCTCTCTCAAGGAGGCGCGAGAGAGAGCGCGTCAGGCCCGGCAACTCGTAGCTGATGGAATCGACCCCATTGAGGCGAGGAACGAAAAGAAAGCTGCCGCCCGTTCTGAGGATGCCAAGCGTATCACTTTCAAACAAGCCAGCGAGCGTTACATCAAGGCTCATGCAGCGGGTTGGAAAAACGTCAAGCACGCCGATCAATGGCGAAGCACGCTAGAAACTTATGTTTGGCCTGTTATCGGATCGCTGGCTGTGTCTAGCGTCGATACCGCTCATGTAATGAAGATCCTTGAGCCAATTTGGTCAGAGAAAGCGGAGACAGCAAGCCGTGTCCGTGGCCGGATTGAACGCGTTCTTGATTGGGCGAAAGCAAGACACTTCCGAACCGGAGAGAACCCGGCGCGCTGGAAGGGTCATTTGGATAAGCTTCTCCCAGCACGGTCGAAGATTGCCAAGGTCAAACACCATGCTGCGTTGCCATATCGCGACATGCCTGCCTTCATGGAGCGCTTGCGCAAGATGGAGTCGATTTCCGCACGTGCCCTCGAATTCACCATCTTGAGTGCCGCCCGTACAGGAGAGACCATCGGCGCGAAGTGGGATGAATTTGATTTCAGCGAAAAGGTGTGGGCTGTTCCCGGCGAGAGAATGAAATCAGGGCGAGAGCATCGAGTTCCCCTGTCTGACCGAGCAATCAAGATTCTCGAAAACCTGCCTAGGGAAAAAGACAGTGAATATGTGTTCCCCGGTTCAAGGAAGGGCAGGCACCTTTCCAACATGGCGATGCTGGAGCTACTGCGCGGCATGGAAGGAACCGAGGGCCTGACGGTTCACGGTTTTCGCTCCACGTTCAGAGATTGGGCGGCAGAGCGGACGAACTTTCCACGCGAGATTGCCGAGGCTGCACTTGCCCACGTGCTCAAGGATAAGACAGAGGCCGCTTACCAGAGGGGGGATTTGCTGGAGAAGCGCAGACGGTTGATGGCCGCATGGTCAAGCTACTGCACCGAGAAGGCAGCGGAGCGAGGCAAAATCCTTAAGCTGGAGCGCGCGTGATGGGGGGCATGGGTTCGGGCGGTGTACGGCCAGGAGCGGGTCGAAAAAGAAAGCTCAATATTTTGCAAGAAATATGGGTTGGCGCTCGCTGTCTGGAACTGTGGCGATCTGAATGCGAGCGAAAGCGGGATACTGCGCTGGCAACGGCCACTCGAAATGCCCGCGAGATATGGGACGAGATCAAGAAGAACCCTAGAGCCGACCATCGGAAGCGTTTGGAAGAGGCTTTACGAAAAGACCAGGGACTTGTGACCCAAGAGGAACTAGAGAAAAAGGCCGCGCGATTTCGTGAACTGGAATCGATGCGCAGAGATCTGTTAACACCCGAACTCCTCCTGGAGATGAAAAACCTTCGAGAGGAAATAGCACCTCGTCTTCACCACCTACGGGCACGTCACCCCAAGCGGATTCTGCGATTTGATGCGAAACCGCAAGGTGCTTGGCCTAGCATATTTCGACAGGTCCAGACTGAAGTTAGAGCACGTTTCGGCGTTGAACTCTCAATAGATCGCATCAAAAAGCTAATGGAAGAAGCACGGCGCGAGGCCGATTGACCTGCTGCTAAGTTTTGATTTCAACCCAAAGCTAAGCCGTCTTTTGCGGGGTTTGGTAAGTTCATTCCAGAAGCATCCGAATGGTTCGAATGCGCACCGCCTGTAATGAGCTTTAAATGACAAAACGATTCCTACGTCGCCCGCTGGTGGAGGAAATTACCGGCCTCCCTACCAGCAGTCTCTATGATGAGATCGCCAAGGGACGGTTCCCTAAACCAGTTAAGCTTTCGGCAAGCCGCGTAGCGTGGTTGGAAGATGAGGTGTTGGCTTGGCAGGAAGCCCGCATCGCTGCCCGCGATGAAAGCCGAGAGGCGGCCTAAATGCAGACCGATCACGACCCCAATGAGGCCGTGCGCGAGGCTGCTCTTTATCTGGCTGGCCCACGTGAACGCACGGGAGAGGCGACGATTCCGGATCTTCGCTCAAGATTTGGAATCAGCACAATGGAGGCGATTGAAGCCATTCGTCTAGCGAATTCCATCAGGGACGGAGGGCGCAACAATGCTGTGTCCTGAAAGTGGAAAGCCGACCCTGGCAGGGGCCGGCCTCCTGAAAATGTCTAGCTTGGCGGCTGTAGACAATCAGGAAAATACGCACGCCCTCACCGAAAGGCAAGCGTTTCATGTTCGCACGCGACTCGCGGTCTCATGGCCGCTTGCTCGCTGTGTCGCGGAGCTTCACTTTGGGAGGGATACGGTATGAAGTACCCCTCACAAGCCAAATGGAAGGAAAGGAACGGTAAGGCAGTCTGGGCACAGCACGCGCTCAGATCGGCCATAAGGCGCGGCCTTATTGAACCCAAGGCCTGCGAGGTGTGTGGCTCCACGCCTGCGGAATTCCATCACCCGGACTATGAGCGTCCGCTATATGGAAGTTGGCTTTGCCGCCATCACCACAAGCGGGAACATGTTCGCATGCGGAATGCCGCTCTTGGCATCCAGGACATGTTTGCCGAGGAGGTCACCGCCCATGAGTAGACCATGGATGGCATTCTACCCGGCTGATTATCTGGCCGATACGGGACATTTGACCCTTGCTGAGCACGGCGCCTATCTCCTGCTCATCTTCCATTATTGGAACAAGGGCAGTTTGCCGACTGACGAGCGGCAACTTGCTCGGATCGTCAGGGCCTCCCCCGACGAATGGGCACAGATGCGTGACGTAATCTCAGAATTCTTCACCGAGGATTGGCGACACAAGCGCATTGAGAAAGAAATCGCCCGCAGCGAACTGCGGTATGCGCAGAGGCTTGAAGCCAGCCGTAGAGGGGTCGAGGCAAGGGCTAAGCTGAAACCAACCGGTAAACCGTCCGATACACCGGGCGGTCAACCGAGCGGTAAAGCGTCCGGCAAACCGTCTGGTCAACCAACCACAATCACAACCACAGTATCTACTAACGTAGATACCTATAGGGCACGCGGGCAGCGATTGCCTGATGACTTCGAGCCGGACATCTCCCAGGCGATCCACCTTGGTCTCTCCGGAGCGGATGCCAGACGTGAGGCGGAGCGCTTCAAGGACTATTACCGCTCACAGCCCGGTCAGCGCGGCATAAAGACAGATTGGCCTGCAACGTGGCGCAACTGGTGCCGCAAGGCCGCCGACACGCACTCCAACCTCCCCACCAATTCCAAAGCGAACCGCAAGCGCAACTACGTTGATGCGGCGCTCGACATGATGCGAGGCAATCCCAATGGACACGAAAGCAATCCTGGCGATCACGGCAATGTTGAACTCCTTCCCCCAGGGAGGCAGTGACCCAGATTTGACGATGCAGACCTATCGAGCGGCATTACGGGATATCCCCGCCCAGGCCGTAATCGAGGCAGCAGAGCGCTTTGTGAAAGGACGGGTGGCAGGCCAGAGCAAAAAATTCGCTCCCTCTATTGCTGAGTTCTTGCAGGAAGCGGAGCGGATTGCAGAACTGATGCCATACCGTGACAGGCTTGCGCTCGATCCTCCTAAGCAAGCCCACCATCAGCCTCTTTCGCGCAACGAGCAAGCGCGAATGCGCCTGAAAATGCCGTTACTTCGGGAGGCAATGTCTAGAGGACAAGTCGATAAGCTGGCTACCCTCATAAAGCAGCAGAAGGCGGATGACATGGAGGAGCTGATAGCATTGGCTCGTGAGTGGGAAATTCGCATCCCCGATGAATTGCAAGCAGCTTGAGGGCATGGAGACATGAGCAACGTTATTTCACTTCCACCGCAGAAATGCATTGTCGTTACCGAGGGCATAGACAACGAGACTGGGCAGCACCTTTACGTTCTCGAATATGTCGAACGAGAAGGCCGCACGTTTGTAGGCTCCTATGCAAATGTCCGCGAGGCGTCTCAAGCTGTTGCTGATTGGCAGGGTGACGGTGTGCCGGTGCGGTGGCGATAAGACCTCGCCCATTGGGGGAAGTTAAAAATCCAACGGGGGAAGAGGGGCCTTAATTGGCCCTTTTTTCTTCGATCAATCCAAAAGCGCTACTTGGCGGAGCATATCTCCGCCGCACTATCTTGCATTCCTTGTATTTTAAGGAGATACGTGATATCTACCCACAAATAAACCCACACTATATGGGGAAATCATGTCCGCACTTAGCGCCACGTTAGAACCGCCGAAGACGCAGGCCAGATCACGAATTGGGAATGGGACTGCCCTGCTTCCGAATGTGGATGGTCGCTCCACCGCAATGCGCCGGTACAAGGAAATTCTGTCGCAGCTTGTGCAGGACATGGGCGGCGATCCCTCGGAAGCTCAGACCATCATTGCACGCCGTGCAGCAACGCTTGCTGTTTGGTGCGAGCAAGCCGAAGCCGACCTAGCCAACGGTAGGGAAATGGACATTGGTGAGTTCACCACGGCAACCAACGCATTGCGTCGGCTCCTGACGGACATTGGCCTAGATCGCCGCGCCAAGGACATCACGCCGTCCCTGTCGGAATACCTGATGAAAAGGAGAGGGTGATGCTTGGTGACTTGTTGAGCAAAATGTTCGTAGGCGGAAGCCCAGGGCAGGGCGGTGGTGGCATTCTAGGTCGCTTTATTGGCGAACGGCAGCACCAGGATCCGTGGAAGGGGCTGCGCACTCCAACGGCAGAACAGGGGCCGATTGAGCGTTTCAGGAACATGTCAGGCGAGCAGAAAGCCGATCTCGTGAGTTCGGCCTTTGATGCTGCGATGCCTCAAAGCAGTCCACCGCAAATCACCCCGGTGCAGAGTGCATCTGCATCAGCGATACCTCTTTCTCAAGTGGTTGCGGAGTTCATCGCCAGTCGATCCAGGCAGAACCAATTCAGATAGGGAACACTCGAATGAGCTTACTGGACCTTCTCCTTGGGCGTGGCGACATGTTGCAAGCCGCAAATACTATGACGGTCAGCAATCCGAATTCGCTACCTCAAAACCTTGCTTCACCGCCCGCTCAGGCGAAACCGTCATCGTCAGGCGGAGCCCTGGGCAACATGGTCGCACCTCGCACCGCTCCCGATCCTGCTAGTGGTGGTGGTCTCGGAGACTTCCTTTCTTCGCTCGCTCCCGCCATTGCCATGCTCGATCCTCGCAATCAGCAGCTTGGCATGGGCCTGATGCAGATGAACCAAAACCGCCGCAAGGAGCGGGAGCATCGGGCCAATCAGAATGAAACTGTGGCATGGATGAAGTCTCTGGGCGTGGATGAGGAAGAGGCCCGGTTCCTAGTTTCCAATCCGCCCGCTCTCAATGCTTGGTACGGCGAGCTTAGAGCGGGGAATAAGCCCGACTGGAAGTTCCAGGAAATCTACGACGAGCACGGCAGGCCCCAGAAGGTCATGATGGACATGACTTCGGGCCGGTACAACCTGGTTGGTGGGGCAAAATCTGACACCATCTCTCCGGATGCGGAACAGCAGAAGATCCGCATTGCTCAGGCTGGCCGCCCTGAAACCAACATCAATCTTCCGGGTCAGGACAAGTTTGAAGAGCAATTCGCGAGCGCGGACGCAAAGATGCTTAGCGACGTGTCCACATCTGGACTTTCAGCGCAGCGCAACATTGGCCGCATTAATGCACTAGAATCCCTGCTTGATGGAAGCCCTAGCGGGTTTTCGGCGGCAGCGACGCAGCGGGCCGGAGAGTGGGGCTTCAAGTCAGATAACAGCGACACGATTGAGGCCGCGCAAGCCCTTATCAACTCTCTTGTCCCTGAACAGCGCCCGCCCGGTTCTGGTCCGATGTCGGATGCTGACCTTCAGTTGTTCAAGCAATCTCTGCCTCGCATCATCAACACCCGCGAAGGCAATCAGCTGATCATCGATACGATGCGCGGCATTGCAAAATATGATGCTGAGGGCGCGCTGATCGTTCAAAGGCTGCGCAATCGCGAGATAACACGCTCAGAGGCTTTCGACGCTCTCCAGAACCGCAAGAACCCGCTGGACGAGTTCAGCGCCAGAATAGGGAAGGCGAGGGGTTCCAACGGCAAAACAGTGGGAGGTGCTGCACAGCCGGGGGTTCGGGATTATCGCGAATGGTTCAACGGAGACTGATGCCATGCCAGATATTAGAATGCCCGATGGGCAGGTTGTCAGATTTCCGGATGATATGCCTGATGCTGAAATTAAGCGAATGATCGAGACTAAGTATCCCGCTGTATCGAAAAGTCAGCCGGGGAAGGTGGAAGATATTGCCAAATCCGGTGCTTCCGGGTTTGCTCGCGGTTCTGCCGACTTATTGGGGGCACCTGCCCTTCCACGGGGGATTGCCGCTGTAGGCTCCCAAATCAGCGATTTTGGACGCTCGATAATGCCGGAAGTCATGGGCGGCCTTTTCGATCTTCAGGACAGGGTTCTTGGTGGCATAACCCAGGCCTATGATGTTGTCCCTGACAGCGGCGACATTCGCGGCGCATTGTCGAGGGCGTCCAACGGCGGAACCGATTACCAGCCTCAGACGACTGGCGGGAAATATGCCGGTACGGTAGGGGAATTCCTGCCTGGGGCGCTTCTTTTTGGGGGCGCAAATCCCTCAAACCTCTTGCGTTTCGGTGCTGCGCCTGGGCTGACTAGTGAGGCGGCAGGACAGGCGACCGAGGGAACGGCGCTGGAGCCGTGGGCGCGCGTTGGTGGTGCTCTATTGGGTCCGGCAATCCCGTCAGTGGCCAAACGGGCGATCACGCCTCTTCCGGCATCTCCCCAACGCACAGCTATGGCAAACCAACTCCGAAAAGAGGGAGTCGATCTAACTGCGGGCCAAGCGACAGGCCGTCAGAACCTTCGATATGCTGAAAGCGAGTTGGGTGGGGGCAAAGCCGCTGACTTCATTGAACGCCAGGGCGAACAATTCACCAGGGCGGCGTTGCGACGCGCCGGAGTGAATGCCGACAGGGCAACGCCTGACATATTGGATGACGCCTTCACTCAGATCGGCAACAAGTTCGATACGTTGGCCGCAAAAACGAAAGTTCCATTCGACGCCAAGCTACAGAACGACATGCTTGAAGCGGTGGTAGATTATCAGTCGATTTCGGCCAATACCGCGCCCGCTGTCGAGCGTATTATGAACCGAACCGCCGAGCTAGCAGCCAAAAATAAAGGCAGGCTTGAGGGCGAAGCTTACAAGAATATTCGCTCAGAGATCGGGAAACTGATCAGCCGCGCAGATGGACCGACGCAGCAAGCCTTGCGTGATCTCCAGCATGTAATTGACGATGCAGTTGGGCGCCACATGCCAGCGAAGTTTCTGAAGGATTGGCAGACTGCCAGGACGCAGTACAGGAATATGCTGGTTATCGAGAACTCAGCCACCAGGGCAGGCGAAAACGCAGCCATGGGGATCATCTCGCCCTCCGCCCTTCGCTCCGCAACGGTGCAGCAGAGTAAGCGTGCCTATGCCCGAGGCAAAGGGGATTTTGCTGACCTAGCAAGAGCCGGTGAAGCCATCCTGAAGCCGCTGCCTCAATCGGGTACAGCGCCCCGGCAGGCAGTCAGAGCGATTGGAGCCGGTATTCCCTCGATCCTTGGCGGTGGTGCGGGTGCAGCCTTTGGAGGCGCGCCGGGGGCGATGCTGGGTGCAACTGCCGGAGTGATGATGCCTCCGCTTATGGGGAGAGCACTGCTATCGGCTCCCATGCGGGCTTATCTCGCCAATCAGATGACAAGGAGCGCTCCCATTCTGGACAGGCGATATCTCGGCACAGCGGCGACGCTGACCGGCCAGCAATAGGGGCGGGATCTAATGGGGCAACCAATCGGCATTACCTACGCTGAAGCCTGCCAGGATGAACATCTATTCGGGCCATGGTTCAAGGGTGAGAGCTGGTCACGTTGGAGGGTGATCGACAAAGCTCTTTTCGGTCTTCCGCTAGATGCAGACGAATTGCCAATCTTCCAGGATCTAACCGGGCGAAGCGATCCGCCAGACGAACCGGTAACTGAGGCTTGGTTTGTCATCGGTCGCCGTGGCGGCAAGGACGTGAAAGCCGCTTCAATCGCGGTCTACCTAGCTGTTATCGGAGCGGAAATGTTCGGCTGGCTCAACCGTCTTACTCGCGGTGAGCGCGGCGTTGTTCAGCTTCTGGCCGTCGATAATAATCAGGCGAAGGTAGCGTTCGGTTATGTCCGAGCCTTCCTGGAGCAACCGATGCTGGCTTCTTACGTCAAAAAGATCACATCGGACTGTATTGAGCTTACAAACGGGCTTTTCATCGAGATCACAACCAATGATCAGCGCCGCGTGCGTGGCCGATCCGTCATTGCTGCAATCTTCGATGAGGTGGCGCATTGGCGATCCGAGAACACAACTAGCCCGGATGAGGACGTTTACAAAGCTGTAAAACCCTCTATGGCGACCATCCCGGGAGCCATGTTAATTGGTATTTCCTCGCCCTATGCACGGCGCGGTTTGCTTTGGAGAAAATATTCTGAGAACTACGGCAAGCCGGGAAAAGCCCTCGTTGTGCGGGCTCCTACGTGGGTTATGAACCCGACCGTCTCGCGCGACGGGGAAATTATTACCGAGGCGTATGACAGTGATCCGCTATGGGCCGCTGCTGAATATGGTGCTGAGTTCCGCGACGATATCGAAGCATTGATGCGCTTGGAAGCCGTTCAGGCGTGCATTGAACGGGGCGTCAGGGAAAGGCCCCCGGTTCGCGAACATGGATACGTTGCATTTTGTGATCCTAGCGGCGGCAGCGCCGATTCAATGACATTGGCGATTGCCCATAAAGAGGGTGAAACAGCCATTCTCGACGTGCTGCGCGAGGTGCGACCGCCCTTCAGCCCTGAAGCTGTTGTTTTGGAGTTTGCAGACGTTTTGCAGCGCTATCGTCTATCGAGCGTATTAGGCGATAGATATGGGGGCGAATGGGTTTCGGATGCTTTCAGAAAAGCAGGAGTATACTACCAGCATTCAGAGAAAACAAAATCCGCTCTTTATTTGGATATTGTTCCCCTCGTCAATTCACGGGCAGTGGACTTGCTTGACGATGACAGGCTTGTTCGCCAGCTTGTGAGCCTGGAGCGCCGCACCGGACGCGGCACAGGTCGCGACAGCATCGATCACCCTCCGGGAGGTCACGATGACGTCGCTAACGCGGCAGCGGGCGCGTTGGTGAATGCCAGCGCTGGAGTAGGAATATCAAGATCACGAAATCGTGAATGGAAGAGACTTGAATTGATGGCAAAGCAAAGACTTGCCCGTACATTAGCGTAGATGCCTTTGTAATCTCTTGAAACGCATTGGTATTACCTAGACAATACAAGGGGATATTTGAATTTTTAGATAAAAAATTTTACATTACAGCATCGATACTTATTGAGGTGCGTAATGTCTTCTTTGCCAGCCCTGCCTTCGGTAGAGGAAGGCGACTTCAATGCAGAAGGTTCCTACATCGGACCCGCTGATGCGATTGACGACATCCTAGGAGATATCGTTGACGGCAAATCTGCCCGCTCAAAAATCGATGCTGTCAAACGGCGCGGCAATAGCAAGGTCGTAAGGCTTCCATCAAAACAGTCACGCCAACCAGTTAAGCGCTCTGCGTTCGACGCAGCAGCAGCCGAACTCATTGAGGAAGCGAGGACTCCAGCAGTTCTAGCAAGGCGACGGGACGCCGACAAACTGCTTGACCGCTACGTTGACAACATACTGGGACCGGATGAGGGGAAAGCACCGCAAAGCGCTTTTTCCTCATCCTCCCGGAAAGAAGACGCCGCCAGTTTCTCGCAGGAGGAAGTCAGCGCCGGAGTTAGACGGGGGCAGCTAATTGCTGCCGCTGATGCCGAATGGCAGGCCGCAAACGCACTAGCAGCACAGTTTCACCAATACGTTCAGGCCGTAGCTTCCGAGTTTCCTGGTGTTGAAACCGAAAACGACATTCGCGCCCTCGCTATGAGGGATCCCGTTGCTTACGTGCGGTTCAATGCTTATCGAGAGGAGGTGCAAAAATACCTCTCGGCTGTTGTGGCCCAAGGCCAGCATGCTGATGCGGTAAGGCAGGCGGCATTTAATGAATGCGCGGCATATGAGGATGCTCAGTTTCGGAAGAAAAACCCAGGCTGGAGCGAGGCTGACGAAGCTGACCTTCTCAACATGCTCCTTGACTACGGAGTATCAGGAACGGAGCTGTCGGCGCTTTATTCCACTGCCTTGCCCGTTAATCTAGGTGATCCAAGAGCGCTACGCATCCTTGAAGATGCCTGCCGTCACCACCTCGGCAAGGACATGCAGCATAAATCAGAGATTTTCCCGGCGCTGGTGGACACGTTCATCGCCGCTGGCTTTTCGGAACAGGAGATTGGAAGCTTTGCGCACGGCGCACCGGCACACCTTCGAGACCATCGCCTTCAGCAATTGCTCGTTTGGGCGCTTGAGTGGAAAAGGGGGCGGGCATGAGCAAAATGACTGTTCTGGTTGAAAAATGGAATAGGGGTCTAGAAAGACAGGTTGTCGATCTGCCGATTGATGAGGCGCTAAAGCTCATCAATCGCGGAACAGCGGTTGAGACTATGCCATCTGATCCGCACAGGGCGGCGGCATGGGCCAAGGAGGTGCGCCAGAAGGCAGAGGAACGAGCCGCCGCGTATAGCGAAACCTACAAGCGGTTTTACCTGAAAGATTTCAGGCGCTTCGCCGCGTGGTGTGAAGCAAAAGGCGAATACTCCTTACCCGCTCGGCCCGAGTTGTTGCTGTGCTATCTACTGGAGCGCGCAAAGGACGGAGCCGCATTCTCTACGCTTAGACGGGATTGCACCGGAATTGCTGCAATCCACGGTCTGACCTCGCACCCCCCCGTTCACTGGTATCTGTCCCAAAGTGTTTGGAAGTCTTTTGAACACGCAATGAAAGTTGCGGGCCAAGCACTCATCTCCGAGAGGGGCCCAGGGCTTATCAGGCCAGAAGAGATAATCAAGCGCGCCTACGCCATGTTCGGCCATCATTCTGAAGAGCAGGATCCTGCCAATGCAGCATGAACGCCTCGCCAAAGTCAAAGCGCTTCTTGAAAGCGATATTGAGGGAGAGCGAGAAGCGGCAGCCGCGGCATTCGCTCGTTTGTCCGGAAGACCGAATGAGAAGCCAGTTCGCGGTTCCCCCGGCTGGAAAGAAGCAAAGCGGGAGTGGCATGAGAAAGTCGGCTTTTGCAGCGTTCACCGCAATTCGCACCTCTTGACGCCCCTGGATGTCAAAACGATCCGCAATTTCGCTCGATATGGCGGCGATCCCTGGGGGCGTGAGGCGGGGATGTTAGAGCGCATTTATCGCCTCCTGAAGAGCGAGATTCGCCAATGACAATCGGGCGAGGATATCCCGATGGGTGGTTTCGCATGCTGGAGTTTATCGCAGCAAACCGCGAGCAGATCAGCGGAACTGAAATGATGTTGGTCCACAACCTCCGATATTGGAGAGGAAGGCCGACACAAGAGGCCGAAGATAGAGTACGGAACCTATATACCAGCCTGATCGGGGGCGAGGATGTCTAACAGATTGTGGGAAGTACCTTCCTCGCACGCGCTCGACTGTTACCTGCAACCCCTACCCGCATTCGTTTCCGAGCACCTGAGTGAACTCCATATGGGGTATATGTGGGTTGCGCTCGTGCTGGATCAGCTTTTGACGCTGCTAGAAGCAGGGGAGATAGACAGGGCGATGGAGTTGGTGGCTAGCGAACTTGAGGGCATTCGTATGGCTCTCAGGTCTCATTGAGAGACGCATTAGATGCATGAAAAAGAGGTAAGGTCCCGAGAGGCGCTATCACATCTCATGGACCGCCATGACCGGGTTTTTCTTGCTTTTGGTGGCGGGAAAGATTCTCTTCTGGTGGCGCATCTTTGTGAGCCTTGGCGCGAGAAGGTGACTTTGCTTTTCGTGAATACCGGGTTCACCTTCCCGCACATGTTGCATTCGGTGCGCTCGCTGGGCGCAAAGTTCCACCTTGAGGAGATCGAGGTGGATCTTATGCGGAGTTGGACCGATCATGGTTTCCCTGCATCGGTGTTGCCCGTAGATCATGCAATCGGATTTGGGCTTCATAAGCACCCAAAGATGCAGCCCTGGTTACAGTGCTGCCATCTCAACCGAACTCTTCCATTACTAGAATTTATGAATTCGCAGCAGAAGCCAACGGCTTTTCTTCACGGCCAAAAGAGGTGCGACAGGGCTCCCGGTCTCTCACCAGGAAATCTGGTGATCGAGGGCGTCGAGATTTTTTCGCCGTTGTGGGACTGGTCTGACGATGAAGTGCGGCGCTTCATCTTGGAGCGCGAATTGCCGCTGCCGTCGCATTACGACGAGGTCGATGACTCGCTCGACTGCTGGTGTTGTCCGCACTCACTCGGTCAGTTAGGGGCGAACTATTCCGGTTGGATGGGGGGAACGTACCCGGAATTAAAGCGTCAGGTTCTACCGCTCGTGGCGCAGGAAGCCCGCATCGCTGCCCGCGCCGTTATGGACCTTAAAAAGATTCTGGATACAGAACTGCTTGGGAACAGTTAAGCTACCCGCTGGTCCATTTTCATGTATTGCTGGCAGAGGCCGGGGAACTGCCCCCAGATAGAAAGCGCCTTCTTGTGGGCGGTGTAAGCCTTTTTCACATGATCGGAATGGTCGGGGCTATCACCTTGCTTGATCATCTGCCCTGAGGACATCATGTCGATTAGCGCCTCGTGCCAATCCTTTAGGAGCTGCACAACATCCTCACCAAAGAGGAAGGCTGCTTCGTCCCTGACGTGGTGAAAACGAATGACCTTAGGAGGATCGATTGTCACTCCCTCGCGCATTACTTCTTTGAAGAGATCTACGGATTGTTCGTAGATCCGCATGCGGCGGTCGAAGAGATCGAGCACAATTTTGTTATGGGCGGTGCGCCATTGCAAATACGCTACAACAGCGACAGCAAGAGCAATTATAGATGTAAGGCAGGCGTTTGCGATCTGAACAACGGTAAGTGTCACCTCAATGCCCCCCACGCGCAAGCTCGCGCCTTAACTGCTTCGATAATTCGCGGGCCGTGTCGTCGGGCAATACTAGGCGGGCAATGATGCGCCGCTCAGACGCGTTGTCGGGTCCGGCCCCGGGCAAATCTACCCAGGCCACTATGCGGGCGAAGTGTTCCCGTACCTCTACGGCTGTTCCAGTCGTGAAGAGGCAGTGAACCAATTCCGGCTCCGTGATAGGCGGTGTCGGATCGTGCTGCGCCACGGATTAGTCCTTCCCTATTTGTCCTCCGTGAAAGTCTCCGGCATTGCGCCTTAAGCGCACGCCGGCTCCTTCCCCGTTTGGGTCAATGAAAATCACCCCGGCTTCTTCCAGCGCCCGCTTTATCGCCTGCACATTGGCGGTAGTGCTTCTGGCGGTACCGATGTTTTCCATCCTCTTAACCGTCGCGAGGGCGAGGCCTGACTGTTGCGAGAGGTCTGCCTGCGTCCATCCCAGTAAGCCGCGAGCGGCACGAATTTGATTAGCGGTTATCAAGCGCGTTCCCTCACTTCTGTACTAAAAAAGCTAACATGATACTTTTAGGTTGACAAGGCTCGGGGAGCCATTAAGGTTAACGTTGTACTTTTTAGCTCATGCGGGCTGAATAATCAAAGGGTTTGGGAGAAAATTCATGCCGAACATGCATGTTCCGGCGACCGGCGAAGCTATGCCGATTGCCAATGAAGCCGAAAAAGAGAGCCCATACGCAAAGGTGCGCCGCCTCGCTCGGGAACTCTCCGATGCGCTGGCCGAGTGCGACGAGCGTTTCGGCTATTCTTTTGTGGAAGTTCACGCAAAGACTGCGACAGGGGATCGCCCCGTCTACTTCAGCTGCATGACCGCCCAGGAGCGACTTGGGTATCACGCGCGGTGCTTCGCTCAGGCTGCTCATGAGATTGATCCTGAGGCAGTCGAGTACGGGCTTTTCAGTGGCGAGGAAGGTCACCCAACGCGGTTCGCCGTGTTTGTCTCGGCCAAGCAGCGTTCGGGGGGCGCTCGCAAATCAGGCTACCAGGGAGAGCGCCAATGACTGACAGAACGGTAATGGAGCACCCGGTTAGCGAATGCAAGCATCCAATCGATGCCTTCAGCGCGGCCCTTACTGAAGTTGTCATTCTTCATGCGGTCGCTGTCGCAGCCAGGGAGCGAGAGGAGGAGATCAGCGCCAAGGACAATATCCTGTGGTCTCTTCTGACTGAATTGGAGAGCAAGGGGCGGGAGCTTCGTCGCGCTATGAACGATTTCCTGATCAATGCCGACGATAAATAAGTCTTAGGCCAGATGCCTCCGTAGAAGCCCGCCACCGTAAGACGGCGGGCTTCTTGCAATCTAGCGAGGAAAAGGTGAAGATTCGCACGGTCAATTGGAGGATTGGCGGATGTCGAATCAACAGATCATACGCAAGACAGAGCTTGAACGACGCTGGCTAGGGTGTCACTTGGCATTCGTTGCGTTGGTACTTCTGCTGTTTTCCCTGCCGCTCGATAGGAGTTGGTCTAGCTGGTCGCTGTATCAGGCGGCATTAGCAGCAGCATTATATTGGGGTTTGCATATGGCAGCGGGAATCAAATTTTTTGAAGCCTATCGGTCAGAGTAGGCTTCCCGCCCCCATAATTATGATGTGCCGTTGCCCGGACAATCTGTCCAACCAACGGACTTACTGGCTCAAATTTGGCTCGTTGCGGGTCCCAATTTACCAATGGGCGGCCCGTCCGCGAGTTCCTTTTAAATGTGCCCTGTGGGGCACAATATGCCCGTTTGGGGCATACACGACTGAGGAGTTCCTAGCACAAAGTCACATTTGTGGGTAGATCTGCGGATCTTACGTGGATTGTATTGCTATCGTATTGAGAAATATAATAATTTCCATTTAAATGGCGGAGGGAGTGGGATTCGAACCCACGGTGGACTCGCGCCCACGCCGGTTTTCAAGACCGGTGCCTTAAACCACTCGGCCATCCCTCCAAATATTGACTTCGTTAGCTTTTCCGGCCTTCGAGTGGAGCAATCTCACACCGCTTCTACCATTGGCTACCGAACGCACTTACCATTGAGCCTTTACCGCGCCCCTGATTGCTGCGTCAACCTGTTCTGCAGCGTCCCTCCGAATCCTGCTTTCTAGTGTGGGTATAAACGAGGCAGCACCGAGAACTGGAGGCAATCAGGGCCGGCCGTGATCTCATCCCCATCGTGCTCCACGATGACCAATGAATACGCTTCGCAGTGCCTTAAGCACCGCAATAGCACTGTCGCACTGACCGCACCAATTCTTCCCCATATGCGACTAAGAGTGCTATCCCGCCGGGTGCCCCGGCGGGATAGCCTTGTTCGATATTCCTGGTGCCGAGGCGAGGACTCCGCGACAATATCGGTCAGTCGCCGAGATTGACGTCTATGCCGCCGGACCCGATTTCGGCGGAAAGGCCGCTTGATCCACCAATACCGGCATTGATGCCGCTTGAATTGCCGCTGCCCGCACCCGAGCCACCGACGTCCACGTTGAGCCCTCCCGAGTTTCCGGTCGCGGCATCTTCTCCCACTCCAACGTTAATTCCTCCGCTCGCGCCGGAAGTTGCTCCGCTTCCTGCGCCGATATTTACGCCGCCTTCGTTGCTCCCAGCGGCTCCAGAGGTCAGACCGACATTCACTCCGCCGGCATTGCCGGAACCGGCGCCCGTGCCCAATCCTGCATTGATTCCGCCTGTATTGTCGGAAGCCGCGCCATCGCCCAGTCCGGCATTAATTCCGCCTGAATTGCCGGAAGCACCTCCTCCTGCTCCGATATTGATTCCGGAACTCGCTTTGTTGGCAGCAGTTGCGGGAGCTCCACCCCCACCCACTTGGCCCGGGCTCGCTCCTGCGCCTGGATTCGGTCCGGCTCCTTGCGTCGGACCAGGTCGGGTCGGCTGATTTGATGTGATTGCACAGCCGAAGGTCGCGATCTCTCGAAGCTGCGCGGGTGAAAGAGCGCTCGCAGGCAAATCGCAGGCATCCGCCTCGTCCGCGGTCGCCGATAGCGGCAAACCTGTCAAAGACAGTCCAATAAGAGAGGCCAAATAGAATTTCTTTAGCATGCTTTACTCCGTTGGATGACCTCCCACGTCCCAAGTGTCGAACACAATCGGCAGCAACATGTTCCGTTGTTTTACTGCGGTAGTGCTGCCATACACACACTGAAAACTTGTCAGGGATCGGTCCCATGCTGCTACAGCTGACCTAAACAGACCGAACCGCAATAGGAGCTTTGGAAAGGTTTGGACGCGCGGCAGAGAACCTTTACAACTCTCGGCCGCCGGATGGCGGAAAGGTGCGGCAGCTGCCAAGCCTCGGCAGGGCATTGGAATGCCCTTTGCATGGCAGAACGTTCGGAGCGTGCCGGCTTCGTGGCGCTATTGATTGCTGGCCAGTTTCATCATCACAATGCCTGTGACGATGAAGGCAGCGGCGAGCAAGCGCATCGGCGTTGCGGTCTCACCCAAGACCATAATGCCGACAAGGAACGCGCCAACTGCTCCAATACCCGTCCAGATCGTGTATGCCGTGCCGAGCGGCAACGTCTTCATCGAGACAGACAGCAGGGCAAAGCTGGCGATCATGGCAAGGATGGTGATCGCACTGGGTATGAACAAGGTGAAGCCGTCGGACTTCTTCATGAAGAACGCCCATACGATTTCCAGCAATCCCGCAAAAATCAGAAAAAACCAGGCCACAGCTCAAGCTCCTTGGAGCCGGGCCGTCCCGGACACTGATATTTGGGGAAAGGGAGGTCGTCCTCCCAACTCATAAGTATTAGTTTCATCTGCCGTTTCAAGATGCCGTGGTGCCTCGGGGAAAGACTACGCTCGATACATGCAGGTGAGCACGATGAAGATATGCCCGATCGCTGCTATCGACCGACCGCAATGACCGCCCGGGCGAAAGAATTGATGAAGGCGCTTTCGTAGCTACCGAACCCGCCAACGCTGGCAATCGGCTGGATCATAAACAGTTGAATTGGATAGGCGATCCCGGCCCTCGCGAATGGGCCGGGCCGTCCCGGAATGGTCATCAATGGCGCAAGTCGTCCTGCGCCCGCCTTCGATACCGGGTACTCACAGCAAGTCAAGGTTTTCGCCAGCGGATGCCGCGCGTGAAAAACAAACAAAAGTGCTTCGCTTGGCAGCGTCTTAAGACACAGCCTGTCGGCCGGGCATCCCCAACTCACCCGGCTCTCTTTACGCGAGACGGGCTCCCATACTACACTTTTGCCAGGTGCTTAAACATGCATCGCAGAGGCGTCCGGCGATGGCCTCCTAGCCAAGCAGAATTTGCAGCTTCTTGCCCTCTCAGTCGTGGTGACCGGTTCCGTGGTCAGCGCCGGCATATTCTCCCTCGGCAATACGCCTGCACCTTCGAGCAATTATCGCCTGGGTCGCACTTGACGTTTCCAGGACTCTCCTTGGAGAAAGCGTGATGTATCAACATATCCTGGCTGCGACGGATGGTTCCGATCTGGCAACAGCCGCAGTGAGCCATGCCGCGGGCATCGCTCGTGCGTTCAATGCCCAACTTACAATCGTCACGGTTCTACAGGGGCCCGTATTCGACGGCATGGCGGAGGTCGGCGCGATGCCACAATCCGTCTTCGATGAAGTACGCCGCGCCAATGTCGATCGGTGCTCGGCCATTCTTGAGAAAGCCGCAGATGCCGCCGGCCCGGGGTCACAAACCAAGATGGTTGAAAGTCTCAATGCGTACGAAGGGATTCTGGATACCGCCAAGAAGCTCGGCGCGGACCTTATCGTCATGGGCTCACACAGCCGCAATCCTCTCAGCCGGCTGATCCTCGGAAGCCAGGCTTTGAAGGTGGTCACACTATCGCAAGTCCCGGTCCTCATCGTCAGATAGGAATCGGGCGGCCGAACAGGCAGCCTTGATGACGGCGGGAACACTCAAGAGTATTCCCGCCCCGGCCAGAGAAAGCAGGAAGCCGTAGCAATCTTCGTTTTCCAAACACGCTAAACGGCTGCTCCACCCGGGATGGCGCGCGGCGCCGGTTCCTTGGCGTAAATCACCACCGCGAAGAGAATGACGCCGAGCAGAATAACCAAGGAAGCGATCGCGGTGAGCGGTTCGAATGCCGTATAGCCCAAATAGAGCAGATAAAGAGACGGCACGATGACGACGACCCCGATCGTGTACACCCAATATTGAATTGTGGCGAGCTTCCCCTGTGCCTTGGCGGGGTTCAAGGCATAATAACCGCCGAAGATGGCCATCGTGACCCATCCCAGGAGATTGGCGTGCGCATGTGGGCCGATGACGTTGTGGTCACCCGAGATCGCCATCTGAAGGCCCATCGCGATACCGACCAACAGAAAAACGATCGCTGTCTTAAAGTACAAGCTGGCGAGGTGCGGCATCTTTCTTTCCTCCCGATTCCTCATAACCTCGAAGATCAAGTATATACCTCGCACAGGCCCCACGAAAGCTGCAGCAATAGAAAATAGTCCCTGTCGTCCAACTCATCAAAGAGGAGTAGCGGCGGCACGGAAAGTCTTCCGCTCCGCCGTGAGCCGCTCCATAACGATGAGGCTATGCGCAGATAGCCCGGCCCGCGTCCCGAAACCGTTCATCATATGTAACACTTATTTTTGCCAATTTACTGCCATAGTTGATTCAGATCCTTATAACGATTTCGTGCGCATGAGAGGGACCAGCCAACATGGGTCATGCGTGCAATCGAAGGGGCATCTTTTGAAAGATTGCATTTGGGGAAAATACCAGGTGATTGCTGAACCTCGTTCGAGGGGAAACCGGAAGAACTCCTATCTCGCTTTCGCCGGCATTGCCGCGCTTTCGGTTTTGCTGGCCGGCTGCGGAAGCACCGTTCAGGAAGCGTCCGTCAAGAGATCCAAAGAGTATTTCGCCGAATCAAAATACGGGGTGAAGGCAAGTCCGCGGGTCGCTTACGGCGCTTCCAAGCTGCCAAGAGGCGGCGGACGCTATCAGGTCGGCAAGCCATACCAGATCAAAGGCCGTTGGTATCGTCCGAAGGAAGATCCCGATTACAAGGCCGAGGGTGCGGCCTCCTGGTACGGAGACGCGTTTCATGGCCGGCTAACGGCAAATGGCGAAGTATACGATATGACGCATCTGACGGCGGCGCATCCAACCATGCCGCTGCCGAGCTATGCGCGTGTTACCAATCTGGAAAACGGCAGCTCCGTTGTCGTCCGTGTGAATGATCGAGGCCCCTTCGAGAAAGGGCGTGTTATCGACCTATCGAAGCGGGCGGCCGAATTGCTCGATTATACGCATTCGGGCGTGGCCCAGGTGCGCGTTGAATATGTCGGCCCTGCACCGCTGGAGGGGCGGGACGATTCGTTTCTCCTGGCTTCCTACCGTCCCGGGGGCGCAGCACCCGATCCCTCGGACGGTCTCCCGACCGGCGTGATGGTGGCCATGGCTGGCCCTACACCAACACAGCCAGTACCGGCTGCCACCTTGGCCTTCGCAAGCCAGCCCGGACTTGCGGAAACCGGCGGCACTGTCGCGCTACCCGCAGTGGGGCCACTTGTGCCCGACCGGCCCACAGCGGCGCCCGTCCCAGGAAACGATATTGATGTCGCGCTCCTTTCCTATGCAAGCCAGCGCGTGAGCTCTGCCTCCCAAGCCTTTGATTCAGTACTGAATACAGAGCTTGATGAGCGGGCGATTGCCGATTGGTGGTCCGCGAGGAACGTGGACGCGCCTCAGAAGATCAACGGTCCCTACGTCAATCTCGGCACCTGGAGTTCACAGACCGAAGCCGAGCGTATCATGCAACCTCTCGCATCGCTCGGAAAAATCCTGATCGAGCGACAGGTGAGCCCGGAGGGGCCGGTCTATGTTGTTTCCCTGGTGCCCGATGGTCATGCGGGACTGGACGATATGCTTCAGGCGGCCTGGGCAGCTGGTGCCGCAGACGCTTTCGCAGTCCGCGATTAAAGAGATTCTGAACCGAAAAACACACACAAACGCCGGGTGGGCTTGAACAGCCCGCCTAGCGTCTGCATGTTATTGAAAAAGTTACCAGGAAACAGGGTTCTCATGGTGAGGCTGGTCGCCATCTGCATATTGCTCGCAGCCCTGGCGCCGACATTTCCTGCACGGGCCCAGGGTTTCGAAACGAAGGCGGCCCAAGCCTTTCTGCTCGACGCGGACACCAACGCGATTCTTTATTCAAAGAATGCCGACGAGCTTTTTCCGCCCGCTTCCCTCGCAAAGCTCATGACAGCGGAGCTTCTCTTCAGAGCGCTCGAGACAGGTCAGCTTTCTCTTCAACAAGAATTGCCGGTGAGCGAACATGCATGGCGGACCGGCGGAGCTCCGTCGGGAACGGCGACCATGTTTGCGGCGGTAAAATCGTCGGTGCCCGTTGAGGCGCTCATGCAGGGTATCATCGTGCAGCAAGCCAATGACGGTTGCATCATCCTTGCTGAGGGCATGGCTGGTTCGGAGGAGGCTTTTGCTCGCTTGATGACGCAAAGAGCGCGAGAGCTGGGACTTTCCAAATCCACCTTCGTGAACCCGACGGGTTTGCCGGCAGAGGGCCAACAAATCACCGCGCGCGAGGTAGCCCTCCTTTCGCAGCATCTTTGGCGGAGATACCCGAAATATTACCATTATTTTGGCCAAGAGGATTTCGAATGGAACCGCATCCGCCAGCGCAACCGCGTGTTGCGCCTTGGGATCGGTGCTGATGGCTTGGCGCTTGGCTTCACCGAGGGGCATGGTTACGCGATAGCGGCCTCCATGGAGCGCGCGGGGAGGCGTCTTTTCGCCGTCCTGGCCGGCATTCCCGAAGAGAAAGAACGCCCCGAGGAGGCACGCAAGCTGCTCGAATGGGGTTTCAGTGCTTTTAGTAAGCGCCAACTCTTCCGGGCCGGGGAGATCGTTGGTGAAGCCAGCGTCTATGGCGGCGCCAGGGGCAGCGTGGCCCTTCGCACTTCCGGTCCTCTATCCGCGCTTCTGCCGACTGGCGATAGCCAGCGCTATTCAGCGCGCATCGTTTATAACGGGCCGGTTGCCGCTCCCATCGATGAGGGAATGGCCATCGGCACGCTGCAGATCTGGATCGATGAGAAGTTGAGCCAGGAGACGCAGCTTTATGCCGCCGAATCCGTTGATGAGGGAAGCCTGCGACAGAGGGCGCTAGGCGCGGTCGAAGAGCTCCTCGTCGGATGGATGCGATAGCTTCCGCATTGGACCTTCGCACATTGGATGATTATGAAGAATGCGCCCGAAGCAAGCGCGCAACGAGGAAATGGTGCCCCGAGGTTTTTTCATTACATTCGAAGGAGGCGAGGGCGCCGGGAAATCCACGCAGATCCGCTTGTTGGCTGAGCGGCTGCGGTCCGAAGGACATGAGGTTGTGACAACCCGCGAGCCTGGCGGTTCGCCCGGCGCGGAGGCCATCCGGCATGTGCTCCTGACCGGTGCGGCGGAACCGTTCGGCCCTTCGCTCGAAGCGATCCTCTTCGCGGCAGCAAGGTCCGATCATGTGGAGCAGGTCATCCGCCCGGCGATCAAGCGGGGCGCCATCGTGCTTTGCGACCGGTTCATCGATTCCTCGCGGGTGTATCAAGGGGTCACGGGGGGCCTCGAACCGGACTTCATGGCGGCCCTGGAGCGGGTGACCATCAACGGGGTCATGCCCGATCTTACGATCATCCTCGATATCGATCCCGAGGAGGGGCTGCGCCGAGCCACAGAGCGCCGAGGGCAGGGGACTGCAGACCGATTTGAAAAAGAAACCCTGCACGTTCACAGGCGCCGTCGTGAGGCGTTTCTCGACATCGCCGCGAGAGAGCCGTGGCGGTGCATTGTCATCGACGCGTCCGGATCGGAAGAAGAGGTCTCGGCAGCTGTGGCCGAGGCCGTTAAGAAAAGCTTGTGGGAGGTACCTGCGGAAAAGATTGGGGAAACGGACAGTGTTTGAACGCCGCGCGCCCGAGCAGTACGACAGTCTGCCGGAAATACCGGAACCGGCAGAAAACCCGTCTCTGTTCGGCCATCTGAACGCACGCGCCATGCTCGCGGGCGCCTACCGGTCAGGGAAGCTGCACCATGCGCTTTTGTTCGCGGGCAGGCAGGGGATCGGCAAAGCCACGCTTGCCTTTCACCTGGCCTATCATGTTTTCGTCAATCCCGACCACCGGTCGGCGCCTCCAGCGCTTTCCGAAATCGATCCCGATGCACAGGCCTTCCGTTTGGTTGCGCAGGGGGCTCACCCAGGCCTTCTCCACCTGACACGCCCTTATGTCGAGCGGGACAAGAAGTTCAAGACCGTCATCACAGTCGACGAGATCCGCCGCGTCAGCCGCTTTCTCTCCCTTACGCCGCCCGATGGCGGTTATCGCGTCGTGATCGTCGACCCGGCCGACGACATGAACACCAATGCGGCAAATGCTCTTCTTAAGAATCTGGAGGAGCCACCGCCGCGCACCATCTTCATCCTGATCGCGCATTCTCTGGGTCGTCTCCTTCCCACGATCCGCTCCCGTTGCCAGGTCTACAAACTGGATCCGCTTCCCTCCGATTCTCTGGAGGAACTGCTTCAAGGCCTCGGCGCAAATCTGCCGGAAGGAAGCGATGAGCGGCGCCTGCTCCTCGATAGGGCGGGTGGGAGTGCCCGCGATGCAATCCTGCTTACCGAATTCGGCGGCCTCGAAATCGAGCAGGTGATCGAGCGCATTCTCGGGCAGCGGCGGTTCGACGTCGCCGAAGCTCACAAACTGGCCGAAGCCGCTAGCGGACGCGAACGCCAGGTGCAGTTTGCTCTTTTCAACCGCGCCCTGCTCGATCGCCTGGCCGATGCCGCATCAAGGGCTGTATCAGCAGGAGCTGTGAGCCAGGCCGAGCGTTTTGCGGTCCTCTGGGGAGAAACCGCCGAAACGGTCCGCCAGGTCGAGATCTTCAACCTGGATCGGAAACAGCATGTGGTGATGTCTCTGAACAGGCTGCACCGAGCGATGCACGAGCTTGTCCCAAGTTAAGCGCCCAAAGCATGGCAATCCGCGCCACGATGCGCTATCTGGGCGCAAGCCAAATATCGACTAGAGCATTCTCCTGATGACGCGCGAAACTTTCTATATCACCACGGCCATTTCCTACCCGAATGGGCGCCCGCATATTGGCCATGCCTATGAGCTTATCGCAACGGATGCACTGGCGCGCTTCCAGCGGTGCGATGGCAAGGACGTGATGTTCCTGACGGGCACGGACGAGCACGGCATCAAGATGCTGCAGACCGCACGCAAGGAAGGCATCAGCGCGCGCGAACTCGCTGACCGCAATGCGCCGGAATTCCAGCGGATGGCAAAGGTGCTGAACGCCTCCAACGACGATTTCATCCGCACCACCGAGGAGCGCCACCATCTAGCCTCCCAGGCCATTTGGAAAGCCATGGCGGAAAAAGGCGACATTTACCTCAGCAGCTATTCCGGCTGGTATTCCGTGCGCGACGAAGCCTATTACGGCGAGGACGAGACCCGGGTTGGTGAAGACGGCGTCCGCTATGGGCCCCAGGGCACACCGGTCGAATGGGTGGAGGAAGAAAGCTATTTCTTCCGCTTATCCGCCTACCAGGACCGTCTTCTCAAGCTTTACGAGGACAACCCGGAATTCATCGGGCCAGCCGAGCGTCGCAACGAGATCGTCAGCTTCGTCCGTTCCGGGCTGCGGGACCTTTCCATCTCCCGCACCACATTCGACTGGGGCGTTCCCGTACCGGGCGACGAGAAGCATGTGATGTATGTATGGGTGGACGCGCTCACCAACTACATCACCGCCCTCGGCTACCCGGATGAAAACACCGACCGCTGGCGCTATTGGCCAGCCGACGCTCATGTGATCGGAAAGGACATCATCCGCTTCCATGCCATTTATTGGCCTGCATTCCTGATGTCTGCCGGCATTCCCCTGCCAAAACGCGTGTTCGGCCATGGTTTCCTTTTCAACCGCGGGGAGAAGATGTCGAAGTCGGTCGGCAATGTCATCGACCCCTTCGCGCTCGTGGATCATTACGGCCTCGACCAGGTCCGCTACTTCTTCCTGCGCGAGGTCCCGTTCGGCCAGGATGGCAGCTACAGCCACGAGGCAATCGTCAATCGCACCAATGCCGATCTCGCAAATGATCTCGGCAATCTGGCCCAGCGTTCTCTCTCGATGATTGCCAAGAATTGCGGAGGCGTCGTGCCGGCGAAAGGGGAGTTCTCGTCGGCCGACGAGGCCATTCTCGATCAGGCCCACGCGGCGCTCGCCAGCGCGCGGGAAGCGATGAGCAGGCAGGCGATCCACTCCGCTCTGGCGGCGATTTTCGAGGTGGTTGCGGAAGCAAATCGCTATTTTGCCGCCCAAGAGCCTTGGGCGCTGAGGAAGACGGACCCGGCTCGCATGGAGACCGTGCTTTTCACCACCGCTGAGGTGTTGCGGCGCGTCGCGATCCTCTGCCAGCCTTATATTCCGGGTTCAGCGGAGAAACTTCTGGACCTGCTTTCGGTGCCGCAGGATCGCCGGCGCTTTGCCGATCTGAGCGAAGCCGGAATGCTTGTACCGGGAACTCCGCTTCCGACGCCTCAGCCTGTTTTCCCACGCTATATCGAGCAGGAAGGGCAGGGGGCCTGAATGCTGGTCGACAGCCACTGCCACCTCGACTTTCCGGACTTCGAGGCGGAGCGCGACGAAGTCATCGCCCGCGCCGGCGAAGCAGGGGTGGAGCTGATGGTGACCATCTCCACCCGTGTCAGAAAATTCGATTCTGTTCGCTTGATCGCGGAGCAGTACGATAATGTCTACTGCACGGTCGGCACTCACCCACACAATGCGGCTGAGGAGAGCGACATCACGGCTGCCGACCTGATCAGGCTTGCCGAACACCCCAAGGTTGTCGGGATCGGGGAGGCGGGCCTTGATTACTTTTACGACCATTCCCCACGCGCCGCGCAGGCCAAAGGCTTTCGCACGCATATCGAAGCCGCCCGAGAGACAGGGCTGCCTCTCATTATTCATGCGAGGGATGCGGACGACGATGTTGCAACGATCCTGCGTGAGGAAACCGAGAAGGGCGCCTTTCCCTTCATCCTCCACTGTTTTTCTTCCGGTCCGGCGCTCGCCCGGGTTGGCGTGGAGCTTGGCGGCTATATTTCGTTCTCGGGAATCCTGACCTTCAAGAATTCCGATGCGCTGCGCGACATAGCTGCCTTTGTGCCTCGGGAGAGGCTTCTGGTTGAGACCGATGCGCCCTATCTCGCGCCGGTGCCGTATCGCGGCAAGCGCAACGAGCCGGCATTCGTGGCGCATACGGCAGCAGTGCTCGCGGAGACCATCGGGCTTTCGGTCGAGGAGACAGGGAGGCTTACCACGGAGAATTTCTTCCGTCTCTTCACGAAAGTTCCGCGCCGTCCGCGGGAGAGGGCGTGAATGGGCGATCGCATACGGCTGACGATCCTCGGATGCGGCTCTTCGCCCGGAGTGCCGCGTCTCGTCGGCGACTGGGGTGCCTGCGACCCGAATAACCCCAAGAATCACCGGTTGCGCGCCGCGGCCCTGATCGAGCGGATAAAACCTGACGGCCGCACCACGCGCGTGGCTATTGATACCGGTCCCGATTTCCGCACGCAGATGATCTCGGCGGCGGCGACGACCCTGGATGCGGTGGTCTATACGCATCCGCATGCGGACCACATCCACGGCATCGACGACCTGCGCAGCTATGTGCTCGCGCAGCGCCGCCTGATGGACATTTATGCGGATGAACAGACTTTGGTGAGGCTGAAGGAAGCCTTCCGCTACTGCTTCGAGACCCCGCAGGGCAGCAATTATCCGCCCATTGTGCTGCCGCATCGTATCGACCACGACCGGCCATTCACCATCACCGGCGAAGGCGGACCACTTACATTCACGCCACTCCCGCAGATCCATGGTGATATCCGATCGCTCGGTTTCCGTGTGGGTGACATTGCCTATTGCTCCGATGTGAGCAGCTTTCCTCCAGAGACGCCGCCGCTCTTGCAGAGTCTCAAACTTCTAGTGATCGACGCGCTGCAATACAGGCCGCATCCAAGCCATTTCTCGCTCGGCGAAGCACTGGAGTGGATCGAGCGACTGAAGCCTGAACGCGCCGTTCTCACCCATATGCACACGCCGCTCGACTACGAAGCAGTGCAGCGGGAAACTCCTGATAATGTCGATCCAGCCTATGATGGCATGGTGATTGAAGTTGAAGCAGCAGACTATTGAATAATAAGGGGGATCCAGTGTCTAAAAGCATCGAGCGCGTCGCGGCGGCAGCCGCTCAAGCCGGCCTTGCCGTCGAAATCAAGCGGATGGGAGAATCGACCCGCACCGCTGAGGAAGCAGCGAACCAGTGCGGCTGCGAAGTCGATCAGATCGTGAAGTCCCTGATATTTGCGGGCAAGGAGTCGGGCCGGCTCTACCTGTTCCTGATCTCTGGCAGCCGCAAGCTCGATGTCACGAAGGCCGGCAAGCTCGCAGGTGAAGACTTGGAACGCGCTGATCCGCGTGTCGTGCGTGAAGAGACGGGATTTGCTATCGGCGGCGTTTCGCCGCTCGGCCAGCCGGACAGCGTTCGCCGTTATGCCGACGAAACGCTGTTGCGGTTCGAGCTGGTCTGGGCGGCGGCGGGTGCCCATGACGCGGTTTTCGCCGCAGAACCGAAAGCGCTGATCGCTGCAGCCGGCGCAGATGTGGCCGATATCAGTTCCTGATACGCGACCGCCACAATCCATGTAGGGTCGTAGGTGAGTTCCATAATCTATCTTATGCGATCAGATATTGTAGCCGCAAAGTTAAAGTGTCCTGTTTCTGCAATGTAAGAATGTCACTCTCCCCGGGTTTAGATGACCTGGGAGATTGCGGATGGGATTGATTGCGATGAGCGAGCGTGATCTGCAGCGGATTGAGGTTTTGTCGAAGGTCATCGATGGTCGGATGACGCTGGTAACGGCCGCTCATGTTCTGG
>Ga0180222_1000151_pt1 | contig 121210 bp, 119 predicted proteins | sample eDN5th37CKraftOP_FD_151336 | JGI IMG/M metagenome (GOLD analysis project Ga0180222, IMG submission 151336) | Enriched Organic Plus compost microbial communities from Emeryville, California, USA - eDNA 5th pass 37_C Kraft OP (version 2) (version 2) ... | reverse complement strand
TGACGCGCTCGGAACGGTCGTACCCGCCCTCGCCGAAATGGTGGTAGCGCACGCGCCCCCGGGCGTCGATGAAATAGTGGGCGGGCCAATAGTGATTGTCGAAGGCGCGCCAGAGCGCATAGTCGTTGTCGAGCGCGACCGGATAGGAAATGCCGAGCTGCCGGATCGCCCGGCGCACATTTTCGGGATCGCGCTCGAACGCGAATTCGGGCGCATGGATGCCGATGACGACGAGCCCGTCTGGCCCGTAGCGCTCGGCCCAGGCCTTCACATAGGGCAGGGCGCGCAGGCAGTTGATGCAGCTGTAGGTCCAGAAGTCGATGACGACGACCTCGCCGCGCAGCCCCTCGCGCGTGAGCGGGGCGGAGTTGAACCACGGGCCAAGGCCGGAAAGGGTCGGCAGCTCGCCTTCGACGGGCAGCAGCAGCTCCCCCGCGGCGCCTTCGCGCGCGACCGTGTCGCCATGGCCCATGTCCATGCCGAGCCGGGCGGCAAGCCCACGCTCGATCCGGTCGGTCTGCGTCGAGGAGAGCCGCGCGAGATAGTTGGTATCGACGCCGAGCGCGATCGCGCCGACGCCGACGAGGACGAGCAGGCCGAGCGCGCGGCGCACCCATTCGCCGGCGCCGAGCGACCGCTTCATCGCCGCGAACACGCGCCCGCCGACGAGCAAGGCGAGCGCGAGCGAACTCGCGGCGCCCAGCGCATAGGCGAGAAGCAGGACGGTGGTGCTCGCGCTCGCCCCCTGTAGCACGGCGCCGGTCAGGATGAGGCCGAGGATCGGCCCGGCGCAGGGCGCCCAAAGCAGCCCCGTCGCGACTCCGAGGAGCAGCGAGGAGAAAATGGCGCCGCGCCCTTCCGCGTCCGCCGATTCGGAGAGCCGCCCGCCGAGGCGCACCAGCGGCTGCATCGCCCGGTCCGCGACGCGCGGCAGCAGCAGTGTGAGGCCGAAGAAGGCGAGCAGCGCCAGCGCGATCCAGCGCCCGGCCTGGTTCGCCTGCACCGCCCAGCCGCCGCCGATGGCGGCCAGCGTCGCGATCAGCGCGAAGGTGAGCGCCATGCCGGCGAGCATTGGGAGCCCCGCGCGCAGGAACGGCCGGTCGGCGCGCGCGAAGACGAAAGGCAGCACCGGCAGGATGCAGGGGCTGAGGATGGTGAGAACGCCGCCAAGATAGGCGAGGAGGAAGAGGAGGAGCATGGGCAATGCCTTTTCCGCCGCCCGGCCGCGGCCCGGCTTTCAGCCCACCGCCGCGCTGAAGCGCGCCGCGCCTGAACGCCGGATTTACATCACGCCCGGAAAGGCGCCGCCGTCGATCAGCAGGCTCTGCCCGGTGATATAGCCGGCCCGCGCCGAGCAGAGGAAGGCGCAGGCCGCGCCGAACTCGGCCGGATCGCCGAAGCGCCGCGCGGGAATCGCCGCCTCGCGGGCGCGGCGGATCTCGCCGGGGTCGCGGCCGGAGGCCGTGGCCTGCTTCTCGACGATCGCCGCGATCCGGTCGGTGTCGAACGAGCCGGGAAGCAGGTTGTTGACCGTGACGTTGGCGTGGGCGACGGTGCGCGCCACCCCGGCGACGAAGCCGGTAAGGCCGGCGCGCGCGCCGCTCGACAGGTCAAGCCCGGCGAGCGGCATCTTCACCGAGCTGGAGGTGATGTTGACGATCCGCCCGAAGCGGCGCTCCACCATCGAATCGATCACCGCCTGGATGAGCCGGATCGGCGCGATCATGTTGGCGGCAAGGCCCGCCATCATCGCCGCCTCGTCGATCTCGCGAAAATCGCGCGGCGGCGGGCCGCCATTGTTGTTGACGAGGATGTCGACATGGGGAAGCGCGCCAAGCAGCGCCGCGCGGCCTTCCCCGGTCGAAACGTCGGCGGCGACCGCGATCACCTCCGTCCCCGTCTCCTCCGCGATCTCGCGGCGCGTGCGCTCCAGCCGCTCCGCGTCGCGGCCGTTGATCACGACGCGGCAGCCCGCCCGCGCCAGCTCGGTCGCGCAGGCGCGGCCCAAGCCCCTGCTGGAGGCGCAGACGATCGCGTTCCGGCCCGCAATCGCCAAATTCATCACACCAGCCTCTTGAGATAGAATTCCCCGTAATAGGCGGAAAACAGGGCCGCCGCCGGCGTCGCCACGATCGCCCCGAACACGCCGAAAGCGAGCGCGAAGGCGAGCGTGAAGAAGATGATCAGCACCGGGTGGAGCTGCATCGTCTGGCCGCGGATCTTGGGCGCGACGATGCTGCCGAGAATTTCGCCGGTGACGATGTAGAACAGCACGACCCACACCGCCGTCATCGGCCCGATGGCGAGCGCGAGGATCACAGGTGGGAAGGCCATGATGTAGCCGCCGATGCGTGGGATGAAGTCGGCAAAGAAGGCGAGCGCCGCCCAGACCAGCGCGCCCGGCACGCCCATCAGCGTCAGGAAGATCAGCACCAGCACCGACTGGATCGCGCCGACCACCAGGCTGGCCTTGCTCCAGCCGATCACGGCATGGGCGAAGCGGCGAAGCGCCCGCATGCCGGCGTCGCGATAGGGCACGGGAAGGCTGGCGCGATAGGCGCGGATGATCGGGCGCGGATCGAGCAGGATATAGCCGACGATGCTGAAGAAGATGATCAGCAGGGCAAGAAAGCCGAGCAGCGACAGCGAGGCGCCGCCGACGCCCTGGAACAGCTCGACCGCGCTCGGCGCGGCGCCGGAAAAGACCGTCTGCGCGTCCACATAGGGGGCGAGATTGGGATAGCGATCGATCAGCGCTTCGCCCTGCGCCTGGATGCGCGCGACGAGATCGGGAATCTGGTTGGTGAGCGCGATGATCTGCGTGATGAGTCGCGGGATGACGAGCGCGGCGAGCAGCAGGATCGCGCCGAGAAAGCCGATCAACGTCAGGCTGGCGGCGAGCCGTCGCGAGAGGCCACGGCGCATCAGCCAGCCGACCGGCGCGGAGAGCGCGATCGCCACCACCATCGCGAAGAAGAGGAGCAGAATCGCCCCGGTCGCCTCATGGAAGAACCAGAGCAGCGCCACCGCGGCGCAGCCGACCAGCACGAAGGCGGTCGCCATCGCGATCGGTCGGGGCGGCGGAGGCGGATCGGCCATGCGACGTGAATTAGGCGCCGGCCCGGCCTGCGGCAATACGATCCCCGCCGGGCGGGGAATTGTTCGCGCTCCAACGCACCGCTAAGAGGGGCCGCGATGACGCTCACCCATCTCGGCCAGCCCAGCCCGCTTCCCGCCTCGCCGGACGAGGCGGTGCTGGATTATGTGCCGAACCCCCATCCCGGGGCGCTCTACCTCGTGCGCTTCACCGCGCCGGAGTTCACCTCGCTCTGCCCGGTGACTGGGCAGCCGGATTTCGCCCATCTCGTCATCGATTACGCGCCGGGCGAGACGATCGTCGAATCCAAGTCGCTGAAGCTCTTCCTCGCCTCCTTCCGCAATCACGGCGCCTTTCACGAGGCGGTGACGGTGGGCATCGGTCAGCGGCTCGCCGAGGAGATGAGGCCGCAGTGGCTGCGCGTCGGCGGCTACTGGTATCCGCGCGGCGGCATCCCGATCGACGTTTTCTGGCAGACCGGCGAGCCGCCGGCGGGGCTATGGCTCCCCGATCAGGGCGTCGCGCCCTATCGCGGCCGGGGCTGAAGCGGTGGCGGCGGGGGCGAAGACCGGTCCGGGAGAAGCGGGCCCGCGCATCGTTGTCCTCGGCGCGGGCGCGATCGGCTGTTTCATCGGCGGCGCGTGGAAGGCGGCGGGCCTCGACGTTCGCTTCATCGGGCGCGAAAGCATCGGGCGCGAGATCGCCGAATATGGCCTGACGCTCACGGACCATCACGGCTGGAAAGCCCAGTTTTCCGCCGGCGATGTTGATTTCCAGACCAAGCCGCACGCGCTCCGGTCCGCCGACATCGTGCTGCTCACCGTCAAGACCTTCGCCACCGAGGCTGCGGCGAAGGACATCGCGCGCCACGCCCCCCCGGGCGCGCGCGTCCTCACCTTCCAGAACGGCGTCAGCACCGCCGAGCGGCTGCGCAAGCTCCTGCCCCGCCACCACGTGCTGCAGGGCATGGTGCCCTATAATGTCGTGCGGACCGCCCCCGGCCGCTGGCACCGCGCGACCTTCGGCGAGCTGGTCGCGGAGGAAAGCGAGACGACGCGGAAGCTCGCCGCTCTCATCGCGGACAGGCCCGGCAAGCTGCTCCTCTCCGACGACATGACCGGCGTCGCCTGGGGCAAGCTGCTCTACAACCTCAACAACGCGATCAACGCGCTCTCCCGCGAGACCATCCTCGCCGAATTGAAGCAGCGCGACTATCGCCGCATTCTCGCGGCCGCGATCGTCGAGGCGCTGGAGATGCTCGACGCCGCCGGGATCGAGCCGGCCAAGATCGGGCTGGTGCCGGCGCGCCTGCTGCCGCACGTCATCGGCGCGCCGGACCTCCTGTTCCGCTCCATCTTCCTCAGGCTACAGAAGGTCGATCCCAAGGCGCGCGGATCGATGTCGGCCGACTATGAGGCGGGACGGCGAACCGAAGTGGACGACCTCAACGGCGCGGTCGTCGCGCTCGCCGCCCGGCTCGGCCGCAGCGCGCCGGTCAACAAGGCGATCGTCGACCTGGTCAAGCAGGCCGAGGCCGGCGTCGAGCGCCGCTGGACCGCGCGCGAGCTGCGCGAATATGTCCTGCAGCGCCACAAGGCGCCGCGCGGCTTCGGCTATTGAGCCGTATTGCCGATTTGACACACGTCGCCCGCGGGCGCATCGGCTCCCCACGATCCCGCAACGAAAGGCTTCCCGGAATGCGTCTTGCCGCCTTCGCCTCGACCCTCGCCCTCGCCGCCGGCCTTGCCGTTGTCGCGCCCGCCTTCGCCCAGCCCGCCGCGACGGCGGTGCCGGCGATCCGCACCGACGTGCCGAGCCAGCTCCCGCGCACGGCGCGCCCAATCCATTACAGCCTGAGGGTCACGCCGAACGCCGGGAACCTGACCTTTGCCGGCCATGCCGACATCGACCTGGCGGTGATCGAGGCGACCGACAGCCTGACGCTCAACGAGATCGACATGGACTTCGCGGCGGTGACGCTGACCGGCCCGGACGGCACGGCGCTGCGGCCGACCTCCACGAGCAACGATGACGAGACGCAGACGGTCACCTTCCACTTCGGCCGCCAGCTCGCGCCCGGGCGCTACCGCCTCTCGATCGACTATTCGGGCAAGATCTACACCCAGGCCGCGGGCCTGTTCGCGCTCGACTATGAGGCGGACGGCGCGCGCAAGCGGGCGCTCTTCACCCAGTTCGAGGCGGCGGACGCGCGCCGCTTCTTTCCCGGCTGGGACGAGCCGCAATTCCGCACAACCTATGACCTCAGCGTCATCGTGCCGGCGGGGCAGCAGGCGGTCGGCAACATGCCGGTGGCGCGGCGCGAGCGCCAGGCCGACGGCACGGAACTCGTCACCTTCCAGACGACGCCCCCCATGTCGTCCTACCTCCTCTTCCTCGGCGTCGGCGATTTCGAGCGGCTCACGACGCGCGTCGGCGACACCGAGATCGGCGTCGTCACCCGTCGCGGCGCCGGCGAGCAGGGCCGCTGGGCGCTCGAAAGCGCGGCGCGCATCCTGCCCTATTACAACGATTATTTCGGTACGCCCTACCCGCTGCCCAAGCTCGACAACGTCGCCGGCCCGGGATCGAGCCAGTTCTTCGGCGCGATGGAGAACTGGGGCGCGATCTTCACTTTCGAGGGCGTGCTCCTCAACGATCCCGCGATCACCAGCGAGGGACGGCGGCAGGATATCTTCGTCGTCGCCGCGCATGAAATGGCGCATCAGTGGTTCGGCGATCTCGTCACCATGGCCTGGTGGAACGACATCTGGCTGAACGAGGGCTTCGCCTCCTGGCTGGAGACCAAGGCGACCGCGGCGATCCACCCGGAATGGGAGCCGCTGCTCGGCCGGATCGACGGCCGCGAGGGTGCGATGTCGCTCGATTCGCTGCGCACGACGCATCCGATCGTGCAGGACATCCTCACCCCGGACCAGATGAGCCAGGCGTTCGACGCGATCACCTACAACAAGGGCGAAGCCGTCATCACCATGCTCGAGGACTATGTCGGCGCGGACGCGTGGCGGCAGGGCGTGCGCGCCTACATACAGGCGCACCGGCTCGGCAACACCGTCACCTCCGACCTGTGGAGCGCGATCGAGACGGCGAGCCACCGACCGATGAGCGCCATCGCCCACGATTTCACGCTCCAGCCCGGTGTGCCAATGATCGAGGTGGCTGGCGCCCGCTGCGTCGGCGGTAACACCCAGGTCACGCTCCGCCAGAGCCAGTTCAGCCGCGACAACCGCGACGCGGCGCCGCTGCGCTGGCGCGTGCCCGTCATCGCCGCGGCGGGGGGCGAACCGGCGCGGGCCGTGATCGAGAATGGCGAGGGCACGCTGACCGTACCGGGCTGCGGCCCGCTCGTCGTCAATTATGGCCAGACCGGCTACTATCGTACGCTCTACGAAGCCGCGACGCGCGCGCGGCTGGTCCGCGACTTTACCCGGCTCCGCGCGGTCGACCAGATCGGTCTGCTCGCCGACAACTGGGCGCTGGGCCTTGCCGGCTACCAGGACGCCTCGGTCGCGCTCGACATGCTGGACGCCGCCGCGCCGGACGCGAACAATCGCCTCTGGGCGCGGATCGCCGGCATTTTCTCGTCGATCGACGCCATGTACGAGGGCGACGCAGCTCACCGGGCCATGGCGGCGCGCCTGGCTTCCGCGAAGCTCTCCCCCGTCCTCGCGCGGCTCGGCTGGGCTCCGCGCGACGGCGAGGCGCCGACCGACGCGGTGCTTCGCAACGAGCTGATCGGTACGCTCGGCGATCTCGGCGACCGCGCCGTGGTGGCGGAGGCGAACCGGCGCTTCGCCGCCGACGACGCGTCGGTCCGCGAGGGGCCGCTGCGCGAGACCATCCTCGGCATCGTCGCCACCCATGCCGATGCCGCGACCTGGGACCGCCTGCACGACATGGCACGCCGCGAGACCAACCCGCTCGTGAAGCAACAGCTCTATCGTCTGCTCGGCGCGGCGCGCGATCCGGCGCTGGCGCAGCGCGCGCTCGACCTCGCCCTCACCGACGAGCCAGGCACGACCAATTCGGCCGCGCTCATCTCGGCGGTCTCGTTCGAGCATCCCGACATGGCCTTCGATTTCGCGCTGGCCCATCGCGAGCGGGTGGAGGCGCTGGTCGATGCCTCGTCACGCACGCGCTACCTTCCGGCGCTCGGCGGCCGCTCGCACGATCCGGCGATGATCGACAAGCTGGAGCGCTATGCGCGCGAGCACCTGACGCCGCAGTCGCGCGGGTCGGTCGATCGCGCGATCGCCGCGATCCGCGACCGGATTCGGGTGCGGCAGGAGCGGCTGCCCGACATTACCCGCTGGCTGGAGGCGCACCGGGCCGGTTGACGCCGGCCGGGCCGCCTTTAGCCGGAGAGGCGGCGCGTCCGTCGGTAGATCGCGGCGGTGAGCAGCGCGAACAACGCCGTGCCGCCCACCAGCGCGAACGGCCCGAAGTCGTTGCCGACGAGGGCGAGCGGGGCGTCGCTGCCCGAGCCGGCGACGATGCCGGCGAAGACGACGCCCCACAGGCTCTCGCCGACGATCAGCCCGGTGGCGGTGAGCATGCCCATGCGTCGCGCGAATTCGGGGTCGGGGCGCTTCGCCGCCCAGCGATCGTAGAACCAGCCGATCACCGCGCCGGTGACGGTCGGCAGGATCAGGCTCATTGGCAGGTAGATGCCCATGCCGACCGCGAGTGGCGGCAGGCGCAGCTTCTTCGCCCGGCTGAGCAGCTCGTCGAGCAGAACGAAGCCGACCCCGGCGAGCGCGCCGTAGCCAATCATCGAGGCGTTGAGCCCGCCGCCGAGCACGCCGCGCGCCAGCGCCGAGATCAGCGCCGCCTGCGGCGCCGGCAGCGCGTTGGGGCCGGCGCCCTCCGTGCCCGCGAAGCCGAAGGCGGTGTTGAGCAGGTCGAGCACCGGCGGCACGGTCAGTGAGCCGAAGACGACGCCGATGACGAGTGCCACCTGCTGCTTCCACGGCGTCGCGCCAACGAGCTGCCCGGTCTTCAGATCCTGCAAATTGTCGTTGGAGATGGTGGCGACGCCGAAGACGATGCCGGTGACGATCAGCGCATAGGCGACCAGCGCCTGCGTCGTATCGGTATCGTTGGCGCGGCCGTAGAGGCCGACGAGCAGCAGCGATGCGGCGAGCACCGAAAGGATGCCGATGCCCGAGACCGGGCTGTTCGAGGCGCCGATCAGGCCCGCCATGTAGCCGCACACCGCAGCGATCAGCAGCCCGATCACCAGCACGAAGACCACCGCGCCGGCGATCAGCGGCACCGCCGACCCGGCGAGCGTGCCGCCTTCGATCACCGTCCACAGCAGCCAGCCGATCGGCAGCATCATCGCGAGCGAACCCAGCCCGACGATCGCGATCGGGATGTCGCGCTCGACGAGGTCGAGCGCCTTGCCGGCCTCGCGCGCGCGGCTCGCCGCCATTGCCGAGCGGATGCCGCCGATCACCGGCCCCGAAATCTTGAGCAGAGTCCAGACCGCCGCGACGCCGATCACGCCGGCGCCGAAGAAGCGCACGTCTGCCCGGAACACCGCGCCGGCCCATTCCTCCGCCGTGCCGGGCATCGGCTGCTGCGCGGTGAGAATGGGCAGCAGCACCCACCAGCCGACGACCATGCCAATCCCCATCGCCATGCCGACCGAAATGCCGACGAGATGGCCGACACCGAGCAGCGCCATCGACAGGCTGCCGGAAATGCCCGTCGCGCCCGAGCCGGCGCGGAACCAGGTCGAGGCCTCCTCGACCACCAGCCGCGTCTTGGCGAAAATCGCGAATCCCGCCGAGACGATCGCGTTCCAGACGAGCACGGAGAGCCCCTTGGCGCTCTCGATGGCGCCCTCGCGCGAGCCGGAGCCGACCCGCAGCACCTCGGCCGCGGCGCGCCCTTCGGGATAAGGCAGCGGCACATCGACGACGAGCGCGCGCCTCAGCGGCACCGAGAACAGCACGCCGAGAATGCCGCCGGTGCCCGTGATCGCCGCCGTCGTCCAGTAGGGGAAACCGTGCCACCAGCCGACCATGACGAGGCCGGGCAGCACGAAGATGATCGCCGCGAGCGTGCCCGCCGCGGAGGCAACGGTCTGGACGATATTGTTCTCGTAGATGGTCGAGTTCCGGAAGCCCCGCAGGATCGCCATCGAGATGACCGCGGCCGGGATCGAGGTCGCGAAGGTGAGCCCGACCTTGAGCCCCAGGTAGACGTTGGCGGCAGTGAAGACGAGCGTGATCGCGCCGCCGAGCAGCACGCCGCGCAGGGTGAGTTCGGGAAGGGACTCGCGGGGCGCGGCGCCGCCCGCGGCCTGGGACGAGGTCGACAAATGCTATCTCCTGCGGATTGCGTTCTCTTGCGCAGGCGCCGGCCGGGTCACCGCCGACGTCCCGAGTTGCCGTTGATGGAATCGGCGAGGTTGCGCGAGATCGTGCCGAGCAGCCCGCGGCCGATACGGCCGCCGACGTCGCCGGCGACGACCTTGCCGATCTCGTAGCCGAGCGTTCCGCCCGCGCTGCCCACCGCCGATCGGGTCGCGGACGAGCGCGGCGTGGTCCGCCGCCCGGTCATGCGGTTGGCGAGGTTGCGCGCCTCGGCCGCGGCGAAAGTGCCGACGACGCCGGCGGCGATCCTTCGGAACAGACGGCCGAGCAGACCGCCGCCCCCGCCGCTGGCGCCCGTATTCGCCTGCGCGACCTCCTTCGCCTCGGCGACGCGCTGCGCCAGAATCTCGTGGGCGCTCTCGCGATCCACGGTCGTGTCATACTTGCTGCCGATCGGCGAGGCGGCACGCAGCTGCGCGCGCTCGGCGTCGGTGAGCGGCCCCATCCGCGAAGAAGGCGGGCGGATCAGCGTACGATCGACCGGCGTCGGCGCGCCGTGCTCGTCGAGCAGCGAGACGAGCGCCTCGCCCGTCTTCAGCTCGGTGATGGCCGTCACGACGTCGATCGCCGGGTTCTGCCGGAAGGTCTCGGCGGCCGCCTTGATCGCGCGCTGGTCCTTCGGCGTGAAGGCGCGCAGCGCGTGCTGGATGCGGTTGCCCAGCTGCCCGGCGACATCGTCCGGCACGTCCACCGGGTTCTGGGTGATGAAATAGACGCCGACGCCCTTCGAGCGGATCAGGCGGACGACCTGCTCGATCTTGTCGAGCAGCGCCTTGGGCGCGTCGTCGAACAGCAGGTGCGCCTCGTCGAAGAAGAAGACGAGCTTAGGCCGCGGCGGATCGCCGACCTCCGGGAGCACCTGGAACAGCTCCGACATTAGCCACAGCAGGAAGGTCGCGTAGAGCTTCGGGCTGCGCATCAGCTTTTCGGCGGCGAGGATGTTCACCACCCCCTTGCCCCTCGCATCGGTGCGCATGAAGTCGTGAATGTCGAGCGCCGGCTCGCCGAAGAACATCGCCCCGCCCTGCGATTCGAGCTGGAGCAGCTGGCGCTGGATCGCGCCGACCGTCGCCTTGGTGACGTTGCCGTAGGTCGTCGCGAGCGCGCCGGCATGGTCGGCGCAGTAGGATAGCATTGACTTCAGGTCGTCGAGGTTGAGCAGCAGCCAGCCGTTCTCGTCCGCGACGCGGAAGGCGATGGAGAGGACGCCCTCCTGGGTCTCGTTGAGGCCCATCAGCCGGGCGAGCAGCAGCGGGCCCATCTCGCTGACCGTGGTGCGGATCGGATGGCCCAGCTCGCCGAACAGATCCCAGAAGATGACCGGCGGGGCGGCGTAGGAATAGTCGTCGAGCTCCATCGAGTGGGCCCGCTCGACCAGCTTCTCGTGGAGGGGCGAGGAGGGCGAGCCCGGCATGGCGATACCGGACAGGTCGCCCTTCACGTCGGCCATGAAGACGGGCACGCCCAGCGCCGAAAAGCCCTCCGCGAGGATCTGCAACGTCACCGTCTTGCCGGTGCCGGTCGCGCCCGCGATCAGGCCGTGCCGGTTCGCCTTGTCACAGAGCAGAACTTCCGGTCCGGACGTTGCCTTGCCGACGAAGATACTCTTGTCGTCCACCGCGTCCTCCTACGCCTCGCTGCCGCCATGCTATCCCGCAAAGGATGCATGGCGGCAAGGGCGCTTGGGAACGGCTCAACGGGAACCGGTCGACCGGCTGAGCTGAATCCCGGCGTAGCGCGGCGGATTGTTGCCGCGCGCGACGAGCACGAGCACCGTCGAGCGACCGGCGCGGCGCGCCGCCTGGATCGCCTGCAGCACCGCCTGGGGCGTGGCGGTCGGCGCCTGGTCGACCGACAGAATGACGTCCCCGGGGCGGAGCCCCTTCTGACCCGCGTCACTGTTCGGATCGACCTCCGTCACCACGACGCCGCGCGTCGCCGTGTCGCGCAGGCCGAGGCGGCGAGCGGTTGCCGGCGTCAGCGCCTCGACCGTCGCGCCGAGGCTGTCGCGGATCGCGCGCTGGTCGCCCGAAGGCTGCTCCGCGCCGGGCTTGCCCTGGCCGCTTGCGTCGGCATCGTCGCCCCCGCCGGTGTCGGCGCCATTCAGCCGGGCGAGCTCTTCCTCGCTCGGCCGCTCGGCGATCGTCACCATGAAGGTCCGTCGCTGGCCGTTGCGCACCACTTCGATTGGCACGCGGGCGCCGATCTGCTGACGCGCGATCAGGTAGCCGAGCGTCTCGTCCTGCGTCACCGGCCGCCCGGCGACCGAAACGATCACGTCGCCCTGGCGGATGCCGGCGCGCTCGGCGGCGCCGCCCGGCGTCACCGCCTGGACGAGCGTGCCGGTGTTGTGCGGAATGCCGACGGCATCGGCGATGTCGTCGCTCACCTCCTGCATCGCGATGCCGATATAGCCGCGCCGGACCCGCTCGCCGCGGCGCAGCGCCTCGACCACCGGGAGCGCCTGCTCGGCCGGAATCGCGAAGCCGAGGCCGACATTGCCGCCGGTCGGCGAGTAGATCGCGGTGTTGATGCCGACGACATTGCCGTTGAGGTCGAACATCGGCCCGCCCGAATTGCCCATGTTGATCGAGGCGTCGGTCTGGATGTAGCGGTCATAGGGGCCGCCGCCGGGCAGGTTGCGGTGCACCGCGGAGACGATGCCCGCCGTTACCGTGCCGCCGAGCCCGAAGGGATTGCCGATCGCGACCACCCAGTCGCCGACCCGCACCCGGCTGGAATCGCCGAACTGGACGAAGGGCAGCGGCTGGCGCGGGTTGATCTTGAGGACCGCAACGTCGGCCAGCTGATCGCGCCCGACGACCTCTGCCTCATATTCGCTGCGGTCGGGCAGGGTGACGGTGATCTGGTCGACCACCGCGTCGGGGCGCGCCGGGGCGACGACGTGGTTGTTCGTCACGATGTAGCCGTCGGACGAGATGATGAAGCCCGAGCCCAGCGACTGGCCGTGCTGCTGCTGCGGGCTGCCGTCCGGAACCGGAGCCCCGAAGCGGCGGAAGAACTCCTCGAAGCCCGGCGGAAGTTGCGGCCGGCGGACCTGGACGGTCTGGCGCGTCGAGATGTTGACCACCGCCGGCTGCAGTCGCTCGACGAGGTCGGCGAAGGTGGGGGGAGCGCCGGGGCGCGGCGCCTGGGCCATCACGGAGGGGTCGTTCTGCGCGGTCTGCGCCCCGACCGGATTGAAGGTCAGCGTCGCCGCTGCCCCACCGATGAGCAGGGCGGCAGTGACTCCATAGACGTAACGCACGTTTCGTTCCTCCTGATCTGCCATCCGGCTGTTCCGTGTCGCTCGCGCGGGCACGCTAGATGGGCCATCTGAACGCAATTTGAATGGGCGGCGGACGTCGCGACTCCTTACCCCCTTTTAACCGGCGGTTCAGCGATGCCGGCCATCACCGCCCCGACCGGCCCTGGCTCCGGAACTGACGGAGATAGTCGTTGTTCGGGGACAGGATGATCGTCGTGCGTCCGCGTGGATCGTCCGGCGTACCGCGGGTGAGGAAAGCAGCGCGGTAGGACTGCATCGCCCGGTAAAAATCGTAGAACTCAGGATCGCGGTTGAACGCCGCCGCGTAGGTCGCCGCGGCCTCCGCGTCAGCCTCGGCGCGGATGATCTGCGCCTGCTTGAGGCCCTGCGCCTGGATGGCCTGCGCCTCCTGCTGCCGCGCCGAGCGCATACGCGCATAGGCGGACTCGAGCGGCGTGCCGTCGGGCAGGTCGGCGCGCTTGATCCTCACGTCCACGATCTCGGCGCCATATTGCCGCGCGACGCGGTTCAGCGCGCGCTGGATATTGTCCATCATCTGGCTGCGCTCGGGGCTGAGCAGCGAGACGAAGGGGCTGCGCCCCAGCTCGTTGCGCAGCGCCGAGGCGAGGATCGGTCGCAGCTGCGCGCTGACGTTCTCCGCGGTCTGCGCGGAGATGTACATGCGCAGCGGATCGACGATCCGGTAGCGGGCAAAGGCATCGACCTGGAGCCGCAGCTGATCGGAGGAGAGGACCTGCTGGTTCTCCATGTCGATCGACTGGATGCGCTTGTCGATCCACACGATCCGGTCGACGAACGGGACTCGCATCGCAAGCCCGGCGCCGTCCGCGCCAAAGCGCTCGCCCGGGCGATAGCGGTTGAGAATCCGCTCGGGCTGGCCGAAGCGGACGATCACCGCCTGCTGCGTTTCGGGCACGATCGCGAAGGTGTTGCCGGCGACGATCAGCAGCAGGATCGCGCCGATCACCAAGGCGATCGGGTTGGCGAGAACACGATTCATCAGCGCTGCCCCTGCTGCTGGTTGGCCGCGGGCGCGTTCGGCGAACGCCGCTGGACCTCGGGAAGCGGCAGATAGGGGGTCACGCCCGGAGTCTCCACGATCGTCGTATCGACCCGCTGCAGGATCGCCTCCATCGTCTCATAGTACATGCGCCGCCGCGTGACTTCCGGCGCGGCACGATACTGGGCGTAGACCTTTTCGAACGCGGCCGCCTCGCCCTGCGCCTGCGCCGTCACCTGCAGCGCATAGGCGCGGGCCGCGTTGATGTTGCTCTGCGCCTCCTGCTGCTTGGCGGAGACGTTGAGGAAGGCGTCGTTGACCTCGGCCGGCGGCACCGACTGATTGATCGCGACGCCCTGGATGGTGACGCCGGCGCCGTAATCGTCGAGCAGCTGCTGCATGTTCTGGGCAACGGTCTGCTCGATCTGGGCGCGACCGGCGCCGAGCGCGTCATCCAGCGACACGCGCGACACGGCTGCGCGCATCGCGCTCTCGGCCACCTCGCGGATGGTGCCGTTGGGATCGTCGATGTCCCGGATCTGGAACAGGTATTGCACCGGATCGCGCACGTTCCAGCGCACCGAATAGGCGAGGTCGATGACGTTCTGGTCCCCAGTGAGGATCAGGTTCTCGCCGTCGCCATCGGGAATGTTGATCGTCCGGATTTCGCCGACGTTGACGTGCTGCACGCGCGAGATCGGCGCCGGCAGCGTGAAGCCGACGCCGGGCGCCATCGTCCAGGCGTAGCGGCCGAAGATGGTGACGACGCCGCGCTCCTGCGGGCCGATGCGGTGAATCGATGTGAAGCCGATCCACAGCAGCAGCACGATGGCGAGGCCGTAGAGCCAGTAGCGCCGGTCGCCGCCGTCGGGCAGCCGGCCGCCGAAGCGCGCCCGGCTCTTCTTCAGGAAATCGTCGAACGGATCGGCGCCGCCCCCGCGCGCCGGGCGCCGCGAGGGCTCCCACGGGCTGCGCGGCCCGTCGCCGCCGGAATCGCCGCCATCCGAGCCTCCCCCCTGCCCCCAGGGGCCACGATTGTCGCTGAGCACCGCGCCCGCCGGGGCGCGACGCCTGAAAAATCTCCTCATAGCGCCCCTATATAAAGCCCCTCTGCGGAAAAACAGTGCCATGCGGCGCCTTATTGCCTATCTCGCGGGTCAGCATGAACGAAAGCGAAATCGGCACGATCGAAACTGTCCTCGCCGCGATGCCCGATCCGGGCGGGCGCGGCACGCTGGCGACGGCCGGCCGGCTGACGATGACAAGGCTGCGCGACGGTGTCGCCACGGTGGTGATCGAGGCGACCGGCCTTTCCGCCGAACAGCGCGCCCAGCTCGAACGGCACGTGCGCGCGCGACTGATCGGCGTGCCGGGCGTCGCCGACGTGCGAATCGCGATGACCGCCGAGCGGCTCGAGCGACAGATCATCGCCGTCGCGAGCGGCAAGGGCGGCGTCGGCAAGTCCACGGTCTCGGCCAATCTGGCCGTGGCGCTCGCGCGGCTGGGCAGGAAGGTCGGCCTCGTCGACGCGGACATCTACGGCCCGTCCCAGCCCCGGATCATGGGCCAGCCGAACCGGCCCGAGCTGGCCGGTGAGCAGATCGTGCCGCTGCCGGCCCACGGGGTCAGGATGCTCTCGATCGGCCAGATGATCGAGCCGGGCGCCGCGGTCGCCTGGCGAGGGCCGATGACGGCGAGCGCGCTCTCCAACCTGATGGAGGGCGACTGGGGCGATTGCGAGCTGCTGGTCGTCGACCTGCCGCCGGGCACGGGCGACGTCCAGATGACGCTCACCCAGAAATGGAAACCTGCCGGGGCGGTGATCGTTTCGACGCCGCAGGACATAGCGTTGATCGATGCCACGCGCGCGATCGACATGTTCCGCAAGATGGGCGTGCCGGTGATCGGTCTGATCGAGAACATGGCGGGCTACGAATGCCCGCATTGCGGCGAGGTAAGCGACCCGTTCGGGAGCGGCGGTGCCGAAGCCGCCGCCGGGGTGATGCAGATACCCTTCCTGGGGCGGATTCCGCTGAAGCTCTCGATTCGCGCGGCGTCCGACGCAGGCAGGCCCCTCGCCGCCGGCGATGGCGAGGAAGCCTTGCTGTTCCGGCAGCTTGCCGAGCGCGTGCTGGCCGAGGCGCAGCGGGCACGTGAAGGAGGCCAGGATGCCGCTAACGACTGACGACGAAATTCGTGACCTGCTGTCGAGCGTGCGCACGATCGCGATGATCGGCGCGTCAGACAATCCCTCGCGGGCGAGCTACGGCGTGATGCGCTTCCTGCAGGAGCAAGGCTACCGTGTCCTCCCGGTCAACCCGCGCCTCACCGGCGAGCATATCCATGGCGAATATGTCTGGCGCGAACTCTCCCAGATCGGCGAGCCGATCGACATGGTCGACATCTTCCGCCGATCGGAGGACGCGCTGGAGGCGGTGGACGAGGCGATCGCGGCGGGCGCGAAGGCGGTGTGGATGCAACTGGGGGTGATCAACGACGAAGCCGCGGCGCGGGCCGAGGCGGCGGGGCTCAAGGTGGTGATGAACCATTGCCCGAAGATCGAGATCGGCCGGCTCGGCCTGCCGAAGGTCGCCTGACGCCTATTCCGCCGCCTCGGTGGCGGCGGTGGCGGTGGCCTCGATCTCGGCCGCCTTCGCCTCGACCAGCCGGACGATATGGTCGACCATGTCGGCGTCCTGCACGTGATGGTCGGTCATGCCCGAAAGATAGACCATGTGCTTGCCGTTGCCGCCGCCGGTGATGCCGATGTCGGTCTCGCGCGCCTCGCCCGGGCCGTTGACGACGCAGCCGAGCACCGAGAGAGACATCGGCGTGCGGATATGGGCGAGGCGCTCCTCGAGCACCTGCACGGTGCGGATCACGTCGAAGCCCTGCCGCGCGCAGGATGGGCAGGAGACGATCCGCACGCCGCGATTGCGGATGCCGAGCGCCTTCAGGATTTCGAAGCCAACGCGGACCTCCTCCTCGGGCTCGGCCGAGAGGCTGACGCGGATCGTGTCACCGATGCCGAACCAGAGCAGCGAGCCAATGCCGATCGCCGACTTGACCGTGCCGGCGCGCGCGCCGCCCGCCTCGGTGATGCCGAGATGGAGCGGGTAATCGACCGCCTCGGCGAGCTGCTGGTAGGCGGCGACGGCGAGAAACTGGTCAGACGCCTTCACCGCGACCTTGAACTCGCGGAAATCATGGTCCTCAAGCAGCTTGATATGATCGAGCGCGCTTTCGACCAGCGCCTCGGGGCAGGGCTCGCCATATTTTTCGAGCAGGTCCTTCTCGAGGCTGCCGGCGTTGACGCCGATGCGCATCGAGCAGCCATTGGCCCGCGCCGCGCGCACCACCTCCGCGACGCGCTCCGCCGAGCCGATATTGCCCGGGTTGATCCTGAGGCAGGCCGCGCCGGCGTCCGCCGCCTCCAGCGCGCGCTTGTAGTGGAAATGGATGTCGGCGACGATCGGGACGCGCGCCGCGCGGACGATCTGTCTCAGCGCCGTCGTGCTCTCCACGTCCGGGCAGGAGACGCGGATGATGTCGGCGCCCGCCTCCTCGCAGCGACGGATCTGGTCGATCGTCGCCTTCACGTCCGCGGTCGGCGTGTTGGTCATCGTCTGGACGGTGATCGGCGCGTCGCCGCCCACCGGCACGTTGCCGACCATGATCCGCCGCGACTTGCGGCGGACGATATCTCTCCAGGGGCGCACCGACATAATGGCCATTTAGGCGCTCGGGCGCGCGGAAGAAAGCGTCGATGGCGCGCGCGATCCGATGGCGCGTGATTTCAGGCCAGCAGGTCCGGCCGGAAATGGCGGACCGCGGCGACGAGACCGACCATTCCCTGGTCGTAATAATTGGGATTGATGCCGAAATCGCCGTGGCTCAGCGCGCGGTCGAGTCCGCCGACGGCGCGCCTCAGCGGGTTGCGCGAGGGATAGGCGGCCGGATCGCGAAGTTTGAAGCGGACGAAGCTCTTGTTGCCGCGCCCGACGAGGCGCGCGCCCTCGATCGCGTCCCACGGGATCGTCGCATCGCCGCGGGCGCGCGCATAGACGCCGCGGGAATCGACGCGGACCTGCACGTCGGCGTTCACGGCGCGGCGCAGGAAGACGGCCGCGACGGCGAGGCAAACGAGAATGATCGCGCCCCCGGCCAGCGGATAGGCGCCGTGATCGCGCGTACTGGCGCTCGGGATGATGCCGGCGGCAAGGAAACCGATCAGCGACAGCGCCAGCATGAGGACGGCGAGAAAGACGTGGAAACGACGGTTCCAGTGCGCTTCGTAGACCATGCGGGATCTCCCCTCTCGTGCCTGCCCGCGCCTCCCCGCCGCCCTAGCCGAACGGCTCGTCGATCGACGGCGGCGGGGTTGTGAACCAGCGCGGGCCGGATTCGGTCATGTAGAAACAGTCTTCGAGCCGGATCCCGAAGCGGCCGGGAATGTAGAGGCCGGGCTCGTCGGAAAAGCACATGCCGACCGCGAGCGGCGTCGTCTCGCCATGGACGAGATTGACCGGCTCGTGCCCGTCGAGGCCGATGCCGTGACCGGTGCGGTGCGACAGGCCGGGCAGGCGATAGCCGGGGCCGTAGCCCCAGCTTTCATAGAGCGCTCGCACCGCGTCGTCGACGCTGCCCGCGGGCGCGCCGAGACGGGCGGCGGCGAAGGCGGCGGCCTGGCCGCGATGGACCTGGTCCCAAACGCGGCGCTGCTCGGCGCTCGCGGTGCCGAAGACGAAGGTGCGCGAAATGTCCGACTGGTAGCCGTGGAGGGTGCAGCCGCAGTCCATCAGCACCACCTCTCCGTCGCGCACCCGCTGCGGCTGGCCGGAGCCGTGCGGATAGGCCGCCGCCTCGCCGAGCAGGATGAGCGAGAATTCGGGATTGCCGCCGAGCGCGCGCGTCGCCCCGTCCATGATCGCGCCGATTTCGGCCGGGGTCATGCCGCGCTCGATGCGCGGCCAGGTATAGCGATAGGCGGCGAGCGTAATGTCGGCCGCGCGCTGCATCAGCGCAATCTCGTGCGCCGACTTGATCATCCGGCAGCCGCGCACGACCGCATTGGCGCTGCGCACCTCGACGCCCGGCATGGCGCGCCGCAGCCCATCCACCGCGAAGAAGCGCACCGTCTCCTCGATCCCGACCGGGCCGGAGACGCGCCGGTCCCGCAGGAAACCGGCGACGGTCTGCAGCGGATCCTCATGCTCGTTCCAAGTGCGGACGGTCGCGGGAACCTTCAGGCTCTCGCGCACCGATGGCTCCTCGAAGAACGGCGTGACGATACCGAGCTCGCCCTCGCGCGGCAGAATCGCGGCGGTGAGCCGTTCGCTGCGCCACCAGCGAACACCAGTGAAATAAGTGAGCGAGGCGCCCGGCTCGATCAGCACCGCGCCGAGCCCCGCCTCGGCCATCAGCGCCTGGGCACGGGCGATCCGCGCCTCGTGCTCGGCGCCGCTGATCGGGACGACGTCGTCGGTCATCGGCCTGAGCGCGGCGGCAGCCTCCTGCGCCAGGCTGCGCCACGGCGCCAGCGCGGCCGCGGCGACGATCGCGCTTGCGCCCAGAAACCGCCGTCGATCGAGCATTCCCGCCTTCCTTCCTGCGCGACGACGGTTGAACCGGACGGCGCGGCTTTGCAAGCCGGTCACAGACCGGCGCGGTAGCGGCGGCTGCCCTTCGCGCGCACGCCGCTCGCCAGCTCGACCTCGAAATCGCCGCTCTGGCGCGTCTCAATGCGGCGGATCGCGGCGCGGCGCACCAGCCGGCTCCGGTGAATGCGCACGAAGCCGTGCGCGCCGAGTTCGGCCTCCAGCGCGGCCAGCGTCGCGCGGTGGAGCAGGGTGCGTCCCCGCCAGGCGAGCTCGACATAATTGCCCGCCGCCGTCACCTGCTCGATCTCCGCCAGCGGGATGCGGTGCGTGACGGCGCCCTCGGGCACGAGCAGCGCCGCCTCCTCCGGCGGCGGCGCCCGGCCGGACTGCGCGGCGCGGGCGACGATCCACTGGATCAGGGCGAAGGCGAGCGCGAACTCGACATAGGTCGCGACGTCCTTGCGATATTCGTAGAGGAGGCCGTGGCCGCTGCCGTCGAAGAAGACGTAGCGCGCGCCCATGAGCGCATAGAGCGGCGTGCGCAGCGCAATCATCAGCGCGCTGTGCGCGAGCGAGAAGGGAATCGTGAGCGCGACATGGCCCGCGATGGCGAGCGGCCAGGAGAGCCGCGGCGGGCGCAGCAGCCGCACCGCGCGCCAGACCAACGGCGCCAGCAGCAGCAGGGCGGCAATGCTGGTCAGCTCCCAGCACCAGGGCTCCCAGGCCGCAAGGCCGTCGCGCGCCCGATCGGTCACCGCCGAGGTCGCGTTCGACACGCCCTGAATCGCGACCGCAAGGACGAATATGCCGAGCGAAATCGCGCGCGCCCGCCCGGGGCCGATTCCGCTCGTCCCGTCTCGCCCGCCGCTCGTCCTCGCCTTCGATCCGTCCGTCACCGCCGCGCCGCCTCCAGCCCCGGCGGCGTCGCGGCCGCCGGCCATACCCGTTTAGCCCGGGCCGTCACCTTGGCGAAAGGGAACGAACATGACGGTTCAACAAGTTTCTGCCGGCCGCCATTACGGGATGGACTGGCTGCGTATCGGCGCCTTCGCGCTGCTCATCTTCTACCATGTCGGCATGGTCTTCGTGCCGTGGGACTTTCACATCTCCCTGTCCCGGCCGATCGACTGGGCGACGATCCCGATGCTGGCGCTCAACCCCTGGCGGATGTCACTGCTGTTCGTCGTCTCGGGCTTCGCCAGCCACGCGCTGATGGGCAAGACGAGCGATCCCGGCGCATTCCTTGCCGCGCGCACCTCGCGGCTGATCGCTCCGCTCGTCTTCGGCATGGCCGTGATCGTTCCGCCGCAAAGCTGGGTCGAGCTCACCGTGAAGCACGGTTATGGCTTCTCCTACCTCCACTTCCTCGCCCACGATTATTTCCGCTTCGGCGCGCTCGACGGGATCATCCTGCCGACCTGGAACCATCTGTGGTTCCTCGCATACCTTTGGACCTACACGCTGCTGCTGGGGCTCGCGCTGCTCATCCTCCCCGCGCGGCTGCGCGAAGCCTCCCGCCGGGTAACGACGCGGCTGCTGTCGGGCGGGCGGATCGTTCTCCTTCCGCTGGCCTGGCTCGCGTCGGTTCAGTTCGTACTGCTGCCACACCGCCAGGAGACGCACGCACTGGTCGGGGACTGGTACGCCCACGCCCATTACCTGCCCGCCTTCCTGTTCGGTTTCCTGCTCGCCGCGAGCCCGGAGCTGTGGGCGTCGATCCGGCGGTGGGCGGCGCCGGCGGCGATCGCCGCGCTGGTCTGCTACGCGGCGGTCGCGACGGTCGAATGGACCTATCCGGGTCTCGCGCGTCCGACGCCGCTGATGGCCTATGCCTTTCTCGCCGCGCGCGCGGCGATGCGCTGGCTCGCCATCGTCGCCTTGCTGGGCCTTGCCGACCGCGCGCTCAACCGCGACCATCGCCTGCGGCCGATGCTGACGGAGGCAGTGTTCCCGCTCTACCTCATCCACCAGACGATCATCGTGTTCGCTGCCTGGGCGCTGCTGCGCGCGGGGACGGCGCCGCTGGCGCTCTTCGTGCTCCTGGTCCTCGTGACGGCGGCAGGCAGCTGGGCCTTCTACCTGGCGGGGCGATCGATCGGCTGGCTGCGGCCCTGGATCGGCCTTCGCCCTCTCCCGCGCCGGCGGCGCCGCCGCGGCCGTGGCGGAAGCGGCCTGAACAGGTTGCGGGCGGGCGAGGATGGCCTTGCCCGCCCGTCTCGTCGCATCGGTTCGCTACAGCGCGAAAAGCAGCGTGGCGTAGATCACCGCCGCGAGGCCGGACGCGCTAGTGAGGAACGGCTTGCGACCCGCGCAGTTGAGAAACGACTTCAACATCACTCCTTCTCTCTGTCCTTCTTCGGCCGCCCGCGGGGGCGCTGCTCGGGCGCGGCGACTTTTATCCCGCGCCGGGCGAGCGCCTCGCGCAGCAGCACCTCGATCTCGGCGTTGACGCTGCGGAAGTCGGCCGCCGCCGCGCGCTCAAGCGCCGCCCACAGGGCGGGCTCGACGCGCAGCGGGTAGGCCTTCCTGGGAGTCTGCGCCACGCCGGATCCCCCTCAGTAAAGTGAGCCCGCGTTCACCACCGGCTGGGTGTCGCGCTCGCCGCACAGCACCACCATCAGGTTCGAGACCATTGCCGCCTTGCGCTCATCGTCGAGCTCGACGACCTCCTTCTCGGAGAGCATCTGCAGCGCCGTTTCGACCATCGAGACCGCGCCGGTGACGAGCTTCTGGCGGGCCGCGATCACCGCCTCCGCCTGCTGGCGCCGGAGCATCGCCTGGGCGATTTCCGGCGCGTAGGCGAGATGGGTGAGCCGGGATTCGTCGATCGTGATCCCGGCACGCCCCACCCGGTCCTGCAGCTCCCGCTCCAGCTCCTGCGCGACCGCTTCGGCATCGCCGCGCAGCGTCACTTCCTTGTGCTCGATGTCGTCATAGGGATATTTGCCGGCCATCGCGCGGACGGCGCTTTCAATCTGGATTTCGACGAATTCCATATAGTTGGCGACGTCGAACAGCGCCTGCGCCGTATCGGTGACGCGCCAGACCACGTTGGCGGCGATCTCGATCGGGTTGCCGCGAAGGTCGTTCACCTTGAGCTTGTCCGAGGTGATGTTGTGGATGCGCACGGAGATCTTCTTGCGCGTCATCCACGGCAGCACCCAGCGCAGGCCCGGGTTGCGGTCGGTGCCCTTATAGTCTCCGAACAGCAGCACGGCCGCCGCCTCGTTCGGCTGGAGCAGGTAGAAGCCCGACAGCACGAACAGGAAGCCGAGCCCGCCGAACACGGTCAACGTAACGCCGAGCCCCGGCGAAGGCACATCGATCTTCCCGTTCGCGGAATGGGCGAGTTCGTAGATGCCGAACCCGAACATCAGGAGCGTGGCCAGGAGAACGAGCAGCATCAGGTAGCCGCTGCTCGTTCTTGCGGGCCGCTCGTGCGAGTGGGTCAGCGCGGGCGCGGCATTGGGGTTCACGGGGGTACTCATCATCCTCCTCCCTCCAGAATGATGATATCGTATTTATATTTTTCTGATTCACGCAAGCAAAATCCGCCGGGCCGGCGGCACGCCTGCCACGCGGGGGACCTGCGCCCTGCGCATATACGCGTCAGCGGTTCGTTAACCTCCTTTTGCTAGGTCCGTCTCAAATCAGGACAAGAAGGGACGGAGTTATGAAGACCCTGGCGAAAGCCGCGCTGGCGGGCGCCGCGCTGTTCCTCCCGGCGGCGGCGCAGGCCGAGCCGGCCTCCGGCTCGATGCGGATTTCGGCGCGCGTCCCGGTTGTCTGCAACATCGACGCCGACTCGTTGGCAATCGTCGGCAGCGACGGCCAGGCGACCGGCCTGGTGCGCGAATTCTGCAACGCCAGCCAGGGCTTCCTGGTCCTGGCGAGCTACCGGCCGCTGGCGCCGGGCGAGGAGGTGACGCTCAGCTATGACGGCCAGGTCAGCCAGCTCGCGCCGAGCGGAATGAGCGCAGTCGCCTTCCGCCAGGGCCCGCGGCTCCGCTCGGTGCCCGTCACCATCCAGTCGAGCGGCCTGCAGGGCGGCCTCGCCGTCAGCCTTGCGATGACCGCGATCTGATCGCGGCGATCCCCCATGAAGTATCGAGCCGGCCCATCGCGGCCGGCTCTTTTTTCGCCTCTAGACGGCGGTCACCGTCACGAAGACGCGGTCGGCATAGTTGCCGGCGCGGACCGCCTCGACCGGCCCGGCGCGCACGACCAGCGCGTGGAAGCGGCCGAGAGCCGTCGGAATCTCGTTGAACAGGAAGCTCGGCGAGCCCGAGGCGAGATCGACGAGGGTGCCGTCCATGGTGAGCGTGTAGGGAATTCGCTCGGTGCCCCCGTCGCGCTGGAGGTTGCCGTTGTTCTGCGACTGGAAGCTGACCGAATAGCCGGAGGTCGCCCAAATTCGCAGCCCGAACGGGTCCGACGTGTTCGTCCCGGTGGACGTCAGCACGCCGAGATTGATCCGGCTGATCGGCGCATCGCCGGTCGCGCCGACGATGCGTAGGCTCACCTCGCGCGGCACCTCGATCGTGATCGCCACGTTGATCGCGTCGGTCTGCGTGCCGCTCTCGTCGAACAGCGCGAACTGCAGCAGCTGCGTGTAGGTCCCCGCCTTCAATCCCCAGGGCGTCGGCAGGGTGAGCTGGAACGGCGTCGCCGCCCCGTTCGGGCCCGGCGGCGCGGCGGGCACGAGCACGTCGCTGGCAACGGACCCCGCGCTGTTTTGAAAGGACAGGATGTCGATCTGAGTGCCTCCGGAGCGCAGCGTGAATTCCGGCGCGTTCGGATCGGCGTTGCCGTCGAGCCGGCTGACCCGGATGCGGCCGGTGCAGCGGCCGGGATCGCCGGTGCTATTGCGCACCCGCAGCTGGAAGGTCTCCCGCTTCTCCTCGCCCGGTCCGACCGTCAGCCCGGCGAGATTCACCGTCTCGCTGCGGTCCACGAAGACGGGCACGCAGGCGGCGCGGGCCGCGCCCGGAAGCGCGACGGCGGCGACGGCAGAGGCCAGGACGAGTATCTTGCGCATGAAAGCCTCCATCGATCCTATGGAATATCCACCGTTCCCATCTGGTAAAGGCCAGTATTGTCGGCGGGGATCGCGATGGTGAACGTCTGGCCGGTGTTGAGGCGCACCGTGTAGGTCTTGCCCGGCGCGAGGCCGATCACCCCGAAGCGGCCGGTCGAATTGGTGAAGAAGGGCTGCTCGGCGAAGCCCTCGTCGTCCGTCGAGGAAATGGTGCCCGCGACCAGCTCGGCCGGCGCGCCGTCGAGCATGAGGTTGCCGAGCGCGCTGACGAAGCGGCCATTGCCGACGGTGATCGAATATCCGCTCTCGAGCGGCGGGTTCACGCGCACGACGCCGGCGCCGATGTCGTAGCCGACCGGCAGGCCGTCGACGTCGTACTTGATGTCCTGCGCGCTGTACGAGAACAGGCGCGGCAGCACGGCGGCGCCGAAGGAGCCGCTCGACGCCTCGTAGCGGTTGCCGCGCAGGTCGCGGCCGACGATGACCTTGTGATCGCGCAGCGTCTCGTGGGCGCCGACGACGGCGAAGGAATCGGCAATCGGCCGGCCGATGCCGAAATGGCCGTCGGCGAAGGCGATCGAGGTGCCGAACTGCAGCCGGACGCGCTGGTCGTCGGTGATGTCGCCGAGGCCGTTGCCGCGCGTCTGGACGTAGGCGGCGGCGGTGAAGCGGTTGCCGACATAGTTCACACGGCCGCTGACCGAATTGTCGTCGCCCTGGTGCTCGAAGCTGAGGTCGTAGCCCCAGGAATTGACGTAGATGTCGGAGCCGCGCGAGAGCGAGGCGGTCGCCGTGTTGGTGCGCGAGCGATAGTCCGCCTGCGCGCGCGTTTGCGGGCCGAACAGCACGGTGAGACTCAGGCGGACGCCGAAATTGTCCTTGAAGAAATTGTCGTTGCCATATTCGCCGCCCAGCGTGAGCCGCATGCGGTCGTTGAGCTGGTAGACGAAGTCCACGAAGGCGTTGGTGAAATTGGACCCGCCCTCGCGGCCGGTATAGTTGCCGCCGGCGATCAACGTCAGGCGGGGATTGAGCGCCTGCGAATAGGAGGCACTGATCGTATACTGGGCGAGGTTCGGCGCCGGAATGAAGCCGATGTTGCGGAACTGCGCGCTCTGATAGTCGATCGAGACGGTGAACTGCCGCTGGCGGGACAGATCGCCATCGCGCCAGCGGTAGGAGGCGCGCCCCGAAAAGCCGGTGCCATCGCCGGTGCTGACCGCGCCCTGGAACTGGAAGCTGCCCGGAATGACCTGCGGCACGACGCTGATTTCGCCGGCAAAGACCTGGACGTCCTCGCTGATCTGCGTCGCCGCGCCGAGGATCAGCGTCTCGGAAAGCGCACGGCGATACATGCCAACGAAGGCGGGATCGTTGGTGTAGTTCGGCTGGAGCGCGAAATTGCGGGCAAGAAAGCCGACGCCCGCGGTATATTCGTAGTCGCCCGCATTGAGATCGAGCGGATCGAGGAAATAGTTGATGTCGATGACCTGCTGCCGACCCGCGGAGTCGCGGATGCGCAGCTGCACGTCGTTCGAGCCGTAGCGGATCGGCAGCTGCGAGAGATCGTAGCTGCCCGGATCGAGCTGAAAGCTCTGGTAGGGCGCGCCATTGATGATGACGTCGACGTTCGACCGCGTGTCGAGGAAAATCTGCCGCCCGCCGAGCCGGATCGCCGGCGAATAGGGATCGAAGATCTGGCGGCTGCGCTCGACGCCGACGCCGCCGACGAACGGCGTCCGCAGGATGGGCAGCGTGTCCACCCGGAGATCGCCCGCGGTGAAGCGCCGGTAGCGGTCGCGCTGGTCGTAGACCATGCGAACGCCGCGCCGGTAGAAGCGGTAACCGTCGTCGAGTTCCTCGGTGAACGCCGTGTCGTATTCGAGGACGAAGCCGCCGTAGCGCAGCGCGCCGTTGAGGAAGAGGTCCGGCGTCCGGGCTCCCTCAGGCTCGTTATAGTCGAAATTGGTGTTGATGTTCAGGTAGCCGCTGAACGTAGCCGGCGGCATGGCGGGCAGCAGTTCGCGCGGCGAGGTCGGCTGCGCGTCGCCCAGGATCTGCGGCGGACGCAGGTTGCCGGCGATCGAATCGACGACGACCTCGATCTGCGCCGAATCGAACCGCACCTCGAACCCGACCGAGGCGAGCGCGCCCGGCGAGACGAAAGGGCTCCCGGCGATGACATTGTCGAGCTGCTGGCGTCCCTGGTCGTTGAGCAGCGGCTCAAGCTGCTGGCGCAGCGTCCGCGACTCGAACGACGCTTCGCCATCCGGCGCGACCTGCACCAGCACGTCGCCATAGACCTGGCCGGCCCAGCGCAGCGGCGCGGTCAGCGAGACCGTTCGCGGCGTCGCGGGACGCGTCGCCTGCGCCTGCATCGCCTGCTCGATCAGCGCGCGCGGATCCGGCGCCGCCGGCGCCGCCCCGGCGAGCGCGGCGCCGGGCGCCGCCAGCGCAATCGCGGTCGCGAGGGCGCGTAGCGAGGCCCCCTTCGACCAGTGGCGCGCCTTCTCCCCCCCCGGCATTGTTCAGATCCCCGGATTCGGCGTTGCGGTCGTGCTCGGCGCGGTCAGCGAAACGGTGATGGGCGCGTCGCTCAGCGGCCGCGCGGTGGGCACGAAGAACAGCCGGTGATGGTTGGGCGCGACAACGCCGACGCCAACGCTGCGGATCACATCGCTGGGCTCGATCGTCTGGCTGAACGGCTGGCCGTCCGCGCCGGTGCCGGTGATCTGCCAGCGCGCGGCGCCGGCGTGGAAATAGCGGCTGCCGGTATTGCCGAGGCGGACCTCGATGCCGGCGACGTCGTTGCGCACCGCCGGGCGCACCGATTCCACCACCGGGTTCGGTGTCGCGCCATCCGGCACGACGTTGACCAGCACGTTGAAGTTGACGATCACCTGCACCTGGTTCTCGGCCGCGCTGAGCTCGACCGGGATCTGGCGGATGACCATGTAATAGATTTCGCTCTGCGAGAGCTCCGGCGTTCCGACATACTGGACGCGGAAGACCTGCTGCGAGGTGGCCGGAACCACCGCCTGGGCGGGAAAGACGAGGAACTGGTCGTCCGCCGGAGTGAGCTCCAGCTCGCCCTCCTCGCTGATCTCCCCGCGCATCATCTGGACTTCGACAGGAAAGGTGCGCGCGTCGGGATTGGTGAGCGTGACCCGCGCGATCGTGCCGCGCCCCGACGGCGTCAGATCGACGATCATCGGCGATACCCGCGCCGCCTGGGCCATCGTGCCCATCGCCGCCATTGCCAGCACTGCGAAAATGCCGATCAGTCGCTTCAACATGGTGCCTACCGTTTCCGGCGGCCCTGGTGTCGGAGCCGCCTCACAAAGCCGAAACGCCCCGCTTGCCCCCGAGACTAGAGAGGGGAGGCCATGGCCTCCCCTCCCCGTAGTCGTGTAATCGTTGACGACCCTTAAATCGCGCCGAGCGTCACGATCGCGATGTCGCCGTAGGCGCCGGCGAGCGGACGCAGCGGGTTGTCGGCGCGAAGCACGCGGACCCGCAGGCGGGCACGATCGTGGAACGCGTCGGCCTGATTGACGGTCTCCTCCTCGAGCGGCGTACCGGTGGTCAGCAGCTCGACCGGCTGGAACGCCAAACCGTCCGACGCCTCGAGGCTCAGGCGATAGAAGATCACGTTCGTGAAGTCGGCCGAATCCTGGCCGTCGTTGAGCTGCGCGGTGCGCAGGCCGCCCAGGGTCGAGCGCAGGCGGACCTTGACCGGATAGTTGCAGCTCGCCCAGACGCGCTGCGTATCGCTCTCGTTATTGGTGATGCGCAGAGCGCCGGCGCCGGGATCGGTCTCGATGCCGAGCTGACCGAAATCGACGTTCGAGGGCGCCTCCAGGCTGCACTCCGGCGCAACGCTCGCGCCGATGATGAAGGCCTTCAGATCGATCGGCGCCGCAAAGGCCGGCGCAGACATAAGCGAGGTGGCGGCAACCGCCGCAAAAAGAATCTTCTTCATGCTTTCTTCCCCAGTTCGAGTGTTAAGCACGCCGTTCCGCATCCGTCTCCATCGATTCGGTTCGGCGCCACCCGGGCAGAAGCATCGACTCGCCCCACCCGAATGCGGAAAGATTAAAGGCAATTCCCAAAACCGGGCATCCCCAACATTGGGGGGGTGCGCGTGATGTTCCGCCCAGCGGAACAAAAATAGCTCTTTTTTTCAGTATTTTACGTTTCAGCCGCGATAGCGGGGAAGGCCCGGGAGGGCCGCTTTTGTTCGGATGTGGGACAAACGGGACCGCCGAATGTTAACGATTCGCCCCGTCCGGCCGGCCGCGTTGACCTTACCGTACATTCACGGTAGCGGGTGGACGAGGCGACGGTCCCGCGCCTCGAGTGGGGGTCGTGTTGCGTCGGATGGTGGACTTTTCCACAACGGCCGGGAAGGCGCAGGGGCGGGCATCCGGATTGGCCGGCGCGGCGGCATTTGTTATGCTTCCCTCGGGTGGAGGGGGCCGCCGGATGGCCACGCAGGCCGACATCGACATTGGCGAAACGGCGGTGACGCCCGATCCGATGGCGTCCGCGCTCGCGCTGAACTGGATCGACCTCGATCCGCGCCCGTCCTTCATCTGCTCCGATGATCTCGCGCTGATCTGGGCCAACGCCGCCGGCCAGGCCGAGCTGTGCAACGAGGGCGCGCTCGAGCTTCGGGACGGCCGGCTGCAACTGCGCGAGGGCGCCGGCCGCGCCGCCTTCGCCGCCTTCCTCGCGCGCTGCGGACCCGCCCTTTCGACGATCGCGCTGCCGCGCGCCGGCGACGGCGGCCATATCCTGCTGCGCGCGCGCCAGATCGGCGTGGATGAGACCAGTCGCTATATCGGCTTTCACCTGCAGCGGGACGGCGACGGCTTCCGCGCCGTCTATGCCGATCTCGACACCGTCTTCCAGCTCACCCCGACCGAGCACCGCGTGCTCGGCGAGCTGATCGAGGGCCGCACCGCCGACGCGATCGCGCGCGCGATGAACCTTTCGATCGAAACGGTGCGATCGCACATCCGGCACATCTACGCGAAGACGCGCGTCTCCTCGCGCGAGGAGCTGTTCTGCCGAATCGGGCCCTATCGCCTGTAAGGCCGGCGCGGGACGAAATCCGGGCGCGCCGACGGGGAGCTTGTTTGGAGACGGCTCGTCCGCCCGCGGCGCCCGGCACGAAATGGGGAAGAAAGCCCGTTTCGCGTTCCCGGCGTTACGCCCCCGCTCGGGCGCGATCAATCTCGTGAAATTTCGGTAGCGGCGCCGGACCGAATCTTCCGCGTCAGTAGCGCACCACGGCGGCGCCCCAGGTGAAGCCGCCGCCCATCGCCTCCAGCACCAACAGGTCGCCGCGCTTCACGCGCCCATCGCGCACGCCCTGGTCGAGCGCGAGCGGCACCGAGGCGGCCGAGGTGTTGGCGTGCTCGTCCACCGTGACGATCACCTTCTCGGGCGGCAGGCCGAGCTTCTTGGCGGTGCCATCGAGGATGCGCTTGTTCGCTTGGTGCGGGACCACCCAGTCGATGTCCTGCGCGACCTGGCCGGTCGCCGCCAGCACCTCGTTCAGAACGTCCGCCAGGTTGACGACGGCGTGGCGGAAGACCTCGCGGCCCTTCATGCGCAGCTTGCCGACCGTGCCGGTGGTCGAGGGACCGCCGTCGACGTAGAGCAGCTCGTTGTGGCGGCCGTCGGCATGGAGCCGCGTCGCCAGCACGCCGCGCTCGCCCTCCTCCGCTTTCAGCACCACCGCGCCGGCGCCGTCGCCGAACAGCACGCAGGTCGCGCGATCCTCCCAGTCGAGGATGCGGCTGAACGTCTCGGAGCCGATGACGAGCGCATGATCGGCCATGCCGCCGCGCATCATGTTGTCCGCGACGGAAAGCGCATAGAGGAATCCGCTGCACACCGCCTGCACGTCGAAGGCAATGCAATCGTCGATGCCGAGCAGCGCCTGGACTTTGGTCGCGCTCGCCGGGAAAGTCTGGTCCGGCGTCGAGGTGGCGAGCACGATGAGGCCGATCTGGCCCGGCTCGATGCCCGCCGCCGCGAGCGCCTTGCGCGCCGCCTCGGCCGCCAGCGTCACCGTGGTCTCCCCCTCGCCGGCAATGTGGCGGGCGCGGATGCCGGTGCGCTCGACGATCCATTCGTCCGAGGTATCGACGCGCTCGGCGAGCTCGGCATTGGTGACACGCCGGGCGGGGAGGGCCGAGCCGGTGCCGGCAATGACGCTGCGCCGCGTCATTTCGCGGCCGCCGGCATGCTGTGGGCGGAGACGTTGGCGAGGTCGTCCGCGATCTTGCGCATGAGGTCCTCGCGCACCATCCGCGCCGCGACGCCGATCGCGTTGGCGACGCCGATCTCGTTCGCGCTGCCGTGGCTCTTCACGACCAGGCCGTTGAGGCCCAGAAAGACCGCGCCATTATGGTTGTTCGGGTCCAGATGGTGCTTGAGCAGCCGGGTCGCCGGCCGCGAGATCAGGAAGCCCAGCTTCGAGCGAATCGAGCTGGCGAAAGCCTGGCGAATGAGGTCGGTCACGAAGCGGGCGGTTCCTTCCACCGTCTTGAGGGCGATATTGCCAGAAAATCCGTCGGTTACAATGACGTCGGCATGGCCGCGCGAAAGCTTGTCGCCCTCGATGAAGCCCTCGAAGCGCAGCCCGAGATAGTCGGCCTCGCGCAGCACCGCGGCGGCCTCCTTGAGCTCATTGGTGCCCTTGAGCTCCTCGGTGCCGATGTTGAGCAGGGTGACGCGCGGCCGCTCGAGCTCCAGCACGACGCGGGCATAGGCGGCGCCCATCACCGCGAACTCGATCAGGTTGCGGGTGTCGCACTCGGTGTTTGCGCCAAGGTCGAGCATGACGACGTCGTTGTCGCCGAGCGTGGGCAGCAGCGCGGCGAGCGCCGGCCGGTCGATGCCGGGCAGCGTGCGCAGCGCCAGCTTCGCCATCGCCATCATCGCGCCGGTATTGCCGCCGGAAACCATAGCCTGCGCCTCGCCCTCCTTCACGGCGGCGATGGCGCGGCCCATCGAGCTGGTCTTGGCGCGGCGGATGGCCTGGCTCGGCCGGTCCGTGCCGGCGATGACGTCTTCGCAGTGGACGATTTCGGGGGCGACGAAGCCGCCGTGGCGATCGAGCTCGGCCCGGATCGCGGCCTCGTCGCCGAACAGGAGGAACCGGAGGTCGGGGTCGCGCGCCTGCGCGGCGGCTGCGCCCGCGATCATCACGGAAGGACCGCTGTCGCCGCCCATCGCGTCGATCGCGATCCTCGGCGCGCCTGCCACCAATCCCGTCTCCCCGCCTGGAAAAGCCGGGTTCGTCTTACGCCTCGGTCTTCAGGATTTCACGCCCCTTGTAGTGGCCGCAGCTCGGGCACACGTTGTGCGGCAGCTTCAGCTCGCCGCAATTGGGGCATTCCTGATACTGGGTGGCGGTCAGCGCGTGGTGGCTGCGCCGCATGTTACGCCGCGACGGCGTGGTCTTTTTCTTGGGGACGGCCATGGGGCACCTGTTCCAGTTCGTCTCGAATTCAAGTGATGTGGCGATCGCGGCGCCCGTGGATCAACGGCCTTGCGGCCGCTGGCCTCGCGGCCCTGCTGCTTCGCTTGAAGGCGCCCGCCTATAGCGATTTCGCGGGCCGTTGCAAGCCGCGGCCATGCATGCCAAGCGCCTGACGAGGGAGGGAAGCGCCAATGATCCTGCCGATCGCACTCACCATCGCCGCCGCCGCGGCGCTCATCAACGTCTGGCTTGCCTATCGCGTCGGCCAGGTGCGCCGGGCGCTCAAGATCTATGTCGGCGACGGCGGCGACGAGCGGCTGGCGCGGCGGATGCGCGCCCACGCCAACTTCGCCGAGAACGCGCCGATCGCGCTGGTTCTGATCGCCGGCGTCGAACTCGCGACGGGCGACAGTCTCTACCTCTGGGCGGCCGGCGTGATCTTCATCCTCGCCCGTGTCGCCCACGCCTTCGGCATGGACCGGCCGGGCGGGAACCTGCTGCGCACCGCCGGCGCCTTGCTCACCGCGCTCGTGCTCGTCGCGCTGGCGCTGTGGGCGGCGCAAATCGCCTACCGGAGCCCGCCGCTGCACAGCAGCCTCGAGCCCACGTCCATCCGGACGCCCTCTCCGCGCTGAGGCGCGTCGGGCTCAGGCTCGGCCCAGCACCCGGTCGGCGACGAACGGGTTGGTCTGCCGCTCGCGCCCGAAGGTGCTCATCGGCCCGTGGCCGGGCACGAACGCCGTGTCGTCGCCGAGTGGCCAGAGCCGCCCGGTGATCGCATCGATCAGGTCCTGATGGTTGCCCATCGGAAAGTCGGTGCGCCCGATCGAGCCCTGGAAGAGCACGTCGCCGACGATGGCGAGCCTGGACGGCGCGTGGTGGAAGACGACGTGGCCCGGCGTGTGGCCGGGGCAGTGATAAACGTCGAGGACCAACTCGCCGATGCTTACCGTGTCGCCGTTCGCCAGCCAGCGCTGCGGCTCGAACGGCCGCCCCGGAATGCTGTACGCGCGGCCGTCGTCCTCAAGCCGTGAAATCCAGAAGCGATCGGCCTCATGCGGGCCTTCGACCGGAACGCCCAGCTCCTCGGCGAACATGCCGGCCGCGCCGCAATGGTCGATATGGCCGTGGGTCACCAGGATCTTCTCGACGGTGACGCCGTGCTTTTCGGCGGCGGCGCGAAGGCGCGGCAAGTCGCCACCCGGATCGGTGAAGGCGCCGCGCATCGTCTTCGTGCACCAGATCAGGCAGCAATTCTGCTGCAATGGCGTCACCGGGATGATCGTGGCCTGGAGCGGCGGGGTCGTCATGACGGCGACATGGCGCGCTCGCGCCCGCGATACAAGCGTCGAGCGCTGTGCTAGCCTTGCAGCCCATGAAAGCGCCGCGGCTCCTCGCGTTCCCCCTGCTCCTCGCCGGCTGCACGCTCGCCTTCGAGGGCGGCGGCCTGATCCCCACCCGCCTCGCGCCGCCCGCGCGCGTCGCCGAGGACCGGCTCGACGTGCCCTATGTGCCGACGCCGCCGGCGGTGGTGGAGGCCATGCTCGACCTTGCCGAGGTCGGCCCCGACGACTATCTGATCGACCTCGGCTCCGGCGACGGGCGGATCGCGATCGCCGCCGCCCGGCGGGGCGCCCGCGCGCTCGGCGTCGACATCGATCCGGCGCGCGTGGCCGAGGCCAATCTCGCCGCCAGTATCGCCGGCGTGCAGGATCGCGTCCAGTTCCGTCGCCAGGACATTTTCGAGACACCGATCGACGCCGCGAGCGTCGTCACCATGTACCTGCTGCCGGAGATCAACCTGCGCCTGCGCCCCCGCCTGCTCACCGAGCTTCGGCCCGGCACGCGAATCGTCAGCCATGCCTTCGGCATCGGCGACTGGGCGCCGGACGAGCATCGCGTGATCGACGGGCGCAACGTGTTCCTGTGGATCGTGCCGGCGACGGTGGAGGGCCGCTGGGAGCTGAGCGAGGGCGGCGGCGCGCCGGCGACGCTGGCGCTGGAGCAGCGCTTCCAGGCGGTCACCGGCACGCTGGCCGCCCCGGGCCGCGTCATGGCGCTGCGCGACACGGCGCTGCGCGGGGTCCACTTCCGCTTCACCGTCGACACCCCCGAGGGGCCGCGCACCTATCGCGGCCGCGTCTCCGACGACGCGATTCTCCCGGAGGATGGCGGCGACTGGGTGGCGCGCCGCGTCGGCTGACGGCTTTTCCGCCTAAAGGCTGGACGACGCCGCCGGCACGGCTATGGCGGGGGGCGTGACCTCGCCGCTTTCCATTCTTCGCGAGACGTTCGGATTCCAGGACTTCCGCGGCGTTCAGGCGGCGGTGATCGACCGGGTGCTGGCCGGGCGGCACACGCTGGCGGTGATGCCTACGGGCGCGGGCAAGTCCCTCTGCTACCAGGTGCCGGCGCTGGCGCGGCAGGGCACGGCGCTCGTCGTCTCGCCGCTGATCGCGCTGATGCATGACCAGATTCGCGCCGCCGAGGGCTTCGGCATCCGCGCCGCCGCGCTGACGTCGGTCGACAACAACCGCGCGGAGACGGTCGCGCGGCTGAAGGCCGGGGCGCTCGACCTGCTCTACGTCGCCCCGGAGCGCGCGACCGGCGCGGGCTTTCGCGAGCTGATCGGCCGGGTGCCGCTGGCGCTGATCGCGGTGGACGAGGCGCATTGCGTCTCCGAATGGGGGCACGATTTCCGTCCCGACTACCGGCTGCTGAAGCCGCTGCTCGACGCCTTCGACGTGCCGCGGCTCGCCCTCACCGCCACCGCCGACCGGCGCACGCGCGAGGACATTCTCGTCCAGCTCGGCATCCCCGCCGACGGCCTGGTCGTCGCCGGCTTCGACCGGCCCAACATCCGCTATCACGTCCGCCGCCGCGAGGGGCTCGCCGGCCAGCTTCGCGCGCTGCTCGCCGCGCGGCCGGGGCCGGGCATCGTCTATGCGCCGAGCCGGGAAAAGACCGAGCGGCTCGCCGCGCAGCTCGGGCAGTCGGGGCGGCCGGTGCTGGTCTACCATGCCGGCCTCGCGCCCGAGGTGCGCGCCGCCAACCAGGCCGCCTTCGTCGCCTCCGAGGAAATGGTGATGGCGGCGACGATCGCCTTCGGCATGGGGATCGACAAGCCCGACGTGCGCTTCGTCGCCCATGCCGGCCTGCCGAAATCGATCGAGGCCTATTATCAGGAGACCGGCCGCGCCGGTCGCGACGGCGAGCCGGCCGAGGCGTGGCTGTTCTGGGCCGCCGAGGATTTCGTCCGCGCCCGCCGTCGGATCGAGACCGAGGTGGAGGAAGGCCGCCGCGTCGGCGAGCGCGAGCGGCTGGACGCGCTCGCCGCATTCGTCGAGACGCCGGGCTGCCGCCGCGCCGTGCTACTCCGCCATTTCGGCGAAGACCCGCCCGAGCGCTGCGGCAATTGCGACAATTGCCTGGAGGCGCCCGAGGTCGTCGATGCGACCGAGATCGCGCGCAAATTGCTCTCCGCCGTCTATCGCACCGGGCAGAGCTTCGGCATCGGCCATATCGAGAAGGTGCTGACCGGCAAGGCGGACGAGCGGGTCGAGCGGCATGGCCACGATCGCCTTTCCGTCTTCGGCATCGTCGAGGGCGAGGAGGCGCGGCTGATCCGCCCCGCGGCGCGAGCGCTGCAGGCGCGCGGCTGCCTGGCCGTCACCGAGCATGGCGGGATGCGGCTCGCGGGCGAGGCGCGCGCGATCCTCAAGGGCGAGCAAAGGGTCGAGATCGTCGCGCCACCGCCCAAGCGGCGCCGTCGCGACCGGCCCGGGGCAACGCACGGGGCCGACAGCCCGCTGTTCGAGGCGCTGCGCGCGCGCCGCCGAGAGCTCGCGCAGGCCGCGAACGTGCCGCCCTACGTTATCTTCCACGATTCGACGCTGCGCGAGATGGCCGAGCTCAAGCCGACCACGCTCGAGGCGCTGTCGCGGATCAGCGGCGTCGGCGCGGCGAAGCTCGAGCGCCACGGCGCCGCCTTCGTGGAAGTGATCCGGTCGTTCGCCTGAGCGGCAGGTTCGCGCGCCGGGGCAAAAAGCGCTAAGCTGCCGCCATGCCCTTCGCGAAACTCGACGAGTCGGTCTATGTCGCCGGCCAGATCGCGCCCGCCGACGTCGCCGAGGCCGCGCGGCTGGGGATCGTTTCAATCATAAACAATCGCCCCGACGGCGAGCAGCCGGGCCAGCCCGCCGGCGCCGAGATCGAGGCGGCGGCGAAGGCGGCGGGCCTCGCCTATGTCCACATCCCCGTGGCCGGCGGCATCTCGGCCGAGCAGGTGGACGCGATGGCCGAGGCACTGGCGATGCGGCCGGCGCTCGCCTTCTGCCGCAGCGGCACGCGCTCGGCCTGGCTGTGGGCGCTGGCCCGCGCGAGGGAGGGCGCGGATAGCGAGGCGCTCATCTCCCGGGCCGCGGCGGCGGGCTACGATTTGGGTCCGCTTCGTCCGCACCTGGTTCGCTGAGCACCGCCCGGGCCTCGCCCAGATCTTCCTCGTCCACCATCAGCCGCACCGGCACGACGCCGAGATCGAACCCGCCCCAGTTCATGTTCGTGTCGAACAGGACGCACGGGATTCCCGCCGCCTCGAGCCGACCACGCGCGAGCGCCGCCTCGACCCCGGTGAAAAAGTTGGCGGCCTCGACTAGCGCCACTACCAGGGCACCACGTCGCCCGCCGCCGCCTCGATCGCGGTCGGCTTGCGGCCCAGGATGGCGTTGCGGTGCGGGAAGCGACCGAAACGCTCGATGATGTCGTGGTGCAGCCGCGCGAAGCGCAGCAGCTCCGGATCGCCGAGCGCGGCGAACAGCAGCAGCGACTGGCGCTGGTCGGCGATGTTCTCGCTGTGCTCGAAGGGCAGGTAGAGGAAGGTCCGTTCCTCTGCCGTCATGCCGCCATCATATCCTTTCGCCACGGCGCCTTTGGCCACGGCGAGCGCGAGCGGATCGGTGGAGAACTGGTCGGCATGATCCCGGAACATGTTGCGCGGGAACTGGTCGAACAGGATCACGGCGGCGAGCGCGTCTTTGGGCGATCCCAGCAGCTCTCCGGACGTACGGTGGCGTTCGCGATGCCACAGCTCCTCGAAGCGGCCGCGGATCTGCGCATCGAATTCAGGTGGCCCTCGCCACCATTTCCCTTTGGCTTCGCCGAACCAGAAATCGAGGACCGGCTGCGTCCAGGGGAGGGTCATGCCGCCGTCCCGCCGACCGTCAGGCCCTCGATCATGAGCGTTGGCTGGCCGACCCCGGCGGGGACGGACTGGCCGCCCTTGCCGCAGACGCCGACGCCCTCGTCGAGCGCCATGTCGTTGCCGATCGCGGCGACCCGGGTGAGTACGCTCGGCCCGTCGCCGATCAGCGTCGCGCCCTTGATCGGCGCGCCGAGCCGGCCGTTCTCGATCCGGTAGGCCTCGGTGCAGGAAAAGACGAACTTGCCGGAGGTGATGTCCACCTGCCCGCCGCCGAAGCTCTTGGCGTAGATGCCGTTCCTGGCCCGTGCGATGATCTCCTCGGGATCGTCCTTGCCGCCGAGCATGAAGGTGTTGGTCATGCGCGGCATCGGCGCGTGGGCGAAGTTCTCGCGCCGGCCATTGCCGGTGGGGGCGACGCCCATCAGCCGCGCATTCAGCCGATCCTGGATGTAGCCCTTGAGGATGCCGTCCTCGATGAGGACGTTGCGTTGCGTCGGCGTGCCCTCGTCGTCGATGGTGAGCGAGCCGCGCCGGCCCTCGATCGAGCCGTCGTCGATCACGGTGACGCCGGGCGCCGCGACCCGCTCGCCGATCCGGCCTGAAAAGGCGCTGGTGCCCTTGCGATTGAAATCGCCCTCCAGGCCGTGGCCCACCGCCTCGTGCAGCAGCACGCCCGGCCAGCCGGGTCCCAGCACCACCGTCATCTCGCCGGCCGGCGCCGCGACCGATTCGAGGTTGGTGAGCGCCTGCGCGAGCGCGATGTCGATCGCCCGGTTCCAGGTCTCCGGCTCGAACAGCCGGTCGTAGAGCCAGCGCCCGCCGAGCCCGTGGAAGCCACTTTCGCGTCGCCCGTTCTGCTCAGCGACGATCGAGACGTTGAGCCGCACGAGCGGGCGCACGTCGTGCGCGACGAAGCCGTCGGGCCGGACGATCTCGACCACGCTCCAGCTGCCCGCGAGCATCACCGAGACCTGGACGACGCGCGCATCGCGCGCGCGGGCGGCCGCGTCGATCTGCTGGCAGAGCGCAACCTTCTTCGCGAAGGAGACGAGGCTCAAAGGATCCTCGTCGGTATAGAGCTTCACGTTGGTTCGCCGCGGCGGCGCCGGGCGCGGCGCGCGCGCGGGATCGAGCAGCTGCATCGTCTCGGCGGCGCGGCGGATCGCCGCTTCGGACAGCTCGTTGGCCTGCGCGAAGGCCGTCGTCTCGCCGGAGACACCGCGCAGCCCGAAGCCAGCCTGGGTGTTGAAATCGGCCGTCTTCAGGCGCCCATCGTCGAAGCCGAAGCTCTCCGATGCGATATATTGCAGGAAAAGCTCCCCGTCGTCGCAGCCCTTGAGAGCCTGGGCGGTGAGGCGCAGCGCCGCGTCCGGATCGAGCCCGTCGGGGCGGTAGATGAAGCGGCGGGGATCGGTGCTCATGCGCGGCATATAGGCGCTCGCGCGGATAAGTCTAACCCGGCCGGGCGCCTTCGGGGCGGCTTCGCTCGCGGCTGCCATTGGAACCTGGCGGCCTTTCTGGTAGCGGCAAAATCATGCCCACCACGTCGGCCGCTTCCGCCCGCGAGATTTTGACGGGCCTGCGCGAGGTGATGGCGTCGCGGGCAAGCGCGCAGGCGAAGCTGAACAAGGTCGTCCGGATCATCGCGGACGCGATGGCGAGCGAGGTCTGTTCGATCTACCTGCTGCGCGACGGCGTGCTCGAGCTGTTCGCGACCGTCGGCCTCAACCAGAGCGCGGTCCACGTCACCAAGCTCGCGCTCGGCGAAGGTCTTGTCGGCACGATCGCCCGCGACGTGGCGGTGCTCAACCTCGCCGAGGCCGCGCTGCACCCCGAATTCGCCTACCGGCCCGAGACGGACGAGCAGCAGTTCCACAGCTTCGCCGGCGTCCCGATCGTGCGCAAGGAGCGGGCGATTGGCGTGCTCGCCGTCCAGCATCGCGAGCCGCGCGCCTATGACGAGATCGAGATCGAGGCGCTGCAGACGGTGGCGATGGTGCTCTCCGAGCTGATCGCCAATGCCGGGCTCGCCGACCGGGCTTCGCCCGCAGCCGGCGACAATCGCGACTTCGCGATGGCGCGCCTCAACGGCCTCAGGCTCGTCGTCGGCATGGCGAAGGGCCACGCCGTCTATCACCAGCCGCGCATCCTCATCGAGCATACGGTGGCCGAGGACATCGAGGCGGAGCGGCACCGCGTCTATTCCGCCTTCCGCAAGATGCGCGAGCAGATCGACGCGATGACCGGCCAGGCCGAGTTCGGCACCGTCGGCGAGCACCAGGAGGTCCTCGAGACCTACAAGATGTTCGCCTATGACGAGGGCTGGGCGCGGCGGATCAACGAAGCGATCGATTCCGGCCTCACCGCCGAGGCGGCGATCGAGCGCGTGCGCCAGCGCATGCAGCAGCGGATGCGCGAGATCGACGATCCACTGCTGGCCGACCGGATGCACGATCTCGACGACCTGTCGAACCGGCTGCTCCGTATCGTCTCCGGCCAGCTCGGCACGGCGGCGCGGATGAGCCTGCCGCAGGACGCGATCCTGATCGCCCGCAATCTCGGCCCCGCCGAGCTGCTCGAATATGACCGGCGCAAGCTCAAGGGCGTGATCCTCGAGGAAGGTTCGCTCACCGCCCATGTTACGATCGTCGCGCGCGCGATGGGCGTTCCCGTCCTCGGCCGCGTGCGCGGGGTTCGCCAGCAGATCGCCGAGGGCGACTTCGTGCTGCTCGACGCCGGCGAGGCGGTGGCCTGGGCGCGCCCGACCAAGGCGGTCGAGGAAGCTTTCGACACCAAGCTCGCCGCGACCCAAAAGCTTCGCGCCCTTTATGCGCGGATGCGCAAGCTGCCGCCGGTCACGACCGACGGCACGCGGATCACGGTGATGGTCAATGCGGGCCTGCGCGACGACGTCGCCGCGCTCGACGCGACCGGCGCCGACGGCATCGGCCTCTTCCGCACCGAGTTCCAGTTTCTCGTTTCGGCGACGCTGCCCCGTCGCGAAAGCCAGACCAGGCTCTATCGCTCGGTGCTCGACGCGGCGGGCGACAAGCCGGTCGTGTTCCGCACGGTCGACGTCGGCGGAGACAAGCAGCTCCCCTATCTCGACGGCGAGGACGGCGAGGAGAATCCGGCTATGGGCTGGCGCGCCCTGCGTCTGGCGCTCGATCGCGGCGCGCTGATGAAGGCGCAGGCGCGCGCGCTGGTCGAGGCGGCCGGCGGGCGCGACCTCAACATCATGTTCCCCATGGTCTCCGAGCCGTGGGAGTTCGATCAGGCGAAGGCGCTGGTCGAGGCGCAGCGCGCCTGGCTCGCCCAGCGTCGAAAGCTTACGCCGCGAACGATTCGCTACGGCGCGATGCTGGAAGTGCCCGCCCTTGCCGAGACGCTGGACCTGCTCCTGCCCAGGATCGACTTCATCTCGATCGGAACCAACGACCTCACCCAGTTCCTGTTGGCCGCAGATCGCTCGAACCCGCGCCTCGCCGAGCGGTATGACTGGCTGTCGCCGGCGATCCTGCGCTTCCTGCGGCGCGTGGTCGCCCAGTGCGACACGGCGGGCGTCCCGGTCGCGGTATGCGGCGAGATGGGCGGGCGGGCGCTCGAGGCGATGGCGCTGATCGGCCTCGGCGTGACGCGGCTGTCGATCACCCCGGCCGCGGTCGGCCCGATCAAGGCGATGATCCGCTCGCTCGACCGGCGCGCGGCGATGGCCGAGTTGGACCGCGTGCTCGCCGCGCCGCCGGCCGACATCCGCGCCGCCCTGTCCGAGTGGGCCGCGAGCCAGGGCGTCGCGATCGCCTGAACCTCCTTGGCCGGCGCATTGGCGGCGACGCGGTGTTGACAGAAAAGGGGCTGTGTGCCGATGGAGAGGTTCTTGGCAGGAAGGCGCATCCATGGCGGCTGACGAGCTGAACGGCGAACCGCAGGAGCCGGCCACGATCGGCCAGCGGCTCGTGCAGGCGCGGACCGCCACCGGCCTGTCGCTCGCCGACATCGCCTCGCGCACGCGCGTGCCCATTCGCCACCTCCAGAATATCGACGAGGACAACTGGGATTCGCTGCCGGCGCCGACCTATGCGGTCGGCTTCGTGCGCTCCTATGCCGCAGCGGTCGGGCTCGACGGTGCCGCGCTCGGGCGCGAGCTACGCCAGCAGCTAGGGGCGCAGGTCCGGCGAACACCGCCGCCCGAATATTACGAGCCCGCCGACCCGGCCCGCGTGCCGCCGCGCGCGCTGGCGATCGCGGCCGCCGTCATCGCCGTGCTGCTGGTCGTCGGCTACCTGCTGTGGCGCAATTCGGTGGAGGAAGGGGAAGCGCCGAGCGCGCCGGCGGCGGCCACTAACATCCCGATCGAGCAGGCGCTGACCGGCGAGGCGCCGCCGCCGGCCGCTTCCCAGCCCGTCAACGGCCCGGTGACGGTGACGGCCACCGGCGAAGTCTGGTTGAAGATCACCGACGGACCGAACGGCGCCGTTTTGTTCCAGGGCATGCTCCAGCCGGGTCAGAGCTTCGCGGTGCCGGCGGACGCGCAGCATCCGGTTCTGCGGACCGGTCGGCCGCAGCTGCTCCACGCCATGGCCGGCTCGACGGATCTCGGGCCGATCGACACGACCGAGCACGTCGTTAGCGGCGTGAGCCTGCTCGCGCCGGATCTCGCGGCCCGCGCGCGCGCGGCGGCCGCACCGTCCGCCGACCAGGCACCAACCGCCGGCATATCCCCCGCGCCGGGAGCGCCGGGCGCGGCGGCGACGAACGCCGAGGCGCTGCGACCGCCGCCTGCCCCGTAGCCACCGGTCGCGGCGGGGGTGGCGGTCGGTGCCGGCCTTTCCTAACGTGATCCCGTTCTACCGACTCCAGAGGTCAGCCATGCGTTTCCCGATTCTCGCCTTCGTCCTGCTCGCGGGTACCGCCAGCGGCGCGATCGCCCAGTCCAACGTTCCGATCGAGCGGCGGATCGACCGCCTGGAGGCGGAGCTGCGGGCGGTGCAGCGGCGCGTCTTCCCCCAGGGCTCGGCGCAGACGATCGCGCCCGAGCTGCGCCCGCCCGCGCCGGTGAGCCCCGGCAGCGAAATTTCGGGCGATGCCCTCGCCAGTCTGGTCGAGCGGGTCGATGCGCTGGAGGCGCAGCTCCGGTCGATCACCGGGCAGGTGGAGGAGCAGGGCCACCGCACCCGCCAGCTCGAAACCGCCGTCGCCGACCTGCGCGGACGGCTCGAACGCCTCGAACAGCAGTCGGCGCCGCCCGCGTCCCCCGCGCCGGCGTCCGTCAATGCGCCGTCGCCCGCCGCGCAGCCGGCGCCCGAGCGGCCGTCGGGATCGGGAAATGCGGAGGCCGATGCCGAGGAAGCGTACAATGCCGGCTATCGGCTCTGGTCGGCGGGCAACTTTGCCGAGGCGCAACGCGCGTTGAACGATGCCGCGACGCGCTATCCCAATAGCCGCTGGACGAGCTGGATGCGTAACCTGTTGGGGCGCGCCTATCTCGACGACGACAAGCCGGCGACGGCGGCGCGCATCTTCCTCGACAATTACCAGAGCAATCCGCGCGGCGAGCGGGCGGCGGACAGCCTCTTCTTCCTCGGGCAGGCGCTGACGCGGCTCAACCGGCGGACCGAGGCGTGCCGGGTCTATGACGAGCTGGCGCAGGTCTATCCCAACATGCGCGACTATATCCGCACGCGGCTGCCGGACGCGCGCCGCGCCGCGCGCTGCAACTGACGGAAGGCGCGGCCATGCGGCGCGCGCCTCGCCCCGGCTAGGACGGGACCGGTGCCCGATCCCGCGCTCGTCCGCCGTTTCGCCGCCGACCTCGCCGCACTGACCGGCGGCGGCGGCCGGATCGGCGTCGCGGTGTCGGGCGGGCCGGACAGCCTCGCGCTGCTGCTGCTCGCCCAGGCCGCGCTGCCTGGCGCGATCGAGGCGGCGACGGTGGATCATGGCCTCCGCCCCGAGGCCGCCGCCGAGGCCGCGTTCGTCGCGCGCACCTGCGCCGCGCTCGGCGTTCCCCATGCGACGCTGCGGCCCGAGACGCCGATCGCCGGCAATATCCAGTCGGCGGCGCGGCGGGCGCGCTACCGGCTGCTGGAGGGCTGGCGCCGGGCGCGCGGGCTCGACTGGCTGCTCACCGCGCACCATGCCGACGACCAGGCCGAGACGCTGCTGATGCGCCTCAACCGTGGATCGGGCATTCGCGGACTGTCCGGCGTGCGCGCGGTGAACGGGCGGATCACCCGCCCTCTACTCGGCTGGCGCAGATTGGAGCTTGCCGCGATCGCCGCGGCCGCGGGGCTGACGCCGGTCGAGGATCCCAGCAATTCCGATCCACGCTTCGACCGGGCGCGCGTGCGCGCTGAGCTTGCCCGCGCGCCCTGGCTCGACCCCGCCGCCATCGCCCGCAGCGCGGCCGCGCTCGCCGAGGCCGACGCGGCGATCGACTGGGCCGCCGAGCGGCTCTGGGCGGAGCGGGCACGGCCCGCCGCGGACGGCTGGACGCTCGACGCCGCCGGTCTCCCGGCGGAGCTGGCGCGGCGGCTGATCGAGCGCGCGCTCGCCCTGCTCGCGCCGCAGGCGGCGCCGCGCGGGACGGAGATCGGCCGGCTGATCGCGGCGCTCGCCGGCGGCGGCACCACCACGCTCGCGGACGTCAGGGTGCGCGCCGAGGGCGCCCGCTGGCATTTTGCGCCGGCGCCGCCGCGGCAGGGCGGTCGGGGCGCGCCTTCCCGGCGCTAGGCCGGACAGGCGCCGCCCGGCCTAGAGCTTCTCGGTCAGCTCCGGGACGATCTTGAAGAGGTCGCCAACCAGCCCGATGTCCGCAACCTGGAAGATCGGCGCGTCCTCGTCCTTGTTGATGGCGATGATCGTCTTGGAGTCCTTCATGCCGGCAAGGTGCTGGATCGCACCGGAAATGCCGATCGCGATATAGACCTCCGGGGCGACGATCTTGCCGGTCTGGCCGACCTGATAGTCGTTAGGCGCATAGCCGGCATCGACCGCGGCGCGGCTGGCGCCGATCGCGGCCTTGAGCTTGTCGGCGAGCGGATCGAGCAAGGCGTGGAACTGCTCGGACGAGCCGAACGCGCGACCGCCCGAGACGATCACCCTGGCGCTGGTCAGCTCCGGCCGCTCGGACCTGGACAGCTCCGCGCCGACGAAGCTGGACAGGCCCTTGTCGCCCTCGCTCGCCACCTTCTCGACCGTCGCCGAACCGCCGTCGCCCGCCTTCTCGAACGCGGTGGCGCGCACCGTGATCACCTTCTTCGCGTCCGCGCTCTTCACCGTCGCGATCGCGTTGCCCGCATAGATCGGGCGGGTGAAGGTGTCCGGCCCCTCGACCGAGAGGATGTCGGAGAGCTGCATGACGTCGAGCAGCGCGGCGACGCGCGGCGCGACATTCTTGCCGGTCGTGGTCGCCGGCGCGACAAAGGCGTCATAGCCGGCCATCAGCTTCACCGCGAGCGGCGCGACATTCTCGGCGAGCCCATGCGCATAGGCGGCATCGTCGGCGACCAGCACCTTGCCGACGCCGGCGATCTTCGCGGCCGCATCGGCGACGGCGCCGACATTCTCGCCCGCGACGAGCAGATCGACATCGCCGAGCTTCGCGGCGGCACTCACCGCGCTACGGGTGGCGTCCTTGAGCTGCCCCCCCTCATGTTCGACGAGAACCAGCGCGGTCATGCCACCACTCCCAGAGTCTTGAGTTTGCCGATAAGTTCGTCGACGTCCGCGACCTTGACGCCCGCCTGCCGCCTGGGCGGCTCGGTGACCTTCAGCACGGTGAGCCGCGGCGCGCTGTCGACGCCGTAATCCGCCGGCGTCTTCGTCGCCAGCGGCTTGGTCTTGGCCTTCATGATGTTGGGCAGCGAGGCGTAGCGCGGCTCGTTGAGGCGCAGGTCCGTGGTCACCACCGCCGGCAGCCTGAGCCGGACCGTCTCCAGCCCGCCGTCCACCTCGCGGGTCACGTTCACCTGCTCGCCGTCGATCTCCACCTTCGAGGCGAAGGTGCCCTGCGGCCAGTTCAGCAGCGCGGCGAGCATCTGCCCGGTCTGGTTGGAATCGTCGTCGATCGCCTGCTTGCCGAGAATGAACAGGCCCGGCTGCTCCTCCTCCGCCACCCTGGCAAGAAGCTTGGCCACCGCCAGCGGCTCGACCTCGTCGTCGGTCTGGATCAGGATCGCGCGGTCCGCGCCCATCGCCAGCGCCGTGCGCAGCGTCTCCTGCGCCTTCGCCGGGCCGATCGACACCGCCACAATCTCCTGCGCGACCCCCCTCTCCTTCAGACGGATCGCCTCCTCGACCGCGATCTCGTCGAACGGGTTCATGCTCATCTTGACGTTCGCGAGATCGACCCCGCTGCCGTCGGCCTTTACCCGCGGCTTCACGTTATAGTCGATCACCCGTTTGACGGCGACCAGGACCTTCATGATCTTCCTTTCCTCACTGCTCCCTTCAGGGAGACGAAAGCTCACGCGGCGGCGCGCTCGACCTCCGCCACGATCTTCCGCGCCGCATCGCCGAGATCGTTGGCCGGCACGATGGCGAGGCCGGATTCGGCGAGGATGCGCTTGCCCTGCTCGACATTGGTGCCCTCGAGCCGCACCACGAGGGGCACCTTGAGGTCCACCTCCTTCGCTGCCGCGACGATGCCCTCGGCGATGATGTCGCAGCGCATGATCCCGCCGAAGATGTTGACGAGAATGCCCTTCACGGCGGGATCGGAGAGGATGATCTTGAACGCGGCCGTCACCTTCTCCTTGCTGGCGCCACCGCCGACGTCGAGGAAGTTGGCGGGGAAGGCGCCGTTGAGCTTGATGATGTCCATCGTCGCCATGGCGAGGCCGGCGCCGTTCACCATGCAGCCGATATTGCCGTCCAGCTTGATGTAGGCGAGGTCGTACTTCGACGCCTCGACCTCCATCGGATCCTCCTCGGTAAGGTCGCGCAGCTCCTCCAGCTCCTTATGGCGGAACATCGCGTTCGAATCGAAACCGACCTTGGCGTCGAGCACCATCAGCTTGCGGTCCGCGGTGACGGCGAGCGGGTTGATCTCGATCTGGCTGGCGTCGGTGCCGAGGAAGGCGTCGTACAGCTTCGCCGCGACCGACTGCGCCTGCTTCGCGAGATCGCCGGTCAGCCCGAGCGCCTTGGCGACGGTGCGGCCGTGATGCGGCATGAAGCCAGTCGCCGGATCGATATCGAAAGTGCGAATTTTCTCCGGCGTCTCGCGCGCCACGTCCTCGATGCTCATGCCGCCCTCGGTCGAGGCGACGAAGGCGATTCGGCCGCTGTGCCGATCGACGAGCAGGGCGAGATAGAATTCCTTCGCGATCTCGACGCCGTCGGTAACGTAGAGCCGGTTCACCTGCTTGCCGGCCGGGCCGGTCTGCACCGTCACCAGCGTATTGCCGAGCATCTCGGCGGCGTGCGCGCGCACCTCGTCGAGCGTGCGCGCGAGGCGGACGCCGCCCTTGGCGTCGGGGCCGAGCTCTTTGAACTTGCCCTTGCCGCGACCGCCGGCATGAATCTGGGCCTTCACCACATAGAGCGGGCCGGGCAGCTTGCTCGCCGCTGCCACCGCTTCATCGACGCTCATGGCGGCATAACCCGCCGGAACGGGGACGCCGAACTTGGCCAGCAGTTCCTTGGCCTGATATTCGTGGATGTTCATGGGTCCGTGCCTAAAGCACAGTCACGGTGCGATGGGAAGCGCTGCGATGCAGCAATGTCATTCCGCCGCCGCCAGCGCGGCGCCCTCTCCGACCCGGTCCGCCGCCGTCTCCTGCCCGAGCAGCCCCTCGCGCCGGGCGACGATCAGCGGCACCAGCGCCTGGCCGGCGACGTTGACCGCGGTGCGCCCCATGTCGAGGATCGGATCGATCGCGAGCAGCAGCCCCGTGCCCTCGAGCGGCAGGCCGAGCGTCGAGAGGGTGAGCATCAGCATCACCGTCGCGCCGGTCACGCCGGCGGTGGCGGCGGAGCCGAGCACCGCGACGAACGCGACCAGCAGATAGTCGGCCGGCCCCAGCGTGAGGCCGTAGAATTGCGCGACGAACAGCGCGGAGACCGCCGGATAGATCGCCGCGCAGCCGTCCATCTTGGTGGTCGCGCCGAGCGGCACCGCGAAGCTCGCATAGGCGCGCGGCACGCCGAGCCGCTCCACCGTCACCTCCTCGGTGACCGGCAGGGTCCCGATCGAGGAGCGCGAGACGAAGCCGAGCTGGATCGCCGGCCAGGCGGCGGCGAAGAAGGCCCGCACCGACAGGCGGTTCGCTCGCAGCAGCGCCGGATAGACGCCGAACAGCACAAGCGCGAGGCCGAGATAGACGGTCGCGGCGAACCAGCCGAGCTGGGCGAGTGCGTCCCAGCCGTAGCGCGCGACCGCGGTCCCAAGCAGGCCGGCGCTCCCGATCGGGGTCAGCCGGACGATCCACCACAGCAGCTTGCGAACGATGGCGAGCGCCGAGCGGACGAAGGCGAGGAATGGCGCGCCCGCCTCGCCGGCGCGGATCGCGGCGATGCCGACCGCGATCGAGACGACAAGGAGCTGGAGGACGTTGACCCCGATCGTCGTGGTGGCCGCCGCGCTCCCCTCGGCGAGCTTTGTCCTGGCGGTCAGACCCAGGAAATTGGCGGGCACCAGCCCTTTCAGAAAGTCGGTCCAGCCGCCGAGAGTGTCGGGCATCTGGGCCGCGGCGGCGGCGACGCCGGCGTGGCGGCCAGGCGCGATCAGCGTGCCGAGCGCGAGGCCGATGGCGACCGCGATAGCGGCGGTGACGGCGAACCAGAGCAGGGTCTTCCACGCGAGACGGGCGGCATTGTTCAGCGCGCCGAGATTGGCGATGCTGGCGACAATGGCGGTGAAGACCAGCGGCGGCACCACGGCCTTGAGCAGATCGACGAAGGCGCCGCCTATGACGGCGAGCAGCTCGGCGAGCCATCCGATCCCGCCGGCCCGCGCGATCAGCCCGAGCGCGAGCCCGGCGGCCATGCCGAGCAGCACCTGGGTGCCGAAGCTGCGCAGCAGCAGGAGTTTCGCGCGAAGCATTCGCGCCAGATATGCGCTTGGTCGGCGCTCGCAAGGCGCTGGAAAGACTTCGCAATTTCGTCCCGCATGAGCGCGCGAAAAGGAAAGCGCGCCTTCGCGCCGCGCGGCGTGGCGAGGCAAATCTTCCGGAGACGGGCCGGGGTCAGGCGGCGCGTTCGATCGCCCGTTGGCGCCGGCGCTGCACGGAGCTGCCGATGCCCATCGCCTCGCGATACTTGGCAACGGTGCGCCGGGCGATGTCGAAGCCCTCTGCCTTGAGCAGATCGACGAGCTGATCGTCGGAAAGGATATTGTCGCCCTCGGCGGCGATCAGCGCCCGGATCCGGCTCTTCACTGCCTCGGACGAAGCCGCGTCGCCGCCGTCGGCGGTCTGGATGCCCGAAGTAAAGAAATATTTGAGCTCGAACAGGCCGCGTTCGCAGGCGAGATACTTGTTCGAGGTGACGCGGCTCACCGTCGATTCGTGCATCCCGATCGCCTCCGCGACCGCGCGCAGCGTGAGCGGCTTCAGGTGCGAGACGCCATGGCGGAAGAATCCCTCCTGTCGCGTCACGATCTCGCTCGCCACCTTGATGATCGTTCGCGCACGCTGATCGAGCGCCTTCAGCAGCCAGTTGGCGCTTTGCAGGCATTCGTTGAGCCATGCGCGCGACTGGCGGTCCTGCGGCCCGCTCGACAACTCGTTGTAATAGGCGCGGTTGACGAGCAGCTTGGGCAAAGTGGCGTTATTGAGCTCGACGGCCCAGCCATTGCCCCGCCGCGCGACGAAGATGTCGGGCACGACAGCCTCGACGCGCTCGGCCGCCGCGGCGAAGCGCAGCCCGGGCTTCGGGTCGTAGCTCCTGAGCTCGCGGATCATGTCGGCGATATCCTCGTCGTCCACGCCGCAGATGCGCTTCAGGGCGGCGATATTGCCCTTGGCCAGATAGTCGAGATTGGCGATCAGCCGCGCCATCGCCGGATCGTAGCGGTTCGCGTCCTTCGCCTGCAGCGCAAGGCATTCGGCGAGATTGCGGGCGCCGACGCCCGCCGGATCGAAGGTCTGGATGACGCCGAGCACCCGCTCGACCTCGTCCGGCGGCGCGCCGAGCCGCTGCGCGATCTCACGCACGTCGCCGGTGAAATAGCCGGTCTCGTCAATCTGCTCGATCAGCCAGGCGGCGAGCGCGAGATCCTCGCCGGAAAGCACCTCCCCCGCCTGGCGCAGCAGATGGTCGGGCAGCGAGACGCCGCCGCCGGCGAAGCTGTCGAAATCGGGACCATCGTCGAACGAACCGTCGCCGCCGGCGATCCGGTCCAGCCCCAGCGAACCGTCCAGGCCCCGGCCGGAATCGACCGGGCTGTCCTGATGGAAGTCCTCGCTGTCGAGGTCGATGTCGAGCACCGCGTCGCCGCCCGGCGTGTCGATTTCGGGCAGGGCGGGCTCGAAGTCGAAATCCTCGGCATCGGCGCCTGCCGCGGCCGGCTCGATTTCGGTCGCCGTGATCGGCTCGGACTCCAGCGCGGAGACGGGCTCCGGCCCGTCGTCGGTCGCTGCCTCCAGCAGCGGATTCTTCTCGATCTCCTCGGCGATGAAGGTCTCGATCTCGAGGTTCGACAGCGCGAGCAGGCGGATCGCCTGCTGCAGCTGCGGGGTCATGACCAGCGATTGCGATTGGCGAAGATCGAGACGAGGTCCGAGGGCCATGACCTACAGCTCGAAGCTCTCCCCGAGATAGAGGCGGCGGACGTTCTCGTCGGCGACGAGATCCTCCGGGCTGCCGGCAAAGAGCACCTGGCCGCCGTAGATGATGCAGGCCTTGTCCACGATGTCGAGCGTCTCGCGGACGTTATGGTCGGTGATGAGCACGCCGATGTCGCGCTTCTTGAGCTCGACGATCAGGTCGCGGATGTCGGAGATCGAGATCGGGTCGATACCCGCGAACGGCTCGTCGAGCAGCATGATCGAGGGATTCGCCGCGAGCGCCCGCGCGATCTCGCAGCGGCGCCGCTCGCCGCCGGAGAGCGCCATCGCCGGCGCGTCGCGCAGCCGCTCGATGTGGAACTCAGCGAGGAGCTGCTCGAGCCGCGCCTCGCGCGCCGCCCTGTCCGGCTCGGCGACCTCGAGCACCGCCATGATATTCTGGCTGACGGTGAGACCGCGGAAAATCGAGGTTTCCTGCGGCAGGTAGCCGAGGCCGAGGATCGCGCGGCGGTACATGGGCAGGCCCGTAATGTCCTGCCCATCGAGCAGGATGCGGCCCGAATCGGGCTTCACCAGACCCATGATCGAATAGAAGCAGGTGGTCTTGCCGGCGCCGTTGGGCCCGAGCAGGCCGAGCACCTCGCCGCGATCGACGCTGAGGCTGACCCCGCTCAGAACGGACTTCTTGTCGTAGGACTTGGCGATCGAAACGACCTGAAGCCCGCGGCCCGATCCTTCCGCGGACATTTCGGCGTGGGGCCGCTCGATGAATAGGGCTTCGTTCATGTCGTGCCTGTTGCCCGAGCTAGGTAGGCGATGCGCCGCGCCGCCTCAACCGGCAAGAGTCTTGCATGACCGAAAAAGCGCCCGAACCGCCGTCAGTTACCGGTGGACCGCTGCGTGCCCGTCTGGGGGACGGTGAACCGGCCCGTGACCCGCCCGCCGCCGGCTTCCCCGCCGCCGTCCATCACCGCGCGCCCGCTGTCGAGATCGAGGACGAGCCGGCCACCGTTGACGCGCGAGGCGCCGCGCGTGAGGCTGACGTTGCCGATCATGGTGACGATCTTGCGGTCGACATCGTAGATGCCGAAACGGCTGGTCGCGCGCTCGCCCGGCCGGGTGACGACCACATTGCCGCTCGCCTCCAGCCGCTTGATGAGGACGCCGCCGGTGCCGGCGGCCGCCGCATCGCCGCGCGCGCTGTTCGCGTAGATCACGGTCAGCCGGTCGCAGGCCAGGTTCATGTCCCCCTGCCGCACCTGGACGTTGCCGGTCAGCACCGCGCGGTCGGCCCGGTCCTGGACCTCGATCCGCTGGGAGCTGACATCGACCGGTGCGTTGGTGTCGTGCCCGCCGAAGCCGCGCCCGCCCTGGCCGCTCGCGCCGACCGGCGCCGACAGGGCCACCGCGGCGAGGCCGAGGACCAGCGCTGCCTTTACCTTGATCATTGCCTGTTCCCCTGGCCGGCGCGGCCGGTCTGGACGATGTGGAGGCGGGCGCCGCCCGTCAGCACGACCCGCCGGTCGGCCAGTGTGACCTCCATGTGGTTGGCGGAGAAATGGCCGAGCGGCATCTGGCCGTCAACCGGGCCGCGGCTGGTCATCCGCCGCCCGCGCAGGTCCACCCGCACGTCCCGCGTCTCCATGCGATAGCCGTCGGCCGCCGTGAGCAGGATCGGGCCGAGCACGTCGACCAGGTCGTTGTCGATGTCGTAGCGGGCGTGATTTGCCGACAGGAAGGCCGGACCGTTCTCCAGGTCCATCCGCGCACCGATGCCGCGAATGTCGACGATCCTCTCGGCGGAGCTGCGCTGCAGCGCCGATTGCGCGACGAGCACGAAGGGACGCCCGCGATTGTCCTCGCCGCGATACTGCGTCGCCGTCGCGCGCATCCTCTCCTCGGCGTGCTGGGCCTTGTTCTTGTCGAGGAGGAAGCTGACCTCCTTCTTGTTCTCGAGCGGCGAGAAGGCGAGGAAGGCGAGCGTGACGCCGATCGCCGCCGGCAGCGCGATCTTGAGGATACGGATCAGCCGGTCGTGGCTGCCGCCAGGCGCCGCCCAGCCGCGCCGCACCACGCGTTCTCGATCCGCCTCTTCCGACATGTTGCGGCCTATCGCCTGTGCGCCGCCCGCTCAGACATGCGCGAAAATATCCTGCTCGGCCCAGCCGGCGAGATCGAGCATCGCGCGGGTCGGCAGGAAATCGAAGCAGGCCTGCGCGAGCGCAACACGGCCCTCGCGCGCGAGCCGCTCGTCGAGCTTCTCCTTGAGCGCGTGCAGATAGCGCACGTCGGCGGCGGCGTAATCCTTCTGCGCGTCGCTGAGTTCCGGCGCGCCCCAGTCGGTCTGCTGCTGCTGCTTGGAAATCTCCTGGCCGAGCAGCTCTTTCACCAGGTCCTTGAGCCCGTGCCGGTCGGTATAGGTCCGCGTCAGCCGCGAGGAGATCTTGGTGCAATAGACCGGCGCCGCGATGACGCCGAGATAGGCCCGGATCGAAGCGAGGTCGAAACGGGCGAAGTGATAGATCTTGAGCCGCGTCGGGTCCGTCAGCACGGCCTTCAGGTTCGGGGCGGCATAGTCGCTGCCCGGCGCGAAGCGGACGAGATGCTCGTCGCCGCGCCCGTCGGCGATCTGGACGACGCACAGCCGGTCGCGGCCGAGCTGCAGCCCCATCGTCTCGGTATCGACGGCGACCGGGCCGGGCGCGAGCACGCCTTCGGGCAGGTCCTCTTCGTGGAAATGGACGGTCATCGCGACGGCATAGGGCGAAGCGCCCCTTTGCTCAATGGCCTGCAGCCTCCTGCCCCTGCGCCGCGCGGCGCCGGCGCGCCCGCCGGGCGGCCATGTTCAGCCCCTCGACCAGCGCGGCGAAGGCCATGGCGGCGTAGACATAGCCCTTCGGAATATGGACCCCGAAGCCGTCGGCGATCAGCACCAGGCCGATCATCAGCAGGAAGGCGAGAGCGAGCATCACCACGGTGGGATTGCGGCCGATGAAGTCGGCGAGCGGGTTGGCCGCGAGCAGCATGAGGCCGACCGAAATGACGACGGCGGCGACCATCACCGGCAGGTGGTCGGTCATGCCGACCGCGGTCAAAATCGAATCGATCGAAAAGACGAGGTCGAGCAGGATGATCTGCGTGACCGCCGCGCCGAGGCCGAGCACGGCGCGGGCCGTGTCGAAGACGTCGCCGGCCGGCTCCGGATCGACATTGTGGTGAATCTCCTTCGTCGCCTTCCACAGCAGGAACAGCCCGCCGGCGACGAGGATCAGGTCGCGCCACGAAAAGGCCGTCTCGAACGTGGGCCGTCCGTGCGAATCAGGCGGCCCGACCAGGCCAAAGTCGAAGGCCGGGGTGGTCAGCCCGACCAGCCAGGCGATGGCGGAGAGCAGCGCGAGCCGCATGACCAGCGCAAGACCGATGCCGATGCGCCGCGCCCAGACGCGCTGGCCCTCGGGCAGCTTGTTCGACAGGACCGAGACGAAGATCAGGTTGTCGATCCCGAGCACCAGCTCGAGCACCACGAGCGTGACGAGGGCAACCCACGTCTCGGGGTAGGCAAAAATTTCGAGCGATTCGACCATGGGTCCTCGCGGCTTTTTCCCGTCGGATCGAATGCATGATGCGGCCGCGCATGGCAATCGCGCACGCGGCGGCGCGATAATCGCAGATTTCCGAGCCAAAAGCGCTCGCGGGAATCGAATTTTTCGGCTATAGAGAAAAGTCGAAGTGCCGGTCCTCCGGCGCGAGACCTTTGCGCGCTCATGCCCGGCGCGGTGGTTATGACAGGGGAATGGGCGCGGGAAAGTAAAGGAATCAATGGGTTTTGATAGAGGGCGCCGCGGCGAGCGCGGCGGTCGCGGCAGAGACAAGCGCGACAATATCGGTGACGATTTCGGCGGCGGATTTGAACGGGGCGGCTTCGGCGGCGATCGCTTCGGTGGCGGTGACAGATTTGGCGGCGGCGACCGCTTCGGCGCCGGTGGCGGCGGCTATCGGGGCGGCGGCGGCTTCGGCGGAAGACCTGGCGGCGGAATGCCCCCGCAGGTGATCGGCGAAGCCAAGGGCGTCGTAAAATTCTTCAATCCCCACAAGGGCTTCGGCTTCATTGTCCGCGATGATGGCGGCGAGGACGTGTTCGTCCACATTTCGGCGGTCGAGCAGGCGGGCCTGCAGGGCCTCGCCGAGGGCCAGCCGCTCGAGTTTACCCTGGTGGATCGCGGCGGTCGAGTTTCGGCCTCGAATCTGCGCATCGAGGGCGAGCCGCTGCCGGTCGAGGACCGGGGGCCTCGCGAGCGCGGGCCGCAGCGCCAGCTGACCGGCGAGAAGGCGAGCGGGACGGTCAAGTTCTTCAACGCGACCAAGGGCTTCGGCTTCATCACCCGCGACGACGGGCAGCCCGACGCCTTCGTCCACATTTCGGCGGTCGAACGGGCCGGCATGGTCTCGCTCAACGAGGGCGACCGGCTGGAGTTCGAGCTTGAGGTGGACCGGCGGGGCAAGATGGCCGCGGTGAACCTGGTGCCGATCCAGTAACCGGCGGGTTCCGGGGCGTTTCGAGGGGCGGCGTCGCAAGGCGCCGCCCTTTTCACGTCGGATGCCAGGCGCGTTAACCATGTTCCATGAGCGATCGTCCATATCTGGGCGGTTAGAAGGGACGCATGATCAGCGCGTTCATGGCAGCCCTGCTCGCCACGTCCCCCTCGCCGCCGACCGCGCGCGCGCCCGCGCCGTTCGACGTCGGCTGCTTCCGGCTGATGGCGGCCCTCGCCGACAGCGAGGACCCGGCCGTGCGCGACGTCGGCATGATCGGCGCGCAATATTTCCTCGGCCGGATCGATGCCGCGGCTCCGGGCCTCGACCCTGGCGCGCTCGGCGAGTTGCCGGCAGGGCCGGGCCGGGCCGCGCTGCTCAGGCGCTGCGCCGACGAGCTGGGACGCGCCGGCCACGATTTCCGCGCGATCGGCGACAGGCTGGAGCCCGCGCGGCCGACCGCCTGAGCTTCACCGCGCCAGCGGGTCCCGCACCAATATGTCGGGGCCGATATCCGCGATCCGCGTGACCCCCGTCAGCATCATCGCGACGCGCAGCTCGGCGGCGAAGATGTCGATGAGCTGCCGCACCCCGGCCTCTCCTCCGGCCGCGAGCGCCCAAGCCCAGGCGCGGCCGAGCAGCACGCCCTTCGCGCCGAGCGCAATCATCCGGGCCACGTCGAGCCCGGAGCGGACGCCGCCGTCGGCGAGCACCGTTAGCCGCTCGCCGACTGCCGCCGCGATCGGCGGCAGCGCCCGCGCCGTCGAGGGCACGCCGTCGAGCTGCCGCCCGCCATGGTTGGAGACGACGATGCCGTCCGCGCCGACATCGGCGGCGCGCCGCGCGTCCTCGACGTCGAGTATGCCCTTGATGACGAGCGGCCGGTCCCAGTGCGCGCGGATCCAGTCGAGCTCCGCCCAGGTGCACGTCGGATCGAAGTTTCGGCCGATCCAGCCGACATAGTCGCCAAGCCCGGCGCGCCCGTCCACCACGGGAAGGAAGTTGCCGAGACTGTGCGGCCGGCCGCGCAGCTCCACGTCCCACAGCCAGCGCGGACGGGTGAGCGCCTGCCAGGCGCGCCTGAGCCCGGCACGAGGGCCGGCAAGGCCGGAATGGACGTCGCGGTAGCGCGCGCCGGGCGTCGGCAGATCGACGGTGAAAAAGAGCGCGCTCGCGCCGGCCGCCTTCGCCCGCGCGATCAGCTCCGCCATATAGCCGCGGTCGCGGATGACGTAGAGCTGGAACCAGACGGACCGCGCGCTCGCCACCGCGAACTCCTCGATCGAGCAGATCGAGACGCTCGACAGGCAGGCCTGGATTCCGGCCGCGGCGGCGGCGCGCGCCGCCTGCGCCTCGCCCCGCCGGGCGTACATCCCGGCAAGGCCGACCGGCCCGAGCGCGAAGGGGAGCGCCATGTCCGCGCCCAGCAGGCGGGCGCTAAGATCGAGCCGGTCCACATCGACGAGCACGCGCTGGCGCAGCGCAATCCCGGCGAGATCCTCGACGTTCCGGCGCAGTGTCAGCTCGGCATAGGCGCCGCCGTCGATATAGTCGGCGAGAAAGCGCGGCAGCCGCCGCCGGGCCTCTGCGTGGAAATCCGCCGTGCAGGCAATCGCCATCAGCCCCCTCCTTGCCAGGCGCGGATCGCGGCGTTCGGCGCGACCAGCATCAGCACGTTGAGCGTGAGGTTGTCGCGGATGACCCACAGGGTCAGCAGCTCGAAGCCGACGCAGATCGCGATGCTCGCCCAGAGCGGCAACCGTCGCGCGAGACCGAAGCCGATCATCATGAAGCCGATGTCGCACATCGAGTTGAGCACGCTGTCCCCGGTATAGCCGAGCGCGATGGTGGCGGCGCGGTAGCGGTCGATGATGATCGGGCTGTTCTCCAGCACCTCCCAGGCGGCCTCGATCGCGGTGGCGAGGATCAGCCGCTCGCCCGGCAGCCGCCAGCGCAGCACGATCCAGCCGACGAGGTAGAAGAGGAAGCCGTGGATCAGGTGGCTCGGGGAATACCAGTCGGCGATGTGCTGGCTGTTGTCCGGCCCGGTCGCGGTCGCGACGAAAAGCTTCACCTCGCCACAGGTGCAGATCGGCACGCGCCCCATCACGAGTTCCGCCGCGGCGGCGAGCGCGACGAGGACCAGCGCGACCGCCCAGTATTTGCGCGGGATGAGCGCGACCGTCTTCAGCATGGCAGCATCAACTTGCGCCCCCCGACATTCGCCGCCCGCAGCAGCGCCACCATCCGCCCCATGGCCGCAGAGTAGAGGCTTTGCGTCCCGCGTCGAGATGTTATTCGCGCGGCGGCCGCATCCTGCCCCTTGACGCGCGCGCAAACGCCACGGCAGGTGCGCCCATGGAAATCAAAACCGCGTTCAAGCGAAGGGGGCTTCTCTACGTCCTCTCCAGCCCGTCGGGGGCGGGCAAATCGACCATCGCGCGCAAGCTGCTCGCCACCGACGACGGCATCGCGCTGTCGGTCAGCGCGACGACGCGGCCGATCCGGCCGGGCGAGGTCGACGGGCGCGACTATCATTTCGTGAGCGACGAGCAGTTCGACCGGATGGTCGCCGAGGGCGCCTTCCTCGAATGGGCGCACGTTTTCGGCCACCGCTACGGCACGCTGAAGTCGGAGGTCGTGAAGACGATCGAGCAGGGCCGCGACGTGCTGCTCGACATCGACTGGCAGGGCACGCAACAGCTCAAGCAGGTCGATCCCGACATCGTGCGCGTGTTCATCCTGCCGCCGTCGATGCAGGAGCTGGAGCGTCGGCTGCGCGCGCGCGGCACCGACAGCGACGAGGTGATCGCCCGGCGCATGGAGCGCGCCGCGGCCGAGATCAGCCACTGGGCCGAATATGACTATGTCCTCATCAACAATGATGCGGACAAATGCTGCGAGCTCGCGCTCAACATATTGAAGGCCGAGCGGCTGAAGGCGCGCCGCCGCGTCTTCCTTCACGATTTCGTCCGCGAGCTGATCGGCTAGGGGCCGCCCGCCGCAAGCGCGCGCTTTCCTTGCCACCGGGGGAGGTCTAGGCTCGCGGCAAGGCAGGGAGGCGGCGATGGTGCGCAGCGTGCTAGGCGGGATCGTGGCGGGGCTGGCGATGTTCGCCATCGGCTTCGTCTTCTGGGGAACGCCGCTGGCGGGCCTCGCGCTCAGGCACTTCGACGACGCGCGCAGCGCCGACGTCCAGCTCGCGCTCGCCCGCAATCTCGGCGAGAGCGGCACCGGCACCTACCTGGTCCCGACGCCCGACACGCCGCAGGGCACCGTCGCCTATGGCCAGGGGCCGATCGCGACGATCCATTTCAACGCGCAGGGCTTCGCCGCCCACAATCTCTCGATGGTCCCGACCGGTCTTGCCTTCGCGCTCGTCGCCGGCGTGCTGATGGCGCTGGGCCTCGCCGCGCTGGGGCCGCTCGGCTTCGCGGCCCGGGGGCGCCTCGTCGTGCTGTTTTCGCTCGGCATGACGGTCTGGACGCTGCTCGCGCAGCCCGTCTTCAACAATTGCGGCTGGGCCTACTGGATCTACTGGTTCGCGACGCAGACGATCGGGCTCGTTGCCGCCGGTCTCATCGTCGCGCGTTGGTTCATGCCGTGGCCCGTCGCCGGCGTGCCAGCGCCCGACCCTACGACAGAAGGCTGAGGAAGCGCGCGCCGGCGCCGAAGTCGGCGCGGCGGGCGGACAGCGCCCTCGCCGCCTCCGCATCCTCGCCCCACTGCTCGGTCTGCCAGGCCTCGTCCACCGTGACCGCCGCCCAGGCCGCGTCGACGCCGATTGCGCCCTCGGCGAGCGCGAGCGCCGCGACCAGCGAACCGCCGATCGTGACCAGCGGGTGAAGCCCGGCAAGCGCGAAGGGGTCCCGCGCCCCCACGGCCGCCCGGAGCCGCTCGAGCGTGGCGGCGGGCTGCGGCCTGTGAATGACGCCAGCGGTAATGACGAAATCGATGTCATAGCGGCGCCGCGCCCAGTCGAGCAGCGGATCCCAGGCCCCGGCCTGACGCGCGGCGAGCGCTGCCGGCCGGTCGGCGCGATAATAGAGGAGGTCGCTCTCGCCATAGGCGGCAAGGTCCCCGGCGAAGGCGGAAGGATCGGGCGTGATGCGGTCGATCGCGGCATTGGCGAGGCCGGTGAGCGGCATCGACCGCGGGTCGATCGTCTCGCCCTGCGCGGCCCATTCCTCGGCAACCGCCTCGGCCAGCGCCGGCGTCGGCAGGGCAAGCGGCGCGCGGCCCGGCGTCTTCGCCGGCCGGCCGTCGAGCAGCACTCTCCCTTCGGCGTCCGCGCGCGCCTCCCGATAGAAGCACCTCATTGCCGCGGCGTCCGCCATTTACGGGCGAGCCAGCGGGGACCGAGGAAGCTGATGCCAAGTCCGACGAAGGCGAGCGGTAGGCCGGCGATCGATCCGCCCGCGACGATCCGGTCGGTCTGCCAGAGCAGCAGCGAGAACAGCACGAGGATCGTGCCTGCGATCTGCACCAGGCTGATCGCGAAGAAGCGCCGCCGCGCGCGCGCCAGCTGCTCGTCGTCGCTCATTGCCGCATCGCCTCCGCCATCCCCTCGTTTCCCAGTGCTTCGACCGCGGCGATCACGCCCTCCCGCGCCGCCGGCGGCTTGTCCTGGCCCAGCTTGGCGGTGCCGCGCCACGCGCGAATCGTCATTTCGAAGCCGGTGATCGCCGCCAGCATCCCCTCGAACAGGCCTTCACTCATCTTGTCGCGCGTCCAGGCGGGCTTCGGCGCGAGACGCGCTTCGTTCTCGGCGACGAGATCGTCGAGCAGCCGGACCAGCCCCTCCCGGTCCAGCGGCGCAACAGGGCCGTTCAGCTCGATCGCGACGTAGAGCGTGGTCGGCACCTTGTTGGGAAGGCCGTACCAGTCGGGGCTGACATAGGCGCTGGGACCGGTGGCGATGAACAGCGCCTCGCCGCCGGCGGCGAGCGCGTCGTGGACCAGGTTGGCGCGGGCGAGATGGAAGCGCAGCAGCTCCCCCTCGATCAGCACCGGGACATGGGCGGCGCGCAGCCCCTCGCGCGTCGCCGCGACGATGGCGCCGAATCCGAGATCGCGCACGATCGCCGCCATTTCGGCACGGTCCCGGATATGGAAGAGGCGGTTCGGATGCATCAGCCGGCCGCTTCGGCGCCAGCGAGCGCGGCGGCCAGCCATTCGGGCACGATCGCGCCCTCAAGATCCTCGATCTTGCGGTGATCGACGGCGAGACCGAGCGCGGGATAGTGGACGCGGGTGCGCGGCCCCGGCGCGTCGGCCGGGACGACGACGAGGCGGCGATTGACCTTCCCGCGCCAGTTCATCCGCGCCGTGTTCTCCTGGCCGACATAGCAGCCTTTGGTGAAGCTGACGCCGTTCAGCTCCGCCGCGTTGCATTCGAGCCAGAGCGTTCTGTCCTGCCCCAGCTCGGCTACGCCCTCGGTGACGCCGAGCGAGAGGCGATGCGCGAGCCAACCCTCGGCCGGCGCGTCGGCGGCGCCGAGCCAGCGCCGGCCGAGCGCGGGAAGGCGCGGGTCGCAAGGCCCATCGCCCTCCGGCGCCCAGTTGACCGCGAGCCCTTCCGCAGGCGCGATCTCGATCGGGCGGCGCAGCCGATAGAGGGCGAGGCGGCGGGCCAGCGCGTCGGCCTGGCTCGCCTCGCAGTCGATCAGCACGTCGTCGCCATCGGCCCAGAGGATGAAATCGAACAGCGCCTTGCCCTGCGGCGTCAGCAGGCCGGCCCAGAGCGGCCGGTCCGGCGCGAGCCGCCCGAGATCGTTCGTCACCAGCCCCTGCAGGAAGCCGCGCACGTCCTCCCCGCTGACGCGGAGCACGGCGCGTTCGACGAGGGTGGTGGCGGCGGCCATGTCTGTCAGTTAGGGAGAAATCGTGACCGATCCAACCCGCCTCACCATCCGCCGCCCGGACGACTGGCACCTGCATCTGCGCGACGGGGAGATGCTGCGCGCCGTGCTGCCCTATACGGCGCGGCAGTTCGCGCGCGCGATCGTGATGCCGAACCTCGTGCCGCCGGTGACGACCGTGACCGCGGCCGACGCCTATCGCGACCGCATCCGCGCCGCGCTGCCGGAGGGCGGCGACTTCACGCCGCTGATGACCTGCTACCTCACCGACGACACCGACGCGGACGAGCTTGCGCGCGGTTTCGCCGAGAGGGTCTGGGTCGCGGCGAAGCTCTATCCGGCGCACGCCACCACCAATTCCGCCGCCGGCGTCACCGACATCGCGCGGCTCGGCGCGGTGCTGGAGACGATGCAGCGGATCGGCATGCCGCTGCTCGTCCACGGCGAGGTGACCGACGCGGAGGTGGACGTCTTCGACCGCGAGGCGGTGTTCGTCGATCGCATTCTCGCGCCGCTGGCGCGCGCCTTTCCCGCGCTGAAGATCGTTCTCGAACATGTGACGACGGCCGAGGGGGTCGCCTTCGTCGAGGCGGCCGGGCCGAACGTCGCGGCGACCATCACGCCGCACCACATGAAGCTCAACCGCAACGCGCTCTTCGCCGGCGGGCTGCGGCCGCACGCTTATTGCCTGCCCGTCGCCAAGCGTGAGCGTCACCGCCAGGCGGTGCGCGCCGCCGCCACTTCCGGTTCCCCCAAATTCTTCCTCGGCACCGACAGCGCGCCCCATGCCCGCGCGCGCAAGGAATCGGACTGCGGCTGCGCCGGCATCTTCAATGCGCCCTTCGCGCTCGAGGCCTATGTTGCGATGTTCGAGGAGGATGGGGCGCTGGACCACTTCGAGGCCTTCGCCTCGGTCAACGGTCCGCGCTTCTACAGCCTGCCCCTGAACGAGGACAGGGTGACGCTGGAGCGCGCGCCGTGCGAGGTGGCGGAGCGCATCGCGACCGGGGAGGGCGAACTGGTGCCTTTCCTCGCCGGCGAGACGCTGGGCTGGCGCCTCGCCTGATCGCCGGCCTTCCTAGAAGGGCAGCCAGCGGTTGCGCTCGGAGAAGCGCATGTAGCCGGCGTTGATGCCCAGCCGCAGGCCGACGCCGAGGCGGATCGGGATCAGCACGATGTCGCCGTGGCGCATGTACTGCGCGCTGAATCCGCCCACGAAATAGGCGTGACCCTCGCCCGCGGCGAAGCGCTTGAACAGGTCCTGAGTGTCGTGGAGGTTGTAGACGAGCACGAAGACCTTGTTCGCGTCGGCACCGGCGTCGAAGCCGAGCGATGGGCCCGTCCAGTAGACCGTGCGGTCGCCCTCGATCTGGTGGTGGAGGATGCCGGAGCCGTAGCGAACGCCGAAGACGAACGCGCCACCGGCTTCCGAGCCGGCAATATAGGCCGTCGGCTCCCCCTGCTCCCTCAGAATTCGCTCGAGCAGGCTCGCCAGCCCCTCCGCGCCACGGCCGAACACGCCCTCGGCTGCATTGAAGACGTCGTCGCGCGGCACGGTCGCCTCGCGCTGCATGACGCTCCGGCGCGACGAATTGCCGTCGTAGCGGCCGTCGGGCGCGACGCCCGAACGATCGCGCTGGTTGTAGGGATCGCCGCGATCGTAGGGGTCTCGCTGGTTGTAGGGGTCGCCCTGGCGATAGGGATCGCTCTGGTTGCCATAGGCATCGTTCTGCGTCCCATAGGCATCGCCCTGATCCCCGTAGGGGTCGCCATAGGCGCCGTAGGGATCGTCGCTCGTCGCGCCCTGGCCGGGGGCGGTCGTGCCCCAGTCACCCGGCGCCCCGGACGGCGGCGGGGATTGTTGCGGCTGGCCATAGGGGGCCATGGCCCGGTTCGGATCGACGGTCTGTATCTGGGCCGCGACCGGCGCGCCTGCCGCCAGCATCGCCGCGGCGATGAATCGCACCGTTTTCAGCATCATCTTTTCCCCACGCACGCTCGTTCGCGCCAAGGTTAACGTAGCGGCGCCTTGCCCCGCAATGAACGGTCGGCGAGGCGAGTCGATGCCGCGCCCAAGCGAGTCCGAAGGGCGATGAACGGCCGCTCAGCCCGCGAGGCTGCGGCGGAGCAGGCGGGCGCGCAGCTCCTCCATGCCGATGTCGCGTATCGCGCTTTCGCGGTCGCTCGACTTCAGCACGGCCGCGACGTGGCCAAGGATCTGGTCGGCGAGATCGAAGTTCTGGAGCACGGTGCCGTAGCGCCGGACGAGGACCGGGTCGCGGAGCAGCTCACCGCCGATCGCCTCGAGCAGCCGCCGAACATAGGCGAGTTCCTCGGCCAGGCGCGCATCAAGCCCCGCCTGGTCGAACGCGCCGGTGGGCGTGGCAGGCTTCACCGGGGTCGGCGCGCCGCTGCGCACCGCCGCCCGGACGGCGTCCACCTCGGCCTGCGCGGACCTGGCCTCGCCCGGTCCGAAAGGCGTGCCGCTCGCCTTGCCCGACACCCAGTCGCTCACCGCCACGCGGCCCTCGAAGGCGACACCGCAGCGCGGGCCGCGTATCCATTTCACCGTGGCGCCGACCTTCACGCCCTGCCGGCGGAGCGTGAGATGCGCGCCCACCGGCGGGAAGGCCGGACCTTCCAGCCGCGCGCCGCTTTCCGAGAGATCGCGAATGCGCACCGGGCTTTCGACGCCGCCCGATTCGATGGTGGCGGCGAGAAACAGGCTCGACCGGGGCCCGCGCCGCTGTTCGCCGTCCTGCGTATCCGATTCAGTCACCCGGGTCTTTTCCCGCAATGTGTGTTGCGAACGCACACCGCGGGCTCGGGTTGCACCTCGGCGCAACCTCCAACACCTTCGTCGTCAGATGTCAGACGCGAGCCAAACGGTTGCATGCGCGTGTCGCAGGTCGCCAATTCCTGCCCAATAGTCAACGGCATAAGCGAGGCGGGATTTAGCAGGCGCTCGCTCGCCCGATGCGCACGATTCGCCGAATCGGGAATGGGCGCGGCGGCTCTTCGGTCCTCACGCGCGCCGTCGCGCGCGGTGGCGGTTGAACCTTGTCCGGCGCGCCACTATAGCCGGCCTTCGATCGGCCTCCCGGAGACGTGGGTGAGTGGCTGAAACCAGCGGTTTGCTAAACCGCCGTAGGGGGATTACTCCTACCGAGGGTTCGAATCCCTCCGTCTCCGCCAAACATCGCAAAATGTCACGTATCGTCAACGTGTTAGCGCAGTCGCCATTATTTTCCCCACCGTTCAGCCCACGAGGGAAATGACGTGCCCGGCAGGAAGACGAAAGCCGAGATCGAGGTGCCGCCAGTCGTCTTGCCGCAGGACATGGACGACGAGCAAAGGGCCCTGACGCTGGCCGAGGCCGACTTTCGGGCCAGAGACGCCCTCCATGCGCGCGATACGGTTGGGTCGGAGATCATCGCCTCCCTCCGATGGGTCCAAGCCTCCCTCTTGCTCGTCAATGGTGGCGGCGCTGCTGCGGTCCTTTCGGCCACCGCGATTCCCTCCGATGCCAGGGCCGAAGCGGGGGCGCTCTTTGTCTTCGGGATCGCCATGTCGCTCTTCGCGTCCTTGCTCGGCAATTGGCTGGCCAGCGACGTGCCGGGGAAGCTCACCGAGATCGCGGGCTATTGGATCAGCGTGAAGCATGACCTCTACCGCGTCGAATCGATCGAGCTGGACTATATCGCTTGGGGCCAAAAGGCTGGGAAGCGCGACCGGTGGACATATATCCCCGGAGGCTTCGCGTTCGCTTCCTTCATCGCTGGCGCAGCGGTGCTTGGGTGTGGGATGCTGCACGCGGCGATGCCTTAGAAGGAAAAGCCCCGCCGACTCTCGCCAGCGGGGCTCCCCCGTTCCAAGCATTTCGCCGAACCGTACCGCGATCACGTCCCGATCAGCAAGAGCTCCGCTCGGCGCGCGGCTTCCTCGGGCGCGCTCAAGCCGACGTGTATCAGATGATGGCCTATGCCCATGTCTATCGGTGCGAGCGGCTGCTACTCCTCTACCCACACCACGCCGGCTTGGGATCGGAACCTGCCGGGCTGACCTGTGTTCATCGGATCAACGGCACGGACGACAGCCGGATCGGGGTCGCAACATTGTCTCTGTCGAACCCGAAGGCGGCCGTCGGACAGCTGAGAGACCTTGTATTTGTTGAAGAACTAAGCCTCCACCGAAAGCAGTTTGCCTTCGTCTGAGAGGAGAGGTAGCGTCACGACATTGAGGCGAACGCACGGACACTCAACGAAAGTGTGGGCCAAAATGTGGGCGCAAGATTTCATGGGTTCGAGAATGGTTGTTTATTCAACGAGTTAGCAGCCGGGTTCGAATCCCTCCGTCCCGCCAGTTTTTGACCTAAGTGGATGATTTAGCTGTTGATTTTTCCAAGGCTAGGTCGCCGCCCCACCTAAAAGCCCACATGAAATCGGCGATTATGAGCGGTCAACGGTTCATCGCATTTTGGCAGGGCTGATCGAATGCGATAGCGTGCCGACATGAGTTTCGACGATATCTTCAATGCCGCGCCGCGCGATCCGATCGCTGAATTGCCCGCCGATAGGCTGGAAAGGGCGATGGTACTGCGAAACGGCTTGGTCGCTTTGTGCGAGGGGCGCGGCAACATGAACGATGCCGTTTATCGCCTCTTACGCCGTGAGTTCATGAACGATCCGGCGGTTTCGTCGCTGGTTCCGCAATTCGTCAGAACTGCGCAGGATACCGGGGCAATGTGGGTATTCCTGAAGGACCATGCGCCGCAATGGGAACCGCGACGCCAGTTCGTCCGCGACCAATTCGCGCCGATGATCGATCGACTTGAGCGGGGGGCGGCGCTCGCCGATACCGTCATATCCGACACGCTTACGTCGTTCGACGCCGAAGCGATCACCGCCGCCTGGAATAAGGCGCTGGCGCGCCGGGAAGCCGACCCGGCGGGCGCGATTACGGCAGCGCGCACGTTGCTCGAAAGCGTTTGTAAGCACGTCCTAGAAGACGACGCTGGCAACCCGTCGTACGGTTCTAGCGACGATCTTCCGAAGCTGTATCGCATGGCCGCCGAACGGCTGAACCTAGCGCCGTCGCAGCATTCCGAAGATGCCTTCAAGCGCATACTCGGTAGCGCCGCCAGCATTGTCGAAGGTCTAGGGACGTTGCGCAACAAGGTGGGCGATGCGCATGCGACGGGGCGGAAGCCGGTGAAGGTGGCGGCGCGTCACGCTGCGCTGGCGGTGAACATGGCCGGAAGTATGGCGCTGTTCTTGATTGAAACGGCGAACGCGCGAGGGATCGACGTATAATCCGGGACTGTCGGACGCGAGGGCTGTGCTTCCAATATCGGTGGTGTATGAAGCGGCGAACGCTGTAGTGATATGCTAGGGTAAGCGATGGAAATGACTAAGAAAGAACGCCTGTCGTTCATCTACCAGCTTCGGATTTTGGAAGCCCTCTATCCCGACGAAGCCGACTCCTACGCGCAACATCGTACGGCTTTGGAAAAAGGGTTTACGCTTCACTACGACTGGATGTTTGAGCATCTTTATGATGAGTTGAGCGAACAAGATTGTCGAGAAGTTCTCGACATTTTAGATATGTATAGCGCGATCACGCATAGCGTAGAAAGTTTGCCAGCAGACGACGAACTTAGAAAGCATCATCTTGCTAAGTTTCCTGGCTTCGACGGCAACAACGAAACGCACCATATGGCGTATGCTCGGTACTTTATCGTCGATCTAGACCGATATTCCGAACTTCGACAGGATGACTACCCCTACTTCAATAGCCACTGTCCGATGCTTGGACGGTATCGCGAGATGTTGGACCGTTGGCGTCCGCTGAAGCCGGCATTCAAACTAAGCCGCGATCAGCTTGCGACGATCCTCGGAGCCTAGCCTTGAGCAGCGATACGGTTACGTGGATTGGGACGATCGTTTCGATCATCGGTGCGGTCATCGCCATTTGGCAGGCATGCCGCGCCAAGAGTGCCGCCAAGCGTGCCGAAGAAATGCGAAACGAGATTGCCGGCAAGCACGCCCATAGCGAATTAAGCGTCCTAGACGGCCTTTTGGCGGCGGCGTGTAAGGCGATGGACAAGTACGGCCCCGGCCGTAATCCGAACACGTTGCGTGGAACGAAGCCGGACAGTGACGCCGATGCGGTGCGGGCGTTCACCGCAGCCCTCGATCGACACAGCGCGCTACTTACGAAGGCGTTCGGCAAGCCCTGCAACGACGTACGCGACCGCGTAAATGGGTTGCTCGACGAGTTCGCCGCCGCTCCTTCGGTGGTTGAACGGTTGCCAAAAGGCTCGGAGATATATCAGGAAATCACGATATTCAGCGGTAACATCAAACAGGCGATCGACGCGAAGACGTTCGGCAACGACGCTTCCTAACCGTTGGCGGATCACCCTTCCGCCAATTCGATGCAAAAAACGATTGAAATCATAGTGATTATTTAGCAAGCGATCGCACCGTCCCACATGCCGCCCAACATAAACGGGAGTTCGCAATGTACGACGCTCTCAGGGGTGCGCGCCGTAAGGAAGGACAATCCGGCCGGCGCGCGAAGCGATCAGAGAAGTAATGGCAGCTTCCCGCCGATCGCTTCGTATTCGTCGGGCTGCAATACCCGCAGGGGGACGCAAAGGAGGGGCACGACGTCCAGGTCCAGCGTATCGGCCCCGGCGGCGACTATGGCCTCCTCTAGCGGCTCTACGGGGCTTTCCAGCCCTATGATCGCGACCGCCGGCAACGTGCGGTCCTGGACCCGCCAAATCAGGTGCGACAGCCGATCGGAAAGGCGTGGCTGACTGTCCGGGGCCGCTGTGTCGATAACGCCGATCGCGACGCCTTCCGCCTGTTCGGCCGGAACGAAGATCGGGAACGCCTTCGGATCGAAGCCGGGCATGGGCGGCTCCGCTACGTCGGACGGGACGATCACGGCCCAAGGTCCAGCGCTGATTGTGCCGCTCATTGGCGAACGCTTGGACCGGCTGTTGAGTGCGATCCACGCTGCCAGTTCAACGTACTCGAAAATGCACCGCAGGACGGCGTTCTGTTGCTTCACTTCGTTGCCGGCGACTTCGCCGACTTCGCCGCTTTCGAAGCGGTCTAGCAACCGCCGAATGTCCCGTTCGATTTGATCCCGCGCCCAGGTCGCCATTTCCAATGTGACGATCGGCGCTTCGGGATTGCAGCCGACCGCGATCAGCGCCGCCAGCTTCAGGGCTTTGATGTGGGCACGGTTCCAAAGTTCGCGGGTGACGTTCTGACGCGCCCCATTGATTTGATCGTCGGCGTATTCGTCTAGCTGGTCCAGGTACGCTTCGGCGTCCGGCATAAGTTCAACGACGGTCGCCCGGTTCGCGGCGTTCGCCGCATGGGAAGCGGCGACTAGGGCGGCGAGTCGTTCCATCATGCCCACGTCGGGACGTGCGGTTGCCGCATGGCGGTTTCGACGCGGGCGCGGCCCGCCTTGGCCAAATGCCACCGGTCCAGGGGGCAAGACGCGTCGCGCGCGCAACGGGACAGCGCCACGCGCCAGCCTTGGCAAGATCGCAAATCCTGCATCGGAAAGCCGCGTCCGCCAGCGTTGGCGATAACCTTGCCGCGCCGCCGCCGGCGTGTGTTCGCAGCCTCTCAGGACACGCGCGAGTGCGCCGACGGACTCCGATTGCGCCGCTCCTGAAGGTGGATTAATGTCGATGGGGCGAGGATGTTCGAGGGGGGACAGCAATGGCGGACGCAGGGTCGGCCCGTAAACCGGTTGCGGGGACGCTGACGCGCGTCGACCTCGCGGACACCGTTCATCGCGAGATCGGGCTCTCGCGCGCCGAATCGGCGGGCATCGTCGAACGGATTCTGACCCATATCTGCGACGCGCTCGTCGCCGGGCAGAACGTCAAGATTTCCGGCTTCGGCAGTTTCATCCTGCGCGACAAGGGCGAGCGGCTGGGCCGCAATCCGAAGACCGGCGTCGAAGTGCCGATCGCGCCGCGGCGCGTGCTCACCTTCCGCGCCAGCCAGATCATGCGCGAGCGGATCGCCCGCGGCGGCTAGAGCCGGATGCCAGACCCCTCGGCCAAGAGCGAACGCGCCTTCCGCACGATCGGTGAGCTTTCGGCCGAACTCGGTGTGCCGCAGCATATCCTGCGCTACTGGGAGACGCGCTTCCCGCAGCTCCGCCCGCTCCAGCGCGCCGGCAACCGGCGCTACTATCGCGCCGAGGACGTCGCGCTGGCGCGGCGCATCCACCGCCTGCTCAATGTCGAGGGCTATACGATCCGCGGCGTCCAGCAACTGCTGGCAAGGGGCGAGGGCGGAGGCGCGGGCGAAGCAGTCGCGCCCGCAGCCGCGCCGACGGCGCCGGGGCCGGCGGTTCCTGCCGTGCCGCTCGACGAGCTGAAGGCGCTGCGCGCGCTCCTCGCCGAGGCGCTGGAGCAGAGCGCGGTCTAGCCGGCGTCGAGCCGGCCCTCCATGACGAGATCGAGCGGGCGGATGAAACGCGCGAGTTCGCCCGTCTCCTCGGCCGCGTCGGCCCAGCGCTCGATAGGCAGCGCGATTTCGGCAAAGGCGCCGCTCGGATATCTGTCGGAAAGGCGCGCGCGCAGGTGCGGATCGCCCCGGGCGGCGAGCGCGTTGGCGACCAGCGCGAAGCCGGGATTGTGGCCGACGAGGAGCAGCCGGTCGATCGCATCGTCGGTCGCCCGCACCACCTCCAGCAATACGGTCTGCGTGGCGAGATAGAGGCGGGGGTCATAGACCGGGTCGAGCGGGCGGCCATAGCCTTCCGCGACGCCCTCGACCGTCTCGACCGCACGCTGCGCGGGCGAGGAGACCGTCGCGTCGAAGCCGATGCCGAGCTCCCGCAGGCGTCGCCCGAGTGCCTGCGCCGCATGCTGCCCGCGCGGGTCCAGCGCCCGGTCGAAATCGGCGGTCGCCGGCCCACCCCAGCCAGCCTTGGCGTGCCGAAGCAAGCTCAGCGTCTTCATCCCCTCTCCTGCGTCGAAGCCTCCACCGGATCTTCGCGGCGCGGCGGCGCCGTTGATGGCAGAAGCGCCCCCACCCGCGCAATCGCCGCATCGAGCGGCACGCGCGAAATCGCAACGCCGGGCGGAAAGGCGCCGAGCAGCCGCGAGGGCGTCGCCGCGGAGAGCAGGACGAAGACGCCGCGATCGCCCTGCCGGCGAATCAGCCGCCCGAACGCCTGGGCGAGCCGGGCGCGCACGACGCGGTCGTCATAGGCGGAGCCGCCACCGACGGCGCGCCGCGCGGCGTGAAGCACGGTCGGGCGCGGCCAGGGCACGCCCTCCATCACCACCAGCCGCAGCGATTCGCCGGGCACGTCGACGCCGTCGCGCAGCGCGTCGGTGCCGAGCAGGCTAGCGCGCGGATCGTCGCGGAAGATGTCGATCAGCGTTCCCGTGTCGATCGGATCGACATGCTGCGCGTAGAGCGGCAGGCCCGAGCGCGCGAGCCGGTCGGCGATCCGCGCGTGGACGGCCTTCAGCCGCTGGATCGCGGTGAACAGACCGAGCGTGCCGCCGCCCGCCGCCTCGATCAGTCGCGCATAGGCGCCCGCCAGCGCCGCCGTGTCGCCGCGGCGTATGTCGGTGACGATCAGCACCTCGCTATTGGCCGCATAGTCGAACGGGCTCGCCGCCTCGAAGCGGCCGACCGGACCCTCGACATGGACCGCGCCGGTCCGCGCCAGCGCGTCCGCCCAGTCGCCGCCGGCGCGCAGCGTCGCGGACGTGACGAGCACGCCTTGCGCGGGCTTGAGCACGCTTTCGGCGAGCGGCCGCGTCGGATCGAGCCAGCGGCGATGGATGCCGACGTCGATCTCGCGGCCCTCGATCCGGTCGACGGCGAGCCAATCGACGAAATCCGGATCGCCCGGCCCGCCGATCCGCGCCGCGAGCGCGATCCAGGCGGACAGCGTCTGCGTGCGCCAGGACAGCCCGCCGATCGCGCCTTCGATCCGCGCCCGCGCCTGCGCGTCGAGCCAGTCCGGTGCCTCCTCGAGCACCGCCTCGAGCCTTTTGCCGAGCACGACGAGCGGACGGAGCAGCGCCTCCAGCGCCTCGATCGCGCCCGCCGCCGCCTCGACCAGCGCCGGATCCGGCTCGGCCAGCTCCGTCTCCAGCCCGTAGCCGCCGTCACGCGTGTCGGCGCGGGCATAGACGGCGGCGCGCACAGCGGCGAGCAGCGCCTCGATCGGCCCGAACGGCGCGCCTTCCGCGAGCCGCTGCAACCAGCCCTCGCCGGGAAGCGCGCCAGCGGCATGCACCGCCGCCGCGAGCGCGGCGCCGCCCGCCTCGTCATAGGAGGCGACGTCCATCAGCCGCGCCGAAAGCCCGCGCCGCCGCCCGCGCGAGCGGCCCTCGGGGCCGAGAATCCAGCGCCTGAGCTCGATCGCCTCCTGCCCGCTCAGCGCCGCGCCGAAGGTCGAATCGGACGCGTCGAACAGGTGGTGGCCCTCGTCGAAGACGATCCGCGTCGGCCGCTGGCCGCTCTCGCGCCCGCGCGCGGCGTTCACCATCACCAGCGCATGGTTGGCGATGACGAGGTCGGCGTCCTGGCTTGCGCGCGCCGCGCGTTCGATGAAGCATTTCCGATAGTGCGGGCAGGCGGCGTAGATGCACTCGCCGCGCCGGTCGGTGAGCGCGCTCGCGCCCGCGCGGCGGAACAAGCTGGGGAGCCAGCCGGGAAGGTCGCCGCCCACCATGTCGCCGTCGCGCGTATAGGCGGCCCAGCGGGCGACCATCTGCGTCAGGATCGCGGCGCGCCCGGCAAAGCCGCCCTGCAGCGCGTCCTCCAGGTTCAGCAGGCAGAGATAGTTCTCGCGCCCCTTGCGGATGACGATCCGCCGGGCGCGCTCCGCGGCGTCCGGAAACAGGCGCGCGCCCTCGTGGTCGAGCTGGCGTTGCAGCGCCTTGGTATAGGTCGAAATCCACACCGCGCCGTCCGCCTGCTCCGCCCAGAGCGAGGCGGGGGCGAGATAGCCGAGCGTCTTGCCGATCCCGGTGCCCGCCTCGGCGAGCAGCATGTGCGGACGGTCCTCGGCCTCGCGCGGGTCGAACACCGCCGCGGCGGCGCGGGCGTAGGCGCGCTGGCCCTCGCGCACTTCGGCATCGCCGCCGACCAGCGCCGCCAGCCGCTCGGCCGTCGCTTCGGGCGAGAGGCGCACCGGGCGCGGCGCGGGACGCGGCGCGCGCTCCTCCCATTCGGGCAGGCGGGAGAACAGCCAGGGCTCGTCCCGCCCCGGCGCGCGCAGCCGCGCGGTCACCGCCGCGCCCCATGGCCAGCGGAGGCGATGCAGCGCGCGCGCCGCGGCGAAGGCGCCCTCGCGCTCGGGCCAGTCCCCCTCCAGCGTCGCGAGCAGCCGCCCGGCCGCATCGCGCAGGAAACGCGCCGCCGCCTCGTCGCCCTCCGGCGGCTCGAGCCCAAGCGCGCGGGCGAGGCCAGCCGGCGTCGGCACCGCGAACCGGCCCGGGTGGACGAAGGCGAAAAGCTCCAGCAGGTCTAGCCCGGAGAGCTCGGGATAGCCGAGCCGACTGGCGACGAGCGGCGCGTTGAGGATGATCATGGGCGTCTCGGCCGCCCGCGCGATCGCCGCGCCGCGCCCGATCGCCTCCACCTCGCCGTCCGCATGCGCGATCCAGATGCCGGCATGGGTTGCGTGCAGCGCGGGATAGGGCAAAGAGGCGAGCATCCTCGTGCAACCCTGAACCAAGCGGAACGAAAGGACAACAGTGGCCGTCTCCCCAGCGCTTCGCGAAGCCGCGCTCGTCTCCAAGGCCTGGCCTTACGAGGAAGCGCGCAAACTGCTGAAGCGCTATCCCGACGGCCCGCCGGCGGGCGGGATCACCTTCGAGACGGGTTACGGCCCGTCGGGCCTGCCGCATCTCGGCACCTTCCAGGAGGTCGCGCGGACGCTGATGGTGCGGCACGCCCTTTCGGAGATGGCCGATTGGCCGAGCCGGCTGATCGCCTTCTCCGACGACATGGACGGGATGCGCAAGGTGCCGCCCGGGGTCCCCAACCAGGACATGATGCACGCGCATCTCGATCAGCCGCTCTCGCGCGTGCCCGATCCCTTCGGCTGCGGCCACAAGAGCTATGCCGACCACAACAACAACCTGCTCAAGCAATTCCTCGACCGCTTCGGCTTCGACTATGAGTTCATGGCGTCATCCGACGCCTATGGTTCCGGCCGGTTCGACGAGACGCTGAAGGCGGTGCTGCGCAACTATGACGCGATCATGGGCGTGATGCTGCCGACGCTGCGCGAGGAGCGGCGCAAGACCTATTCGCCGGTGCTGCCGATCAGCCCGAAGAGCGGACGCGTGCTGCAGGTGCCGGTCGAGGTGGTCGATGCCGAGGCGGGGCTGGTCGCCTTCGAGGACGGAGGCGAGCGAATCGAGCAGTCGATCCTCTCCGGCGGCGCCAAGCTACAGTGGAAGGTGGACTGGGCGATGCGCTGGGTCGCGCTCGGCGTCGATTACGAGATGGCGGGCAAGGACCTGATCGATTCGGTCATCCAGAGCTCGAAGATCGCGCGCATCCTCGGCGGCCGCCCGCCCGAGGGCTTCAACTACGAGCTGTTCCTCGACGAGAATGGCGAGAAGATCTCCAAGACCAAGGGCAATGGCGTCACCATCGACGAATGGCTGACCTACGCGCCGGAGGAGAGCCTCGCCTTCTACATCTATCGCGAGCCCAAGAAGGCGAAGCAGCTTTCCTTCGGGATCATCCCCAAGGCGGTGGACGAATACGACCAGTTCCTCGCGGCCTATCCGACGCAGGAGATCGACAAGAAGCTCGGCAATCCGGTCCACCACATCCATGCCGGAAACGTGCCGCCGGCGCGGATGCCGATCAGCTTCTCGCTGCTGCTCAACCTCGTCGCGGTGGCCTCGACCGACGACAGGGATCTGCTCTGGGGCTTCGTGAAGCGCTACGCGCCCGAGGCCTCGCCCGAGACGCATCCCGAGCTGGACGCGCGGATCGACTATGCGCGCGCCTATTTCCGCGACTTCATCGCGGGGTCGCTCGCGCATCGCGCGCCAAGCGAGATGGAGAAGGCGGCGCTGCGCGATCTCGACGCGCGGCTCGCCGCACTGCCGGAGGACGCGGACGCCGAGACGATCCAGAACGAGGTCTACGAGGTCGGCAAGGCGCACCCCTTCGACAGTCTGCGCGACTGGTTCCGGGCGCTTTACGAGACCCTGCTCGGCACCAGCCAGGGGCCGCGCATGGGCAGCTTCATCGCGCTCTACGGCATCGCGAACAGCCGCAAGCTGATCGCCGAGGCGCTAGCGCGCGGCTGAGAGCGGGCGACGGTCCGCCGGGCCGACGCCCAGGCGGCGCAGCGCCTCGTCGAGCGCCTGATCGGCGGGCACCGGGACGTCCGGCTCCACGCCGACGCCCTCCCATTCCCGGTCGTTGTCCGGATCGAAGCTCCGGCCGAAGGGGATGAAGGCGGAATAGCCGCCACCCAGCGGTACGACGCCGCCGAAATGGCCGGCGCCGGCGGTGGTTTCGCCGATCAGGGTGGCACGATGCGTGCGCTTTAACGCCAGCGCGAAATGCTCGGCGGCGGAGCCGGTCCGGCGCGAGGTCAGCACATAGACCTGGGCGGCGCGGAGGGGCGTCGCCGGTCCCGGAAGCGCGTAGTGGATGTGGCGTTCGACGCCTTCAGGACCCGGGGCCGGCCTCATGGTCGCCACGCCATCGGGCGGACCTCCAGGCGGCGGCGCGCCCGGCCCGGGAGGCGGGCCCGGGCGGCGCGCCCGAGCGTCGACGTCGCGACGCGTGTCCGTGCCGATAAGGGGCGTCTCGTTGGCGATCAGATAGGAGAAGATCACGTTCATCTCGGCGATTCCGCCACCGTGATGCGTCCGAAGATCAAAGATGACCGCGCGGGCATTGCCGTGCTGGCCCATGAAGCGGCGGATGGCATCAAGGCTCGCCTCGGTGCCGGGAAAGAGGTGCAGGTCGATATAGGCGACCCCGTCGGCGATCCAGCCGGACTCGCCGGCGAAGTCAGACGGGTCGGGCAAAGCTGGCCTGAGGCGGGGACCCGGCCCGGCGCCCGGCGACGGCGCCGCGCCGGGCGGTGGCAGGACCCTCAGGTGGCGATCGGGGTAGATCGACTGGAGATCGGCAGTCAGCGCCTCCGCGAAGGCTTGGGGCGAGCCGAGACCGGCATAGCCGCCAGCCGCAGCCTTTGCGCGAAGCGCCGTGGCATAGCGGCGCGCGACCTCCGGGAAGACGAAGTTGGCCTCGAGCGCGTCGGCCAGGCGGTTCACGATTTCGCCGCGATCGACCTCCGCACCGGGCGCCGTCACCGGCGGCCCCGAGCCAGGCTGGGGCGGCTGGGCGACGGCGGTCGAGGCGAGCAGGGCTAGAGCGAACGAAAGTCGTGGGCGCATGGGTGCGTTCCTCCGCGGTGGCGGGTTAAAGACTACATTTGTAGTCTTGCCTTTACCGCGGATGAACGGCCGCCGCCCGTCAGGCGCCCGCGCGCTGAGCGGCGATCCAGTCGTGGATCTTGCGCTCGAGCACCGGCAGCGGCAGCGCGCCGGTGTTCAGCACTTGGGCGTGGAATTCCCTCAGATCGAAGCGCGGCCCCAGCGCCTCCTCCGCCTCGCGGCGCAGCCGCAGGATGGTGAGCGCGCCGATCTTGTAGGCGAGCGCCTGGCCTGGAATGGCGATGTAGCGCTCGACCTCGGACGTCGCCTCGGTGCGGCTCATGCCACTGTTGTCGAGCATGTACTGGATCGCCTGGTCACGCGTCCAACCCTTGGCGTGAATGCCGGTATCGACGACCAGCCGCATCGCCCGCAACATCTCGTCATTCAGCCCGCCGAAGCGCTGATAGGGATCGGTCTCCATGCCGAGTTCATCCCACAGCGTCTCCGCGTAGAGCGCCCAGCCCTCGACAAAGGCGGTGTTGCCGCCGAAGCGCATGAAGCTGGGCAGGTCCGCATTCTCGGACGCCAGCATGATCTGGAAATGGTGCCCCGGAATGCCTTCGTGCAGGTAGAGCGTCTCCATCCCATAGGTGCGAATCGAGGGCAGGTCGTAGCAATTGAAATAGAATACGCCCGGGCGCGATCCGTCCGGCGTGCCGTCGTTATACGAACCGCCGGCCTCGTTTCGCTCACGGAACGGCTCGACCCGGCGAATTTCGAGCGGCGAGCGCGGGATCGTCGAGAAAATCTCGCGGACCCTGGCATCCACGCGCCGTCCGATCGCGTAGTAGCCGTCGCGCAGCGCATCGCAGCTCTCCGGCGCGAAGCGCGGATCGGTTCGCAAGTGCTCGAAGAATTCGTTGAGCGTGCCGCTAAAGCCGACCTGCTGCCTGATCCGGTCCATCTCGCCGCGGATGCGCGCGACCTCGGAGAGGCCGAGATTGTGCACCTCGTCCGATGTGAGCGGAAGCGTCGTCGCCTTCTCGATCAGGCGCGCGTAATAGCGGTCGCCCCCGCGCATCGAATGGAGGCCGACCTCGGTGCGCGCGCGCGGCAGATATTCGTTCTGGAGGAAGTCGCGCAGCCGCCGATAGGCGGGAAAGATGCCGTCGCGGACGATCTCGAGATAGGCCTGACGCAGCCGGGCACGGTCCGCCTCGGGCACGCCGTCCGGGAAGTTCAGCACCGGCCGGTAATAGGGCGACGCTTCCGGCGCGTCGGCGAGCTGCGTGTCGAGCTGCTCGATGACGTTGCGGATCGTGAGCTGTGTTTCCACGACGCCCGACGCCAGCCCCTGGCGGAAACGCTCGACCGTTCGGTCGACCAGCGCGACGAACTGGCGATGGCGCGCGAGGTTGTCCTCATAGTCCTTCACGTTGCGGAACGGCGCGGCGCCCTGGCCCGATGAGAAGACCGGGTAGAAAGTGTGGAAGCCGGTGAAATGGTTTATCGGCCGCACGGCCGAGAGCGCGAGGTTCTCCGGCTGGACGTCGGCCAAATCCTCGCGGCGCTGGTATTCGAATACGTCGTAGGCGATGCGGTCTGTCGGGTTGAGCTGCTCGGGGGGGATCGCGTGCAACGCCGCGAGGTCCGCCTCCGCGGCCTCCCGCTCGGCCGCGTAATAGGCGTCGCTCAGATAGTCGCCGAGCTGGTCCGCATAGCGATAGTCGCCGCGGAAAATGGCCGAGATCGGGTTGCGGCGCAGGTTCGCTTCGTCGCTGTCGCGGAAAAGCTGGTGCAGCCGCGCGCTTGCGCTGGCCGGCAGGGTGGCAGCGGCGGAGGGCGCCGGGGCGGGAGCCTGCGCCAACAGCGGCGCGGCGACCGAGGCGAGAGCGGTGACGAAAAGAAGCGAGCGGCGGACCATCGGCTTTTCCCCCAGAAACTGTCTTGTGACCCTAATACGCCGGTCGTGCGCGGGCAAGCGCGGCGTCGTTCAATAGTAGGTCGCCGTCGAGACGATCCAGGGACGCTCGCGATGCCACTTGGTGATGACGTACTTGGTCCCCGCAATCACTGGCATCCCCTGGTGTAGCGTCGCCGGGTTGGGGAGGCCGTTCGCGTCGAGATTGTTCCACAGCACCAGGTTGCCGGCGCGCGGCGAGATCTTGATCCCGACGCGCGGGAAGTTCGTCGCGCCGCCCTCCTCGGGCACGTTGAGGAAGGCCATCGCCGTCCACGTCCGCTGACCGCCGCAGCGATCCATTTCCTCCCAGTAAGGCTCGGATATGTGGAAATAGTCGTGGTGCGGCTTGAACTGCTGGCCGACGGCGTAGCGCTGCCCCTGGATGGTCTCGCCATGGGTCGGCTCGATCCCGGTGAGCGCCGCGATCTTGGCCTCGATCTGGGCGACGAGCGGCGTCTTCGGGTTGAGGTTGCAGCTCTCGCTGGTCCGGAACTCCGGGTCGGACGAGGGCGCGAGCAGCTTGGAGGGCACGCGTTCGGCATCGATCAGCTTGATCAGCCCCTTGCACTCGGCCTCGGTCAGAAAGTCGCGCACGACGAAGATGTCGATGTCGTTCGACGGAATCCTGAACGCCATCGGGTGGCGCGCGAGCCGCTGCGCCACCGTAACGCCGATCGCCACCTTGTAATCAACATTCGCCGTCGTCATTCCTGCGCCACTCCGTCGACGACATGGCCGCGCGCCATCACGAAGCGCACCTGTTCGAGCACGCGCACGTCGGCAAGCGGGTCCCCGTCCACCGCGATCAGATCGGCCGAATAGCCGGGCGCGATCCGGCCGATCTCGTTCTCCAATCCGAGCAGGCGGGCGGCGCCGGTGGTGGCGGCGGCGATCGCCTGCTGCGGCGTCATTCCTGCCTCCGTGACGAGGAGGTTGAACTCGCCGGCGTTGAGCCCGTGCTCGTAAACGCCCTCGTCGGTGCCGAAAACGACGGGGGCGCCGATGCGCATCGCCTCGCGCGCGGCGCGGCCGACGACCTGAAGCGTCATGCGCACCTTGTCCTCGACCAGCGGCGTGTAGACGCCGGTGCCGAGCCGTTCGCGGATTCCCTGGAAGGCCATCAGCGTGGGCACCAGCGTCGTCCCCCGGTCGCGCATCAGCCGCAGCGTCGCCTCGCTCGCGAAGGTGACGTGCTCGATCGAATCGACGCCGGCGCGCACCGCGGCGGCGATTCCCTCGTCGCCATGGGCATGGGCGGCGACCTTAAGCCCGAGCGAATGGGCGGTCGAGACGATCGCGCGCATCTCCTCGTCGGTGAAGGCCTGGCCGAGCCCACGATCGCCCTGCGAGAGGACGCCGCCGGTCGCCATGAACTTGATCACGTCCGCGCCGCCCCGCGCCTGCTCGCGCACCCGCTCGGCGCATTCGACCGGGCCGGTGCAGACATTGTGGCCCCGTAGCACCGCGTTAACCTCGGGGCGGAAGCCGGCGGTGTCACCATGTCCACCGACAATCGACAGCGGCTCGCCCGCGACGAGCACCCGCGGCCCCTCGATCAGCCCGCTCTCGATCGCGCGCCGGATCGCGAAGCCGGTGGTCCCCGGCGAGCCGAGATCGCGCACCGTGGTGAAGCCGGCGCGCAGCGTCACCAGCGCATTGTGCGCGCCGAGCAGCGTCCGGTAGTCGTCGGTATCGACCGCCTCGCGCCAGAAGGGGGCGTGCGAATCGCCGACGAGGTGGACGTGCGCGTCGATCAGGCCGGGCAGCACCGTGCGGCGCGAAAGGTCGACGAGGCGCGCGCCCGCGGGAGGCGGCGTCAGCCCCTCGCTCACGCTCTGGATGCGCCCGTCGACGATGGTGATCGTGGACGGCCCCGCCATCGGCCGGGCAGGATCGGCGAGCAGACGCCCGGCATGGACGACAATCACCTCGTGCTGGGCCGGCCACTGCGCGCTCTGGGCCCAGGCGGGCAGGGCGAAAAAGGCGAGCAGAAGGGCGGTCAGACGCGTGATCATGGCAATCCCCTTTTGTGCAGCGGCGCCTTCATTGCGCATCGCCCCGCGCGCTGACAAGCGAAAAGCCCGGCGCCTTTCGGCACCGGGCTTTCCTGCTTCCCCACGAAAATGAGCGACTTACCAGAAGAAGTCGTAGATCACGTCGAGGACTTCGCCGGTATAGACGTCCACCAGGAGGACGTCGTTGTAGTAACGCACCCACTGCGTGCCCGGAGGCGCCGGCGGCAGGCGATAGTAGAAGGGATCGCCGATCCAATAGCTGCGGCTGTAGAACAGCGGATCGAGGAAGAAGCCGATCGTGAAGCGGCGATAGTGCCAGTTCCGGTACGGCGCATAATAGGGCGACAGGCGATAGATGTGGCGATACCGGACGCGGTGGTTGCGCCAGTCGTAGCGCCGGTCGTTGCGCCAGTCGTGACTCCAGTTCACGCGCCCGCCCGGGCGGCTGGCATAGCGCCCCTGCGTCCGCGCGGAGCCGCGGTCCCACTGGCCCCGGTCGCGCTGATACTGGCCGCGATTGCCCTGATACTGGCCACGGTTGCCCTGGTAACGGCCGTTATCCGCCTGGTACTGGGCCGAAGCACGGCGCCCTTGGAATCCGGCCGGCGAGCGCGGTCCGTCGGGCTTGGTTGCGACCGCCGCCGGCGTGCCGCCACCGGGCCGGAAATCGCGGCGCGGCGGTGCGCCGGCGCCATCGGCATTGGCACGATTTCTGACGACGAAAGCGGGACGGGGGCCGTCCTCGCGGGCCGGCGCCCGGTATTCGCGCGACTGTCGCGGCCCCTCGGCACGAGGCGCCTCGGCCCGCGGCGGCGGCGCCTGTCGCGGTCCCTGCGACCGCTGGCCGCCGCCGCGGTTGCCGCCGTGATGCCAGCCGCCGCGGTCGTTGCCGCCGTCGCCATTGCCGTGCCGCTGCGCCATCGCCGCGGCCGGCATAACCATCGCCGTTGCGGCGATCAGACCAATCATGAACTTGCGCATACACGCTGCTCCTTGCCCGCGACGGCAATCGGCCGCCCTGCGTCATGGTGCGCTTATGCCGTCGGGCGCCTGACGCATGGCTGAACCGCGCGGTCAGAAACCGGCAAGGTTGCGGCCATGAAATCAGCGGCGGCGCGGCGGCTCGTCGCGTAGCGCGGGCACCTGCGCGGCGGCGTCCGCCCGCGAAATGCCGGGCGGTGGGGCGGCGGCCACCGTCTCGCGCCCGCCGGCGATGCGGATCGCCCGACGGATCGCGCCGCGCAGCCGGGGATAGATGCCGCAGCGGCACATATTGGTGATCGCCCGGTCGATCGCTTCGTCGCTCGGATTCGTTTCGTGCTCGATCAGCGCCGCGACCGCCATGACGATGCCGGGGATGCAGAAGCCGCATTGCGGCACGTTCTCGACGGCGAGCGCCTGCTGCACGGCATGCGAGCGATCGCGCGCCAGGCCCTCGATCGTCGTGACGTAGGTGCCCTCGATGTCGCCGATCCGCACCCGGCAGCTCTTCACCGCGCGCCCATCGACATGGACCGTGCAGGCGCCGCAATGGCCTGTTCCGCAGCCGAACTTCGTCCCGGTGAGGTTCGAAGCCTCCCGCAAAGCGAACAGCAACGGCGTGTCCGGATGGAGCCGGTAGTGGACGGGCTGCCCGTTCACGGTGAAGCTGGTCATGCCGCCTGATAGGCCTGGCGGGGCCGCGTTGGAAAGCCGGGCGCGACAGTCGTCTTCCGAACGTCGCGATTGACTTTACTCGTCCCGAGGCCCACATGCGCGTCCAGCGAGGCGTCAGGCAGCGTGAACTGGCCGCAAGGCTTCGGCTCCGCCTCGTATTTCTGAAGAGCTTCCCTTTTCACGCGGGTCGTTCAGTCACCCGCCGCGTTCGCGCGCCTTTTCGAGGCACCGCGCGAGCGCCGCATCGAAGTGAGTTCAAACCTAAAATGTCATTCCAGACCCTCGGGCTTTCCGAGCCCGTCCTGCGCGCGCTTGCCGCGAAAGGCTATGCCAGCGCCACCCCGATCCAGGCACAGGCGATCCCGACCGTGCTCACCGGCCGCGACCTGCTCGGCATCGCCCAGACCGGCACCGGCAAGACGGCGGCCTTCATGCTGCCCTCGATCGACCGGCTCGCCGCCTCGCGTCGCGGGGCGCTGCGGCCGCAGACGTGCCGGATGCTGGTGCTCGCGCCGACCCGCGAACTCGCCGGCCAGATCGCCGATTCGGCGATCGCCTACGGCCGGTTCGCCCAGCTTCGCGTCGCCCGCATCTTCGGCGGCACCTCAATCCACCGCAACCGGCAGGACGTGGCGCGCGGCGTCGACGTTCTGGTCGCGACGCCGGGCCGCCTGATCGACCTGGTCGAGCAGGGCGCGCTCAGCCTGCGCGAGGTCGAGATCCTCGTCCTCGACGAGGCCGACCAGATGCTCGACCTCGGCTTCATCCATGCGCTCAAGCAGATCGTGAAGCTGCTGCCGGACAAGCGGCAGACCCTGTTCTTCTCCGCCACCATGCCGAAGGCGATTCGCGAGCTTGCCGACCGCTTCCTCACCGATCCAGTCACGGTCGCGGTCGCGGCGCAGGCGACGACGGCGGAGCGCGTCGCGCAGCACGTGAGCTTCGTCCAGCCGCGCGAGAAGCAGGCGCTGCTCACCATGATGCTGCGCTGGGGCTTCGGTCCCCGCGGCAACATGGACCGCGTCCTCGTCTTCACGCGCACCAAGCACGGCGCGGACCGCGTCGTGAAGCTGCTCGCCGGCAGCGGCATCGCCGCCAGCGCCATTCACGGCAACAAGAGCCAGCCGCAGCGCGAGCGCGCGCTCGCCGCCTTCCGCGAGGGCACGGTGCGCATCCTGGTCGCGACCGACATCGCCGCGCGCGGGATCGACATTCCCGGCGTCAGCCACGTGATCAATTTCGAGCTGCCCAACGTGCCCGAGCAATATGTCCACCGGATCGGCCGGACGGCGCGCGCGGGCCGCGACGGCATCGCCATCGCCTTCTGCGCGGACGATGAGAAGGCCTACCTGCGCGACATCGAGAAGCTCGCCCGCCAGCGCCTCGCGATCGAGCCGCTGCCGCAGGGCTTCCTGGCCGAGGCGGCGCGCATCCAGGCCAGCCGGGCGCCGGTCGCGATCGAGGACGACGCGCCGCCCGCTCGCCGCCGTCCGATGCGCGGCCATCCGCAACGCGGCCGCTACGCCCATGCGGTGCAGCCGGCGGCGCGACCGAAGCGGCGGGCGCAGGGCTAGGCCTCGCCGGTCTCGATCCGCCGCGCCTCCTCGACCAAGAGCACGGGCACGCCCTCCCGAATCGGGAAGGCGAGTCCGGCCGCGTCGGAGACCAGTTCGCCGGCGCCGGCGTCGAGTCGCAGCGGTGTTCGCGTGACCGGGCAGGCGAGCACGGACAGCAGCCGCGGATCGAAGCTCATTGCAGCGTCTGCGGCCCGTCGGCGCCGCCGGGCGCCATGCGCTGGAACTGCATGAACTGGACGGCAAGGTCGGCACGCTCAACCAGGTCCTCGGCCTCGAGCAGCGCCTGCTTCGACCCCACGTCGAGCGGCGCGATCTGGCAGATGCCGTTGACGAGCTGCTCGTCGTCGAGCCGCGCCACCGATTCCCAGTCCACCGCATAGCCCAGCGCCGCGGCATAGGCGCGCGCCTCGCGCTCCAGGTCGGCGCGCTGCGCGATGCCGAGCGCCATGTCCTCGGCCTCCTCCTCGCATATCGCCTCGACCTGGCGGTAGCGCGTCGTGACGGGCAGCTCGCGCAGAATGCGGAAGCGCGCGAGGCCCTCCAGGACGATATTGTAGCGTCCGTCGGCAAGCCGCTCGCATTCGGCGATTCGGCCCAGCCCGCCGACCGGGAACAGCCCGGGCGGCTCGCGCCGGTCGCGCGGCTGGACCATGCCGATCAGCCGGTCGCCCGCCATCGCGTCGGCGACCATGTCGCGATAGCGCGGCTCGAAGATGTGGAGCGGCAGCTGCCCGCGCGGGAAGAGCAACGCCCCGGCCAGCGGAAAGACCGGAAAGCTGAGCGCGCCCATCAGCCGAACAGGATTTCGGACAGCCGCCGGCGCTGCGCCGATGTCCACGAATCCCCCAGCCCGACCGCTTCGAACATCTGCAGCAGCCGCTTGCGCGCCGCGCCCTCGTTCCAGTCGCGCTCGCGCCGGACGATGTCGAGCAGCTGGTCGGCCGCGCCGTCGCGGTCGCCCGCGCCGATCAGCGCGCCGGCAAGCTCGTAGCGCGCCTCGAGATCGTCCGGATTGGCGGCGACCCGCGCCTCGAGCACGGCCCGGTCGCCCGCCGGACCGGCCGCCTCGGCCAGCGCCAGCGCGGAGCGGGCGCGCGCCACCGCCGGGTCCTTCGCCGCCTCCTCCGGCAGCGCGTCGAGCACGGACTTCGCCTCGTCCGCCGCGCCAGAGGCAAGCAGCGCGCGCGCAAGGCCGGCACTGGCCGCGGGATGGTCCGGCGCCATTTCGACGATCTGGCGGAAGATATTGGCCGCGCGCGCCGCGTCGCCATCGGCGAGCACCGATTCGCCCATCTCGATCAGCGGCTCGATCTCGGCCTCGAGCTGCTGCGCGGCGCCCTGGATCGGGAGCTGGGCGAGAATCTGGTCGAGAATCTGCTTCAGCGTCCCTTCGGTGCGCGCCTGCGAAAGGTCGGCGATCGGGCGCCCCTGGAAGATCGCGTAGACGGTGGGAATCGTCTGGATCTGGAACTGGGCGGCGATGAATTTGTCGGCGTCGACGTCGATCTTGACCAGGCTGACGCCCTTGTCCGCATAGTCGGCGGCGACTTTCTCGATCACCGGCGACAGCTGCTTGCAGGGGCCGCACCAGTCCGCCCAGAAATCGACGAGGACGAGCCGCGACATGCTCGGCTCGATGACCTCGCGCTGGAATTTCTCGACCGCGGCGCGGTCCGCTTCGCTGAGCCCGAGGGTGGCCAAATCGTCTCTCCGCCAAAGGGTTGTGGAATGTCCTATGTGGGATGAGGGCCCTCGCTGCCAAGGGCAATGTGACGGGGGCTTGCGGCGAGGAAAGGCCCATGCTAGCAGCCGCCGCCTTACTCCAGCAGCTCGCGCGACGCCTCGGCGCCGCGACCGGGCAGCTCCACGAAGAGCGGGCGTAGCTCAGGGGTAGAGCACAACCTTGCCAAGGTTGGGGTCGAGGGTTCGAATCCCTTCGCCCGCTCCAGAATTCCAATGACTTAGCAGCGATCTGAGCCCTCCAGGCTCCCCGCGGGGGAGCACTCCGGGGAGCAGATTTGCGCGGCCATTTCACCGGCACCGGGCACGAAAAAGCCGCCCGGTTGCCCAGGCGGCCGTGATCGAGCGGGTCGGGCCGGTCAGTTGGGGCGGCTGTCGGGCTTGCGCGCGCCGCGCACGTAGAGCTCCCCCATCACCTCGTTGGTATCGCGCACCGTGCAATTCCAGTCGCTGAACGCATCCTCGACCCGGTCGAGAAAGTTGCGGGTGTCCTGCGGCAAGCTCTCCCCGTGCTTGTCGTTTGCATGGACCGCCAGGTAGCCGATCACCAGGTAGCCGATCATCGGCACGATCTGGTCCCATGCCCGCACGGGGTTGACGGCCTTGAGCGCGTACAAGGCACAGTCGAGCAAACGGGCGACTTCGTGTGCGCAGTGCGCCTCATCAGATTCGAGCTGCTGAATAGCGGCCGGAATTTCGCGGAACAGGGTGGCCCAGTCGGCCATGTGAATTTCGTCTGTCATGGGTTCTCCTTCCGAGCAAGATTGCCGGGTGAGCTCAACCTGACACGAACAGGCCTACAGAAATTGGGGGCTTATTGTTGCCCAGGAGACATTGCCCCCTCTCGGTTGCAGTTTCGTCACGCTGCTGGTGTAATGCCGACCTCATTGGGGGGACAAAACGAATGCTCAACCGCTCGACGTTGCTTAAGCTATCCGTGAAGAACGTCGGCTGTATTGGTCCGGATGGAGTGGAAATCGCTCTTGACGACGTTGTCTGTCTGGTTGGCAAGAACAACGCGGGAAAGTCGACGATCTTGCGCGCGTATGAGCTGGCGCGCGATCCCGGCAAGTTTATTCCGTCGCGGGACCGTTGCCATTGGGCTCCGGACGGCGAACCTTCAGTGGTAGAGCTCGACGTGCATATCCCGGAGGGGATCGCAAACGTCGCTGAGGAGTGGAAGATTCCCGATGGCGCCCTGCGTATTCTCAAGAGTCGGTGGGAGTGGTCCGGCGATGGGTCCTATGTGCGGAAGACCTGGAGCCCAGCAGAGAATGGTTGGTCCGACGACGCAAAAGCCGGCGGTGCCGACAATGTTTTCAAATCTCGCCTTCCAACGCCCCTCCACGTGGGCTCGTTGCAGGATGCGGACAAGACAGAAGAGGTACTCTTGGCGCTCGTCTTGCAGCCCTTTGTCCAAGAAATGCAGGTCCACCAGTGCGATCCAGATTCCGACCTCGCCAAGTCGTTCGCGACTCTTGGTGGGATCATTGAAGCGTTGAGCAAGACCCACAAACAGCGCTTCGATGATATTGCCGCCAAGGTACACGACGGCCTCAAGGAAGTGTTCCCGGATCTCGGGATTCAATTGGAAGTTGCGATGGCCCCGGATTCGATCAGCTTGGAGAAGCTGATGAAGGATGGCTCTGGTATCCGGATCCAAGATGGGGAAGTGCTCACCTCCCTCGCCCAGCAAGGGACAGGTGCGCGCCGGGCAATATTTTGGCCGATGCTATAGGTGCACAATCAGCTCACTCATGAGATCAAAGTGCGCGCAGCGCTAAAGAAGGAACTCAAGAGAAAGAAGACCGAGACCGCCGAAGCTGCGAAAGCCAAACTTACCGCATTAGACGCGGGAGAGAAGTTGCCGGAGTCGGATGATGACCCTGCATTTCCCGGCTACCTACTTCTCATAGATGAGCCGGAAAATGCCCTGCATCCTATGGCTGCACGGGCCGCTCAGCGGCGTCTCTACAAGTTCGCAACCGACCCCGATTGGCAAGTGATCATGACCACTCACTCGCCATATTTTGTCAATCCGCTGGTCGATCACACGACCATCGTTCGGTTGGAGCGTCGGGCAGGCGATCATGGTCCACTCGAACGAAAGACATACCGCGCCGACGAGGTGACTTTCGATCCTGAAACCAAGCGGAACTTGCAAGCACTGCAGCAAATGGACGTTGGTTTCTCTGAGGTGTTTTTTGATTCGTACCCGATATTGGTTGAGGGGGATACCGAATACGCCGCATTCATTGCTGTCGTCGTCGAAGAAAACCATGAACTCGCGGGACGAGCTACCATCGTCAGGGCGCGGGGTAAGGGGATTCTTCCGGGGCTAGCTCGCATGCTCCGTCATTTCCGCGTTCCTTTCAGCATAATTCACGATATCGACTGGCCCTTCACGAATACTCAGGGCGCAAATGGTATGTGGACTACAAACCAGACCATCTTTGACGAGCTGCAAGCGTGTAGAGCGGACGGCCTGGTTGTGAGGCATCGTTGTAGCGTTCCCGATTTCGAAAGCGAACTTGGGGGCGAGGAGCTTGGCAAGGACAAACCGCTCCAAGCGTATTTGCGGATCAAGGGAGACGAGACCCTGCCGACACGGATCGCAGCGTGCATCCGGGGAGCAGAAATGGCAGTTTTCCGCCGGAACCGACCAGAACCGACCGGAACAAACGTGCCCAACGCTGCCGAGGAAGGCAAGCGATTAGATTGTCAGTATTTTTCCGGCTGGAACCGGTCGGGCCGTTTCATCGACCCCTTGCCAAGGTTGGGGTCGAGGGTTCGAATCCCTTCGCCCGCTCCAGCGTTTTCAACGTCTTAGCTGTACGACAAATCCTGCGGGGCGGTTTTGAGGTTACCCCTTAGGTTACCGGGTTGGGCTTAGGCGTACGCGGGTAAGTGTTTAAAATTAGGTATGACGGCCCGTGGATCGCGCTCCACGGGCCGCCCCTTGGTCCTCCTTGGAAACCTCTCCCGCCCCGGGACGGGCTGTTGTCCGTCGTACAAGGTGGGGCGGCCGACAGGCGTCGGACGCCGCCGCAGGACTAAGCGGTCTGTTTGTGCTTCGGCAGGGAGAGGGCCTTGCTACGCGCCCTCGCCTCCTCCTTTGCCTTGGTGAACTCGGGCTCCAGCTCCTTCAGCTTCTTGACGAGGCCAGAGAGGTCATACTCATTGCTCGTCTTGCCCTTGCCCGGGCTGGTACGGCCAATGCGCTGGATCAGCCCCGCGCCCTCCATCTCCGCGATGTGCCGCTGAATCTGGCGCTCACTCATTCCCATACGTTCGGCCAGCGTGGCCTTCGACGGCCACGGCCGCCGGTCGGCGGACCACCACTGATCCAGTAGGTGCATGACGACGTTGAACTGGACCGGGTTCAGCCCAATGCGCGCCTGCGCCTTCATCAGAAGCGACGGCGTGATGCAGTAGCCCAAGTTCATCACCGGCTTGCCGAACTTCTTCTCGGAGGCCTTCCGCGTGTCGGGCTTGCCCGCCAGCGCGGCGAGCTCGGCGAGATTGACGACCTTGCTGTCTTCGCTCATCGTTCGCGTCCTTTCTTGAGGACTTAAATGCGCGCACTTCCTGGCGATTGCAAGTGGAGCGAGTGGACACCAGCGTCCTATGCAACCGGACGCGGACGACTGGAGGCACCGGTCGCCGATGTCCTATGGGGTCAGCGAAAATTCGCTATCGGCGTCGTCACTACCGGCAATCGAGCGCCCGTCATACGGTGGGCGGGAGCGGAACGCCTTCATCCGGTTGCTCGCCGTTCTCAGGCGGGGTCAGGCTTTCACGCCAATCCCGCAGTGACTGACGGGCGCTCTCGATTGCCTGCCCTTGATCATCGACCTCATTGTCCGTGAGCAATCGGGACTGCCACAGGCCGAGATTGTCACTTTCCATCACCGCTATGCGAATCGGGCCGTCAACGCCGCCGGAGTTCGTGTCGATCACGTGCTGGATTGCCCACGTGGTGAGGAAGGTGGCCTCCCTCACCGATGGCGGTCCGTTCAGGCAGAATATGTCCACAAGGAAGCGCAGGAACGGATCGGCCGACAGCTTACCGCTCCCTAGCGCGACCTAGTAGTGCGCCTGATCGAGCAACCTTGGCTGGATCACACCCTCAAAGACGCAGAGACGGTAGTGACCAGCGTCCGAGCAGAGTGTTGACGTTGATCTGCTGGCCGATGCCCGTGTTGTGGAACTGCTGTATCAAATACTCGCACGCTTCGCGGCAAATGTCGAACAAAAAGTGAATCACATTTGCTAGACCGCGTCCAGATTTTCCGCGAGATTATACGGCGCCGAGCCTTCAGCTCGTCGTGATGACCTTCACCGGGCCGCGGCGTTCGAGGACGTCGACGACGACCTGGCGGCCGGAGCGGCGCAGCGCGACGTCCGCCGAGTGGCCACCGATGGTGAGGTTGCGCAGCACCACCTCGTCCAGGAAGGGCGGCAGGGTCGGGTCGTCGAAGCTGATCCGCGCCTGGTCGGGATCGAAGCCGAGGCCGAGACAGGCCTGCAGCATGTAGATCGGCGCCGCCGCCGCCCAGGCGTGCGGGGTGCAGGCGACGGGATAGAAGGTCGGCGCCTGCGTATGCTGGCGCGGGAAACCGCAGAACAGCTCGGGCAGCCGCCGCAGGTCGATATAGCTTGAAGCGACGAACAGCCCTTCGAAGATTCGCGCCGCCTCCGCGCGAAAGCCGTAGCGGGCGAAGCCGGCGGCGAGCAGCGCATTGTCGTGCGGCCAGACCGAGCCGTTGTGATAGCTCATCGGGTTGTAGCGCGCCTCGCCGGCGGCGACGGTGCGCACGCCCCAGCCGCAGAAGGAGGAGGCCGACATCAGGCTGCGCACCACGGATTGGGCGCGCTCCGGATAGGCGATGCCCGCCCACAGCGCGTGGCCGGCATTGGAGGCGCGCACCCGGCAGAGCTTCTTGTCGCCGTCGAGCGCGAGCCCGTAGGTGCCGAGCGCCTCGTCGAAGAAGCGCGCGTCGAAGGCCTGCCGCAGCGCCTCTGCGCGCGCGGCCAGCCCGGCGGCGCGTTCGCCATGGCCAAGCCGCGCGGCGATCCTGGCGGCCGCGCGCCAGGCGGCGAAGACATAGGCTTGCACCTCGACCAGCGCGATCGGCCCGGTCGCGAGGCTGCCGTCCGCGTGGAAGACCGAATCGTCGCTGTCCTTCCAGCCCTGGTTGGCGAGGCCGTCGGGCCTTTGACGATAATATTCGACGAAGCCGTCGGCGTCCTGGTCGCCATAGCGATCGATCCAGCCGAGCGCGGCCTCGATATTGGGCCACAGACGGGAGAGCGTCGCCACGTCGCCGGTGCGGTCGAGATAGGCGCCGGCGAGCATCACGAAGAGCGGCGTCGAATCGACGCTGCCGTAATAGCGGCGGAACGGCACCTCCCCCAGCTCGGCCATTTCGCCGAGCCGCACTTCGTGCAGGATCTTGCCCGGCTCGGCATCGGCCTCGGGATCGACCACCCTCGCCTGGTTGGCGGCGAGGTGGAGCAACACGCCCCTGGCCAGCGCCGGATCGAGCCAGAGCAGCTCCATCGCCGTGATCAGCGCGTCGCGGCCGAAGACGGTCGAGAACCAGGGGATGCCGGCATAGGGGCACGGCCCCTCCGGCGTGTCGGTGGCGAGCATGTAGAGGTCGGAGATGCTGCGCCGGGCAGCCTCGTTGAAAATGTCATTCGAGGTCACGATCGCCGCCGCGCGCGCGGCCGAGCGGCGCAGCGCCCGCCGCGCGTCGCGCAGCGCCTTGAAGAATTCGCGTCGCGGCGGGCGCGGCGTGCATTGCCCGCCGCACTGGATGGCGAGGAAGATCGCGCGCGCCTCCTTCGGCGCGAGTTCCAGCGTGAAGCGCGCGCTGCGGCCGGTCAGTTGGCCGGGCGCCGGATCGAAGGACAGCGCGGTCGACCGCAGCCGGTCGTCCAGCCCGAGATAGTTGAGGATCGCGCAGCTTTGCGAAAGGCGCGGCGGCTGAATCGCGCCGCGCCGTTCGCGCGTCGTGCCGCGCACCTCGAAAATGTCGGTGAAGTCGGCGTCGAAGGCGATCTCGAGCGTAAGGCGACGGAGCACGGTGTCGAAATTGCGCACCAGCACGCGCTCGTAGCAGGTCGCGTTCCACAACAGCCGCGTGCGCCGGATGTGAATGAGGTCGTGCGGCAGGACGACCTCGCCCGCCTCGTCGTGGATGTCGGGATTGGCGAGGTCGCAGGTCAGCGTCGCATTATCGTCGCGCAGCGCCGACGAGAGCAGCATCGGCCGCACTCCCTCGATTTTGAGACAGAGGTGCGAAAGATGGCGCGTGTCGCGATGGAAGATGCCTTCCGGGCTGCCCGGCCCCCAGAGCGCGTCGCCGGTATGGTCGAATACCGCGAAGGTATCCCCATGTTTCAGCGTGCGCGGCCGCCGCTCCTGCAGCGAGGAGGCCGCCGGAATGAAGAAGTGGGCCGGCGCGGCAGCTTCCGCGCCGGCAGGGACCGGATTCTGCGCCGTCATGGCACCTCCCGGATGACCTTCGCGCGCCTGGTCAGGCAACGGCCTGCAATTCGCTCTCGTCGTGCAGGCGCGCAGCCACGAGGGGCTCGGGCTTCGCGCCGCACAGGCGGCGATAGATGGCAAGATAGTCCTCGGCCATGCGCTCGACGGTGAATCGCTTCTCGAACGCGGCGCGGACCCGGTGCCGGTCGAACGCATCGATGCCGCGCAGCGCCTCCACCGCCTCGTCCACCGATTCGACGATCGCGCCCGATTCGCCCGGCGTGATCACCTCCGGCACCGAGCCGGAGCGGAAGGCGATCACCGGCGTGCCGCAGGCCATCGCCTCGATCATCACCAGTCCGAACGGCTCCGGCCAGTCGATGGGGAAGAGCAGCGCGCGCGCATTGCCGAGAAATTCCTCTTTCTGCGCCTCGTTGATCTCGCCGATATATTCGACGAGCGGATTGGTCTCGACCATCGGCGCGATCGTCTCTTCCCAATAGGCGCGATCGACGCGGTCGATCTTCGCCGCGATCTTGAGCTTCATGCCCGCGCGCCGCGCGATCTCGATCGCGCGGTCCGGCCCCTTCTCCGGCGAGATCCGGCCGAGGAAGGCGAGATAGTCGCCCTTTGGCTCCGCGGTGAAGCGCAACAGGTCGCGCGGCAGGCCGTGATAGACGTTGCCCACCCAGTTGATCGGCGGCGAGAGCGGCCGGCGCTGGTCGTAGGAGATCGAAACCAGCGGAACCTCCGGAAAGGCCGCGTAGAACGGCCTGAGATCGGGAAGGTCGAGCCGCCCGTGCAGCGTCGTCACCGTCCGCTGCGCGAAGTCGCGGATGACGGGGAAATGCAGCAGATCGATGTGGAAGTGCAGCACGTCGAACCTGTCCGCCTCCTGCCGGACGGTGTCGAGCATCATCACGTGATAGGGGATGGGGTCCTTCACAAAGGGATTGAGGCGCAGCGCCATGTCCGAGCAGCGGACGAGGCGCGCCTTCGTGCGCGAATCGCCGGAGGCGAACAGCGTCACGTCATGCCCCCGCCGGACCAGTTCCTCGGTGAGATAGGAGACGATACGCTCGGTGCCCCCGTAGAGCTTGGGCGGGCAGCATTCCGCGAGCGGTGCGATCTGGGCAATTTTCACGGTGCAAACCCCTGGAAATGACAACGACTCAAGAGCGCGCGTGCGGCGCCCCTGTTCCTTGCGAACGCGACGGATTGACGAAGAATGGGGGGGGAAGGGCGCAGCCTCCCGCCCGCGGCTTCAGCGAGGCGCGGTATCGCGGCAATCGACACGGTTGCGCGGCGGCTGGAAATGCATGCAAACCCCTCCTTGCCCATGTCAGCGATGTTTTGAGGCCCGCATCGGCATCCGGCGGGCGCGCCGACCGAGTTAGGCGCGCGAAAATCGCATTCAAGGGGTTGGAAAGCCGGACGCTAGTCCTGGCCGGCGAGCCACGCGTCAGCGCTGGGCGGGCGGCTCCTGCGGCGCGCTCGCCTGTCGCGGGGGGGCCGCGCGCGGTTCGAGCAGCGCCGCGGTCTCGATCGTGTCGAGCGCGCTACGCGCGTCGGCATAGAGCCGCGCCTTGCGGATCCAGGCGGCGGCGCGCGCGCGGCCCGGCAGGCGCAGCACCTCGGCGAGCGCGACATCGACCTGACCCGCCTCGAGCAGCCGGCTGGCGCGGCGCAGCCGTTCGGCAGGCTCCGGCGAGGGCGTATCGGCGCGACGCACGGTGATCAGCGAGCCGAGTTCGGCCCGCAGCGCCTCCCACCAGCCCGCGTCCGGACCCGGACCGACCAGGCTCGGCGCGACCTCGTGAAACTCGAGCTGCAGCTCCTGCAGCGTCACGGGATTCTGGCTGGCGAGGATGATCATGCCGACGGCGCGTGGCTGCGTCCGTCCGAAGCGCTGGCGCAGGAGCCCCTCGAGAAAGCCGAGGCGCACGCCGCGATCGAGCGCGCGGCGCGCCGCGAAGGCGACCAGCAGACCCTCGGCGCGGTCGGCATTGCCGACGGCGGCCCGCGACTGCAGGTCGATGTCGTCCATCCGCTGCTCGAGCGCGGCGACCCGCCGCGACAGCTCGGGATCGATGATCACCCGCTGCGCCTGCTCGGCGCCATCGGCGGCGGCGGACGGCGCGGGGGCCGGAAGGGTGCCCGCAGGGCTCGACGCGACCGGCGCCGGCTGTTGCGGCGCGGCCTGCGAGGGCAATGCCGGCCCGGGCTGCGCGACGCCGAGCAGGCTGGCGCCGCCCTGCCAGTGCGCGAGCAGCCAGGCCATGGCGGCAAGGCCCAGCAGGAAGCAAAACAGGGCCACGAGGACATAGGTCGCAAGCCGCCGTCGCGGCGGATCGCCGATCGCGGTTGCGTCCTCGCCGTTCATGCGTACCCAGCCCTCATCGTGATGGCGCAGTCTGGCACAGCTTGGCGCCAAGCTCCAGAAGCGCGTCGTCGCGCGGGCGAGCGGCGACGGCGGCCGCGGCCCACCCCGCCCCCGCAGCGGCGCGCGCGTTGGCGCTGATCGCCGCGATGCGCGTGCGCGCGGCGTAGGGCGCGGCGAGGCGGGCGAACAGGGCGGCGGCGCGGGGCGAATGAAGCAGGGCGACCGCGCCGCCCGCGCGCAGCGCTTCCGCCGCCGTCTCCGGCAGCGCCTCGACCGGCTCGGCCGCATAGACCGGCACGTCGATCACCTTGAGGTCCGCCGTCGAGAGCGGCACATGGTCCGCGCCGCAGGGATGAACCGCCCGCGCGATGCCGTCCGCCGCCATCTGCTGCGCCAGCGCCGCGCCATCCGACGGGCCGATGCGGATGTCGCCGATGCCCGCCGCCCGTGCCGCCTCGGCGGTCGCCTCGCCGACTGCGTAGCAGGGCAGCTTCGCGAAGGGCGCGAGTGACGTCATGCCGGCATGACGCACCGCATTGGCGCTGGTCAGCACCAGCGCGTCGAACGGTCCGTCGGGCGGCGTCCAGGGGAGCGAGCGGACGGTAAAGAGCGGCGCGACGACGGGATCGAGCCCGAGAGAGAGAGCGCGCGCGGCCGTCGCCGCCGCCCCCGGCTCCGGACGCAGGACGAGGACGCGGCTCATTTTCCGAACGTCGCCCGGAGCGCCGGGCTCGCGGCCTCCAACAGCCGCGCCGCGAGCGCCGCCGGGTTGTCGTCCTCGCCGCGATGGACCTCGCGCCCGTCCGGGCTGAGGATTTCGGCGGCGAGCCGGATCGCCCCATCCTCGAGCCGCGCCAGCGCCGCCACCGCCGAGTGGCAGTCGCCGCCGAGCGCGGCGAGAAAGGCGCGCTCGGCCATCACGCAGGCGTGGGTGGCGGCATCGTCGATCGCGGCGAGCGGTTCGGCGAGATCGGTGCGCCCGGCCATCCGTTCGACGCCGATCGCCCCCTGCGCCGGCGCGGGGAGCAGGTCGAGCGGCACGCCAATATCGATCCCGAGCCGGTCCAGCCCCGCGGCGGCGAGCAGCGTCGCATCCACCTCCCCACGCTCAAGCTTGGCGAGCCGGCTCTGCACGTTGCCGCGCAAGAGCACGATGTCGAGGTCGCTTCGCCTGGCGAGCAGTTGCGCGCGCCGGCGCGGCGAGGCGCTGCCGACCCGTGCGCCCTCGGGCAGCGCTTCAAGGCTCGGCGCACCGAGCAGACGGTCGCGCGTGTCGGCGCGCGGCAGCATCGCGACGATGACGAGGGCCTCGGGCCGATGCGTCTCGACGTCCTTCATCGAATGGACCGAAATATCGGTAAGGCCCTGGACAAGCGCGCGGTCCAGCTCCTTGGTCCACAACGCCTTGCCGCCGATTTCGGCGAGCGCGCGGTCCTGGATCCGGTCGCCGCTCGCGGTGATCGGGACGATCTCGCTTTCAAGGCCGCACCTGGCGGCGAGCGCGTCCGCCACCATATTCGCCTGCGCAAGCGCCAGCGGCGAGCCGCGCGTCCCGATGCGGATGGGCCTGGTCATGCGGCGCTTGTGCTAGCGATTGCGACGGTGGCAGGGAAGTGCGGATGGCCTTGATCCTGGGAATCGAATCGAGCTGCGACGAGACGGCGGCGGCGCTGGTCGCGTCTGACCGGCGCATTCTCGCGCACCGGCTCGCGGGCCAAGCGGACGCGCATCAGCCCTATGGCGGCGTCGTCCCCGAAATCGCCGCGCGCGCCCATGTCGAGATCCTCCCGCGCCTCGTCGAGGAGGCCCTGAGCGGGGCGGGCGTCACGCTCGCCGATGTCGATGCGATCGCCGCCACCGCGGGCCCCGGCCTGATCGGCGGCGTGATGGTGGGGCTGATGACCGCCAAGGGACTGGCGCTCGCGAGCGGCAAACCGCTGATCGCGGTCAACCATCTCGAAGGGCATGCCCTTTCGCCGATGCTCGCCGCGCCGGACCTGTCCTTTCCCTATCTGCTGCTGCTCGTCTCGGGCGGCCATTGCCAGCTGCTCTTCGTCGAGGGCGTCGGGCGTTACCGCCGGCTCGCCACCACCATCGACGACGCCGCCGGCGAGGCGTTCGACAAGACGGCGAAGCTGCTTGGCCTCGGCTATCCCGGCGGGCCGGCGGTTGAGCGCGCGGCGGCGGAGGGCGATCCCGGCGCGGTGCCGCTGCCCCGCCCCCTCGTCGGCTCGGACGAGCCGCACTTCTCCTTCGCGGGCCTCAAGAGCGCGGTGCTGCGCGCACGCGAAAGCGGCAAATATGCCGATGCCGATATCGCCGCGGCCTTCCAGCGAGCGGTGGTCGATTGCCTCGTCGATCGCACGCGCCGCGCGATCGGCGCGTCGCCGGGCGCGACGGCACTGGTCGTCGCCGGCGGCGTCGCGGCCAATTCCGCGATCCGCGCCGCGCTCGCCGATCTCGCCCGCCGCCACAGTCTCCCTTTCGTCGCGCCGCCGCTGTGGCTCTGCACCGACAATGCCGCGATGATCGGCTGGGCCGGCGCGCTGCGCTTCGAGGCGGGGCTCATCGACGCGCTCGACGCGCCGGCGCGGGCGCGCTGGCCGCTCGACCCGGCGGCGGAGCGGGCGCGCGGCGCGGGAGTGAAGGCGTGAGAGGAAATCCATGAAGATCGGCATCGTCGGGGCCGGCGCCTGGGGCACGGCGCTCGCCCAGGTCGCGGCGGCCGACGGCAGCGCGACGTTGATCTGGGCGCGCGAGCCGGAGGTCGTCGCCTCGATCAACGCCGCGCGCGAGAACGGCTTGTTCCTGCCCGGTATCCGCCTCGATCCCGCGATCCGCGCGACCGGCGACCTCGCCGATCTCGCCGCCTGCGAGGCCCTGCTCGTCGTCGCGCCGGCACAGCATCTTCGCGCCGTGCTCTCCGGCCTTCCGGCCGGCGACCAGACGCTGGTGCTGTGCGCAAAGGGGATCGAGGAGGCGAGCGGCCTGCTGATGCACGAGGTCGCGGGCGAGGTGCGGCCCGCATCGCCGATCGCGGTCCTCTCCGGGCCCACTTTCGCTCACGAAGTGGCGCAGAGGCTGCCGACCGCGATCATGCTCGCGGCCGAGGATGCGGCGCTGGGCGAGGCGCTGACGCGACGCATCGCCCGGCCTTGGTTCCGACCCTATTATTCGAAAGATGTTGTCGGCGCGGAGATCGGCGGGGCGGTCAAGAACGTGCTCGCCATCGCCTGTGGCGTGGTCAAGGGCCGCGGGCTCGGCCAGAACGCGCGCGCGGCGCTGATCTCGCGTGGCTTCGCCGAGATGACGCGCTTCGGCCTCGCCAAGGGCGCGCGGATCGAGACGCTGGCGGGCCTCTCCGGCCTCGGCGACCTTGTCCTCACCTGCTCGTCCACCGCCTCGCGCAACTTCAGCCTCGGCAAGGGGCTGGGCGAGGGCCGCTCGGCAACCGAGCTGCTCGCTGACCGCCGCACCGTGGCAGAGGGCGCCTTCACCGCGCCGGTGCTGAAGCGTGTCGCCGCCGAACTCGGCGTCGACATGCCGATCGTCGGCGCGGTCTGCGCGCTTCTTGCCGGGGAGGCGGGCGTGGACGAGGTGGTCGAGGACCTGCTCTCCCGCCCGCTCAGGAGCGAAGGGATTTGAGCGCGCCGCCGCGCCCGGTCAGAAGTCCCAGCAGATGCCGTTCTTCTCCCAATCGCCGTAACGGGTCGGCTCCTTTCCCTTGGGGCCGCCATGCTCGGTGGCCGGCGCGGGAGGGCCGGGCTCGGGAACCGGCGGACTCGGGCTCAGGTAAGCCGGCGGTTTCACGTGCGGCGGACGCTTGCTCATGGCGCGGCTTTCCGTTTGAATTCGCTCGATCTTCACCCCACATTTCGGACGCGGAGGACCGAAAGGCAAGATGAACGGTTTCAAGACGACGATGCTGCTAGCGGCGCTGACCGCGCTGTTCATGGCGCTCGGCTACACGCTGGGCGGCGCCGGCGGGGCCATCGTCGCCCTGGGCATCGCGGCGGCGATGAATCTGTTCACATACTGGAACGCCGACCGGATCGTCCTGCGCATGCACAATGCGCGCGAGGTGGACGCCGACGCCTGCCCGAAGCTGGTCGGCATCGTCCACGGCCTCGCGAAGCGCGCGGGCCTGCCGATGCCGCGCGTCTACCTCATCGATTCGCCGGTGCCCAACGCCTTCGCGACCGGCCGCAATCCCGAAAACGCCGCGGTGGCCGCCTCGATCGGGCTGTTGCGCATCCTCGACCGCGAGGAAGTCGCCGCGGTGATGGCGCACGAGCTTGCCCATGTGAAGAATCGCGACACGCTGACGATGACGATGACGGCGACCATCGCCGGCGCAATTTCGATGCTCGCCAATTTCGGCCTGTTCTTCGGCGGCGACCGCGATCGCAACTGGCTCGCCATGCTACTGGCCGTGATCGTCGCGCCCTTCGCGGCGATGATCGTGCAGCTCGCGATCAGCCGCACCCGCGAATATGCGGCCGACCGCGGCGGCGCGTTGATCAGCGGCAATCCGCGCGCGCTCGCCAGCGCGCTCGCCAAGCTGGAGGAAGGCGCGCGGCGCATTCCCAATCCCGTCGCCGAGCGCAATCCGGCGGTCGCGGCGCTCTACATCGTTCCCGGCTTCGATCGCGGCGACAGCCTGTTCTCGACCCACCCGGCGACCGCGAACCGCATCGCGGCGCTCCAGGCGATCGCGGCGGAGCTTGGCGCGGCGTCCCCGCCGGCTGCCGTGGCCCCCCGCGCCAGCGCCCTCAACCCCGTCGGTCAGCGCCGCTGAGACCCGCCGCCGACTCCCCTGGAACGCCGGCCCGCCGCGCCGCGCGGCGGCTGCTCGACGCGGTGCTGCGTCGCGGCCTGCCGCTGGAGGCCGCGCTCGACGGCGCGGCGCGCGACCTCGACCGCGCCGAGGACCGCGCGCTCGCCCACGCCATCGCCGCCGAAGTCCTGCGGCGTCTCCCCGATCTCGACGCGCTGATCGACGGCGCGACCCGACAGCGCCTTCCCGACGACGCCAAGGCCCGCTTCGCGCTGCGGATCGCGCTCATTCAGCCGCTCGCGCTCGGCACGCCGGAGCACGCCGCCATCTCGACGGTGCTGCCGCTGGTCGACGGCGGGCCGCGCCGGCTCGTCCACGGCGTCTTTTCGACGGTGATGCGCGGCGGCGCAGCTCTGCCAAAGGTACCGACGCTTCCCGCTCCGGTCGCCGAGCGCTGGCGGCGCGCCTGGGGCGATGAGGCGGTGGCGGCGGCGGCGCGGCTGATCGCGACGCCGCCGCCAGTCGATCTCGCCTTCCCGCCCGATTCCCCGCCGCCGGGAATCGAGGGGGTGAGCCTCGCGCCCGGACACCTGCGCCTGCTGCGCGGCGCCGATGTCGCGGCGCTCCCCGGCTATGGCGAGGGCCGCTTCTGGGTGCAGGACATTTCCGCCACGCTGCCCGCCCGCCTCCTCGGCGCGGGCGAGGGCCGCCATGTGCTCGACCTGTGCGCCGCGCCCGGCGGCAAGACGATGCAGCTCGCGGCGGCCGGCTGGCGGGTGACGGCTGTCGACGCCTCGGAAAGTCGTCTCGCGCGACTTCGCGACAATCTCGTCCGCATTGGCCTTTCGGCCGAAGTGGTCGCGGCCGACGTGATGGCATGGCAGCCGGACGAACAGGCGGATGCGATCCTCCTGGACGCGCCCTGCTCCGCGACCGGCATCTTCCGTCGCCACCCGGACGTGCTCCACCGCGTCCGTCCCAAGGCGATCGCCGAGCTGGCCGCGGCGCAGCAGGCGATGCTCGCCCGCGCCTCCCTGTGGCTAAAGCCGGGCGGCGCGCTCGTCTATTCGGTCTGCTCGGTGGAAAGGGAGGAGGGTGAGGCGGTCGCCGGCGCCTTCCTTGCGGCGCATCGCGATTTCACGCTCGAAACCGAGGAGCGTGTCCTTCCCGGCGCGCACGAGGCGGCGGGCGGCGCCGACGCCTTCTACCTGGCCCGTTTCCGGCGCAATTAGCCGGGGATAAGTCCGGCGCCTTCCTTGCCGGGCGACTCGCGCGGGTGCTAGATTCGCCGCCGTGCAGCAGCCCGTCCGTATCGCGCCCTCGATCCTGTCCGCCGATTTCGCGCGCCTCGGCGAGGAGGTCCGCGCGATCGACCAAGCCGGGGCGGACTGGATCCATATCGACGTGATGGACGGCCATTTCGTGCCGAACCTCACGATCGGGCCCGCCGTCGTGAAGGCGCTGCGGCCGCATACGGCCAGGCCCTTCGACGTCCATCTGATGATCTCGCCGGTCGATCCCTATCTCGAGGCCTTCGCCGAGGCGGGCGCCGACACGATCACCGTCCATCCCGAGGCGGGGCCGCACGTCCACCGCACCGTCCAGGCGATCCGCAGGCTCGGCAAGCGCGCCGGCGTCTCGCTCAATCCCGCGACGCCGGCCAAGGCACTCGATTATCTGCTCGAGGAGATCGATCTGGTGCTGGTGATGAGCGTCAATCCCGGCTTCGGCGGGCAGAGCTTCATCGACAGCCAGCTGCGCAAGATCGAGGCGATCCGCAAGCGCATCGACGCGCTCGGCAAGCCGATCGACCTCGAGGTCGATGGCGGCATCGACCAGTCCAACTGCCGCCGGGTGATCGAGGCCGGCGCCGACGCGCTCGTCGCCGGCACCGCGACCTTCCGGGGCGGGCCGGCGGCCTATGCCGACAATATTCGCGCGCTGAGGGGCGGATGAGCCTGATGGACCCCGACGAGGCGCCGCGCGCGGAGAGCGAGATCGAACCCGGCAAGCGCCTGATCCGTGTCGGCGACGATCGCGGACTGTCGCTGCTCGAGCGCCTGAGCTACCGGCTGCATCGCATGGCCTGGCGCACGCCGCTGCACCGGCTGCGGCTGCGCGGGCGGATGCCGCTGCGGCTGCTCGCGGTGCCGCGCGACCCGGTGCCAGGCGACAAGGCGGCGGGCGAGGCGCTGCTCGCGGGCACGATGCGCCACGGCGGCACCGAGGTCGCGACGGCGGACCTCGACATGGCCGCGCTCGGCCGGCCGGCCGATTTCGACCTCTATCTCCACAGTTTCGCCTGGCTGCGCGATCTTGCCGCCGCCGCGACGCGCGAGCGCGGCGCCAAGGTGGCCGAGGCGCTCACCCGCCGCTGGATCGCCGCGCACGGCGAAACCGTGAGCGAGCCGGCCTGGCGCGCCGACCTGTGGGGGCGGCGCATCCTCTTCTGGACGGCCTACGCGCCCTTTATCCTCTCGACCCACGATCCGGTCTATCGCTCCTCGGTGCTCTACACGCTGGCGCGCGGCGCGCGGCATCTCGATCGCGGCGCCGACAAGGTCGCGCCCGGGCTGGGGCGCGTCATCGCCTGGTGCGGCGTGATCGCCGCCGCCCTGGTCGTGCAGGGCGGGCCAGCGCGGCTGCGTTCGGGCGAGGCGGGGCTGGCGCGCGCCCTCTCGCTCGCGCTCCACGACGACGGCGGGCTGGTCAGCCGCGCGCCGATCGAGCAGGTGGCGCTGGTCGAAACGCTCGCGCAGCTTCGCAATGTCTATATCGCCGCGCGCCGCGACATCCCCGAGCTCCTGAGCGAAACGCTCGCCGCGGCGGTGAGCGCGCTGCTTTCGGTCAGGCTCGGCGACGACGCCCTGTCAAGCTGGCAGGGGGGCAATATGGCGAGCCGCCGCCGCGTGCTCGCCGCGGTCGAGGCGTCGGCGGCGACGTCGCGGGCGCTGCGCCAGCCGCGCGGCTGGGGCTACCAGCGGCTGCACGCCAAGCAGACAGTGCTCGTCTTTGATGCCGCGCCGCCACCGCCGCCGCGCGCGCTTTCGGGGGGCTGCGCCTCGACGCTCGCCTTCGAGATGAGCGACGGGCCAAGGCGTCTGGTCGTCAATTGTGGCGGCGTCGGCGACGCGCTCGGCGCGATTCCGCCGGAACTTTCCTATGGCCTTCGCACCACCGCCGCCCATTCGACGCTGACGCTGGGCGATCGCAACTCGACCGCGATCCACCCCGACGGCTCGCTTGGCAAGGGCGTCGGTGAGGTCGAGATGTCGCGCGACGACACCGCCGGTATCCAGCGCGTCGAGGCGAGCCACGACGGCTATGTCCGCCGCTTCGGCCTCGTCCACGAGCGCCGGCTGACGCTCTCCCCGGACGGGCGCAGCCTGGAGGGCGAGGATCGGCTGATCGCCTCCGGCCGGAAGCGCAGGGGCGGCGCGGTGCCGTTCGCGGTGCGCTTCCATCTCGCGCCGGAGGTCGAGGTGACGCCGACCGCCGACGGTCAGGGCGCGCTGCTGCGCCTGCGCGGCGCGGCGGTCTGGCAGTTCCGCTGCCGCGGCGGCCAGCTTTCGATCGACGACAGCCTGTGGATGGACGGCGAGGCGCGACCCCAGCCGACGCTCCAGCTCGTCATCGCCGGCGAGACTCCGCCCGACGGCATGACGATCGCCTGGGAGCTGAAGCGCGCGTCCTGACAGTCCGCGCGGGCGACGGGGTGACGCGGGCGCGACGGCGCGTTAAGGCGCGCTCGGCCCCACACCTGCAGGATCCGACATGACCGACGTGAAGATTGCGCGCGCGCTGCTTTCCGTTTCCGACAAGACCGGCCTTGCCGAGCTGGGCCAGGCGCTCGCCCGCCACCGGGTCGAGCTGGTTTCGACCGGCGGCACTGCGAGGGCGCTGCGCGAGGCTGGGCTGGAGGTTCGCGACATTTCGGACCTCACCGGCTTTCCAGAGATGATGGACGGCCGCGTGAAGACGCTGCACCCCAAGGTCCATGGCGGCCTGCTCGCGGTGCGCGACGATCCCGCCCATTCCGCCGCGATGGCCGAGCACGGGATCGGCGCGATCGACCTCGTCGTCGTTAATCTCTATCCCTTCGCCCAGACCGTCGCGAAGGGCGCGTCGCGCGAGGAGATCATCGAGAATATCGACATCGGCGGCCCTTCGATGGTGCGCTCGGCCGCCAAGAACCACGCCTATGTCACCATCGTCACCGATCCGGGCGACTATGCCGAGCTGATCGAGGCGCTGGACGCGAGCGGCGGCATGACGTCCCTCGATCTGCGCAAGCGGTTCGCGGCAAAGGCCTTCGCCGCGACCGCCGCCTATGACGCGATGATCTCGCAATGGTTCGCCTTTGCCGACCAGGGGCAGCTCTTCCCCGACACGCTCGCGCTCACCGCGCGTCGGGGCGAGGAGCTGCGCTATGGCGAGAATCCGCACCAGAAGGCGGCGCTCTATTTGCCGACCGGCCCGCACGCGCGCGGCATCGCCCAGGCCGAGCAGGTGCAGGGCAAGGCGCTGAGCTACAACAACCTCGCCGACGCCGACGCCGCCCTCGAGCTGGTGACCGAGTTCCGCGACGACGGCCCGGCCTGCGTCATCGTCAAGCACGCCAATCCCTGCGGCGTCGCGCTGGGGGCGACGCTCGTCGAGGCCTACGAGGCCGCCTATGCCTGCGACACCGTGTCCGCCTTCGGCGGCATCGTCGCGGTCAACCGCCCGCTCGACGCCAGCGCGGCCGAGGCGATCACCGGCATCTTCACCGAGGTGGTGATCGCGCCCGATGCCGATGCCGAGGCGCGCGCAATCTTCGCGAAGAAGAAGAACCTTCGCCTGCTGCTCACCGGCGAGCTGCCGGATCCGGCGCGGCCGGGCCTGCTGGTCAAGTCGATCGCCGGCGGCTACCTGCTCCAGTCGCGCGACAATGGCCGCGTGGCGCGGGAGGATCTGAAGGTCGTCACCAAGCGCGCGCCGAGCGAGCAGGAGCTCGCCGACTGCCTGTTCGCCTGGACGGTGGCGAAGCACGTCAAGTCGAACGCGATCGTCTATGCGAAGGGCGGCGCGACGGCGGGCATCGGCGCGGCGCAGATGAACCGGCTCGAATCCGCCCGCATCGCGGCGTGGAAGGCGAAGGACGCGGCCGAGAAGGCGGGCTGGAGCGAACCGCGCACGATCGGCTCGGCCGTCGCCTCCGACGCCTTCTTCCCCTTCGCCGACGGTCTGCTCGCCGCCGCCGGGGCGGGCGCGACCGCGGTGATCCAGCCGGGCGGCTCGATCCGCGACGAGGAGGTGATCGCCGCGGCCGACGAGGCGGGGCTCGCCATGGTCTTCACCGGGATGCGCCACTTCCGCCACTGACGGGCGCGCCGGCGGGCGGGCTCAGGGCGTCGGCAGGCTGGCGCTCTCGCCCTTGCCGAGGCGGAACAGCACCCGGTCCTCGCCGGTGAAGCCCTTGCGCCAGACCACCCAGCCGAAGGCGGCGAGGATTGCCGGCACGCCGATCACCAGCTCGGCCCATTCGAAGCGGTGCGGGAGCGAGACGAAGACAGCGCCGACCACGACGGCGGCGGCGGCGGCCCAGACGAGCGGCCAGCGCCAGCCCTGCACCGGCGCGCCGAGTAGGCGGGCAAGCAGCCGCGCCTTCACCACCGAGGCGTAGCCGAGCGCGAGGGCGAGGGCGAGCGCGGCGCCCGCCGCCTGGAAGGCCTGCGACCAGCCGAGCAGGCGCATGGCGAGAATGATCGCCACGGTCAGCGCCCCCTGCACCGCGATCATCGAGAGCGAGATCAGAAGGTTCATGTGCCGCGCGACATAGACGAGCGCGGCCTCCGACACTGCCGCCGTCGCCGCCACCGCCTCCGCGGCGAGCAGGAAGCCGAGCGCGGCGGTGCCGCCGACGAATTGCGGGCCGACCAGGCCCATCACCGCCTCGCCCGGTATGCCGAGCGCGAGCGCGATCCCGGTCTGCGCGGCGATGATCCAGAAGCCAACCTGCCGCACCTGCCGGGCCACGGCGGCGCGGTCCCCCTCCGCCAGCTTCTGGGTGATGACGGGGGCGAGGATCGGATCGAAGCTGGTCTTGAGCTTCTGCGGCAGCGAGGCGACCTGCTGCGCGACATAATAGACGCCGACATAATAGGGCGCCACGAACAGGCCGAGGATGGCGATATCGAGCCGACGCGAGCCCCATTCGATCGCGTCGGCGGCGGCGAGCGGGATATTGCGCCGCGCCACCGCCATCAGCTGCGCCGGGCGCGGCGTCCAGCCCTGCGGCAGCCCGTAGCTCCGCCCCAGCTTCCACAGGGCGGTGGCGAGGCCCGCCGCGACCGAGACGGCATAGGCGATGATCAGCCCGTCGCGCGAGGCGAAGAGGACCAGCACGCCCGCGGCGATGCTGATCGTCCAGGGCTCGACGATCGCGCGCGCATGAACGGTCGAGGCGACGTCGTGCCGATAGGCCAGCGCCGCCAGCGCGACGTCGGTGCCGGCGATCGCAAAGATGACGAGCGGCAGCAGCCATTCGGCGCCGCGAATGTCGTTGTGCGGGAACATCGCCTGCGGGAAGACCATCAGCACCGCGCTCGCGATGGCCGAAGCGATGAAGGCGGCGAGCATCCCGTCCCACACCACCTGCACATGCGACCGCCGTGTCGTCGAGAGCTGCGCGGCGAGCCCGCGCTTGAGCCCGATCGTCGCGAGCTGCGCGGCGAACTCCACGATGATGACGGCATAGGCAAAGCGGCCGAGCAGGTCCGGGCCGTAGAAGCGCCCGGCGATGAACAGGAACGGCAGCCGCGCGACAAGGCGGAGCAAAAAGCCGAAGAAGTTCGTTCGCCCGCCCTTCGCCAGGGCGGCGATGTCGTCGGCCGGCGCCGACGCCGCGCTGCTCAATGCGCCGCGCCCCAGTTCGGCCCCGTGCCGATCTCGACGCCGAGCGGGACACTGAGCCTCACCACCGGCTCCGCGGCGCCGGCCATCACGCGGCGGACGATCTCCCCCGTCTCCTCCACCCGGTCCTCCGGGACTTCGAACACCAGCTCGTCATGGACCTGCAGCAGCATCCGCACGTCGCTTAGGCCCGCCTCGGCGAGCGCCGGGCCGATCCGGGCCATCGCGCGCTTGATGATGTCGGCCGCGGTGCCCTGGATCGGCGCGTTGATCGCGGCGCGCTCGGCGCCCTGGCGCTCGCGCTGCACCTTCGAGTGCAGCCGCGGGAAATGCGTCTTGCGGCCGAAGAGCGTCGTCGTGAAGCCGGTTTCGCGCGCCCGCGTCAGCGTCTCGCCGATATAGGCGCGGATGCCGGGGAAGCGCTCGAAATAGCGATCGATCGTCTCCTGCGCCTCCTCCGGCGTGATTTCGAGCCGCTGGGCGAGGCCCCAGCGCGAGATGCCGTAGAGGATCGCGAAGTTGATCGTCTTGGCGCGCGCGCGCGTGTCACGGTTGACCTCGCCGAAGAGCTCCTGCGCGGTGCGGTTGTGGATGTCCTCGCCCGCGGCGAACGCGGCCTTCAGCTCCGGCACGTCGCACATATGGGCGGCGAGGCGCAGCTCGATCTGGCTGTAGTCCGCCGACATCATCACGAAGCCAGGGTCGGCGATGAAGGCGTCGCGGATGCGCCGGCCGATCTCGGTGCGGATCGGGATGTTCATGAGGTTGGGATCGGTCGAGGCGAGCCGCCCGGTCTGCGCGCCGGAGAGCGAATAGCTGGTGTGGACGCGCCCCGTCTCCGGGTTGATCTGCTCCTGCAGCGCGTCGGTATAGGTGCTCTTGAGCTTGGTGAGCTGCCGCCAGTCGAGGATCAGCCGGGCGATCGGCACACCCTCGCGGCCGAGCCGCTCAAGTTCGTTCTGGTCGGTGGACCACTGGCCGGACTTGCCCTTGCGGCCGCCGGCAAGGCCCATGCGGCCGAACAGGATTTCGCCAAGCTGCTGGGGCGAGCCGATCGTAAAGGGTCCGCCGGCCTCGGCGTAAAGCTGCTCCTCCAGCGCGGCGATCTGGCCGTTGAACTCCTCGGAGAGACGGCGCAGCGCCTCGCGATCGACCCTGACGCCATGACGCTCCATCCCGGCGAGCACGGCCACCATCGGCCGATCAACCAGCTCGTAGACGCGCGTCACCTTCTCGAAGGCGAGCCGCGGGCGGAAACGCCGCCACAGACGCAGCGCCACCTCGGCATCCTCGGCCGAATATTCGGTCGCCTTGTCCACCGGCACCTTGTCGAAGGTGATCTGCTTCTGCCCGGTGCCGCACAGCGACTTGAACGAAATGCACTCGTGGTCGAGATGCTTTCTCGCGAGATCGTCGAGCGCGTGGCTGTTGAGGCCGCCCGCGTCGAGGTCGAAGCTCATCACCAGCGTGTCGTCCACCGGCGCGAGGGCGATGCCGCGCCGGGCGAGGACGATCATGTCGAACTTGATATTGTGGCCGATCTTCAGGATCGACTCGTCCTCGAGCACAGGCTTGAGGCGCGAGAGCACGTGCTCCATGCCGAGTTGCACCGGCCGCTCGGCGAACATGTCGTCGCCGCCGTGGGCCAGCGGGATGTAGCAGGCCTTGCCCGGCGCGGTGGCGAGGCTGATACCGACGAGCCGCGCGCTGATGCAATCCCGGCCGTCGGTCTCGGTGTCGATCGCGACCAGGCCCGTGGCGCGGATCGCGTCGATCCATCGTTCCAGCGCGCCCTCGTCGGTCACCGTCTCGTAGAGCGACCGGTCGATCGGCGGCTCGCTCGGCGCCGCGGGCTGGGCGGCGGCGGGCGCGGCGGCGCGGGTCTGCGCGCCGAGCCGGGCGAGCAGCGAGCGGAAGCCGTGATATTCGAGGAACTCGCGCAGCGGCTCCTCGGGGATGCCCTTCATCGCGAGCGCCTCAAGCGGCTCGGGCAGCGGCGAATCGTAGACCAGCTCCACCAGCTGGCGCGAGAGGCGCGCTATGTCCGCATGCGCGATCAGATTGTCGCGCATCTTGGAGGGCTTCATCTCCGGCGCGGCGGCCAGCACCGCCTCCACCGTCCCATATTCCTGGATCAGCTTCGAGGCCGTCTTCGGTCCGATTCCGGGCACGCCCGGCACGTTGTCGACGCTGTCGCCCATCAGCGCGAGCACCTCGGCGACCTGGCCCGGCCCGACGCCGAACTTCTCGACCACCTCGGCGACGCCGATGCGTCGGTCGTTCATCGTGTCGAGCATGTCGACCTTGCCGTCCTCGACGAGCTGCATCAGGTCCTTGTCGGAGGAGACGATCGTCACCTGCCAACCGGCCTCCTTCGCCGCCCGGACGTAGCAGGCGATGATGTCGTCGGCCTCCAGCCCCTCCTCCTCGATGCAGGGGATCGAGAAGGCGCGCGTCGCGTCGCGGATCAGCGGGAATTGCGGCACCAGCTCCGGCGGGGGCGGCGGCCGGTTCGCCTTGTACCGGTCGAACAGCTCGTTGCGGTGCGTGCTCTCCGAGGCGTCGAGGATCACCGCGAGATGGGTCGGCCCGTCCGCCTTGTTGAGGCTGTCGGCGAGCTTCCAGAGCATCGTCGCGTAGCCATAGACCGCGCCGACATTGAGCCCGTGCCTGTTGGTGAGCGGCGGCAGCCGGTGGAAAGCCCGGAAAATGTAGGACGAGCCGTCGACGAGATAGAGATGCGGGAAGGGCATCGCGCCCGTCTAGCGCAGTCGCGCGGCCAGACAAAGCGTCCGCACATGTTGGCGCTATGTTGTGGGCGTCGCGGGCTGGGGGCTGGGCCGGGACGTCGCGGTGTTCGGCGAGAGGCATGTCCTGTGGCACACCGGCGCCGATCGCGGCGAGTTCATCTTCGCCTACGTCATCCCCGAGGCCGGCGAGGGCGCGGTCGTCTTCACCGGAAGCGCCGTCGGCTATCGCGCGATTCTGCCGCTGTTCGAGGCGATGGGCGTCGAGCCGCGCTTCCTTGCCCGGCTGCGCGCGCGCCGCCGGCGAGCGTCATTCCCCGTTCAAGTGCACGGCCTTATGGTGTGCGCCGTGAACCGGAGAGATTTCGTCCTCGCCGCCGCGGCGCTCGCGCTCACCGGCGCCCCCGCGGCTGCGCAGCGATTCCGCCCGACCCGCTTCTCGGTGCAGGTCCACGGGCGCGGCCCGGACGTGATCCTGATTCCGGGCCTCACCTCCGGCCGCGACGTCTGGTATGCCACGGTGCGCGCCGTTCCCGGCTATCGCTATCACCTCGTCCAGGTCGCGGGCTTCGCCGGGGAGCCGGCGCGCGGCAACGCGCAGGGGCCAATTCTGGAGCCGCTCGCCGAGGAGATCGCGCGCTACATCGCCGCCGAGGGCCTCAGGCGGCCCGCCATCGTCGGCCACTCGATGGGCGGCACGCTCGCGCTGATGGTCGCGGCGCGGCACCCGGCGCTGGTCGGCAAGGCGATGGTGGTGGACATGCTGCCGCAGCCCGCCGGCCTGTTCGGCGGCAGCGCCGACGGCGTGAGCCCGCTCGCGCGCGAGCTGGGCGCGATGTTCTCCAGCCCCGGCGGCCGTCGGCTCCTCGCCAACATCATGGGCGCGTTCAGCCCGCCGGGAAGGGACCGCCGCAGCGATCCCGACGTGGTGGCCCGGGCGATGCACGAGCTCGCCGCGATCGACCTCACGCCGCAGATGTCGCGGATCTCGGCGCCGCTCACCATCGTCTATGCCGCGCCCGACGATCCTCGCGCCAGGGCCACGATCGACCGCCAGTTCGCCAGCGCCTATGCGGGCACGCGCAACAAACGGCTCATCCGCATCGACGGCAGCGGTCACATGGTGATGGCGGACCAGCCGGCGCGCTTCCAGGCGGCGCTGCGGGCCTTCCTGCGCGGCTGATCGCCTCGGCGGGCTACGGCGCCAGCACCGTGTCCACGGCCTTCGCCAGCGTCCTCGGATAATCCAGCGTGTAGTGCAGCCCGCGGCTTTCTTTCCGGTGGAGCGCGGAGCGGACGATGAGGTCAGCGGTCTGGAGCAGATTGCGCAGCTCCACCAGGTCCGGCGTCACCCGGAAGTGGCCGTAATAGTCTTCCACCTCCTCGGTCAGCATCTTGATCCGGTGCGCGGCGCGTTCGAGCCGCTTGGTGGTGCGCACGATACCGACATAGTTCCACATGAAGCGGCGGATCTCGGTCCAGTTCTGCTTGATCACCACTTCCTCGTCGGAATCGGTGACGCGGCTCTCGTCCCAGGGGCGGATCGGCGGCGGCGGCGGCAGGTCGTCCCAGTTGGCAGCGATATGCTTCGCCGCCGCCTCGCCGAACACGAAACATTCGAGCAGCGAATTGGAGGCGAGGCGGTTGGCGCCGTGCAGGCCCGACTGGCTGACCTCGCCGGCGGCGTAGAGGCCGGGCAGGTCAGTCCGCCCGTCGAGATCGATGACGACGCCGCCGCACGTATAGTGCTGCGCCGGCACGACGGGGATCGGCTCGCGGGTGATGTCGATGCCGAGGCCGAGCAGCTTCTCGTAGATGTTCGGGAAATGCTGCTTCACGAAGTCCGGTTCGCGGTGGCTGATGTCGAGATGGACATAGTCGAGGCCCAGCCGCTTGATCTCGTGGTCGATCGCGCGGGCCACGATGTCGCGCGGCGCCAGCTCCGCACGCTCGTCGAAATCGGGCATGAAGCGGTAGCCGGTGTCGGGAATCTTGAGCTGCCCGCCCTCGCCGCGCACCGCCTCCGTGATCAGGAAGTTTTTGACCTCCAGATTGTAGAGGCAGGTCGGGTGGAACTGCATGAACTCCATGTTCGACACGCGGCAGCCCGCCCGCCAGGCCATGGCGATGCCGTCGCCGGTCGCGCCGCGCGGCGCCGTCGAGAACAGATAGACGCGCCCAGCGCCGCCGCTGGCGAGCACGGTGGCGCGGGCGAGCAGCGTCTCCACCTTCCCGCATGCACGATTGAGCGCGTAGACGCCCCAGACATGGCCGTCGCCCGAATAGCGCTCGCCATGGCGGCTGGTGACGAGATCGATCCCGACCATGTCGGGAATGAGGGTGATGTTGGAGTGCGCCCGCGCGGCCCGCTCCAGCGCCTCCTGGACCGCCCAGCCGGTCGCATCGTCAACGTGGACGATACGACGGTGGCTGTGCCCGCCCTCGCGCGTGAGGTGCAGCTCCTTGCCGCCGTCGGCGAGCGTGAATGGCACGCCGAGCGCGATCAGCCGCTCGATCGCCTTGGGCGCATTCTCGACGACGAACTCGACGGTGGCGCGATTGTTGAGGCCCGCGCCGGCGACCATCGTGTCCTCGATATGGCTTTCGAACGTGTCGCCCGGCTCGAGCACGGCGGCGATCCCGCCCTGGGCGTGCGCGGTCGAGCCCTCGTTGAGCGCGCCCTTGGCGATGACGCCAACCTTGAAGCGCTCGGCAAGGTTGAGCGCCGCGGTCAGCCCCGCCGCGCCCGAACCGATGACGAGAACGTCGAACCGGCGCTCAACCATCGGTGCCGGTTGCCCTGGTCAGGTTGAGGAACACGTCCTCAAGGTCCGCCTCGCGGGTCGAGACGTCGATCACGCCAAGCCCTTCGCGCTGGACGGCCGCAAGCACCTCGCCGGCATTGGTGCGGTCCTTGCGATAGGTGATGACGAGCACGCGATCGCCCTTGAGCTCGATCTTGTCGAACACGTTCGCATCGGGCGCACGGGTGATATCGCGATCGACGACGACCTCGACCACCTTCTCCTGCGCCTGGGCGACCAGCGCCACGGTCGTATCGTTCGCGATCACCTTGCCGTGGTTGATGATCGCGATCCGGTCGCAGAGCTCCTCGGCTTCCTCGAGATAGTGGGTGGTGAGTACGACGGTGACGCCCTGCCCGTGGAGCGAGCGCACATAGTCCCACAATTGCTGCCGCAGCTCGACGTCGACGCCCGCGGTCGGCTCGTCGAGGACGAGGATGGGCGGGCTGTGGACCATCGCCTTGGCGACGAGCAGCCGCCGCTTCATCCCGCCGGAAAGCGTGCGCGAATAGGCGTTGGCCTTGTCCTCGAGATGGACCGCGCGCAGCAGCTCGTCCGTTCGTCGCTCGGCCTTCGGAATGCCGTAGAGCCCGGCCTGGATTTCGAGCGCCTCGCGCGGGGTGAAGAAGGGATCGAACAGGATTTCCTGCGGCACGACACCGATCGAGCGCTTGGCGTTGCGCGGATGCGCGTCGATGTCAAAGCCCCAGATCGTTGCCGTTCCCCCGCTCTTCACGACCAGGCCGGCGAGGATGTTGATCAGCGTGGACTTGCCCGCGCCATTCGGGCCGAGCAGCCCAAATATCTCGCCGCCCGGCACGTCGAGGCTGACGCCGTCCAGCGCGCGCTTGCCGCCCTGATAGGTCTTCTGAAGGTCACGGATCGAGATCGCGGCTTCCGTCATTCTCGCGCGCATAGCGCGTCCGCGCCTCGCCGCGAAGCCGGATTGTCCGCCGCGCGGGTGGTTGCTAGAGAGCGGCGCCATGGCCGCCACCGAAACCGCTCCGTCCGGCCCGTTTACGCCGGAGATCGTCTACACCGATTCGACGCGCTGCATATGCGATGGCGCGGTAGGCGTCTCGCCCGCGCTCGGCCATCCGCGCGTCTATCTGCAAATCGACGAGCACGGCTATGTCGATTGCGGCTATTGCGACCGCCGGTTCGTCCTGCGCGGCGGGCCCGCCGACGGCGCGGACCATTCGAAGCTTCCGGACCACCCCGCCGGCGCCAGCATCTGAGCGCCGCCGGGCGACGCCCCGCGCGCTATTCCGCCGCCTCGGCCGCCGCTTCTGCCTCGCGCTCGCGCTGCTGGCGCGCCCACATCTCCGCATAAAGCCCGCCCTTGCGCAGCAATTGCGCGTGGGTGCCGCGCTCGGCGATACGGCCGCCGTCGAGCACGACGATCTGGTCGGCGCCGACCACGGTTGAAAGCCGATGGGCGATCACGATCGTCGTGCGCCGCCGCGCGACCTGGTTCAGCGTCTCCTGGATCGCCGCCTCGGTGCGACTGTCGAGCGCGCTGGTCGCCTCGTCGAGGATCAGGATCGGCGGGTCCTTGAGCAGGGTGCGCGCGATCGCGACCCGTTGCTTCTCGCCGCCCGAAAGCTTGAGCCCGCGCTCGCCGACTGTCGATTCGTAGCGCTGCGGCAGCGATTCGATAAATGCGTCGATCGCCGCGCCGCGCGCCGCCGCCTCGAACTCCTCCTGCGTCGCCCCGTCGCAGCCGTAGCCGATATTGTAGCCGATCGTGTCGTTGAACAGCACCGTATCCTGCGGGACGATGCCGAGCGCGGCGCGCAGGCTCTTCTGCGTCACCCCGGCGATGTCCTGCCCGTCGATGGTGATCCGCCCGGCGGTGGGATCGTAGAAGCGGAACAGCAGGCGCGAGAGGGTGGACTTGCCGGCGCCCGAGGGGCCGACCACCGCGGTCATCGTGCCGGGCTTCACCTCGAGGTCGATGCCCTTCAGGATCTCGCGCCCCGGCTCGTAGCCGAAATGGACGTTCTCGAAGCGGATATGGCCGGCGCGCACGACCAGGTCCGGCGCGCCCGGCTGGTCGACGATCTCGGCCGGAGTATCGACCAGCCGGAACATGGCGTCCATGTCGGCGAGGCCCTGGCGGATGGTGCGATAGACCATGCCGAGCAGGTCCAGCGGACGGAAGAGCTGGGCGAGCAGGGTGTTGACGACGACGAGATCGCCGGTGGTGAACTGGCCCCGGCTCCACCCCCACACGACATAGCCCATCGCGCCCGCCATCATCGTGTTGGTGATGAAGGACTGGCCGATGTTGAGCCAGGCGAGGCTGGTCTCGTTCTTGACCGCCGCGTCGGCATAGGCGCGAACCGCCTTGCCATAACGCTGCGCCTCGAGGTCCTCGGCGCCGAAATATTTGACGGTCTCGTAGTTGAGCAGGCTGTCCACCGCGCGCGCGACCGCCCGGGTGTCGAGATCGTTCATCTGCACGCGCAGCTTGGTCCGCCAGTCGGTCACCATCCGCGTGTAGCGGATGTAGAGCGCGACCATGACGAGCGTGGCGACGACCAGCCCGAGCCCGAACTTCACCCAGAACAGGCCCATGACGATGACGAGCTGCACCAGCGTCGGCGCGATGTTGAACAGCAGGAAGTAGAGCATCATGTCGATGCTCTTGGTGCCGCGCTCGACGATCTTGGTGACGGCGCCGGTGCGCCGCTCGAGATGGAAGCGGAGCGACAGACCGTGGAGGTGGCGGAAGGTCTGCTCGGCGAGCCGCCGCGTCGCATCCTGCCCGACGCGCTCGAACAGGCCGTTCCTGAGATTGTCGGCGAGCACGCCGGCGAAGCGCGCGCCGGCATAGGCGGCGACGAGCGCGATCGCGATCTCCGCCGCCGGTTCCATCCCGGCCGTCATCCGATCCACCGCCGCGCCATAGGCGAGCGGCATCACCAGCGTGGTGACGGCGATCGAGGCAAGGACGAGCAGCAGCGAGACGACGACCCTGAGCCTCAGCCCCGGCTCGCCCTTCGGCCACAGATAGGGAAGAAAGCGCGTGAGGACGCGAAATCCCGGCTCGGTCCGTTCGGCGGTTTCGGTCGTCGCGTCGCTCATCGTCGCCGATAGATAGGCCCGCGCGGGCGCGATCCCAAGCGAAGCCTGCGCCGCGCGCACGATCTCTTAAGGACAATGTGCCACGCTGGGCCCATGTTCTTCTTCGGCCCGAGCCTGCGCTCCGTCTTCCGCAGCCGCTGGATGGCACTCCTGTGGGCGGGCCTCGTCATCTGGTTCGCGGTCGACTTCGTCGGTCCGGCCCCGACCGCCCGGCCGGTGCACCACAAGGGCGCCGCAGCTTCGCACCGACCCCGCGACGCGACCGGCAGCCCGGTTTCCGCGGAAGATATCCAGCTGCTCCGCAGGTTCGCCGAGGGCCGCTAGCCGGCTCGTCCACGCGGCGTTTGTACGAAATCGAAACCGGCTGCCGCATGTCGGCCGTCCGTGCCTTGGCGCTGGTGACGTACCCGCCTATAGGACCGCGAGGCTTGGAGAATTTCGTCAATGATCACCGTCGTTTCGCTCGGCCCGGCAGGCCCCGGCCCGTCCGGCGCGTGGCGCATCGTCATTCACGGCGGCGCGGGTCGGTTCACGCGCGAGCGGCTCGGCTCGGCGCGGGAACGCGCGGCGCGCGAGGGGCTGGAGCAGGCGCTCGCCGAGGGCGCGACGCTGCTCGCCAACGGCGCCAATGCGCTCGACGCGGTCGAGGCGGCGGTCCGCGTGCTCGAGGACGATCCCTCGTTCAACGCCGGACGCGGATCGGTCCTCACCCATGACGGCGCGGTCGAGCTGGACGCGGCGATCATGGACGGGCGCGACCGTAGCGCCGGCGCCGTCGCCGGGCTTGCGACCAGCCGCCACCCGGTCAGCGTGGCCCGGCGGGCGATGATCGAGACGCCGCACGTCTTCCTGCGAGGCGCCGGCGCCGACGAGTTCGCCGCCTCCCACGGCCTCGAGCAGGTCGCCAACGACTGGTTCGTCACGCTCGAGCGGCGGCGGCAGCTCGACGAGTTCCTCGCGCAAGCCAGCAATGACGCCTTCGACCTTGACCTCAAATATGGAACGGTCGGCGCGGTGGCGCTCGACCAGGACGGCCACGTCGCGGCGGCGACCTCGACCGGCGGGCTCACCGGCAAGCGCTGGGGCCGAATCGGCGATTCGCCGGTGATCGGCGCCGGCACCTATGCCGATGATCGGGTTGCAGCGATCTCCGCGACCGGCGCGGGCGAATATTTCCTTCGCGTGGGTGCGGCGCACGAGATCTGCGCGCGCATGCGGCTGCTCGGCGAGCCGCCCGAGACCGCGGCGCGTCACGTGCTTGCCGAGATCGAGGAGCTCGGGGGCGCCGGCGGGCTCATTCTGGTCACGCCGGACGGGACGGCGCTCCACGCCTTAACGACGCCGGGGATGTATCGGGGCCAGGCCTCTCCCGCCGGCCAGTCGGTCGCCGTCTTCGCCGACGAACGCTGACCCCGGCGCCGGCTCAGTCGGACATCGCCGGCGCGGTCGCGTCCTCGAAAAAGTCGATCAGGCGGTCCATTCGCTCGATCACCTGGCGCTGGCGGTTGGCCTGCTTCGCGGTGACGTCGCGGATAGGGGCGTCCGGGCCTTCCGCGGCGTGAAAGGTGAGACCCTCTTCCTCGATGCGGCGCAGCGTTTCGACCGCGCGGTCGCGTTCGTCGCGCAACAGCGCGAGCGCGTCGCTCCGGCTGAGCTGTGCGGCCTTCCCAACCATCGCGCCTTCATAGCCGGACACGGCCTGCAAGGCGAGCCGCGCGGCGGCGAACGAAGGCGCTATTCGGCCGGACGCGCGGCGTCGGCCCCGCCGCCCCGCCACGCGCGAACGTCGAGGAGCGGTCCGCCGGCGGCCGACTTCATCACCGTCGTCCGAAACATGCGCGACGATATCCGGACGATCAGAACGACCCAGGCCAACTGCCATAGGAGGAGCAGGAGGTGCGGCCAGATGCTGGCCGACATCGCGGCCTCGCCCACCATCGCCAGCGGCGAGGAGAAGGGCACGAGCCACGCCAGCCAGGCCAGCCAGCCGGACGCGCCGAGCGTGTTCGCGGCGAGCAGGAACACCACCACCTGGAGCAGCGTCACCGGCATTGTGATGGTCTGGATCTCGCGGACGCTGCTCGCCTGCGCGCCAATGCCGAGGAACAGCGCGCCGAGCAGCATGAAGTTGGTTGCGTAGTAGATGACGATCAGCACCACGAAGGCCGGCCAGCCGACGGCGGGCGAGACGTCAGGCAGGTTGACCCAGTCGCTTACCACCTGGCTGAACAGGTAGGCGGTGATGCCGATCCCGCCCCACAGCAACAGGCCGACGGTCGAAATGGCGAGCATGGCGAAGAGCTTCCCGAGGAAGATCGCGTCGAGCGGAACCGCGGCGGCGAGCACCTCGATCACCTTGTTCGACTTTTCCTCGATCAGCGTTGACAGCAGCATGGTCGCGAGCAGCACGGTGATCGCGAAGATCAGGCCTTGGCCGCCGCGGGCGAACTGGCGGCGGAGCATGTGGAGGTTGCCCGCCGCCGCTGCGGCCACCACGCGTTGCAGCGGGGCGCCGAGCGACTCGGGGCTGTCGCCAAGCGCGCGCGTCTGGCGCGCCTGGTCGATGATGAGCTGGAGCCGCTGGGTAAGCGAATCGTCGGCGCGTCGCGGCCCGGTAAGCACGGGGCGGTCGAGCGACCCGCTCAGCACCGCCGAATAGTTGCCCTCGCTGTCGGCCAGCAGACGCTGGATCTGGACGCCGATCCGCTCCGCCGGCGCCACCGGGCGGAGCTCGGGAAAGGTCTGCTCCGATGTCCCGCCCGCGAGTCGATCGCGCGCCTCGATGACGGCCTGCGCCGTGGCGCCGTCCGTGACCAGGGCGACGACCGGCTGGAGCGCGCGCGCCTCGCGCTGCTGCGCGAACCTGCTGACGGCAAGCGCCACCGCGAAGACGAGAAGCGGGGCGATCAGGAAAAGGATGAAGGTGCGCGACAGGACCGTCGCGACGAAATCGCGCCGGGCGATGACCCACGCCGATTCCCACAGGCCCATCATGCGGCCGTCTCCTTTTCGCGCGCCGCACCGCCCATCTCGCGCGCGGCGGCCTCGCCGGCGATCGCGACGAAGGCGTCGTGCAGCCCGGGCCGTTCGATCGACAGCTCCTCGATCCCGGCGCCGCCGGCGATGAACGCCTCCAGCAGCGGCTCGATCCCCGCCGCCGGCAGCTCGAACTGCCACACGCCGTCGACGCGCGCGGCGTCGGCGGGAAGCGCCGAACGCCAGACGCCGTCCTGCGCGCGCGTCCGCACCCGCACCACCGGGCGCAGTCGCTCGCGCGCCTCCGACACCAGCCCCTCGAAGCCGATGCGCCCGGCAGCGATGATCGCGATCCGTTCGCACAGTCGCTCGGCATGGTGGATGACGTGGGTGGAGAAGATGACGGTTGTTCCCGCCGCCGCCTCCTCGCGGATCAGGTGCTCGAGCCGCCCCTGGTTGATCGCGTCGAGCCCCGAGAAGGGCTCATCGAGGACGATCAGCTTCGGCTTGTGGACGATCGTGCCGAAGAGCTGGATCGTCTGCGCCATGCCCTTGGAGAGCGCCTTGATCGGCTTGTCCACATAGTCGCCGAGCCCGTTCTCGCGCAGCAGGATCTCGGCGCGCTTGCGGCCGACCTCCAGCGGGAGACCGCGCAGAGCGCCCATGAACGCGATCGCGTCGCGCGCCGTCATCGCCGGGTAGAGGCCGCGCTCCTCCGGCAGATAGCCGACGATGCGCGCCGCCTCGAGCGGACGATCGAAGCCGAGCAGGCTGCGCGCGCCGCGATCAGGCTCGATGATGCCGAGCAGCATTCTCAGCGTCGTCGTCTTGCCGGCGCCGTTGGGGCCCAATATGCCGTAGATGGCGCCCTGCGGCACGGCGAGATCGATGCCCCGCACCGCAGGCTTGCCATCGAACGACTTGCAAAGCCCCCTCGCCTCGATCGCCAAACCGGCTGTCACTTGCGCTCTTGTACCCCTGCACAAAGTAAATCCGCTAAAGCGCAGAATATGTTGGAAAGCAAGCAAAAGTTACGGGACGAGATAAAGCGTAAAGCCGAAGAACTCGGCTTTTGCGCTTTTGGTATCGCTCCCGCGACGGCGGCGCCGCTGGCCGGGGAAAGACTGCGCGCCTGGCTTGCGGAGGGGTGCCATGGCGAGATGCTCTGGATGGCCGAGACGGCCGAGCGACGCGCGGCGCCGGCCGCCCTGTGGCCCGAGGTCCGCAGCGTCCTCGCGCTCGGCATGAGCTATGCGCCGACGGACGATCCGCTCGCGCTCGCCGACTCGCGCGGCCACGGCCGGATCTCGGTCTATGCCCGCGGCGCGGACTATCACGACATCGTCAAGAAGGCGCTGAAGGCGCTCGCGCGATGGCTCGTCGAGACGGCAAGGGGCACCGACCTCAAGGTCTTCGTCGATACCGCGCCGGTGATGGAAAAGCCGCTCGCCGAGGCAGCCGGGGTCGGCTGGCAGGGCAAGCATACCAACCTCGTCAGCCGCGCCGACGGCAGCTGGTTGTTCCTCGGCATGATCTTCACCACGCTGGACCTGCCGGCCGATTCGCCGCACGCGATGCGCTGCGGGAGCTGTCACGCCTGCCTCGACGCCTGCCCTACGGATGCTTTTCCCGCGCCGTTCCGGCTCGATGCCCGGCGCTGCATTTCCTACCTCACGATCGAGCACAAGGGGCCGATCCCGCACGAGCTGCGCCCGGCGATCGGCAATCGCGTCTATGGCTGCGACGACTGCCTCGCGGTGTGCCCCTGGAACCGCTTCGCGAGCGCCGCGCGCGCCAACCGCGCCTTCCTGCCCCGCGCCGAGATGGTGGCGCCACCCCTCGCCGACCTGCTTGCGCTCGACGATGCAGCCTTCCGCCGCGTCTTCGCCGGCTTGCCGATCAAGCGGATCGGCCGCAACCGTATGGTTCGCAACGCCGCAATCGCGGCCGGAAATAGCGGAAATCCGGCGCTCATCGCCGCGCTGCAACCGCTGACGGGCGATCCTGACCCGGTCGTCGCCGAAGCGGCGGCCTGGGCGATCGGGCGGCTCAGCGCGCCCGGCTGCGCCGGCTGAGCGCGGCGACGCAGAAGGCGCGGTCCATATCGCGCCCGTCCGGCAGCCGCGCGTCGACATGCGTCACGACCGGCGGCCCGCCGTCCCGCGGCGGATAGAGATAGGCGTCGAGCACGCAGGCCGGGCCAACGAACTGGAGCTTGCGCGCCGGGCCTTCGCGCGCGTCGAGATCGGGTTCGCCGAACTCGGCGACGAGCGCCGAAGCGGTGCGTCCCATCACCGCCTCCAGCCCTCGCTCCGGATAGGCCCGCGGCTCGGGCGGCAGCGCGAGCGGCGCGCCGGGCGGCGGCGTCGTGGCCTGCGGCACGCAGGCGGCTAGCGACGCCGCGCCCACCAGTATCGCTGCCAAACGTCCTGCCATCGCCGTCCTTTCTGTCCGTCCACCCCGGAAATCACGGATCGCCGCCGCGGGCAAGCCACGCCGGCGCGCGACCGGCTCGCCAGGTGGGCAGGCGGACGCTAGGAGGCTCGCATGACGCTACCCCCCTTCCACCTCGCCTTCCCGGTGCACGACCTGGCCACGGCGCGCGCCTTCTATGTCGGCCTGCTGGGATGCCGCGAGGGCCGCAGCGCCGAATGCTGGGTCGATTTCGACTTTTTCGGTCACCAAATCGTCGCGCATCTCGCGCCGGACGCGAAGACCGCGGCGCACGAGAACCCGGTCGACGGTCACGGCGTGCCCGTGCCGCACTTCGGCATCGTGCTCGGGATGGAAGACTGGCGCGGGCTTGCCGAGCGGCTGCGCGCGGCCGGCGTCGATTTCGTGATCGAACCGACGATCCGCTTCGCGGGCGAAGTGGGGGAGCAGGCGACGATGTTCTTTCGCGACCCCTCCGGAAACGCAATCGAGGTCAAGGCGATGCGAAATCCGGAGAATCTGTTCGCGCGCTGACTGTGCCCGTCGCGGATTTGACTTTGGCGCGGAGTAACACTCCCGATAAGATAGACACAGCGCGAATTTTGTTCTTGCGACTCGCCTGAAATCCGGATCATTATCCCCCTCAATAGGGGGGAGATGTGTCGCTTACCGCTGCGTTGCTTGCGGGGGCGCAAGTCGCGCTCCGCGAATTGACGTTGTTCGCCGCCTGCGGATTCCTATTGCTGGGCATTGGCGACCTCGCGATCGACTTCATCTGGATGGGTCTTTGGCTCCGCCGAGGGCTGCGGCGCGCCCTGCCGGCGGCGCAAGAGATTGTGAAATCCGCTCCGCCAGGGCCGATCACGGTCTTCGTGCCCGCCTGGGACGAATCAGCGGTGATCGGCGCGATGCTCGACCATGCCGTCCGCGCATTCGGCGACGCCGACTATCGAATCTATGTCGGCTGCTACCCTAACGACCCCGACACCATCGCCGCGGTCGAGGCGCGGGCGGGAGCACGCGTGCGCTGCGTCGTCGGCCCGCTGCCCGGTCCCACCAGCAAGGCGGAATGCCTCAATCGGCTATGGGATGCGATGCGCGCCGACGAGGCCGCGCTCGGCCGCCGGTTCAAGGCGGTGGTGCTGCACGACGCCGAGGACGTCGTCCACTCGGCCGAGCTCGGCGTGTTCGATCGGCTGGTCGAGCGCTACGATCTCGTCCAGCTTCCGGTCGTGCCGCTGATCGACCGACGCTCGCGATGGATCAGCGCGCATTACGCGGACGAGTTCGCCGAGGCGCATGGCAAGGAGCTGGTCGTGCGCGAGGCGCTGGGCGCCGCCGTGCCTTCGGCTGGCGTCGGCTGCGCGATCGCCCGCGACGCGCTCGAACGGCTGGCGGCCGCCCACGGGACGCCGTTCGACCCGGCGAGCCTCACTGAGGATTACGAGCTGGGCCTGAGGCTCGGCGCAATGGGCCGTCCGGTCACCTTCGTGCGCGTCGCCGCCGGACCTGGCCGGCGGAGCGTCGCCACGCGCGGCTATTTCCCCTCGCGCGTTGGCGCCGCGGTCAGCCAGAAGCGGAGCGCTGGATGCGGATGCGCGATCGTCAGTCGGTGCTTGCCGCGCTCCTGCTGCTGGCAGCCTATGACGCGCTTCTGCTGTGGACCGTCCTGTTCCTCGCGTCGCTCGCGGGCGCGCCTCCGCCGCCGGCGCCCTCTCCGGCGCTCGCGCTGCTGCTGTCGATCAATCTCGGCCTGCTCGTCTGGCGCCTCGCGATGCGCACCGGCTTCGTCACCCGCACCTATGGCTGGCGCGAAGGGCTGCGCTCCGTGCCGCGCGTGATCGTCGGCAACGCCATCGCCATGCTCGCCGCGCGGCGCGCGTTGATGACCTATCTCAAACTCCGGCGGACGGGCACGGCGGCCTGGGACAAGATCGCGCACTTCTTTCCGCGCGAGCTGCCCGCCGAATGAGTCGCGCCGCGCCGCCGCTGCGTTTTCTCGGCGCCGTGCTCGGCGGGTGGGTGTGCCTGCGCGTCGCAATCCTCACGCCGTCATGGCGGCCCGCGTCGGCTGGACCCGAGGCGCCGCCCCAGCCCCGCGCCGTCGACCGGCCGGCAAGGGTGCGCTTCGGCACAATCGCCCCGCCTTCCGAACGGCCCGCCGCGCCGCTGTCCGTGGCAGGCATTCCGCCTTCCTTAAGCCGCTCGCCGGGACTGCGACCGGCGGCGGCCGAACCGCCTTTCTCGCTCGCGCCACCCCGCGCGGCGGCGGCGCCCGCGCCCCAACCGGTGGCGCCCCGCCCTTCGCCCGACTTGGCGCGCGCGGGCGCAGATCCGCTTCCCCTGCTCGCGACGCTGCCGGTGAGCGCGCCGCAGGCGGGGCGCTGGCAGGGTTTGGCTTGGGTGCTGGTCCGCCAGGGCCGCGGGTCAGGCGCGCTCGGCGGCAGCCAGGCCGGCGGACGCTTGCTGTAACGTCTCAACGACGATCCGGCGCGCCCCCTCGCCGCCAGCTCGCGCCTCTACCTTCCGCTCGAGCAGGTTCGCGGCGCCGAGATTGCCGCCGGGCTCGACTGGCAACCGCTGGAGGCCATCCCGGTCCATCTGCTCGCCGAGCGACGCCAGCGGCTCGGCCGCGAGGGCCGGAATGCCTTCGCGTTCACTCTTTACGGCGGCCGCCGGGTCCCGATTGCCCAGGGCGTTGCGATCGAAGGCTACATGCAGGGCGGCGTCGCGGGCGTCGGCCGCCGCGACGGCTTCGTCGATGGCGCGGCGCGCCTCGCGGCGACGCGCGGCGGAGTGGAGGTCGGCGCCGCGCTCTGGGGCGCCGCGCAGCCCGGCGCCCGCCGGCTCGACGCGGGGCCGAGTGTCGCGATCCGCCTGCCGCGGCTTGATCCGGGGCTGCGCCTTGTCGCCGACTGGCGCTTCCGCCTCGCCGGGAACGCCGCGCCCGAAAGCGGGCCGGCGCTCACGCTCGCGCGCG